>Ga0255058_10000667_pt1 | contig 19746 bp, 24 predicted proteins | sample Cases_109_9_MG_FD_188637 | JGI IMG/M metagenome (GOLD analysis project Ga0255058, IMG submission 188637) | Seawater microbial communities from Amundsen Gulf, Northwest Territories, Canada - Cases_109_9 | ecosystem: Environmental > Aquatic > Marine > Gulf | place: Canada: Northwest Territories... | reverse complement strand
CGGGCCGAAACCCGGGCCCGGTTCGGAGTTACGAGATCAGATCACCGCCCCGTCGAGAGTGATCTCCGGCGTGGCCTGGTCCGTCGCGAGCCAGCTCGCCCAACCGTCCCCGGTGGCGTTCTTCTCGATTGCCTGGCCGGCGATCTTCGCCATCCGGGCCTGTTCGCCGTCGTTGATCTGGTCGTCCTGCGCCGCCAGCGTCAACGCCTGCGTGATCCCGAAGGCGGTCGGCTCGGGCTGTTTCATGTACGCCGCCAGGAGCCGATCTCCGTCGAGGTCCTCACGCCCGGCCAGGAGCCGGATCGTTGCAACCGGATCGGGAACCTGATGCTCTCGCGCCGCGGCATACTTCGCCATGAGGGCCGTGAATCGCTCTTCCGTGAACGTGCCTTCCACCAGGTCGCGCACCTGGAGCCAGAGCGCCCGATCGGCGGCCTCGCGCGCCTCGTCGCTGAGCAACTCGTCTAACAGCCCCTCGCCCTGTGTCTCCCGCCCGAGGTGAATCTTGCTGAAGGTCTCCACGCCGAGGTAGAGGTTTCTGCACGCGCTGACCGCGACACCGATTGAGATTGAAAGACCACCGCGGCCGACCTCGCTGTTCCCCATGTTGAGCACGGGAATCATCTTCTCCGGGCCAATGGTCTGGATGTCGTGTCGGTCCGTGTCGCGCCCGAAGCCGGACCCGGCCAGCTCCGCGGTGATCCGCTGGCTCGTCAGGGACAGGTCAAGCCGGTCCTCCCGAATGAAGGCCCTGAACGGGACAACGTCCTTCGCCTCGAAAGTCGGCGCCGTCTCCCTGATGAGATCGTAGTTGTCCATGATCCGGTAACGCGGGCTGAGGACCGCGCGCAGCTTCGGCCGGCCCGATTCGCCTTTCCAGGTCCGGAGTAGGCGGCGGTCGGTCGCCGGCTTGCGGTAGCTCCATCCGTTCACCTGTTCGGCCAGGAGTTCGGGCGCCTCCTCCGCGCACCGGTCGTAGTAGCGTTTGGGGATCCCCAGGTATTGGGCGAGCTGACCGGCCGCAACCGGCTGGGTGTCGTGTGGCGTTCCGGCGCTCTCTCCGAAGCCCGGGACCGGGATCCGGAGCTTACCGTCGTCGTCCATGTGGAGCGCCGTGGTCGGCGCGATGAGGTCTCGCTTCTTCTCGCTCTGCGCGAGTAGCTGAGCCAGTAGTTCCTGGCCTGTCTTCGCCATTGTCGTCTCTCCAGTGGGGGCCCGGCAGGGGCCCGAGCCCCCGGTTCGGTCAGTTCAGCTGTCTCTCCAGCCAGCGGTCTCCGGCGTCCTCGCCGGGATCTCGGACCAGGGGCTCCGCGTCGGTGCCGGTCTGCTCCCGGTGGGCGCTCTCGGTCCGGCGGGCCTCGTCGCATCCACCGCAGGCGCCGTACCAGCGGCCGCGGTATCTCCAGACCCGGGCCTCCCCGGGCTCCTGGGGCTCCTTGCACGTCACGCATCGAATGGGGAATCGGTTCTGCATCACTCGCCCCCGATCAAGCCGCCGGGGCTCAGCTGGGTCTCCAGCCGGTGGGTGGACAGGTAGGCCCACCCGGCCGCGGCTGCCAGGGCGCGCCACCGGGTCACGCTCCCCGCCGGCGCCAGACACTCCGCCTCCGTGAACCGGACGACGAGCACCTCCGCCGGATCCGTCTCCGCGACCCGCGCCACGTCGTCGTCCCCGAGCCGATCACCGGGCCGGATCATCATGTCGGCTGTCTCCATCTCTCTTCCCTCCTCGGAAGCACCAAATCGCCACGGGCGCGGCGCGTGACCAAGCGGGCAAGCCGGCAGCATTGCCAGCTCACTCCAAGCTCCTGGTCTGTCTGCCCTGGGATCCGTGGCGCGGTCTCCCTGTTCCTCTGCGAGTGTATGGCACTCAGAACGAGAGTCAAGCACCAATTCAAACTAATCCAAATCAACAGCGCGAGGGGGAAAGGGGAAGGGGGACTATAGGGGGATGGGACTGGGGGCGCTCCCCTCTCTCTGGGGTCAACGAAGGACCAAGGCTAAGCCTGGGAACCACCATGGCAAACCAGTCTTTCCTGGCTTCCCAGGCTCTATCAGGCCACGGCCACGATCAACGCAGGGGAGCTGAGCGAGGAAGGACCGGACGGGACGTGGGCCAGGAAGTTGGGAGACAGTCAGACCGGGCCCCGCCGCGGCCGGCTTGCGAGGCATGTGTGGTAGTCTCGGCATCATGCCCGGAAAGCACCAGGACACCCGGCGCCGAGTGTTGGAGCTGCGGGTGGCCCGGGCGGGCTCAGCCGGCGCCAAGCCCGACCCCTCTGGGACGGTCGTGGTCGTGCAGCACCCGGACGGGCGTCTCCAGGTGCTCAACCCGTCACCGATGGCCGGGCTCTCGATCCGGGACCGTGAGCGGCTGATCGTCGGGCTCTTGGAGGCGCGCTCGCTCCGTGGGGACCTCGACGCTGCCCGTGCGTGGCTGCAGCATCGCCGGTGGTCTCGTGAGATGGCCAGTGGCCGGCCGGCTCAGCGCAAGGAGCTGAAGGTCTCGGGCGCGGTGGTGGTGGTGGACGACCTTGGGCGCAGCGCTGGGGAGCTGCCAGCCAGGGTGATCGAGCTGCCCGGCCAGGCCGACCCAGTTAAGCCACCACGGGCAAAGCTGGCAGGGCTCATGCCAGCGCCATCGTTCCAGGCGCCAGCAGGCCAGGCCGATGACGACGCGGGCACAGGCGGCGCACCCGATCAATGAAAGGGGCACCGAGCCGCGGGGCCGTCAGGCCCCCCGCTATACAATTGGGGCCGTCAGTGTGGCTCTCCCACACCTTTTCCCTTCTGATTTTTTTGCCCCCCATCCTCCTGATTTTGTTTGCCCTTGTAGTTCGCTACGACGATGATTCGGGTGTTGAGGAGCGGTCGTCGGATGCGTGGTTATTGGAGTAGACTGTTCCCCGTGGAACATGGAGGTGAGAGATGAGCGAGGGGTTGAGGGAGCCTGGGAAGGCGAACGGGTCCAGGGGGCAGGAGAAGCAGACGGACGCGGATTTGGCGACTCAGCTTCGGTCGAATCCTCAATCCCCGGCCTATGAGGGTTGGGAATGCACGAAGGACGACCTTGAGGCTGTCCTGAACGTGCTGGAGCAGCAGGGTTTTACTGAGTCGGTGCGGGTGTTCCGGGAGAGGAACGGGTTATGAGCCGCCTTTGCTCAGTCCTGGAGGAGATCATCGAGTCCCACCGGCCCCCCGATTCTCGGGCTGATAGCCCGGAACTTGAGGTTCACCGCGGGATCATCAGCGCCCAGCTTGGACAGATCGACTCGCTGACGGACCAGGTTTCAGACCTGCGGGGTCGAATGGTTGAGTTGGAGAGGGCTTTGGAGCGGGGTGGGCGTCGGCTATGAAACAGCTCATCGTGATCGAGCGGAAGGGTGTCCGGGCGCAATTCGAGTGCAATCCGGCCGCGGAGCCTGGCAGGGGAGCGGTTGGTCCGGGCCACTGGGCGATCCGGCCGTGGTTGGTGTTGCTGGTGCCCGAATTCATCGAGGTCTCGGCGCTCGACACGGACGAAACGATCATTGACCAGGTCCGGCGTCGTCGCGAGGAGCTCGGCAGGACCGAGAAGACCGGGCCCGGGACCCTCGCGGATCTGGCCGATTCGATGCTCAAGGATGAGCAGGACCGCCAGCGCAAGGAGGATCCTCGGCGCCGGCTCGATCGGGAGGACCTCGTCACCGACCTGGGGCGTCCGCCCAGCGAATAGAGGTGAGCCATGGCTTCAGCTGAAGGATCCAAGTATCTGAGCTCGTTCCGGGCCCCGAACACCCGTGCGGCGTCCCGGAAACGTCTCGAGCGGCTCGTGGATGATCCGACATCCGCGTCAGGCGCAGAGGTCGAGTCGCACCCGGCCGCGGGCGGCAAGCGGCTCCTGTCGCTTCCCCAGCCGGCGATCACTGCCGGCGGCGGGCACCGCGTCAAGTCCTACGACGAGGTCCCGGTCGGCCGGCACGCCAAGACCACGCTGGCCGAGATCGAGAAGGGCTCCGCTCGTCGGTTGAGGCTCAAGCGGCGGAATAAGCGCCGCAAGCAGGCAGCCACGGCGGTGGCCTGATGGCCCGCCTGGTCATCCGAAAGTGCCGGAAATGCGGTGCTGCCGTCTCTTGCCTGCCCAGCGAAACCGAGCCGACCTGTACCCGATGCGACAAACGGAGCGCGAGGGTCGATCCGGAGCTGCGGGAGATCAACGAGCGCTACGAGCGGGATCGTACCCGGAGATTCTGAGGCTCACGAGACTCCCTGGACACATGAGACAGGGTTTGTGATACACTCGCGGCGGGTGGGCGGCCTCACACCCTGTGATGCGGTCGCACGCCAGGCTTGGGGCGTTCAACTTCCTCAAAGCCGGTCGCCCTACCCAATTCCCTCTTGACACCTCTGGACCGATAGCAGAAGATCCTGCCCGTGCGACCTCAAGACGCATCGCAGGGTCTTTCGGCAACATCGCGTGCATCCGCGCCGGCCCTTGACCACCAGGCGCAACTCTCCGCGACCCTGTCAGATCGTTTGGGACCTCGTTCACCGGATTAGCATGATCCGGGCACGGGGTAGGGTCCCGTGTTCCTTGCCTATGCAGACCTCTCCCCCGGCAAGGAGACCGAGAGCGGCACCGGCCGACGGTTGGCACTCTCCCCCAACTGCATGGGGGAACTTCATAGAAGGGGTTGGAATATGACAAAAGAAGCGATCGCCTCCGTGTGTCACGAAGTCAACCGCGCCTACTGCCGCGCGCTCGGTGATTTCTCCCACCTGCCTTGGAACGATGCTCCGCAGTGGCAGAAGAAATCCGCGCGCGAAGGTGTCGAGATGCACCTCAATGGGAATGTCGGGCCGGAAGCCTCCCACAAATCCTGGATGGCCTCGAAGCTCCGGGACGGCTGGAGATACGGTAAGGCCAAGGACTCGACCGCGAAGACACACCCCTGTCTGATGCCGTTCGATGATCTCCCGGTACGCCAGCAGGCCAAGGACCATATCTGCCGCGAGATCGTTCTTCGGCTCCGGCCGTTTCTCGCGTAGTGCGGATGATGAACGACGACACGAAACAAACGATCATCCTGGATTTCGATGGCGTGATCCACAGCTACGAGTCCGGTTGGAAGGGCGCGGAAAACATCCCGGACCCGCCCGTCCTGCAGGCCGCCGAAGCGCTGGTCGGCTACGTCGATCACTTCACAGTCGCGATCTTCAGCTCGAGGACCGGCCAGTCAGGAGGGGTCTACGCGATGAAGTCCTACATCGTCAACCAGGTTCTCCAGCCGTACTTCCTCGGGCTGGCCTGCGAGCGCACCGGAGATGCGGACCGCTTCGACCACAAGCACGCCCACCAGCAAGCGGTGAAGATCGTTGACCAGATCGACTTCCCGGTACAGAAACCGCCGGCCATCGTTTCGATTGACGATCGCGCTATCTGCTTCGATGGGATCTTCCCATCGCCGGAGGAGATTCAGGAGTTCAAGCCCTGGAACCGGTAGGTGTGATAGGCTTCCGATGATCACTGCGGCTGCCCGACAGCCCCTTCCGTCCGGCGCCGTTTCCTGCGTGGCGCGGTTGAGCACCGGGAAGGGATCCACGGCCGGGCCCGCAGTGTTAGACTCACTCCTGAGATTCCACAGGAGATCCCCATGCAAGACATCGAAGTAGACATCCGCGACGTCGAGGACGGCACACAGGTTCATTTTCAAGGGACCTATTTCTTCGCGCAGCCCGGCGACGTGATCATCACGCTACCCGGCGGCGAGGTCGCCCTGAAGCGCTCGCAGGCCCAGAAGCTCGGCCTGGTCGAAGAGATCGAGCCGGAGAAGGCTCCGGAGGAACTTCCGGACGAAGACTCGGTCACGCTGGACGACATGAACAAGGCGGCCTTGCTTGAGCTGGCCGCGGAGATGGGTCTCACGACTCCGTCTCGCGCCACCAACGCGGAGTTGATCGAATTGATTCAGGGAGCGGCGGGGTAAGCGGACTCGCGGGTGAACTGTACAGCGGCGCCAGCTTGAAACGTCCCTGCCCTCCCGTTTTTCCATAGGGGTTGAACATGAAGACGCGAACCGTCAACCGGGAGCTGATGTGCGAGCTCACGACCAACGAGCTGTTGGAGAAGTCCGAGGAGCTGGCGACCGCGCTCGGTCGCGTGGACGATCTCGAGGCCGAGAAGAAGAAGGTCAACGACACGGTCAACTACGCGGTGAAGCAGGAGAAGGCCACGGCGAGCTACCTGGCCGACATCGTCCGTCAAGGCGAGATGCTCCGCCCGGTCAAGTGCAGCGTTCGGGAGAGTGAGGCAGGGAACGGCACGGTCGTTGTCGCACGCCTCGACACCGAGGAGATTGTAGAGACGCGCCCGATGAACGACATGGAGCGCCAGGAGGACCTGGAGTTCGGCAAGAAGGATCAGGAGGACGCCACCGAAATCCTCGACGAGCCGGACGACGACACAACCGGGGAACCGGTCCAGTGAACAAAACGATGGTCTCGGCTCAATGCTGGAACGAGCTGAAAGGCGTGCTTGACACGATCAATTACTGCGGAGAGTATTTCAGCTCCGAGGACAGGCGCCAGGCCGCTCTTTTCCAGAAGAACGGCGTCCAGCGGCACCCGCTCAGCGCCTCGGTCCAAGACGCCGCAACCCAGCTTCGACGTATACTCGACGTGGACCTGATGCGCCCCCCGGAGGGCGAGGGCGGCGATCTCGCGAATGAGGTAGATGACACGAGCGAGAGCAGCGGAGCTGATTGAGGAGACGCAGGCGCAAATCCCCAAGGGCGCCTTCCGTCTCTCGCACGTCTTTCCTGAGTTCAACGGGCGACACGGCCCGTTCCCCCTTCAAGACCGGATCTTCACTGCAGCTCGCTCCGGCGAGCTCGCGGGCGGTGGTGCGGTCTATCAAGGAGGAAAAGGATCCGGAAAGACCATTATGGGCGCGGCCATGGACATCTGGGCGCACCAGATCCCGAAATGGAAGGGCCTGACGTCCCTAATCGGTCGCGAGACCTACCCCGCGCTGATCACGTCCACCGCGGACGAGTATTTCCAGATGATCAAGCGCCTGCCGAATCAGCTGGTCGCGTCGGCCAGCAAGCCGTCGAAGAACACGATGGGCTACGTCGAGTGGACCGCCGGCGGGAAGACGTTGTTGTGCTCGCTGAAGGACAGCAACACCTGGGAGTCGGCGAACCTGGGCTTCGCCTGGGTGGACGAGGCCAACCGACAAAACCCGAGAGTCGTCCGCGACCTGGAGACCCGCCTCCGCCAGCTGAACGCTCCGCGCTGCATGATCTGTACGACGAACCCCGCCGGCAAGGGCTGGCTCTGGCGCATGGCGCATCCCGAATCGAAGCGCAAGATGCCCAACTGGAAGTGGGTCGAGGCGTCCACTGAGGACAACCCGGCACTACCCGAGGATTACAAGGCACGCCTGCGAGCCAAGTACGGCGTCAACACTCCGGCCTATAAACGCTGGGTCCTGGGGAAGAGCACCGCGCTCGAGGGATCCGTGTTCACGGAGTTTGTCCCCGACCCCGAGGAGTGCGTCCACATCGTTCCACCCTTCGAGCTTCCCAAGCAATTCACGATCGGTCGCGGCATGGACTACGGAATGATCAATCCGACCGCCGTGGTCTGGGCCGGGAAGGACATGGTCGGCAACCTGTGGGTCGATCGGCTGCACTACGCTCCGGAGCAACCCGAGCAGCGGGACCAGTGGACCGTGTCCCGCCACGTCGAGGTGATCCTGGACAACGACGAGCTCTACGACGAAGTCACCTACTTCCCCGCGGATCCGTCCATGTGGATCACCAAGGAGCACCCGGACACCGGATCGACGTTTTGCACCGCGGACGAGTTTCAGGACGCCGGAGTCCAGATTTACCGGGCAAACAACGCCCGCGAGGCCGGTCTGCAGGCGATGCTCGACATGATCCTGCTTGACGCGGACCGCTGTCATCCTGTAACACTGGAAGTGCCTAGCCCCAAGCTGTTCATCCTGGATCGGCCAGAAAACGAGCCTCTCATCCAGGAGCTCACGGGCCTTCTATGGGCCAAACCGGAGGGCACAACAGAGGTCGGCAGGCCGGACGATTGCCAGAAGAAGAACGATCACGCCTACGACGCCCTGCGCTACCTCATCATGGAATCGCCGTTCAGAATCTCAGAGAGGGGGCCGGAAGAGCGCGTCTATCAACATCAAATCGTCGGCAGCCGCGGCCGAACACGGAGGTATTGACATGAAGTACGACAACATGGACGGGGGGGCAGGATCCCACTCGAAAAAGCGGGCCACCGGCGGGCACTCCGGGATGAACAAGGCGTCATACAGCGACGGCAAGGGCGCCGTGACCAAGTCGGCCGTCGCCGGCAAGTCGGTGACGTCGCGTCCCGGGAATCCCCACACCGGCATGGGCGTGAAGGCCGGGAGCTCCCCGGAGAGCCGGATGGCGGACGTGGGCAACACCTCCGAGGCCGGCTGGGGACACTCGCGGATGCGGAAGGGCAAGAACACAACCGGAGCGGGGCCGCAGGGTTTCAGGGGATAGCCCGTGGCCAGCTCAATCGTATCGAAGGTCGCACACAGCGCTCACTACTCGATCGTCACGATCACGGGCGTTATGAACGGGACCACCCAGGTTGACAATACGTTCACCCTGGAGACGCCGGCCGAAAAGGGAATGCTGGTCGTCGTAGTGACGGGCGACGTCGCGGCGGCTGCGCTCAACGTCCTGATGTTCCTGTCCGGTCTTGGCCTGATCGCTGGGGACGGCGACTTCCTGGCCCAAGCCCTCGTGAACAGCACGCCGACGACGACCAAGGTGCTCGTCGTTGACCTCCAGGAAGCCATCGGAGCGGCCGGGATGAGGCACCTCTTCCCCAACGGGACGTACACCTTCGGTATCGACAGCAACAACGCCGGGTCCGCCGGAGCGTTCACGGCGACACTCGTCCTGAAACACTGAGGAGGCCACCATGCCCAAGGGAAACAACAAGGGTTATATCCAGCAGCACGGAGCCGGCGACCAGCCCACCGGGGGCAAGACCGACTACATCATGAACATGCCCGGCGGTGGCACCTACAAGCAGGGCCACGGCTCGCAGAACAAGCCGTGCAAGCCGGCCGTGGGCACGCAGGGTCAGAAGGCCGCCGGCAAGGTCCGCGGGGCGCGAACGGCCAAGGGATACGCCTCGGACCGCTGATGTCGTTCGAGCGCTACAACGCGACGGGCCCGGTCAGCACCGCGGCCCACTACCTGGAGAACCCGGACGGCGACAGTCCCGGCGACGAGCTCCTGAAGGGCGGCTCGCTGTTCAAAGGCCACTGCTTCGACTGCCGCAAGCCGTACACCGCCTACGTTCCGCCTCACCAGAAGGTGATGTCCAAGTTCAAGTGCCGCAGCTGCGGGTACATCCACGAGGTTCAGGTCCGCAAAAAGTGTATGGACCAGATCGAGGAACACCTGGACGAGGGCGCCTGGGAGCAGAAGGTTCGCAACAAGACGGACGGCTCCCGGGGCACGAGGCGCCCGACGATCTCGCTCTCCCGCAAGGAGCAACTCGACATCGAGCTCCAGATGGGATGGAAAGCGAAGGTTCAGACACCCTGGGGTAACGGGACGCTGATCGAATGAGCTCGATCAAGATTGGCGGCGCGGACCCGGTCGTCGGCAACCAGCCCGATCTCGGCTACGAGGACAACTACGTCCGCGACCAGGTCATGGAGCTCTATCAGTGGAGCGCCAACGAGCACGAGCAGCGCTATTGCGGCGATTGGTACTACTACTACCGACTCTACATGAACTACATCGACCGGCGGATTCTTCCCGACGATTACAAGAGCAACATCGGCGTCGGGCTCGCCTTTCCGATCATCGAACTGATTCACGCCCACATGATGCAGCCGTGGGTGGCGAGCGACGAGCTGATCAAGGTTATCCCCGAGGAAGAGGCCGGAACGGATCGAGCCCCCAAGGTCGGGGCCTACATCAACAACCTCCTGGTCAACCGCGTCCATCGCTCCTACGCCAAGCATTCGCTGGTCAAGAAGAGCGGCCTCATCTTCGGTCGCGGCATCATGAAACCGTACATCGAGCACGTCCGGCCGATGTCGCTCCTGAAGCGCATCCCGGCCGCGCTTCTCGGGGTGCGCCTTGGCTCGCGAGTGGCCTGGCAGAAGCAAAGCTCGACCCGCCGGCTCAACTTCGACTACGTCGATCCGTTCAACTGGTGGAAGGTTCCCGGCCAGCGTTTCCTGCATGACACGGACTGGACGTTCGAGCGCGGCTACCTGACGCAGGCGCAGATCGCAGCGAAGATCGAGTCCGGCGAGTGGAACGACTTCCCGCTCGAAGACGGGGACGCCATCGGATACGACGAGTTCATGTTGCGGCGCGTGAATCTCGAACAGGGCTGGTCCGACCAGGTCCGCGCCACCTCCGGCCACCACTCCGGTTGGATGAGACAGCCGCACCGTTACGCAGAGTTCCAGGGGCGCCTGGAGCACAAGGAGACCAAGGGCAGCAAGTCCAAGTACAAGGACATGCGGGTCATCATCTCCGACGAAAAGTGGATCGCCAAGAAAGAGGCGCTGAAGACCTGGAACGGTCGGCCTGGCTATATCGAATGGGAGCCCACGATGAACCCGGGCAGCGAGCGCCCCATCGGGATCATCGAACCCATGGAGGACATCCTCCTCGAGATCAACGACTACGAGAACATCGCGCTCGACAACGCCCGCAAGATCCTCGAGAGCCCGCTCCTGATCGACCCCAACAGCACCAAGCAGGACAAACTCTATCTCGGTCCGGGAGCCCTCAACTGGGTACGCAACCCGCGCCAGAGCGTCATGCCGTTGGAGATGAAGGATCTCCCGCGCAGCTTCTATCACCAGATCGGCTTCCTCAACGACCTGGTCCAGCGGATCTCCGGCGTGTCCGACTACTTCGGGGGGATGAACACCGGCGACAGCGCACGGCTCAGCAAGACGGCGACCGGGATGCAGCTGATGGCCAACCTGGCCGCCTCGCGCTTCGGTCCGCTCCTGACTTCGCTCGACCACGACTTCTACCGCGAAGAGGCCCGGTGGATCCACGAGACGTCGAAGCTCTGGATGAGTCAGCGTGAATCGATGCGGATGCCCGGGAATCCGGCGGCACCGTTCACCAGCATCGCTCCGGACGACTTCGACGCCCTGATGACCTACAACTACAACACCCGGAGCATCAATCCGAACACGGACCAGCAGCGTCAGAAGTTCCTGGAGATGATTAAGATTCTCAACGAGATGGTCCCCTTTCTGCAAGAAGAGGGCTACGCCGTTGACCACTACGAGATCGCGAAGATGATGATGGACGAGTTCGAGAAAGGCGGGTCCATCACGAAGCTCATCAAGCAGATCCAGCAGCAGCCGGCGCAGCCCGGCGTGGCGCCTCCCGGGATGACGCCTCCCGGCCAGGGACCCGGAGCTCCGGGGCTCGATCCGCTCGCACGCTTACAAGGCGGGGCATCGGTTCCCGGTAGACCGTCGATGCCGATTCCCCAGCCACCAAATCAAGGGGTTACAGCATGAGACATCGACCGCAGGACATCCCGCCGACCGCTCCCAAGGAGCGACTCACCGGAACTCGAGAGCGACAGCGCGTCGATGAACAGCTCCGCGTTGCCGAGCACCTGAAGAAGTCCGCGGAGGTTGCCGGGATTGTCACGGAGAACATCGACAATCCGCTCTGGACCCACGTTATCCGTCCCCAGCTTGAGTCGGCGATGGAACAGTTCGTCCACGCCGTTTGGGATCCATCGCTCGGCCCGGAAGACTTCAAGCGGATGCAGTGCGGCGCCTTGATGGCCCAGCAGACCCGGGACGACCTCATCGGCCTGGTCGGGAAGAAACCGGAGCTCCTCGCCAAGGCGAAGAAGATCTACGATGCGATCCCCGAGGACGAAATCATGCGACACGCCGCGTCTCAGGCGGGTGACAACTGATGCCCAAGGCACCGATCCCAGCCAGCCACGGCCCGGCCTCCGCACAGGTGGCCCCGGATCCGCTGCCCAACCAGTCGGCCTTCACCAATCCGAGCGGCGACGGTGGCCCGAAAGACAAGACGGGGTTCATGGACTGGAAGCACCCGGACCAGGAGCCCAACGTCGTCCCAGATCTCATCAAGGATTCAGAGGCAGCGGTGGACGGATCATCCGTCAACCAGAACGAGGCCGGACAAGATGTGAACCCAGGCGGCGATCGGCCCCCGTTGGCAGACCCCAACACGGCACCCGAGACCCCCGAAACGACGGCAGCGGAGCCACCCGAACCGGCTGCACCTCCGCAGGAAGGGGACGCTGCGCCCCCTCCCGAGCCGAACGGCGAAGCAGCGCGAGCCAGTGGTGTCGAAGGCATCCTGGACAAATACAAAACTCCGGAGCAACTCGCGGTTGGATACAAGGAGATCCAGAAACTCGCGAGTCAGCACGGGCGAGAGAACACCGAGCTCAAGGCGGAGCTGGATCAGCTTCGCAAGGAGCGAGAGTTCATCGGAGAGCACTTCGAGACTGACGACGACGGCACCCGCAGGTTGCGGCCCCAAGTCGCCATGCGAAGGCTCCACGAGATCGCCCCGCCAGCTGGGACCAAGACGGACGCGCAGCTACGCCAGGAGGCGTCAACCGACGTTCGCGATTTACTCGCCGACGTTGTTGACGAAGACCAACTGGACGAAGCTGTGTCACGCGCCGGTGAACGGGTGGAGGCGCTGTTCCAGACGAAGAAAGAACAGAACGCGCGAGAGGTCGATGCGTCGGTGAAGAGCGAACTGGCGAAAGCCGGAGCCATCGCAGACCGACACTTCATCGACAATCCAAAGCACCAGGAGGTGATCCCGCAGGTAGACTCCTTCTTCAAGCGGTTTCCGCCGCTGTTGCGGAACCGAATGATCAACGAAGGATGGGTTGACCTGGGAGAGCTCTCGGAAGCGTTCCTGGCTCAGCAACAGATCGAGCCAGCAATCCGCGAGGCGTGGCAGATGGCCACGGACGCGGCTGGACAGACACTCACACCAAGCACCGGCGGCAAGCCGACCTCGGGCCCATCTGCTCCACTGACCAAGGAGCTCGTGGACGACCCCGATTACGAGACGAAGAGCGCCATCCTCAGAGCTGGCGTGCTCCCTCAACTTCTCGGGGACTGATACGGAGCTCCCGTAAGGGAGCCAGACATGGCCGATCCTCTAACCGGTGTACGAGCCAGTGCAGCCGGAACCGGCTTTGCCGGTATTATCTCCAACGCTCGCGTCGTGGATATGAGCGACGTGATCCATCTTCTCGATCCCAACGAGGCCCCGCTCACGGCGATCATGATGAAGATGCGGACGGTGTCCGCCATCTCTCCCAAGGTGGAGTGGATGGAGGACGACTACATCCCCAACTCGGACACGATCAACGATGCGACGGTTGCCTCGGGCGACGAGACCTTCACCGTCTCCAACGGTCCGTACTTCCGCCCCGGCGACATTGTCGAGGCTCTCGAGACGAGCGAGATCATGTACGTTCGCTCGATCTCAACGGACGCCCTCACGGTCAGCCGCTCGATCGGAGCCACGGCGGCGGCGGCCCTCGCCAACGGAGGCGTCCTTTTCATCATCGGCAACGCCAACCAGGAGAACAGCACCAACCGTTCGATCTTCACGGCGCTGAAGCTCGCCAAGCTCAACTTCGCCCAGATCTTCCGTTGGGAGTTCGGTGCCAGCGGCACCCTCCAGGCGTCCGAGCTGTACGGCGGCGACGACCTGGCCTACCAGCGACGGAAGGCCGGCAAGGAGTTCCGTATCCAGCTCGAGCGGTCCTACATCTTCGGCGAACAGTCGGAACAAACGACCGACGCCGCCGCGGCCCCGACCCAGCTGTCCGGCGCCCTGCGGACCTGCGACGGGATGCTCGCTCGCGCAACGCTGGCCTCGGCGCAAGCCACCGTCAGCCAGGCGAACTTCGATGACTTCCTCCGGGACGCCATGCGGTACGGACCGGCCCGGAAGATGCTCTTCGCCTCGCGACACTTCGTCTCGTGGCTCAACACCACCGCGGTCGCGAAGATCGAGACCCGCCCCAGCGACGAGTCTTTCCCGCTGGCTCTGACCGAGTACAAGAGCCCCCACGGGAAGGTCTACATCGCGACCCACAACCAGCTGATCCAGAACACCGGCACCGAGAAGCGCTACCAGGGCTACGCTCTGTGCCTCGACATGGACAGCATCTTCCATCGCCCGCTGCGCGGCCGGAACACCATGCTCCGGACGAACATCCAGGCGAACGACGCGGACGGCCGAATCGACGGCTATCTGGCCGAGTGCTGCCCGCAGATCATCCAGTCCCAGAACCATCGAGTTTGGATCGGCGCCACCGCAACGGGCTAGATCTAGGCTAGACAAACCCGCGGGGGGCCTTCGGGCCTCCCGCAATATGGAAGGGGTTGAACATGGCCGAGACCGAAGTGGGAACCATCCAGGACTACGATCCGACCGTCAAGGTCGAGGAGGTCGCCGGCATCGAGTCCGCGCCCGTAGGCGACGAGAAACCGCAGGCGCCGCCAGCGTTGAATCCCATGAACTTCAAGCGGGGGGTCTTGCTGCTCCACTCCAAGTGGAAGGGGCTGGTAATCGAGGCCGTCACACCGCACATCACGATCATCGACACAATCGAGGGTGCCGTCCCCATCCGGCACAAGAAGGAAGAGGTTGTCTTCGAGAACAACCGCGCACAGGTGAAAGAGCTGCTTGTTGCCCAAGGTTTGCTCGAGAAGGAGTGGATCGAATCCGCTCCGACCTGTCACGTCGAGGCGGCTTGCTTGCCGGGCGACCTGGCGAAGAACTGGTCACGGCTGGGGAAGCAGAACCGCCTTCGGGTCATCTCCGCGTTGGTCGAAGGACACTCCGCGAAGGCCGCCGGAGAGCTCATCGACTGGTCGCTGGAGGAGGCGTCCAGGGAAGCCAAGACGACCAAAGCGAACGAGTGTCAGTATTGCGGCGAGTGTACGAAGGGCCCCAACGCCCGCGAGGCAATGATCGCGCATGTTGCGGTAGCCCACCCGGAGGCCGCCACCGGGTAAGGAGGACGAATGTCCGTTGTCGTCGGCACCGGAGCCCAGTCGGGGCTCCAAGTCTCGGAGATCATCGACATTGCCGCCGACAACTGGGGCGGCAATCCTTCGGGGACGCGCTTCAAGAACGTCGTCAAGCGCAGGATCAACCAGGCGCTCCGCGACATCTGGCGCAACAACCCGAATCTCAAGCATTATGTCGTCTACGACGCGGCAGTCAGTCTGATCGCGGACCAAGCAACCTACGACGTCCGCAAGGCGAAGACGAGCGGCGGGTTCGGCTGGACGGCCTGCTTCCAGGTTCTCGATCTGGTCTTCAACACCGTTGACAATCGCCCGCTGGAAAAACTCGACCGCGAGCAATTCCGGGAGCGCTCGGAGATCTTCTCGTTCAAGGGAAGCCCCGAGAGTTGGTTCCCCGTTCGTCCGTGGCAAGTGTCGATCTTCCCGACGCCCAACGTCGTCTACGAGGGCTTCGGCGACTACGTCGCGGAGATCCCCTCGATCACCGAGGACACCCACAAGCTCGACTGGGCCCGCGGGTACGACCAGGCCATCGTCCTAGGAGTGGACTGGTACTTCGCGAAGATTCGACGTCCTCGTCAGGCCAACGACTTCAAGCGAGACTTCTATGAAGCAATCGCGGACATCGAGTGTATTGACCACACCGACCCGTCGAGGCCGCAACTGGCCGCGGTCACGCGCAACTACCGATCAGGCCGCCGGATCCCCACGGACAACAGCACCGACCGGAGATACTACCGATGAGAGTTGCGTCAACGGCGATTCTTTCCGCCCTACTGCTGGCCCCTGCGGCGTGGGCGCTGGAGAAGTTCGAGAAGACGGTATCGACCAAGAGCTCGACCAGCGATGTGCTCGAAGTTCTTATCGGAGCGTCGATCAACGTCTACGAGCCCGGGTCAACGATCAGCTCCCTAGACGCCGGAAGCGGGACCACGTTCCGCGTGCTCAGCACCACCAACCTCGCCGTCAGTGACACCGTCGAAACCGGAGGGTTTTCTGCAACCATCCTCACCATCCCCGATGCTACGACAATCACAGTGGACTCCAGTTTCACTCGTTCCGAAGGAGATCGGTTGCTCCGGACGAGCTCGCTCGTCGCCCTGTTTGAGGAGGACGGAGTCACGTCGATTACGCAGCCGGCGATCGCGGACGGCAACGGGAACGTGCGCTTCTACTGGAACGAGGTCACGAGCCCGATCATCGACATCAAATACGTCCTCGGGTCCGTCACGGTTGTCGAGAGGGACTACCCCGGACGGAGCCGCACCGACCAGATTCAGGTGGTTGACGGGGCGGTGAATCTAACGATCCAGGCAGCAATCGACGCTCTGCCGGCCGGCGGCGGCACGGTCTACGTCCCACCCGGCAACCGGACGATCTCCGCTCAAATCAACATCTCCAAGCCCGTCCATCTGATCCACGAGGGCGGCACCTGGACCGGACCGTTCGCCGACGACGTGGCGGTCATCAAGGTCACGAGCTCGGATGTCACGATCACCTGCCGGAACGGCGGGACCATCGCGGCCAACGGGAACATGGTGGCGACCAGGGACCGCGGCCGGCACTTCCTCGTCTGGGTTCTGGACACCACCGCGGCCGTCGATAACTTCCTGATCGAGGGTTGCAAGCTGCGGCAAACCGTCAACAACTGGTGCGTGAAGGACGCGGCGTGCGCCGTGGGTAACGGGCAATGCGACAACAACAGCACCGTCCCGCTGGCCGCCTGCACGTCTGACGCGACCTGTACCGGAGGGACCTGTATCTGTAACTGCCTGACCTGGGCCGGCTGCGTCATGGTCGGAGGCATCGACAGCGACGGGAGCGGCGAGTTCGGCTTCACGAACATCCAGATCGAGAGCAACGACTTCAAGACCATCGGGCCCACCCCCCAGCGCTACTGCACCGACGACGGTTACGAGACGTGCTTGACGAACGCGACGTGCCCCGGCGCGGATGGCAACTGCGGGTTCGTCAGCGCCGAGAAGCTCTACGGGCTGCACCTGTACGGAGTCCGGGACCTGGAGCCGATTTTGGAGCCGTCGATCTACGGCTTTACGGTCTCCGACAATTACTGGGTGGGGTCTCATGGCCGCAGCCTCCAGGTCTTCTCGTCATCCAATGGGAGCGTCCTTCGCAACCGGCTCTACAACACCCAGCCACTCGGAGATGACTCGACTGGGCCGTTGACCGTCAACGCCGCAAGCATCCGCGTCATCGGAGGAGGGGACAACATCACGATCGCGGTCAACCAGGTCGTGCTCGCCTCCAACTCCCTAGGGACGGGGATCTACGTTTCGGGCGGCAACGCCCTGGCGGGGTTCATCGACAACGATTACTCCGAGAACATCGTCATTGAAGACAACATCGTCACGAGGACGTCTTCTTCCGCCGACACCTCGGCCGGGATCTACCTTCCCAACGGACTGCGGAATGTCCAGGTCTCCAACAACATCGTGACATCGACCCGCGGGCTCGCGAATTCCTACGGCATCTTCGCCGACGATACGACCGAATCACTCGGCCTTCCCAACGAGAACATTCGCATCACCGAGAACAAGGTCGAGGGATGGGGGCACCAGATCCGCGCCGTCTCTACTGACGCGGACGACGGTGCCTGGAATATTCAGATACTCGACAACCACACCAGCCTCGGCTGGAAGTGCGTCGGCGGCACGAACGACCAGAAGCATTGCAACCCCGGAGGCTCCAGCGACATCCAGCTCTGCGTGGGCGGCGGCGGCGTCTGCACGGCCCTCGGGACCATTCACATATCCGCTCCGGCGACCGCACTCACAAGAGGTAACACCAGTCAGGCTAGCGACGGGGTCTGGAACCCCATGTCGAGCACAGGAGACTTGGAGGCCAGGACGATCAGCGCGGTCGATGCGGCGGACCAGACCCAGATCATGCGGCTGCGGTTCGGAGACATCGTCCTCCAAGGATCGGAGACGATCAACGCTTGCGGCACGGCCGGGCGCGGAGAGACCAACTTCATCACCTTTATCGACCGAGACGACGGGCCCGCAATCCTCGGCGGGTGGTGTTCACAGACCGGCAACGGCGGAATTTTCACCGTCACCGACAGCGATCGTGTCCTTGACGGCCAGTTACTAATTGGCATCGCCGCCCTCGATCAGGCCAGGTGGGAGTCGGTGTCGGGGGACATCACCCTGGTCAACACCGGGGCGATGACGGTCACGGGCCGAACCTGCGGCACGGCGTCGATCGACTTCGCCGCCCTTGTGGCTGACACCCAGAGCACCGCCTCCGCGACCGCGACCGGCGTCAACATCGGAGACGCTTGCTCCTGTTCGGTCGCCGGCGGAACCTTCGGCGTAGACGACATGGTCATGGAGGGTTGCTACGCAGACGCCGCCGACAGCATCACCTTTCTCGCGTACTCGGATGCCTCGACGGCGGACCCCCCAGCTACCAACGTGTTCTACTGCTGCCAGGACCCGACCCCGTAGGTGGTGCGATGCCGGGATTCCAGATCACCGCCGCCAAGGGCTGGGTTCGCCGCCTGAGTCGTAGAGCCTCCGCGGGAGGCTTGACGCTGGCGCGAAACGCCCGCTACCTCACGTCCGACAACCGGCTCTGGGCCCTGCTCGGACGTACCCGCTTCAACTCGACGGTGATCCCCGCGAGCACGCTCCAGACCACCGACGAGGGCACGGTCAAGGCTCTCTTCGCCATCTTCTTCGACGGTGCTGCCGGCAAGCTCGTCGTTCACAAGGGCGGCACGCTCTGGGAGGCCAGCCTCACCGACATCGGGACGTTCACCAAGGCGTTCGTCATGGCGAACAACTCCACGGACGTCGTCCCTCGAGGGATCCCGGCCGCCTACCGTGGCCAGAACGACCTGACCAACTGGCACTACCCCGTGGGGAGAACCGGGTTCAAGGCCCAGCGACGGCTCGCCGTGAGGACCAGCACGGCCTGGCGCTGGGGAGGGCACCGCCGGGCAGCGGCCCCCTTCACCGTGGCCGCTCAAGGGACTGCGACATTCAACTCCACCACCGACGTCAAGTACGGCTACCGGATCTATGACTCGAACACGGACACCGAGAGTCGCCTCTCCGCGACCGTTACCGTTCCGGCTTGGTCAGACAACCGAGCCGCCAACAGGCTGACCTGGGCGGCCGGCGTGTTTCTGGAGGACGCCGAGCTGGGGACGCACATTCGGATCTATCGCACGCTACTCAACGAGCCAGCCGGGATCTACTACAGGACGGACGGCGTCGGCAACGGCATCCCCATCGGCGATTTCGTCCCGACGCACTTCATTGACGACAGCACGACCAACATCAACGCCCAGCTCCAGGGGACCGTCAGGGCGGACGGCACCGAAGGTACCGTGGCCTGGGCCGAGCACGGAGGCGAACCCCCTCCGGCCGGCGGCTGCATCGTCTTCGATGAGCACATGGTCTTCTTCGATCTCCAGGATCGGATGAGCGACATCATCTACTCGGCGCAAGGCTTCCCCGAAAGCTGCCCGGTGGACATCGACGGCAACTACGCCTACTTCCTGCGGATGGAGTCCGACCAGGATGACAGGGTCGTGACCTGCACCAAGGCCGGCCAGTACCTCCTGATCTTCGGAGAGAATTCGATTTTCCGCGTCAGCAAGTTGCCCACCCTGG
>Ga0255058_10000665_pt1 | contig 19764 bp, 17 predicted proteins | sample Cases_109_9_MG_FD_188637 | JGI IMG/M metagenome (GOLD analysis project Ga0255058, IMG submission 188637) | Seawater microbial communities from Amundsen Gulf, Northwest Territories, Canada - Cases_109_9 | ecosystem: Environmental > Aquatic > Marine > Gulf | place: Canada: Northwest Territories... | reverse complement strand
AACACTGCCGGGGTCGAGGTTGCCGGTCGCGGGGTCGACGTCGGCGAAGCGCACCTCGGCTCCGAGGTGGATGGCCGTGCTCGCGGTGGAAACGAACGTCAACGGCGAGGTCACGATCGAATCGCCGCGAGTCAAGCCGGCGGCGAAGTACGCGGTATGCAGGGCGGCGGTCCCCGAGTTGACCGCGATCGCATGGCGGCTTCCCGTCCGGACGGCAAGGGCGCCCTCGAACTCTCCGACGAGCGGCCCCGTGGTCAACCAGTCGCCGCGCAAGACACCGGCGACGGCTTCGACGTCGTCGTCGTCGAGGCTCTGGCGCCCGTACGGTAGGCGCGGCCTGTCACTCATCGAGCAGCGCCGCCAGGCGGTCCCGGTCGAGCCAGTCGTCGTTGGTGTCGCTGCCGTAGTGGAAACCGTCGAGGACCGGTTCGCCGGCCGTGGCCTGCTGGCCGATCCAGCGGATGTCGGGACAGATCACGTAGTGGTCGCCCCGGTCGAGCGTGCGCCTCGACTCGGCGACACTGATCATCTCCTCGTGCAGCTTCTCTCCCGGTCGAATGCCGACCACCTTGACCCTGGCCTCGGGCGCCAGCGCCGCAACCAGGTCGGTCAGCTTCATGCTGGGGATCTTGCGCACGAAAATCTCGCCGCCGACCATCTGCTCCAGCGCCCGGACGACGAATTGCACGCTCTGGTCGAGTGTGATCCAGAAACGTGTCATGCGCTCGTCGGTCAGCCGGAACTCCTCGCCCGGCCGCAGCCGGCGCAGACGCGTGATCACGCTGCCGCGGCTGCCGACGACGTTGCCGTAGCGGACCACCGCGAAGCGCGTGTTCTTGCCGCCGACGTAGGCGTTGCCCGCGACGAACAGCCTGTCGCTGACCAGCTTGGTGGCACCGTACAGGTTGGCCGGGCTCGACGCCTTGTCGGTGCTCAGCGCCACGACCTTCGATACGCCACGGTCGATGGCCGCGTCGATGATGTTCTGGGCACCGAGGATGTTGGTCTTGACGAACTCGAACGGGTTGTACTCCGCGGCGGGGATCTGTTTCAGCGCGGCGGCGTGGACGACGATGTCGACGCCGTCGAACGCACGGTGCAGCCGCTCGCCGTCCCGCACGTCGCCGAGAAACAGACGAAAGCGCTCGTCCCCCGAGTGGGCCTGCTCCATGGCGAGCTGCTTGTACTCGTCACGGCTGAAGACGATCACCCGCGAGGCCTGCGTCGTGCGCAACAGCAGGTCTACCAGCCGTGTTCCGAACGAGCCCGTGCCCCCGGTGACGAGGACGGATTTGCCGTCGAAGATCGACGCAGATGACATCGGCTGCTCCTGGATTGTGACGACCGCGGCCGCAGATTCGAGGTCCGCGACGGCACAGTCTAGCGTCCCTCGGGCCGGTGGGAAAGGCCGGCGATCGGCTGCTTCAGGGCGGCGACGACGCGGGCCGCCCCTTGGCCGTCGATCAGCTCGCGCCCGCGTTCGCTCATCCGCGCACGGGCTTCCGAATCGCCGAGAATCGCCTCGACCCGCGGGGCGAGATCTCCGGCCGCTTCCGTCGTGCCCAGATCGATCGCCGATCCCCACGCGAGCAGCCCCTCGACGTTCGGGATCTGGTTCTCGGCGACCGCGATCAATCCACAGGGCAATCCCATGAAGGCCAGTTCCCAGCTGGTCCCTCCCGCGGCGGAGACGGCGAAGTCGGCCCATGCCATCAGGCCCGGCATGTCCGAAACGTCGGACAACAGCTCGAAGCGTCCGTCGGACTCCGCCGCGATGCGATCCAGTTCCGCCCGGTTCGAGCTCGCCGGTCCGGCGACGACGCGAATCGTCGTGCCGGCGAGGGCCGGTCCGCTCAGGGCCTCGAGAACCCGCGGCGTTGCTGCGGTGGGATCCGCGCCTCCGAGGGTGACCAGGAGCCTCGTCGCCGTCCGCGGAGTGCTGCGCACCGATCGTTCGACCACGGCGAAGCCGCGCCGCAACGGCACGTACCTCGGGCCCAGCAGTCGTCGCTCGGGGGCGCGCTCGTAGGCGACCTTCTCGGCGCAGATGTTGAAGTTCAGCAACAGGTCCCCGGCGTAGGCGGAGAGGTGCGCGATGTCGTCGATGACCATCACGCGGCGGCCCGATCCGCCGATGCGCTCGTGATACTCGGCGTCGAAGCCGTAGCCGTCGATGACGACGGGGACGCCGGGCGGCAGTAGCCGCAGCGTCTCCTCGAGATCGGCCGGGTCCGGCCAGAAGGCGCCGGGTCTCGCGTGCTCGATGCCCTCGAAGGCCAGCCGCCGGGCCAGCTCGTCCGGATAGCTTCCGACGAACCGCACCTCGCCACCCTCGTCCTGCCAGCGCTCGGCCAACGACAGGCAGCGCATGAAGTGACCCGCGCCGATCGTTCTCGACGCGTCGACGCGGAACCAGAGCTGGGCGCGTTCGGGCATCGCCGCTCGTGGCCGGCGCTAGCGCGCGGTCCCTGACCGCGCCAGCACCGAGGCGACGAGCTCGACGGTGCGGGGAACGTAGCGGTTCAGGTTCAGGTTGGCCATGGAGGGCACGACCGGATGGATGTTCGAGTCCTGCCGCACCAGCGAGGGGTCGGCGTCGACCAGAGCCTGTCCTTCCATACCGTAGCCGTTGAAGTGCATGCAAAACGTCTTGAAATCGAACAGCTCTACCCGGTGGTCGTCGTCGATCAGTCCGCAGCGACGTGCATCGGCCAGCCAGATCTCCTTCCAGGTCTCGGCGTCGATCTCCCGCGGGTCGGCCTTGGGGAAGGAGTACTCGACCTGCATCAGCGCCTCGTCCGAGCGGCGGAAGAACGACGGGAAGAAGACGCGGTTCATCCGGTAGTCGGGATCGCCGAACAGCAGCTCGTGATAGTCGGTGATCGCCGGCCGGTCGAGGCGGAAGCTGCCGAGCAGCACGCGATCCGTCGCGGTCTCCTGGCACGGGATTCCGAGGACCCCGCACAGCAGGGCCCAGGCTCCGGCCCAGAAGACGTGAGGCGCGGTAAAGCGGCGGCCCGCGGCGTCGATCCAGAGCGCGGTGTGGGTTCCGGGGGACAGCTCGACATGGAGGTCGTCCACTCCCGTCAACACCTCGATTCGGTCGGGATCGAGCTTTCTCAGGAATCCGTCCACGAATCCGCCGAACCCGCCACGCTTCGGATAGAGGATGTGCTGGTCGATGCCGGAGCGCAGCCGGTCGTGGAAGGCGCGCGATTCGTCGCCGGAATGCGGGGTGCGCGTGGACCGCGGAAAGAACCAGGGGTAGATGTTGGCCAGCAGTCGCGACGGGTCCACCCCGAACTCTCGATGCCGGTTCTCGCTGGGATAGGAGGGGAGGACCTCGTCGAAGATCAGGTCGGCGAACTCGGTTCCGTAGTAGCGGGCGAGTCGGTCGCGTGTGGGCAGCTCGTCTCCGAGGTCGTCGACCAGGTTGTCCGAAGGCAGCATGCGGCGGAGCTCGTCGGGCATCTCCGACGGCCGCGGGGCGTAGGTCATGACGTGGTTGCGTATGACGATCCCGCGACGCAGCCGGACCCGGTGAACCTCGCCGTCCACGACCTGCATGAATAGGCGCGTCGCCAGCGGAGAGCGCATTTCGTCGAGGACGTGCATCCCGTGGTCGAAGGTCGTGCCGTCCGAGGTCACGAACGAGCGGTCGACGCCTCCGATCGACTGGCCCCGTTCGAGCAAAACGGCGCGGTAACCGAACCGATCCAGCAGATAACAGGTGACCAGCCCGCGAACGTTGCCGCCGATCACCACCACATCCAACGATTCGGTGGCCCGCTCCACCATCGATTTCCCCTCGCTGCACGCCGGTACCGGCGCGGCCGCGCCGACATGGTATCGCAGGCGGCCTCACGCGACTCGCGAGGCTCCTCGCGAGTCAGTCCAGGATGATCTCGTAGCGCGCCGCGTCGGAGCCGCGAACCCGTGCGGCGCCGACGAAGACGAACTCCGCTCGCTCGAAGGCGCGGATGCTGCGCCGGTTCTCCGTCCTGATGCGGGCCACCAGACGGCGGATGCCGAGGGTGGCGGCGTCCCTGCGGGCCGCCAACAGCACCGGAGCCGCCAGACCGCGGTCTCGGTGCTTCGGCGCCATGTTGATCCCGATCTCCGCCGTCTTCGGATCCTTCGCGTCGCGGTCGAAGCGGATCAGGCCCACCGGCGTGGCGTCCACCTCGGCGATCCGCAGGATGCGCCGGTCGCCGTCAAGAGAATCGGCATACCAGCGTTCGTGGTCGGCAAGGGGAATCGACGCGTCGAAGAATGAGGCCTTGCGGGTTTCCGGATCGTTGGCCCATTCGAAGACACGGCGGCAGTCGGCGAGCCCGGCGGGGCGCGTGACCACCTTGCCGCCACCGTCGCTCGGTTGCGCCGGAGCGTTCATTCGCCGCTCTCGCCGCCGGACCTGCCGCCGGCCGCGCCTCCAGGAGCCAGATCCGATTCGGAGAGCGCGGTCTCGGTCGGGACATCCCGGGCCGCGACGCAGCCCAGTACCCGACCCAACTCCGACGGCGCCAGTCCGGCGGCCAGCTGGCCGTGGCGCAGGACGTCGATGTTCTCCCTCGAGAACCGTTCGCCGGCCCGCACCGCCCGGATCGTGAACAGGCTGCGCCGGGCGAAGGCCCGCAGCTCCTCTTCCCGGGGATGGACCTGCTTGTCCCCACTGCCGAGGACGGCCTCGACCCGGCGTACCGCGCGCACGAGCCGAGACAACTCCTCGGGTTCCACGGCGAAGGCGTGATCCGGGCCCGGGAGGTCGTTGTCGAGAGTGAAGTGCTTCTCGATCACCACGGCGCCCAGGGCCGCCGCGGCCATCGGGGCCGCGGTCGGGTCGCGGGTGTGGTCGGACAGCCCGGCCATCAGGCCGAACCGGTCGCGCAGCGTCACCAGCGCCCGTACGTTGGCCGCCTCCGGAGGCGTCGGGTAGGCGGCCGTGCACTGGAGCAGCACCGGGTCGGCGCAACCCGCCTCCCGCAGTACGTCGACCGCGCCGCGCACCTCATCGAGCCGCGAGGCCCCGGTGGACAGCAGCACCGGCTTGCCGCGGCCCGCCACCGCCCGCAACAGCGGCGTGTGGGTCAGCTCGTAGGATGCGATCTTGAACGCATCGACGTGGGGGTCGAGCAGGTCGACGGCCTCCTCGTCGAACGGCGACGAGATGAAGGCCAGCCCCGACTCGTGGGCGTGGTCCCGCAGCCCGGGCAGCCAGTCCGGCGGCATCTCCATCTTTCGTATCAGGTCGTAGATGGGCGTTTCGCTCTCGAGGTAATCGCTGGTGCCTGCGCTCCGCGGGTAGAGCCTGCGGGCCTTGAAGGTCTGGAACTTGACCGCATCGGCCCCGGCCGCGGCCGCGGCTTCGATCAGCCGGTGGGCCATCTCCGACTCGCCGTTGTGGTTGCTGCCGGCCTCGGCGATCACGAACACGGGCAGACCTGGACCCAGCTCTCGGTCCCGCACCTTCAGCCGCCCGGTCATGAGGAGATTATGAAGGATGTCGTCCCTGAACGGGCTCTAACGGGCGTAGGTATTGGACCCAGCCGTGTTCGCAAGCGGCGACCGGCCCGACGAACGATGGTAAGATGCGCGTTCGCTGGGAGGATCGACCCACGTGGCCCGCCAACCTCTGGTTTCCGTCGTCATTGCCACGTACAACTACGCGTCGTTCATCGGCGAAACCCTGGACAGCGTCCTCGCCCAGACCTTGACCGATCACGAGATCGTCGTCGTCGACGACGGATCCACCGACGACACCGAAGAGGCGATTCGTCTCTACCGGGACCGCATCCGTTACTTCTCCCAGCAGAATATGGGCGTCAGCGCCGCCTGGAACCGTGGCATCCGCGAGTCCCGAGGCAAGCTGGTCGCCTTTCTCGCCGCCGACGATTGCTGGGAGCCCGAGGCGCTGCAGAGAATCGTCGCTGCCCACGATGCCCACCCCGACGTCGGGTTGGTCTCGGTCATGGCGCGGGAGATGACCCGGGACGGTGTGTTGACCGACCGGATCCGCGGCAAGCGATCGCGCGGGTCGTACTACACGCTTCCCGACCTGTTGCGCGGCGGTTGGTGCTCGTGGTTCGCCGTCGAGCGAGCGCTGGTCAGCGGGCCTGACGGTTTCGACGAACGGTTCCGCTCGGCGGAGGAATGCGAGCTCTGCCTGAGACTGTTCCGGCGAACACGTATGTACGCGATCCAGGAACCGTTGCTCCGCCGGCGGATGCATGGCGACAACCTCACCCGCAACCGGCGCCTCAACGCCAGCGCCTGGTTGCTCATCCTCGACCGGCTGGCCCGCGACCAACCCGATCTGGTCCGGTCCAACCGAAGGGCCTATCGCCGCGCCGTCGGCAAGGAAAACCTGCGCCTCGGCCGCGCGTTGATGCTGGGCGCCGGGGGCGATTCGTCGCGCCTGGCCCAGAGTCGACGTCACCTGCGGAACAGCATCGTCCAGTACCCCTTCTTCGGCAGGGCCTACCTCTATCTGCTGTCGAACCTGTTGTTCCCGCGAGCCCTCGGGTCGTGGTGGCGCCAGGAGAGTCGGCGCAGAGGCTGACCCGGGCACGAGATCGACGTGAACCCTACCGACACCGGAACCGTCCAGGAGTCGCCGCGTCCGCGGGTGACCGGCATCGTCACCTGCTACAACGAAGAAGAACACATCGGTGCCTGCATCGAGTCGATGTCCTGGTGCGACGAGATTCTCGTCGTCGATTCCTACTCCATCGATCGCACCGAGGAGATCGCTCGCGGGTACGAGAAGGTTCGCTTCCTGCAACGCAAGTATTTCGGCGGCGCCTCCCAGAAGAACTGGGCGATCGAGCAGGCGCGCCATCCCTGGGTGTTCATCCTGGACGCGGACGAGAACTGTACGCCCGAGCTGCGCCGGGAGATCGGCGCGCTGCTTGGCGCCGGGCCCGGGGCGGACGCCTACTGGATCCGCCGGCGCTCGCAAGTGATGGGTCGCGTCCTACGATTCTCGGGCTGGCAGAACGATCGCGTGATCCGGCTGTTCCGTAAGGGCCGCGCCTACTACCGCAACCGCAGGGTTCACGAAGAGATGTTGACGGTCGGGCGAACGCCGGTGCTGCGGCATCCGATCGACCACGATCTGCTCGACGACCTAGTCCCCTACCTGGTCAAGATCAACCGCTACGGATACTGGGGCGCGGCCCAGCTGTGGCGCGACGGACGACGATCGAGCTTTCCGAACGTGCTGTTCCGTCCGTCCTGGCGCTTCGTACGCACGTACGGCCTGCAGCTGGGCTTCCTGGACGGGACGCGCGGGCTGATCTTCTGCATGGTGCAGGCCTACGGCACCTACGCCAAGTGGTCCCTACTCTGGTCGTGGCAACGTGGTGCGAAGAAGTCCAACCACGTCCCCGAGCTGCCCGAGTTCGACGAGGACGATGCGGTGTGGAGCGGCCTGCGCCGTCTGGAAGAAGAACGCAAGGGCCGGCCGGTCGAGGCCGGCGTCTAACCGCGATTCGCCGGCAACCTCAGCCGGTGCACTGTTTCAGGCGGTCCTCCAGAAAGCGCCGTTCGGCAGCGTTTGCGGACAGGTCCAGGGCCCGACGGTAAGCGCCGGCCGCCTCGTCCAGCCTACCGGCGCGACGCAGCAGGTCGGCCCGCGCGGCATGAAACGGCTGGTAGCCGTCGAGATTCGCGCCGGCTTCCAGCTCGCCCAGCGCCTGCAGGCCGGCTTCGGCTCCTTCCGCAAACGAAAGGGCGACCGCCTCGTTCAGGCGCACGACCCAGGACGGCTGAAGCTCGAACAGCCTGCGGTACAGCAGCGTGATCTCACGCCAGTCGGTCTCGGCATGGGAAGAAGCGTTGGCGTGTACCGCACTGATCGCCGCCTGGACCTGGTACGGACCCGCGCGCCCCAGGGAGAGCGCCGCTCGCAGCAATCGTTCACCACCGTCGATCTGATCGCGGTTCCACAGGCTGCGGTCCTGGTCCTCCAGGGTCACCAGTCCGCCCTCGGCGTCGGTCCTCGCCCGTCTTCGCGAGTCGTGCAACAGCATCAACGCCAGTAGCCCTACCGCCTCGGGCTCGCCGGGGGCCAGATCCACGAGCGTTCGCCCCAGCCGGATCGCCTCCAGGCAAAGGTCCGCCCGCGTCGGCCCGTCCCCGGCGGTCACGCTGTAGCCCTCGTTGAAGATGAAGTAGATCACCGCCAGCACCGACTCGACGCGCTCGGGCCAGAGGTGCGGCGGCGGAACGCGGTAGGGGATGTTGGCGTCGCGAATCTTGCGCTTGGCTCGCACCAGACGCTGGGCCATCGTCGTCTCCGGAACGAGAAACGCGTGAGCGATCTCCGGGGTCTGCAACCCACCCAGGGTCCGCAGCGTGAGCGCCACCCGTGCCTGCTCGCCCAGCGCCGGATGGCAGCAGGTGAAGATCAGGGAGAGTCGTTCGTCCATGATGCCGTCGTCGTCGGCAAGCTCGGAGGATGCCTCGTCGGGGACGACCGACCTCTCGAGCCGTTCGCGCTTCTCCTGGAACCGCGCATCCCGCCGCAGCCGGTCGATGGCCCGGTTTCGAGCGGTCTGGAACAGCCAGGCCCGTGGGTTGTCGGGAATGCCGCCTTGCGGCCAGTGCTGGAGGGCGGCGACGGTCGCATCCTGGAGGACGTCCTCGGCCAGGTCCAGGTCGCGCAACTGCCCGACCAGGGTCGCCAGGATGTACCCCCATTGCTCGCGGACGACGCTTTCGATGGCGCTCCGCGACGGATGCGATGTCGCCTGCCCCAATCGGACGCTCTTCAGTCGAACTGCATCACCGGGCGGATCTCGATCGAGCCGTAGGTGGCCGACGGGATCTTGGCCGCGTACTCGGTCGCCTCGTCGAGGTCCTTGCAATCGAGCAGGTAGTAGCCGCCCAACTGCTCCTTGGTCTCGGCGAAGGGGCCGTCGGTGGTCGCGGACTTGCCGTCGCGCACGCGCACGGTGGTCGCCGTGGCCACCGGCTGCAGGGCGTTGCTGCCCAGCAGGACGTTGTTCGTCTTCACCTCTTCACCGAACTTCATGTAGTCGTTGAACAGCTTGTCGCCCTCGGGCGTCCCGGGCTGAGGGTCGTCTTTCTCGTTGCCGTAGATCAGGAGCAGGTACTGCATGATCGCTCTCCTCAGGATTGAAAAGAATGTTCGAACCCGAACGGAACCCAACGCTCAGCGGCTGGCGGTTTCCTGCTGCCGGGTCAGAATCACGCTGGGGGCCTCGGACACCTTGCCCCCTTCGTGTAGCTCGGCGTCGTAGACCAGCCGGCCCTCGTCGTCGATCCGCATCGACCAGCCGTGGACGTGCGCGTCATCGTGGGACGAGGCGTTGCCCGGCGTGCCGTTGCAGGTGAATGCCAGCGTATCATCGACGACCTTGCGGGAGGCTTCCAACTCCGGCTGGTTGCCGAGCATGCAGTAGTGAGTGGCGACGAGCTGCTTTCCCCTCATGTAGTACAGGGTGACCATCTCCATCGGGGTCCCGACCATCTCACGCTCCTCGACCGCGTGTCCGCCGGCGGTCACGTGAAACTCGAAGATGCCGCCGGGGCTACCGTCCACCGGGGACTCGCCTGTCCAACTCCCCTCGAGCCGCTTCAGGAACTCGAAGCGCGGGTCGTCCGATGGTTTCGGGCCGTGGTCCGCGTCGCCGGCGAGGGCGAATCCCACTCCCAGCAAGACAAAAAAAGCCAACTTTCTCATGTCGATCTCCTCCGGCTCCCGCCGATCGCCCGGGGCCTGTCCCCGGGCCGTTCGTGGTCTAGACGAACGAATGTCCTGGAATCGACACTGGAGCGCAAGAAAAAGCGCAAGGGCCATTGAATCGTGTCGCGAGCTCCGAGTCGGCGAAACAGGCCCCGGCCTGGGATAGATTGTCGCGGGAAGCGAAGTTCAGTCCCCGAGAGGAACCGGCCGCACCGGGAAACAGGTCGATTCGATGGCATCGTCGCGATTGCGCGGGGTAGCGCGTTGGTCCGGTCTCGCTCTGGCGACCGTGTTTCTGCTGTTGCAGCTCAAGCAGCCGACGCGGACCAATCCACCGGTCGAATCGGAGATCAACGCGCCGGCGGAGATCGCCGCGATCCTGGAGCGCTCTTGCTACGACTGTCACTCGCACCAGACCGATTGGCCCTGGTACGCCCACGTGTCACCGGTCTCCTGGTGGGTCGTCGAGCACGTGGAGCACGCCCGCGGCGAACTGAACTTCTCGCAGTGGCCGTTGCTCGATTCCGAGGAGCTGGAGCACAACTTTCGCGAAATCGACGAGCAGATCGCCAAGGGCGAGATGCCGTTGAAGAGCTACCTGATCCTGCACCCCGGGGCGCGACTCAGCGACGAGGACAAGGACGCCCTGCGCCGCTGGGCCCGGTCGAACTTCTGACGGCCGGCGCGGGTGAGCTGTCGGAGTCAAGCCCGCAGCGTGGGCGAATCGTGAAGCTTGAGAATACCAGCAACTCGTCTATGCTGATTCGAGTGCTACGTGACGCAAGATTCCATCCGACCGCCGAAGCTGACGGGCCGACCCGGCCCCGCCGCTACCGTCGTGGGCTCGTGCTGCTGGTTGCGCTGCTCTCGTGGCAGGGTCCCGGGCGGGCCGCCGAACACGCCGGGCTGGTCTACGTCGTCGAGAACGCCGCCGGCGAGACGTTGGCTTCCCACGCCGCCGACCAGTCGATCAACCCCGCTTCGACCATCAAGATCGCGACGTCGCTCTGGGCCCTCGAACGCCTCGGAGCCGACCACCGATTCGAGACCCGTTTCGACGCCCTGGGTAAGGTCGCCGACGGTGTCCTGGACGGCGACCTGGTCGTCATCGGGGGCGCGGACCCGGACTTCCACGTCGAGAACGCGTCGCTCGTTGCCACGGCCCTGAATCGAGCCGGCATCCGAGAGGTACGCGGGCGGCTCCTGGTCGACCATCGTTTCTGGATCGGCTGGGAGGGCGGTTCCGAGAAGCGCGAGGCCGACGCCGACCGGCGGGCCCTGACCATGGCCACTCGACTGCGGCGGGCACTCGACCCCGCCCGCTGGAGCGACGGCACGCGGAAGGGGATGCAGGAGTTCTTCGCCCGCCGTGGCCGGTCGGCTGTCGACCCCCCGAAGGTCGTCGTCCGCGGGGGCGTGGCATTGCACGACGGTGCGACGTCACACGACGGCGCGACGCAGGCGGGCGACGAGGCAAGGCGGCCGGGTGCAGCGGCCGAACACACGCTGCTCGTCCACCGCTCGAACCCGCTGGCTCGCATCCTCAAGCGCCTCAACGCTTACTCCAACAACGACATCGAGCGCCTCGGCACGACGCTGGGCACGGCACGGGAACTGGCCGCGAACCTGGCCGAGCGCTGGGAGGTTCCGCGATCCGAGATTCGTATCGAAACGCTGTCGGGGCTCGGCGTCAACCGGCTGACACCGCGTGACATCGTACGCCTGCTGCGCGATCTGCAGGCCGTCTGTGACCGCCAGCGGATCCCGTTGGACGCGATCCTGCCCCGGGCCGGCTGCGATCCGGGAACCCTCGAGAACTACCCGCGATTCGGCGAAGGCCCGTGGGCGGGGACGATCGTTGCCAAGACAGGGACCCTGAAGGAGATCGACGGCGGTGTCTCGGTGCTGACCGGTCGGATCGAGACGGCAGCGGGCCAGCGACTGTTCTGCGTCGCCGCTCCGCGCTCCGGCCACGCCGTCGAGGCCGCCCGGCGCCGGCACGAGGACTGGCTGCGGGAGAAGATCCTGGCCACCGCCGCGCCGGGTCCGGGAGAGTGCGGGCCCCCGCTGGCCTTCTCCGACGAGGACGCGTGGGTCGTGAGGATCAGCTCCGACGCTTCCCTTGGCAGCGGACACAGGCCAGACCCCGCGGGTGCAAGGTGAGGTGCCACGAGAGCCAGATGCACAACGGGAACAGGGCCAGGTTGGCGAGCGGCAGGACCGGCGGAATGCCGGGAACCCCCAGCGTCCACCACAGCGACAGGTGAAATACCGTCCCGGCGAACCACAACGCGATCGCCAGCAACAGGAACAGCACCGCCCTGAAAACCAGCATCGTTTCTTGCAAAACCGAACCCCTTCCCGGCTCCGTGTGACCTTGCCTGTCCAGGTACGATCAAAACGCTGTCACCGCCCCTCGCTTTTTCTGAAGGTACTTGAAGATTTCGGGGTCCACGGCCGCGTGGATCCGAACCTGCATTGGTGGTCCCCCAAGGTGTCCATGGGTTGACGAACGCTCGGGTGGACACGAAGTTGACGGGGAAGGGGAGCCCCACATGCCGGTCTTCGGAAATCTGACGACGATGAGTCTGCCCGATCTGCTCCAGTGGGCCGCAATGGCGCAGAAGACCGGCGTTCTCGAGATCGAGCGCAACGGGATCTGTCGCGGTATCGAGTTTCGCAAGGGGTTCATCGGCGCCTGCTCGTCCGACGATCCGTCCAACCGCATCGGCCAGGTGTTGCTCTCCCGCGGCAAGATCCGCGCGGAGCACCTGACCGAGGCGCTCACCCGTCAGGAGCAGACCGGCCAGAACCTGTGCGTGATCCTGATCGACCTGGGGGCTCTGACCCAGGAAGACGTCGCGCGGTTCATCGCCACCAAGGCGGAAGAGACGATCCACAGCCTGTTCGACTGGGAGGACGCGATCTTTCGTTTCTACGAGGGCGCGACGCTGGATTCGAACCTGGTCGAGGTCAGCCTGACCGTCAACGACATCCTTCTGAAAGGGCTACAGCACCGGGATGAGCTGAAGCTGATGCGTGGCATCTTCAAGACGTCGGGTATCGTCCTCAAGCGCAGCGACCGGGCCATCCCGGACGAATTGATGAGCAACCAACTTGCCCGGCGGATCCTTGGGCAGATCGACGGGATCCGCACGATCTCCGAGATCCTGTTGCATTCCCACACGTCGGAGTTCCTGGCCGTCAAGCTGTTGTATCGACTGCACCAGACCAGACTGGTGAAGATCATGGGCGACCAGCCGGTGTCATCGCCGACGATCCTCGATCCACCCGAGCCCTCGTTCATGCCCCAGAAGCCTTCGTGGAAACCGCCGGCGGTCGGCACCTGCCCGCCGCAGGAGCTGCTCTCGGTCGACGGCATTGCGGACAGCCCGGGCGCCGAGATCCCGTCCGCGGCCCCGACCCTCCCCGGAGAAAACGGCCCGAATGCCGAGATCGCCGTGGCCGACCGGCTGATGCAGCGCGGCGAATACGGGGCCGCCATGGAGCTGCTCGGCGCGACCTCCCGCGCCCACCCCGGAAACGACCAGATCCGCGACCTGATCTCCACCGCCGAGCTTTCCTTCGTCGAAGCGTCGCGGATCACGATCAGTCCCGACAGAATCCCGATCTTCCTCAAACCCACCGAGCAGATCGACAAGGCCAACATCGGTCCCGACGCGGCCTACCTGGTCAGCCTGATCGACGGCAAGTCCGACATCAAATCGATGCTCTGGCTGGCCCCCATGAGCGAGATGGAGACCTTGCGGGCCCTGCAGCGCATGGTCGACATGGAGCTGATCGCCCTCAAGGATCCCGCCGATCTGCATCAGGATCTGGACGCCGTGCCCAACATCATCTGACGCTCCGCGCCCCCCCCCCTCGCCACCGCCCCGAGTGGCGACGCGCTGCATTTCCGGCGAAAGCCCTACCCAGTATCACTGCGGATTGTTATGCTGGTGGCTCCGCTGCTTCCACGCCATCATGAGGGTTTCGATATGAGACGTAGCGTCTTCCACAGCCTGCTTCTGACCGCGTCGCTCCTGGCCACCGCGGCACCCGGGCCTTCCACCGAGGCGGCGACCGAGGCCAAGGTTCCGGTCGAGCGGTTCACCCTGGACAACGGGCTCGAGTTCCTGCTGGTGCAGCGGCCCGAGTCCACCACCGTCTCCGCGGGCTGGGTGGCCAAGGTCGGCTCGGCCAACGAACGCCCCGGGATCACCGGCCTCAGCCACCTGTTCGAGCACATGATGTTCAAGGGCAGCCGCACCATCGGCACCGCCAACATCGAGCGCGATCTGGAGATCATCGAGGAACAGGAGCAGATCCAGGAGCGGATCCGCGAGATCTACCGCGAGCAGCGCCAGCGTTTCCGACGCGGTGAGATCGACGACCCGTTCGATTCCGACCACCGCACCGACGAGCAGATCGAGCTCGAGCGGAAGTTCCAGGCGCTGGTCGAGGAACAGCGCCTGGTCATGGTCAAGGACGAGTTCGACAAGATCTACACCGAGGCCGGCGGCTCCGGGATGAACGCCGGGACGACCAACGACCTGACGATCTACTTCATCACCGTGCCGGCCAACAAGCTCGAACTGTGGTTCTGGATGGAATCCGAGCGCCTGTTGAACCCGGTCATGCGCGAGTTCTACTCCGAGCGCGACGTGGTCTACGAAGAGCGGCGGCTGCGCACGGAGTCCACGCCGACCGGCAAGTTCAACGAACAGTTCGACGCCATGTTCTGGCAGTCGCACCCGTACAGCTGGCCCGTGGTGGGCTGGCCCTCGGACCTGCGGGTGATCAGCAAGCGGCAGGCCGACGACTACTACGCGACCTACTACGCCCCGAACAACCTCACGGCGTCTCTCGTCGGCAACTTCGACGTTGCCGAAGTGAAGGAGCTGGCCGAACGCTACTTCGGACGACTGAAGCGCGGCGAGCGCAGTCCTCCCGACGTGGTCACACTCGAGATGGAGCAGCAGGCCGAGAAGCGGATGGACGCCGAGTGCGACTGCCAGCCCCAGACCGAAATCCGTTACCACACCGTGCCCTTCATGCACGTCGACGCGTACCCCCTCGACGTTCTGGCCGGACTGATGAACGGCCGGACCGGTCGGCTGTACAAGTCGATGGTTCTCGGCAAGGAGAACGCCGCCTCGGCGAGGTCCAACCAGGACTCTTCCAAGTACGGCGGCGCCTTCTCGTTCTCCGGCACCACCAAGGGTGAAGGAACGCCGCAGCAGCTCGAACAGGGCTGGTACGAAGATCTGCAGAAGATCATCGACGAGCCGATACCCGACAAAGAGCTGCAGAAGGTCAAGAACCGCATCCAGGCCGACGCGTTCCGGCGGCTCGAGGACCAATTCTTCCTGAACTTGCAGCTGCTGTTCTACGAGGGGCTGGGTAGCTGGGACTACGTCAACAACTGGGCCGACCTGACGATGGCGGTGACCGTCGAGGACGTCAAACGGGTGGCCCGGACCTACTTCAACAAGGAGAACCGTGCCGTGGCCATGTACTTCCGCAAGGAAGGCGCAGCTGCGGAGGAAGAGTTGAAACAGCCCGTAGCGGCGACCGCGGCGGGAGGGAGTGAGTGATGAAGCGCAGTTATCTCATCTTGTTGCCGTGCACGATCCTGCTGCTGGCGGGAGCCGCCCCAGCGTCGTTCGCCGAGGGCGAGATCCCGGCCCGGCCCGAGCAGCTGACCTACAACTCACTCGATTTCGAGGTTCCCGGCGTCGACAACTACCGGCACGAGCTGAGCAACGGCATCCCGATCTACGTCGCCCAGGATCGCGACCTGCCGCTGGTGACGGTCTCGATCACCCTACGCGCGGGGAACTTCGTCGAACCCGACGGCAAGCTGGGCGTTGCGGAGATGGCAGGAACGATGCTCCGCCGCGGCGGGACCGCCTCCCGGAACGCCGAGGAGTTCGACGAGCGGGCCGCGTTCCTGGCGGCCAACATCAGCAGCTTCACCGGCGACACCTCGTCGGGCGCCTCGGTCAATTGCATCACGCCGGTGTTCGGCGAGGCGCTGGAGCTGTTCTTCGAGATGCTCAAGAGCCCGGCGTTCCAGCAGGACCGCCTCGACGTCGAGAAGAACAACCTGCTCGAGAGGATGAAGCAGCGAAACGACCGGCCCCAGAGCATCTCGGGACGCGAGTGGCGCTGGCTGATGCGCGGCGAGGATCATTTCTCCGCCCGGATGATGACCCAGGCCAATGTTGCGGCCCTCGCCCGCGAGGATCTGGTCGACTACTACAAGAACTACTGGCGCCCCGAGAACATGATGGTCGCCGTCTCCGGCGACGTGGAAACCAGCGAGGTGCTGGCCCAGCTCGAGAAGCACTTCCAAGGATGGGACGTCAAGGGGCCCACGGTGCCGTGGCCTCCCGTCCCGCCCACGCATACGCCGAACCCCGGTGTCTACCACGTAGAGAAGGACATCCCCCAGGGCCGTGTGCTGATCGGCCACCTGACCTACCAGCGCAAGAGCTGGAAGGACAAGGAGGAGTCCCCCCTGAGGATCCTGAACGACATCCTGGGGGGCGGCGGCTTCACCTCGCGCCTGGTCAAGCGCATCCGTTCGGACGAAGGCCTGGCCTACAGTGCCGGCTCGGGCTTCAACCTGGGGCTGTACTGGCCGGGCACCTTCTCGGTGCGTTACCAGTCCAAGAGCCCGACCGTGGCCCTGGCCGCGAAGATCGCCATGGAGGAAATCGACCGTATCCGCACCTCCAAGGTCAGCGAGGAGGAGTTGGCGGTCGCCAAGGGCTCGTTCATCGAGGTCTTCCCGCGGCGCTTCGAGTCGGCCGCGGACATCGTGAACACCTTCGTCAACGACGAGTACGCCGGCCGCCCCGCGGAGTACTGGATCAACTACCGCGACCGAATCCAGGCCGTGACGGCCGACCAGGTGCTCAAGGCCGCCAAGAAGCACCTCGACCCCGAGAAGCTCGTCTTCCTGATCGTCGGCAAGTGGGACGAGATCGCTCCCGGCGACCCGGACAAGCGCGCCTCGATGAAGGAGTTCTTCGGCGGCAAGGCCACCGAGCTACCGTTGCGGGATCCGCTGACCCTCGAACCGATGAAGTAACGGGCCGCTTCTGGCTATCGCAGAGCCTCGGCGGAAGAGCGACGGGTCACCGGCATCGGCGTCGTGATCGCGCGCGCGGGGTGACTACCGTCCACCGGCGGAGGTTCCGCCGGATTCGCCTCTCGCGAACTCTCCCTTCGGCGTCTTGACGTGCACCTCGAGCCAGACCGCGGACTCCCACAGCATGTGCAGGATCGACTCGCGGGCTCGATACCCGTGGCTCTCGTGGGGCAGCATCACCAGCCGTGCCAGCGCACCGTGCCCCTTGAGAGCGTTGTAGTAGCGCTCGCTCTGCATGGGGAAGGTGCCGGAGTTGTTGTCGGCCTCGCCGTGGATCAACAGCAATGGTTCATCGACCTTGTCGGCGTGCATGAACGGCGACATCTTGAAGTAAATCTCGGGTGCCTCCCACAGGCTGCGCTCTTCCGCCTGGAAGCCGAACGGGGTCAGGGTGCGGTTGTAGGCGCCGCTGCGGGCGATCCCCGCCCGGAACAGATCCGAGTGGGCCAGTAGATTGGCTACCATGAACGCACCATAGGAGTGACCGCCGATGGCGATGCGGTCCCGATCGCCGACGCCCCGACGGACCACCTCGTCCACGGCGGCCCGGGCGCTGCTGACGAGCTGCTCGACGTAGGTGTCGTTGGGCTCCTCGTCGCCCTCGCCGACGATCGGCATCGTCGGATCGTCGAGCACCGCGTAGCCCTGGGTCAGGAAGAGCAGCGGAGACCACCAGCCGACACGGTCGAAGCGGTGGGGCGAGTCGGTCACCTGTCCCGCGGCGTCGGCGGACTTGAACTCTTGCGGGTAGGCCCACATCAGCACGGGCAGTCGGCCGTCCTTTTCCTTGCGATAACCGGCGGGCAGGTAGAGGGTCGCCGTGAGCTGCACGCCGTCTTCTCGGTTGTAACGGATCAGCTCCTTCTGCAGCCCGGCCAGCTGTGGCGTCGGGTGAGGGAAGTCGGTCAGCTGTCGCAGGTCGCCCTTCTTCAGATCCCGCGCGAAATAGTTGGGCGGATCGTCCCTGGACTCGCGTCGGGTCAAGACCTGCCGGTTGTTGTCGTCGAGGAATGCGTAGGCTTTCTCGTAGTAGGGCGCCTCCGAGCGCCACAGGCGCTCGGTCTCGCCGGTCTTCAGGTCGAGCTTGTCGATGAAGGGACGGTCGCCTTCCGGCGAAGCCCCGTTGCCGTTGAGCATCAGGGACCGGCCCTTGTCGGTGGTGCGCAGCACGTCGCGGCCGTACTCGTTGGGGTCGAGCATCGAATCGCCGGGATCGCCGTAACGATCTTCCCACGAACGATCCCAGAGGATCCTCGGTTCGGCTTCGGGCTCGCCGGGACGGACGATCCAGGTCTTCTGGTTGCGGGTCTTCCACCACCACGAGTAGACCAGCGCCAGCTCGTCGTTGCCCCACTCGATGCCGCCGTAGCGCTGACCGAGCGTCGCCAGAAGCACCGGCTGGGCCTGGAACGGGGCCGCCAGCATGTAGATCTTGTCGCGAGTATCCGTTTCCTTCCGCGCATTGCCGCCGTCCTGGGCTTCGGCCCAGTAGGCGGTTGCCGGGGCGTCGTCGCGCCAGCCGAACGAGCGCCGTCCGGTGGGTACGCTGCCGAAGGCCATCGGCACCTCTTCCTGCAGGGGAAGATCTGCCAGGCGCTTCACCAGCATCCCGTCCCGGTCAAAGATCTCGACGCGGCGCGGGAAGCGGTAGGCGGGCACCAGGTACGAGAACGGCCGGTGAAGCATCGCCACCTGCACGTAGCGGCCGTCGGGCGAGGTGTCGAAGTCCCAGACGATCCCCCGGCCGCCGACGGGCGTGGCACTTCCGTCCATGCCGACCCGTACCAGTTGGGCGTCGAGGTAGTACTCGAACAGCGCCTCGTCGTGGCTGTTGGTCAGCAGGTCCTGATACGTGCGGGCGGGTGCGACCTTGCCGCTGTTCTCGCGGATGACGGGACCGGCCGGCACCGCCGGGGCGGTTGGCGCAGGGCCGCGCTCGTCGTGAACCGTGGCCGCGATCAGTGTCTCGCCGTCCAGCCAGCGCAGCGGTTTGCCGCCCGCCGCGTTGAGCCGGCCCTCGAGCAGCAGCCGGGCTCTTGCGTCGGCGACGTCCGCCACCCATAGCTGGATGTCATCGCCGGCGGTGACGGTGAAGGCGATGCGCGCCCCGTCGGGCGACCACGTGACCGAGCCGATGGGGGCGCCTTCGGGAAGCCCCAGGATCGGACGCTCGGCCAGGTCCGTCATTGACTTCAAGGTCAGCTTGTGGATCGGCCGCGTCCGGCTAGGCCCGTTGGTCCGCGGCCGGATACGCAGCCCCGCTAGCCGCAGCTCGGGCGCCGCCAGGTCCGACAACGGCAGCAAATTCGGGCTCTCCAGGAGCAGCATCGTGCGGCGATCCGGGGACAGCCTCATCGTCGGCGTGGGCGGCGCGTCGATGATGTCCACGAGAGGAGCGGGTGGCGTCTGGTAGCCGACGTCGCTCGCGGATACGGGAACGCCGGTCAGGCAAACGAGGACGAGGAGCGCACCGATCAGCGGTGCGGGGGACCACCGGTGCAGTTCGGTCATGGCATACTCCATGGAAGGGTGAGAATCCGAATTCTATCCGAAGGACGGTGCGAGTACGCGGACGATTCACGGGTTTTTCAACCGTGTCACCGATTCCACAAAAGAGCGCGAAGATCGCTAGCGGATCTCGATTCTCTCGAGGCTCTTGCGCGTCGCGGGCGAGTACCAGATATCCACGAACTCGCGAATCGACGCGTTCTCGTGCGCCCGGAAGCCGTCGGCGACGGGTCCGCGAAGCAGGCGCTTCATGCTCGCGTAGGCGGCCGCGTCCCTGCCGGCAAGCTCGGCGGCGATCCGCCGCGTCGCGTCCGCCAGCTCGTCCGCGGAAGCCAGGCCATCCACCAGGCCCAGGTCGAGGGCCTGGCGGGGACTGCACATCTTTCCG
>Ga0255058_10000664_pt1 | contig 19787 bp, 15 predicted proteins | sample Cases_109_9_MG_FD_188637 | JGI IMG/M metagenome (GOLD analysis project Ga0255058, IMG submission 188637) | Seawater microbial communities from Amundsen Gulf, Northwest Territories, Canada - Cases_109_9 | ecosystem: Environmental > Aquatic > Marine > Gulf | place: Canada: Northwest Territories... | reverse complement strand
TTGGATTTGCGCGTTCCCACGTAGACCACGCCGATACTCTTGCTGACCGCCATGTGCCGTGCGTCGGGCACGATGGCGAAAAGGTCGATCTTGAAGCCCGGCGGCATCTTGACCTGCTGCAGGTTTTTGCGGATCTGCGCGGCCATGGCCTCGTCCTGAGGAACCGTCGGTATGTCCAGGCTGGTGCCGGTCACCTGGAAGCCGCGCATCTTGTCGATATTGCTCTGCCCGAGTGCAGGACCTCCTGCTGCCAACAGACAGGTCAGAACGCCCGCGTGAACGATGGATACTGTGTTATTCATGAGTGCCCCCCAGTGCGGTTTTCGCTGTTTTATGGCTCGTCAGTCGAGCCCGACTGTTGCTTTTGTGATTAGATCTTTATCACCCGCCTGATTCTACATAGACCGTAGGTAAATCGGAAAACTTTCAAAATATCGCGCTGCAGCATTCGAGCCCGTCGGGCATTCGAGTTCAGGTCGCGACAGATAGCGGCCAGCAGGCTGTTCTGTTACCAGGCATCAACGGATCCGCCTCACTCCGGTAGCCCTGCTATGCGGAGCATCTCCACATTACGCAGTCGGTCGCCCTCGTCCGTGAACGGCACGTAGGAAGCGAATGCCGTCAATGTGAAGCGCGGATTGTTGCGCAGAATCTCCGAACCGGCCGCCCGCGCTTTCTCCACGTCGCCGAGCGCCGCAAAGCACTTTGCTGCTATGGCATGCAGCGCGACGAAGTCCGGATCCAGCGCGATGCCGCGCTCCACCGATTCGATGCAGTCCTGTGGGCGGTCGAGCTGAAAATAAGCGTCCCCGAGCCACTCCAGATAGTTCGGCGGGTGAAACGGGTTGAGGCGAATCGCGCGCTCGACCACGTCTGCTGCTTCCTCTGGGCGGTGTGCATAACGAAGCATGGAGCCTAGATTGGCGAGTTGGACGGCATCGGTCGGCGCAAGGGCGAGCGCCGCGTCCGCCTCCGCGCTCGCCGCGGCGAAATCACGGCGGAACTGATGGATCTGCGCCAACACCACATGCGGCCCGGGGTCCATCGGATTGAGCTCTAAACCGGCTCGAGCGAGCTCCATAGCACGGGAGAGATTCTTGTTCCGGCTCTCTCCCCACAGCCGCCATGCATCGAAGAAATAGAGGCCGAGCAGGCTGTATGCTTCGGCATAATCGGGATCCAGCGCGATGGCCTGCTCGAGTAAAGCCTTCGCTTCGTCGGCGGCGTTGCGGTCGAAGCGCGTCATCAATTTCCTCGCGTGCAATACCAGATCATAAGCCTCGAGATTTTTCGTCCTCGGTGTATTGCTTCGCCGATCCTGGTCAGACTTCGTCAGGTGCAACGCGAGGGCCTGAACGACCTTCCCGGTAATGGTGTCCTGGAGAGCGAAGACATTCTCCAGCTCATGGTCATAGCGCTCCGCCCAGAGGTGTCCACCGGTGGTCGCGTCGATGAGCTGGGCATTGATGCGTACCTGGTCGGCGACGCGGCGCACGCTGCCCTCCAGGACGTAGCGTACGCCCAGCTCCTCGGCGACCTGTTGCACTTTCACAGGCTTGCCTTTGTAAGTGAAGGTGGAGTTGCGCGAGATGACGAAGAGGCCGGAAATCTTCGACAGATCGGTAATTAGATCGTCGGTCATACCGTCTGCAAAGTACTCCTGCTCGGCATCGCCGCTCAGATTGCTGAATGGCAGCACGGCGATAGAAGGCTTCTCCGGCAGGGGGAAGGCCATGCGTTCCACGGACGCCGGCTCCTCTCGCGGAGCCCAGGGTTTGAGCCAGGCGAGCATCCCGCCTGCCAATACCAGGCCCAGAACGGCGCTCACGGTGACAATGCGTAACCGCACTCTCGAGCCCTTGCGCGACCCCGTGGCCGTGGCCAGCACGGCATCGGGGCGCAGTCGCGCATGGTAGGCCTTGACCGGTTTGGCGATGTTCTTGACGTGCTGCTCGCCCAGAAACTCGTAGTCCATCGGCAGCTTGTTACCAATGGCGGTATGAATGGATTCTGAGATACAGATCCCTCCAGGCTCGCCAAGTGCCTCCAAGCGGGCCGCAACGTTGACGCCGTCACCATAGATGTCATCGCGATCGATGATTACCTCGCCGAGGTTGACGCCGATACGAAATTGAACCTTGCGCTCATCCGGGAGCGGCCGATTCCTTTCCTGCAAATCGCGTTGGATCAGGGCGGCACAGGTCAGTGCGTCGGTAACGGTGCCGAAGTCCGCCAGCACCGCGTCGCCCGCGTAATGAACAACGTTGCCCTGGTGGTCCTCGATGGCCGTGCTCATGAGATCCAAATACTCGCTGAGCCGGCGGTGGGTACCTTCCTCGTCCTCTCCGGTGAGGCGACTGTAGCCGGCCACATCAGCGTAGAAGATCGCAGCGAGCTTGCGGGGCAAGCGCTCTTGCATCGGGTTGCCTGTCGCGGGGGGCGGTCGCAGAGATATTAGCGCCTGGCTCGGCTTGTCGCGAGAGTCATGAGATCTCGGTTAAGATATCAGGAGCACGGCCGCCACCTGACGCGTAAACAGGGACAGCTCAGAATTCCTGATGCCGAATGCTGCATCGCGTCACGAGCCAGGTGCCTGCAATTTCACCCCTCTGTGGCATGACCACAAAGCCGAGAGGGATCTCTCTGTTTCTTTGCCCAACAGCGCTAAGATCCAGTGATTAATGCCAAGCTGCTCCTTCGAAGTTGTGCCGTCCTGTCCGTTATGGGGTTTCTACTGGCGGCCGTCATGCTGCTGCAGTATCGCGCAGACAACCGCACTTTGCTCGACGACGCCCTCGCATCCGCCCGCCAAGCCTCCGAGCAAGCGAGAGACCATATCGGACGTACTCCGCTTTCTCTCCTGAGTCACTGGCTGCGACGTAGGTATAGATATCGATCAAGTCCTGCTCGGCGTCCTCGATGACACGGACGCGGTAGCGTTTCACGTAGCTCTTTCCTTGAGCCGCCGGCGCACGTCGGCGAAGGCCTTCTTCACGGGCTTGGTGCGGCCTTCGGTCAGACTCTTCGAGCTTTGCGCCAGCATCTTGAGCAGCGCCAGAGAATCCTGGGTGTGCTCATATGCGGTGATATCCTGGAGCACGGCCTTGGCCTCGCCGTGCTGGGTGATGACCATCGTCTGATGGCTTTCCGTCACGTTGCGCACGGCCTCCGCGGTATGGCTCTTCAGGTAACTGATCGGTTTCACGAATTCCCTGAGTTTCATGGCGGGTCACCTCCGTTCCTGATTAGGACCCAAATATAGACCGAATTAGCACCATCGCAAAGCGCCCACTAAATCGAGTTGCAGAGTGCATCGGATGGATCGAATGGTTCTTGCGACACCGATCACAATGACCTCGGACACAAAGGCTTCGTATTCCTACGATCGAGGCATTTACAGCTGCACTCGTTCGCCTGGATGGCCGTCGAGCATCAGGTCGGTCCTTGCTGATATGCTCCCGGAAAATCCATAACAATTCATCGCTGGACCATGGGGAGGGGTAGTCATGATGAATCCTGGTGAGGATGCGGTCGCGCGATCGCGCTGGCTCAACTGGTTGCCGGTGCTCGGACGCGAAGAGCGCCTGAGTCTTTTCGAGATCTTTCAGGCCAGCGGCACCTGGAACGTCGATTTCACCGTTATGATGGGGCTGGCTACGGCGCTTGCCGCCTTCGGCCTACTGAACAATTCGCCGGCGGCGGTCATTGGCGCGATGCTCGTCGCACCACTGATGTCGCCGCTGCTCGGCGCCGGCTTTGCCCTGGTGCAGGGCAATGGCGCGTTGTTCCGTGGCTGCATCAAGGCCATGGCCTACGGCACCGTGGTCAGCGTTGCCGTGTCGCTCATCATCGGCTTGATCACACCGGGCTACGATCCGACGGCGGAAGTCGAGGCCAGAGGACAGGTCAACCTGATCGATCTCGGTATCGCGCTTGTTTCCGGCATGGCCGCCGCCTATGCCATGGCCCGACCGAATCTCGCCGCGATTCTCTCCGGGGTCGCCATCGCCGCGGCCCTGGTACCACCGCTCGCGGTGATCGGGATTGCCGCCGCGTCCGGGGAGTTCGTGCTCGCGGGCTTCTCGGCCGTGCTCTTCCTCACCAACGTGGTGGCAATCATCCTTGGAGCCGCATTCGTATTCCGACTGGTGGGCGTGCAGGGATCCTTAGGCGTCTCGACCGCGCCGCTGTGGGCGCGCCGATCCAGAATCGGACTAATTCTGGCCACGGCGATTCTGATCGTACCCCTCGGCAATCGCCTGGAGGCCCAGCTCGAGATCGGCCAGGTACGACCCGCCAGCTACCCGCTCTCCACCGAGCTCCGCAATGTCATTCTCGATCGCGTCGACGCGGAGCCCGGGATCGAAGTCATCGCCATGGCGCGCTATGCCACCTCTCCCGAAGCCGGTGCGCAGATAATCCTGGCCTCGGTGGGACAAGTTCCCCATGGATTCGTCGAGTACATCGAAGGGGCGGTGCGCTCGGTCGTGGGCACAGACGCCGTGGTGCGTGTGACCATACTTCAGGCCGCTCGCGGAGCGGACCTCGAAGCACCGAAGATCGATGACGAGGAGAGCTGAGCGCGTGGCTACGGATCGTGTTTCTTCGGATCCAACGCGCCAGCCTGGTGGGCGAGTTCCATCGCTTCCTCCAGCCAGGCAAGGCGCTGCGCAGGAGTCGTTTTCAACCAAGACCGTAGTTGATCGCGCTCGTTGTCCTTCCAGCCTGCTTGCCAAGAATGCGGCGGCGTCTTGAAGAGATGGGATTTAGGCATCGTCACGCTGCTGTGTCAGTTTCTGTATTTCCGTCAGTTTTTCGATGTCAATCAAGTCCTGTGGGCGATTGGCCAATCGTTTCAACGCGATCAAATCAGGGATCGAGGCGATTCGGACAGACACTGGTCCCAAATCGGTTACTTCCGCTCGGGACCAGAGTAGGTCGAATTCGATAGGATGTTCGACGAATAGATCAACGGACAAAAGTGGCTCGTCCAGTTTCCACATTGAAAAGACTCGCATGTTCTTGTCATCGATCCAACGCCTGCGAATATCTGGCTTGGCGAAATCATAAGGGTCGACAGGTAGACGAGGGATCATGCCGTGCTTAACCAGTGCGTCGATACTCTTTCTTGCCTCTCGTGGCTCGAGGTCAATGATCAGATCGATGACCGCGGTCAATCGTGCATATCGGCGCATCGACGTCCGAACCGCACGGACGAAGCAAGACTCATCAGAAAACTCCGCTGAAGGCCGTATCGGCGAAGTTGCTCCGGAGGCAGTAGCGTGGACCTGAAGATCCTGCGGGCCATTCCACCTTGGGAATGGCCGGAGAACACCGCCGAGACGCTTCTCGGGATCCTCGATGACGATCACGCCGAGGTATCCGACCGCATTCTCGCAGCACGTTTGGCCTGCGACTACACCGTCCTGAGTGACCGGATCGCCGAGGCACTGCTCGAAATCGTGAGCCGCGGCGACCAGACAGATGCGCTGCGGGGCACGGCGGCGCTCTCTCTGGGGCCGGCTCTCGAGGACGCGGACACGTCCGGGTTCGACGACGCCGACGACACACTGCTTTCCGAGCGAGTGTTTCATAAGATCCAGCAATCACTGCGCGAACTGTTCGTGGACGCTGCTGTTCCACAGGCCGTGCGCCGGAGGTTCCTGGAAGCCTCGGTGCGCGCCCCACTGGACTGGCACCGGCAGGCCGTGCATCGCGCGTATGCCAATGACGACGAGGCCTGGCGGCTCACGGGTGTTTTCTGCATGCGGTTCGTTGGTGGATTCGAGGACGAAATTCTCGAAGCGCTGGAGAGCAACAATCCGGACATTCACTACCAGGCAGTTTGCGCCGCGGGCGAGTGGGCAGTGGACGCCGCTTGGCAGCACGTTGCGGCACTCGTCGCCACGGCTAAAACCGATAGGCCTCTGTTGCTCGCCGCGATCGACGCCGTCGCCAGCATCCGCCCGCAGGAGGCGCCGGCGATTCTAGCCGACCTCATCGACGCCGACGACGAGGACATCGCCGACGCGGCCTACGAGGCGCTGACCATGACGGAAGCGCTCTCGGACGACGACTACCCTGGCGAAGAGGACGGCGATGAGCTTCTTCACTGAAGAAGCTGCAGGCATGGGGAAATCCAAAAGACTCGCAGGCGCGAGGCCAGGCAGAGGGCCCGGCAATAACACGGTATCGATTGCGGAGGGTCGCGACCGAGATCTATTTCAGATCGGCTAATCAATCGCGGCGACCCGTTTGCCATTGGAGAAACAGCGCGAAGAACCCCGGGTGGGATCCCTGGAGCTCCCGGCGCAGCGCGATTATCTGCCGGTCCGTAGCCTTCACCGCGACCAGCCTTTTGAGCGCATCGAAGCCTCGGCCCGCCGGGCCCGCTTCGTCCGGGGGCAGCGCCTGCCAGGCCTTGGCGAGCCCCGGCTCGCAGAGCAACAGCCAGGCAGGAAACCAGGCGCTCTCCACCGGCGGCTCCAGATCGAGATCCCGGTACGACTGCCACGCCGCGCGCACCCCCGCATCGGGGAAGCCGTCGGCATCGAGCAACGACTCGGCCTGCTCGCAGAAGCACCAGCACAGCACGGCCAGACGCTCGATCGCCACCACCCGCTCACCCAGACGCCGCTCGGCTTCGGCCAGTCGCGTGAGCAGCACTGGCTGCCGGGGAAATTCCCCCCCGGCCAGCACGCTACGACGCACGCCGCGCCAATCCAGGCACTGGGCGTAGACCCAGCTCGCGTGGCGATCCGGAATGGCGGGATCGAAAGGCAAGCCCTCGAGCCGAACCGCCAACCGGCGCCAGAAGGGCGTCATGAAATCCCGGCAGCGCCCACTCAGCAGCCGCTCGGCCGCGGGCGCCAGGTGATGGCGCAGGCGATGGAACTCCTGCTCGGTGCTGGCCGTGACCCGACCTGCTTCGAAGTGCGCCAGGGCGTCACACAGGCGCTCGGCATCGGGCCGCAGGCGATGGTCCGGGAAACGACCCAGGAAATCGCCCAGGAGGGAACCGGCCCGGTCCGTCTGGCGCGCCGCCAAGGCCGTGCGCAGCTCCATGATCAATGCCGCCTCGCCGCCGTCCAGAAACAGGTCGAGCTGAGGCGAAGCATCCTCGCGGCGGTAATGGGTCGCGAGCGCGACGGCGAGATCGCTCTCAGGCGAAAACGTCAACCCTGCTCCCCCCAGCGCGCCCCATCCGCCATAGTCCAGCCGCGTCGCCGCTAGCCCCAGCCGCCGGGCCCATCGGGCCGCCTCCGTGAGCATGTCGCGGATCCGCGCCCGGTTGCCCACCAGCGCATCTTCGAGGCTGGCCAGCTCACCGCACCGCCAGGCCTCGTAGTCGCTGTAATCGAGCCGGCCCTGGTCCATAAGCAGCTCCACGGGTGCGTACTCACCGTGGCTCAGCAGCACCCGATCCACTGCGCCCTGCACCTCGACTGCATGGCGCCCGCCGGTGGTCACCACCGCCTGTCGCCCCGGGGGGCGGAATCCGTCGCTTGATCAGTCGAGTGGCGCAAACAATCTCTCCAGGTCTTCGGCGCTCAAGCGCGCCACACCTTGCGCGCCCGGCTTGGAGAACACCGACTCGGCGAGGCGCCGTTTGCGGGCCTGCATGGCAAGGATTTTCTGCTCCACGGTACCCGCCGTAACCAGCTTGTAGACGAACACTTTCTTGCTCTGACCGATGCGATGCGCGCGGTCGGTAGCCTGGTCCTGGACGGCCGGATTCCACCACGGATCGTAGTGGATGACGGTGTCGGCGGCGGTCAGGTTGAGTCCGGTGCCGCCCGCCTTGAGGCTGATGAGGAAGATGGGGATCTCCGCCGCCTGAAAGCGCCGGATGGGCGTCACGCGATCGCGGGTGCGGCCGGTGAGCTTGACGAAGTTCAAGCCGCAACCAGTCAAGGCCTCCTCGATCAGGGCGAGCATGGCGGTGAACTGCGAGAACAGCAGCACCCGGCGACCTTCCTCGACCATCTCCGGCAGCAGATCCATCAGCAGCGCGAGCTTGGCCGAGGCGCGCACGCCGCGCGCGGCCTCCAGCTTCACCAGGCGGGGATCGCAGCACACTTGCCGCAGCTTGAGCAGCGCATCGAGGATGATGATCTGGCTGCGTGCCAGCCCCTGGCGAGCGATGGCGCCCTGGATCTTGTCGTGCATCGCGAGGCGGATGGTCTCGTAGAGATCGCGTTGCCCGGACTCGAGCTCCACCACGCGTTCGATCTCGGTCTTGTCGGGCAACTCGCCGAGCACCTCGCCCTTGGTCCGCCGGAGCATGACGGGCGCCAAACGCCGCTGCAGGATTGCCTGGCGCTCGGCATCGCCGTGCTTCTCGATGGGATTGCGGAACAGGCGCCGGAACTGCCGCTGATCGCCCAGCAGTCCGGGCTCCAGGAAATGGACGAGACTCCACAGCTCGCCGAGATGGTTCTCCATCGGCGTTCCCGTGAGACACAGGCGTGAGCGCGACTCGAACGAGGCCAGCGCGCGGGTCACCTTGGCACGCGGGTTCTTGATCGCCTGGGCCTCGTCGAGGATCAGCAGGTGGTAGGGCTGGGCGGCGAGCGCCGCGCGGTCGCGAAGGGCGAGCGCGTAGGTGGTGAGCACCAGGTGGTGGTCGGCGATGTCGGCGAAGCGCGCCTTGCGCCGCGGGCCGTGCAGCGTCAGCACGTGGAGATCCGGCGCAAAGCGCCTTGCCTCCATTGCCCAGTTGGTGACCAGGCTGGTGGGCGACACCACCAGGCTCGGGCGATCGAGCCGGCCGGCGCGCAGCTCGGTGAGCAAATGCGCCAGGGTCTGCACGGTCTTGCCGAGCCCCATGTCGTCGGCCAGAATGCCGCCGAGTCGCAAGTCGCGTAGAAACTGCAGCCAGCCGAGCCCCTGGTGCTGATAGGGCCGCAGCTCGGCGTCGAAGCCCGGCGGCGCAGCAAGGGGCTCGATACCCTGAAAGCTTTTCAGCTTTTCCGCCAGCGCCCGCAGCCGCTCGCCACCCTGCCAACGCCAGGGCGCCGCCGGGTCGTCGCCGCCGGCAAGCCCTTCCACCTCGGCGGCGCGCAAGCCCGACACACGCAAGCCGTCACCGGAAAGGCGCAGATCCGGGTCGCACAGCTCGATCAGGGTTTTCAGGATCGTGCGCACGCGCGCGGCGGGCAGAAACAGCGAGCGCCCATCCGGCTCCTGGACCACCACTTCGTCGTCATCGGCGAGCCCCTCGAGCGCCTCGAGGGTACCGCTGCGCTTGAACCACTGATGCAGGAGCGGCAGCAGCGGGCGCCGCTCACCGTCGACGATCACGCCCAGATCCAGGTCGAACCAGCCGCTTTCGCCGCTCTCGCGGGCATCCCCATACCACGCTTGTGGTGTTGCTATGCGATGGTCGAATCCTTCGACCACCTGGATTCGCCAGCCCGCCGCCCGCAGTCTCGGCACCTCGTGGCGCAGGAAGCGGCGCCACGCGTCGGCTTCGCTCGCGTCGACGACATTCAGATCGGCCACCAGATCGAATGGGGCGTCCCCGCCGAGCGCTGCCATGGGTAGAACGGTGACCATGGGCGCCAGACCGCATGCGCGGAGCTCCTCGATGAAGTGCTCTTCCGAGAGCGTGTCGCGCCGGACGCGCACCAGCCGCTCATCGCGCCGCGTGATCGTGGGCCCGGTGTCCGCGGAAGGGTCGAAGGGGAATTCAACGCCGGCGTAGTCGAACGACAAGCGGGCCCGGGGTGGCGTCGGGGCCGCGCTCCGATACCAATCGCGCGGACTCGGCGCTTGCTTTTGCGAGCCCCCCGGGAGGAGCTCCAGACACGCGGTGGGCGGGCCGCTCAACTCCGCGACGGTCAAGACGCTGGGTGGTGGAAGCGCGAGCTCGGCCAGCACCCGTTGCACAGCCGGCGGCAGCCGTTGCGCCTGTGCAGGCGCAACCGGCGGCGCCTGTGCCGCAGCCGCCGCCACCGCCGGCGAAAGCCCCGTCGCCAGGGGGCCACAGTACCCGGCGTCGGGGTCGACGTACCAGGGCGGGGAAACCGCTACGGTGAAGGCGATGGGCGGGGTGGCGTCGAAGGCAAGCCACTGACGGCCATCGTCGGCCAGGCGCCAATGGCAAGCAGCGGGGCGTGGAGTACCCAGCTTCAGGGCCGGCGTGTCCTTGTCCCGCCAATGGCAGCGCCTGGTTCCCAGCATGGCTTCCAGCACGCGGGCTCCCAGCTCCCCCGAGAGCGCCAGCTCTCTGCCGAGCCCCGCGGCGCGGCCGCCGCCCAGGAGTCGCAGGATCTCGATGTCGGAGTTGAGCAGAAATCGCGGCGGGTAGGGCTCCAGGGCGCGCTCGGCACTGAAGCGGCTGGCCTTACCGTAACCGCCGCGCTTGAGTGCCCGGCAGGTGACCGTTTCGACGATGGCACGCGGTGCCGCGGCCGGATACTCGTGCAGATCGAGAAGGTACAGGAGCCGCTCGGGAACGTCCGCCGGGTGCGTGACGCCCGGGGGGGCGCCTGCGGCCTCGCCGAGCTGGGACGCCCATGTCTCGAGAAGAGTGTTATCGGGAGAGTCGGCGCCCGCCTCACCCGGCCCGACGGCCGTGCCCCCATCGCGCTTCTGCGCCTCCTCCAACAGCACCGCGACCACGTGCTTGCAGTTGTAGCCCACGGGGCAGCTGCAGTCCCCGTCCACGGACACGTAGCCGTGCCCATCGCGTTCGAGCTGCACGTAAACGGTGTAGACGTGATCGCCGGAGCCACTCACCCGGCCGGTGACGATGGCGCTCCATCCACGGTGCTGGGTCGCGGAGCTCAGCACCCTTCCGGAGCGCTGATAGTCGACGCCCCGGCGGTAGAAGCTCTCGGATACCTGGTCGAGCAGATCCGAAGGGCTCAGCAACAACGAGCTCATGGCAAGGCGAAAAGAGCAACAGGCTGGAAGAGCGATGACGCTAACATATCGCAACGACGGTTGACAAAACCGCGTGACTCATAGGTTGGAAGGTGCCGGCAAGGGCTCGAGTTTGCTCGATTGTATTCAGAGTCGGTAGATGCTCGTCTTACGCAGGCGGCGCGCGACGCGGGTCTTGCGGGCCGCCCTCGCTACAGCCGCTGCGACATCCTTGGCCACCTTGGGATTGAAAACACTCGGAATAATGTACTCTGACGAGAGCTCGTCAGCGTCGATGACCGCCGCAATGGCCTCGGCAGCAGCATGCTTCATAGCAGCGTTGATCTCAGACGCACGGGCATCCAGAGCACCACGGAATATGCCGGGAAATGCGAGAACGTTATTGACCTGATTCGGATAGTCGCTTCTGCCCGTCGCCATCACCGCGACGATATCCTCGACGCCTTCGGGCATGACTTCCGGAACCGGGTTCGCCATCGCGAAGACGATGGGCTCCTTGCTCATCTTCTTGACATCCTCTCTCGTGAGCACTCCCGGTGCGGATACGCCGATGAACACATCCGCATCGCGGATGACGGACTTCAAACTTCCTTTCTCGCCGTCGGGGTTAGTGTTTTTTGCAGCCCACTGCTTTGCGATGTTCTTCCCGACCTTGACGTCTCGATGAATGGCCCCTTTGGAATCGCAAACAATCAGATTTCTGATGCCGAACTCTTTGAGCGTCTTCGCGCAGGCGATACCGGCGGCACCGGCCCCAGAGATAACGACCTTCATCTTACCGGGCTTGCGCTTGGTGATTTTCAATGCGTTCAATAGACCGGCAAGCACTACGACCGCCGTGCCATGTTGATCATCGTGAAACACGGGTATGTCCAGCTCGCGTTGAAGCGCTTCTTCGATGTAAAAACAACGCGGAGCCGAGATGTCTTCCAGATTGATGCCTCCGAATCCGGGCGCAATGAGCCGGCAGAGATGGATGATGTCCTCGGAATCCTGGCTTGCCACGCAGAGCGGGAAGGCGTCGACGCCACCGAACTCCTTGAACAGGATGGCCTTGCCTTCCATCACGGGCATGGCAGCGGCGGCGCCGATATTACCCAGTCCGAGCACCGCGCTCCCGTCCGATACCACAGCGATACAGTTCTTTCTGATTGTCAGGTTGAACGAGCTGCGGTAGTCGTCCTGAATGGCGCTGCAAACCCGGGCAACACCGGGAGTGTATGCCATGGATAGATCCGCGCGTGTTTTCAGCGGCACCTTGGAATTGATCTCGAGCTTGCCGCCAAGATGCATCAAGAACGTGTCGTCGGAGACGGAGTGAACGGTAACTCCCTCGATGCTCTTCACCTGGTCGATGATTTTCTGTGCGTGCTCGATGGAGGAACACTCGATGCTGTAATCACGCAGACTCATGCCACGGTGGACGCCTACGAAATCGATGGCACTGATAACGCCCTTCTTTTTGCCGATGGCTGAACTGACCTTGGCTATCCAACCGGACCCGTGGGGATACTCCACACGCATCGTTATCGAATACTGCGCACTCGGGGTCGTCTTCGCTATCATGTCGGTCGTCCGTCGATACTGTTGTCGTTGAGCCGGCAGCTCAATTGTACACCGGTTTCCCGTATTCCCTCGCCGACGTCAGTGTTGCGGCGATATCAGTCTGGACGCACGCGACTGAACAGCCGGACAAACATCATGAAGTGAGTGACCAGGAGTACGGGCACGAGAAACGTTGGAATGTACCATGCTGCCCCGAAGGCTGGTGCCACATCCAGGTGACGCAATGCATTTAGAAGGTCCGCGGTGCCGACAATGTTGAACAGCCAGACCAGCGCAACCGCCCCCACCCAGCCGGTCCGAAGAGCGATGAGCGCGAGCAACGCCAACACACCCGTCAACAAGTCCCCATAGGCGGCGGGAATGGCGAAAGCGTCCGGCAGCGGTTGCGCGAGGACGCCCGGGACAAGGAATACCATGCCGATATAGCGAAACGCATGGGGCAGGGTCAGCCACAAGAGAGCCTGGTTTTTCGGCATTTTCGCTAGCCACGGAGCCAATATCCACATTGCGATCAGACTCCACACAATCAAGCTCATAACAAACTGCAATCCGAAAATTGCTTGCGTATCCATAATATTTACAACCTCGAGTCGTGGGATTTACCAGATGTTCAAGACTCTTTGACCGATTTACCTTGCTATGCCGGATGTCCTGCAACGACAAGATCGCTCATGACCGCCGGCTCAGTCACCGACTTCTTGTTTCCGCCGTGCATGAGCACATAGACGGCCGGCACGAAAATAAGCGCGAGGATCATCGATCCACCGACACCGCCGGCCAGCACGATCGCCAGGGACGGCCAGAAGTCGCCTCCCACGATGAGCAGGAGCGGAAGAAAACCGCCGATGGTCGTCAATGTGGTCGACAAGATGTGCCGGGTCGTACCGATGATCTCTTCTGCGATGGCATTTGCATCCCCGGCCTCTGCTCGCGGGTTAGCCCGGATCGCGGCCAGCACCACGATGCTGTTATTGAACGCGAGACCGATGAGTCCAAGCGTTCCCAGGATCGTGTTGAAGCTGACGGGGAAATCGATTAACCGGGTCGCCAGCAATCCGAGGCCCACGGAAAGCCCGGCAACCGCACCCAGCAGCAGTGCGAGCTTGACGCTGCGAAAAGTCAGGATCAGCGTGGCGATAACCAGGGTGAAGAGAATGGGCACGAAGGTGATCAGGTCGCCCTTGGCCTGGGAATCCTGCTCGATGGCGCCGCCGAGCTCGATGCGGTAACCCGCCGGCAGCGCGAAACCTTCGGCCTCGAGCCCGGCGAGTACCTCGCGGGTAACATCGATGGGCAGAGCGCCGTTGCGGGTGTAGCCCTTGACGATGTTGGTGCGCTCGCCGTCGAAGCGTGTGATGCCGCCGAGCTCCGGCGCAAGCGCGATTTCGCCCAGCGCGATGAGCGGCACCCAGCGGTCGCCCGACTGCACCACCTGCATGGTGGCGACGTTACTCAAGCTCGCGCGCTGCCGATCCTCGTAGCGCACCCGCACGGGCATCTGTTCCAGGTTCTCGATCACCGATCCCCCCAGGCTGCCTTCCAGGTTGGCCTGCAGCTGCCGGGAAACATCGCCGAGCGTGAGGCCAGCCAGTCGCGCCTCGTCCTCATCCACGTCGAGCCAGTACTTCGGCTCGCCGCGCGGCATGGTTGTCTGCGTGTGCAGCACGTCCGGGTGTGACTGCAGCGCCAGGCGAACCCGGTCGCCGAGATCCTGGAGTTCCCGGATACTCGGACCGAAGATGCGATACTCCACATCGGCCACCACCGGGGGCCCCTGACTGAACTGGCCGACCAGGATCTGCGCCCCGGGAAATCGGCGGTCCAACGCCGCCTGCAGCGGATCGATCATCGCCTTGGCGGCGCGACTCGACTGCGCGGTCACGATGGCATGCGCGTAGTGGGGGAAGCCGTCCTTGTTCATCACCAGGTTGTAGTACACGGTCGGGAAGCTCCCGCCGACCAACCAGTACACCCGTTCCGTTGCCTCGAATTCACGAATGACGGCTTCAATCGCTTGCGCCTGGCCGCGGGTGCTGCCGATCGTGGCGTCTGTCGGCAACCAGACCTGGACCTCGAACATATCGCGATCGATGGGCGGAAAGAACTCATTGCCCAGGTGTCGGGCGGCGAGGAACCCGCTTGCCGGCAGAAAGCACGCGAGCAGAATTGCCGAAACCGGCAGGCGCAGCCCGAGGCGCAACCAGCGACGGTACATGCCCGTCAGCCAAACCGCCCGGATCCCGTCGCGCCAGAACCGTATCGGCCGACCGGTGGGCGAAGGCTCGGCGAAAATACCGGCCAATGCCGCCGTGATCGTCAGCGCCACGCCGAATGAGGCGATCAACGCCATGATCACGCTACCTCCGATGGAGCTCACGAAGTCTCCTACGCCGCCCGGCAAGAGCAAGATCGGTGCAAAGGCGAGAACCGTGGTCAGGGTCGAGGCGAGCAAAGGCCGGAACAGGTGCCGCACGGCCGCATCCACGGCCTCGAGCGCGGTCTTGCCCTCGGCCTTGTTCCTGGTCACCTCGTCGGCCATGACGATGGCGTTGTCGATCAGCAGGCCGAGCGCCACGATCATGCCGTAGATTGAAATCTGGTGAATCGCGTTACCGCTCACCTGGAGGCCGAACAGCACCACCGACGCCACCAGCGGCAGAGCAAGGCCGACGATGAGCCCGAGACGCCATCCCATCATCACGAACACGACTGCGATCACGACGGCCGCGCCAGCGAGCAGATTCTGCACCAGCGCGCTGAGCTGGGTCGTCGTATAGCGCTCCTGCTCGAAGATACGATCGATGACGATCCCCCGCCCCAGCGTGGATGCGAACGCGTCGATGACGCCATTCACGTTCTCGGCCCAGCGGTCGACCCGTTGTCCGTCTTCCATCCGCACGGCGATCAGGACCGCGCGTTGTCCGTCGACAAGAGCAATTTCATCAGGCGGCGTGCGCCACGCGCGTTCCACGTCTGCGACGTCGGCAAGCCGAACGACGGCTTGAGCTTCACCGCTCACCAACGGGATCTCGGCGATACGCTGCAACGAATCGAGCTCGCCCTGTACCTCGAGCAGCACATTGGATCGCACACCCCTCAGCACGCCCGCCGGTGTTTTTGCGTCCGCGGCCGCGATCAATCGAGAGACGTCCGCTGCGCTCAAGCCCAGCTCGGCAATTTCGGCCGGGTCCACCGTGACCGTGATCTCCTCATCGGGATCACCGTACAGACGGACGAGCTCCGTGCCGTTGACGTTGCGAAGGCGATCCGATAAGTCCTCGGCAAGCCGGTTCAGGATCCCAACCTGTGCCGAGGTGCTCTTTGTCCATTGGACGGCGACGATGAGGGTGAAGGCCGCGGGATCGCGCTTGTCATCGATGACGGGGACGCCCGCTTCCGGCGGCAATGACGGCAGGGTGTCACTGATTTGGTCCCTGATCTCCGAGAATATCGCCTTGTTCTCATCCGCCGTTACCTCAGGCTTCAGCTCGATGGCGATGATCGAGACGCCGGCACGGGAGGTGGACTCGATATCCTCGATGGCCGCAACTTCCTGCAACGCCTCTTCCAGCACTTCGGTCACCAGCGTCTCGACGCGCTCCGCCGACGCCCCGGGAACCGAGGTAATGATGATTGGGTAGCGGTTGGCGATACGGGGATCTTCGAGCCGAGGTAGCGAAAATACCGCTGACAGGCCACCAACCAGGATCACCACGATGGACAAGACGAGCAGGTAACGGTTGCGGAAAAACAGCGTCGTAACGCTCTGTGGAGCGGTCGTGTTCATCGCTCTTGCTCCGGTGCGGCAGAAACCGAGTCGGGATTGGATGAAGTGATATGGACGGACTGTCCCGGCACCAATCGATGGTTTCCGGCGACGACAACGCGATCGTCGCCGGCGAGCGTGCCGCGCACGAAGACCCGATCGGTTTCCTGGTGGAGTATCTCGAGCTCGCGCCGCTCGACAACACCGATCTCACCGTCTGAGCCATTCGCCACGTACACCGCCCAAAGCCCGCGGGAACTTTCGGTGAGCGCGGACAGCGGCAGCCAGAAACCCGGCTCGTCGACCCGCCGCGTGATTTCCAGACGTGCGAGATCGCCCGGGCGGATCCCGTTGAGAGGCACGTGCAACGTCAGCGCCACATCGACGCTGCGGGTATTCCGATCGCGCACGGGCAAAACGGCGCGAACCGTCGCTGGAACGCGGCGACCGCGTACCATCAACGCATGCTCCTGACCAACCGCGATCGCGTCGACAGCACCACCAGCAAGCCCGATTCGAACCTCCGGGTTCGCCCGCTCGAGCAGGTCGAAGACGGGATCGCCGGCAGCAATGACGATGCCCTCGTCGGCGAAACGCCTGGCGACGATGGCGCCGAAGGGAGCCTTGAGTTCGGATTTCTCGATGTCGAGTCGAATCGAGGCGATTTGCGCATCGACCTGCTGCAGCCGCCCGAGCTGCCCTTGTTCATCGAAGCGCGCTTCGTCGTAGCGCTGTCGCGAGACGTGCCCCTGATTCGTGAGCCGCTCCAGTCGGACCCGTGTCGCCCGGGCCAGCCCGATGTTGGCCTGTAACTCCACCCGCCGGCCCTCGAGCTGTTCGAGTTGGACCGCGAGCCGAGCGGTGTCGAGGTGCCCGATAACCTGACCGGGCTCGACCGGCTCACCTTCGTCGACAAGCAGTTCGGTAACGAGACCGCCAAGCTCGAAGCCGACGAGGCTCTGTCGCTTCGCCTCGATTCGACCCACGAACTGGCGCCGGACGGCGTATCCCGGCTCGAGAAGAACGCCAATGGTCGCCACCGGGAGCACCCGCGTTGCGCGAACCGCACTGGCATCGCTCATCGGCGCCGTCAGCGCGCCAACACCAGCAAGTCCGGCGGCGACGAGCCCGGCCACGACGACGGTGGCGGTGCCGTTCACAACCTTTGCCCTTAGTGAGTTTCTCATTGACTGCGTTCTCCTTTGAGCCGCGATTTCAAGCGCAGCGGTCGTGCACTAGTCGCTTACAAAACGTGTATCTACACCTATTAATCCGAACCAAACCGCGTTGCGATCGTCACTCCTCAATCCAGGGATCGTGCGACCTGGGAGATCGTTCGAAGCTCCTTTGCCAGGTCACGCCAGTGTGCTCGCCCCAGGGCCTCGACGACGCGGGTTTGAGCTTCCTGCCAAAGTGGCATCGCTTTCTTCAAGGTCTTGGACCCTTTGGCAGTCAGCCGCACATCGCGCGTGCGCGCATCCTTGCCGGCGGTCACTTGCAAGAGCCCTTCCCGCTCGACGAGTCTGAGGTTACGGGTAAGCGTCGTACGGTCCATGCCGAGCACACCGGCCAGCTCCGTTATGGAGATCGGGCCGCGGCTCGAAGTGACCGCAAGCAATGTGAATTGCGTATTGGTGAGCCCGCTCGGCTGCAAATAGCGATCATAGGCCTGAGCCATCAAACGAGAGGCCTTTCGCAGGTTGAAGGACGCACAGTCGACGATGTTCAAGGATTTTGTCATGGTTCCGGGTGTCAAAATATGTGTAGCTACACTAGTGTATCTACACGATAATGTCAACCCCTGGCCTTTGGGTGAGTCAGACAGCGGATTTCAGCCACCGGCCTCAGCATTATGAGGGCGCTTTTCGCCAATGATCCGCCCCAAGGTGAGCAGCGGCGAGCGAGAACGGCTCAAGGCGCTGGAGCGCGAGGCTTTCAAAGATGATGTCATGGGATCGACAAATTCTGCGGACCGAATAGTCAGCTAATTCTCAAGCCATTACTTTCCAAAACTTTAGTGTATCGACGGCAAGAATTTGTGTTTCGACTGTAGCTATTCGATTACTCACTAATCGGCCGATAGATCGGATAGACCTGCAATCGTCGCCGCCATCCATGGCAGCGTCGACTGCGGCAATTTGCAACGCGGGTGGGCATTGCAGTGACGCAATGCTTATCTGATAAGGGGGCCGATATGAAACTGAAAAGCCGATTGGGCGGCGCATTGGCTGCGTTCGTCTTGAGCATCTATTCCGGGGCGACATTCGCTGCTTCGATGTCTGAAGTGGAACCGAACGATCCTGTCGCTTCACCACAACATCTCAGAACGTCGGACACGGAGGTGGAGATCAGAGCCGCCTTGGTCGATTCCGGCTCGGAGGGCGACGTGGACTTTTACCTTGTATACGCAAAATCCGGCGATGTGATAACGGTGGACATCGACGACGGATACACCGGATTCGGCCTACCCGAGAGCGTGGATACGGTGCTGGCCATATTCGGATCGGCTCCGGACTACAAGATACTGCGTATGAACACTAATTCGATTGTCGATCCAGGGAGTGTGTCTCTGTTTGACGCGCGTATCGAAAACTTCGTGGCGCCGAGAACAGGGACGTACGTGGTCGGCGTGACCAGCCATCCGCGGTTCTTCTTGGACGGAGGGACGACGACGGATTCACCGTTCTTCGATAGTGGCACATACATGCTGAGGATAACGGGAGTCTCACCAGCGGTTCGACAAGTCGCCGTCGAGGTAAAACCGGGTAACGATCGAATTAAAGCCGTTAACCCAAGAAGCAGAGGCAAAATCCCGGTAGCGATTCTGGGCTCTCAGAAGTTCAATGCCCTGAATGTCAACAAGTCGAGCCTCACGTTCGGCAGCACGGGGGACGAACCCAGCTTGCACAGGTGTAACTGGCATGGCAAAGATGTCAACGGTGACGGCTACGTGGATCTCGTTTGCCACTTCTACACGCAGCGAGCAAAGCTCAAATGGACGGACGAGGACGGTGTGTTGAAAGGAGTATCGAACGATGGTGAAGCATTCAGCGGCCGCGCCTGGCTGAAGGCGGTGCCTCTAGGGACTCATTCGACTAGCCGCTTGCGCCGCTTGCGCCGCTAGCTCGGGGGCGCAGCGTCAGACGGGGCTTCGGGCTTTTCCACGGTCGTGGCTATGATAAGCTGATTTTTTGTCGCCGGCTTTCCGATCTCGGGAGTGGACCGTGGACGTTAGCGCCTGGCTTCTGGAGCTCGGGCTCGAGGAGTATGCCGCCTCATTCGCCGAAAACAAGATCGATTCGGCGCTGCTGCGGCAGCTGACGGACGATGATCTCAAAGCGTTGAGTGTCAGCGCGCTGGGCGACCGGAAGAGATTGCTTGCTGCCATCATCGCGCTCGACGAAGGTGTCGCGGCAGCACCCGGCAAACCAGCGCCGGCTACCTCCGACGAGGCCCGGCCCCCCCTGGCCTACACGCCAAGCCATCTCGCGGAGCGCATCCTGAGCTCCCGCCATGCGCTGGAAGGCGAACGCAAGCACGTCACCATGCTGTTTGCGGATATCAA
>Ga0255058_10000663_pt1 | contig 19788 bp, 20 predicted proteins | sample Cases_109_9_MG_FD_188637 | JGI IMG/M metagenome (GOLD analysis project Ga0255058, IMG submission 188637) | Seawater microbial communities from Amundsen Gulf, Northwest Territories, Canada - Cases_109_9 | ecosystem: Environmental > Aquatic > Marine > Gulf | place: Canada: Northwest Territories... | reverse complement strand
ATCGCCAGCGCCTCGGCGCTGCTGGCCACGATTCTCGGCACCCTGGCGGCCGTCGGCCTGGCGCGCATAAGACTTCCCGGGCGTCGTCTGCTGGTTGCCATGGTGTTCGCGCCCATCGTGATTCCGACGGTCGTCTGGGCACTGGGATTGCGGCTCATTCTCGAGCAACTGGGATTGCTGGGCGGATTCACCGGCATGATTCTCGGGCATACGGTGCTCACGGCGCCACTGGTATTCATCGCCGTTTCCCTGAGCTTGCGCAGCCTCCCCGCTCGCCTGCTCTACGCCGCATTGAGTCTGGGCGCCGACGCGGTGGACGCATTCCGCACCATCACGATTCCGCTCATGATGCCGGGGATCGTGGCGGGCGTGCTGATCGCGTTTGTCACCTCCTTCGGCGACGTCGCCCTGTCCTTCCTGCTCGGCGGAGATTCTCTGCACACTCTGCCGGTCAGCATGTTCGACGGCGCACGCCTGAACATCGATGCATCCCAGGCCGCGATTGGAACCGTATTCATCGTCGTCGCGCTGCTGGTAACCGTCGGCATAGCGGCCGTGAGGCGTTGGCACGATCGGCTCTGGGGCACACAATAGTCAAGGCCGCATTTCCGTGTATCCATTCCCGCCCGGCGAGTACCAGCAACGCATCGACAAAACCAGGGCGAGCATGTCGGAGCGCGGCATCGATATCCTGCTGTCTACGAATCCGGCCAACATGGGCTACCTCACGGGCTACGATGGTTGGTCCTTTTATGTTCATCAGCTCATCGTGCTCTCCCAGGACGCGGCGCAACCCCTGTGGATCGGACGCGCTATGGATGCCAATGCCGCAAAAGTAACGACCTATCTGGAGTCCGATAACATATTCGGCTATCCGGATGACTACGTTCAATCCACGATCAAGCATCCGATGAACTTCGTCGCCGACCTGCTCGTGAGCAAAGGTTGGGATCGCGGCACCATCGGCGTGGAGATGGATACGTACTATTTCACAGCGGCCTGTTACCAGAACCTCGCGCGTGATCTACCGAACGCGAGGCTGGTGGACGCCGGCACGCTGGTCAACTGGGTGCGGGTGATAAAGTCCGCCAATGAACTCGACTACATGCGCCAGGCCGCGCGCATTATCGAAAAGACCATGCGAACCGGCGTGGACATGGTGAATCCGGGAGTCCGCCAATGTGATGCGGCCGCCGCTATCTATGCGAGCATGGTCAGCGGAACACCGGAATTCGGCGGCGACTATTCGAGCATCTGTCCCATGCTTCCCACCGGTGTCGGCACCTCCACACCCCATCTCACCTGGACGGACGCGCCGTTCGAAAGCGGCGAGGCGACCATTCTCGAGCTGTCCGGCGTGCGCCGCCGCTACCACTGTCCCATGGCGCGAACCGTGCACCTGGGCAAGCCGCCGCAACACCTGGCGGACACCGCCGAGGTAGTGATCGAAGGGCTGGCCAACGCCATCGCCGCGGCCAAACCGGGTGTGGTCTGCGAAGACGTTGAAGCGGCCTGGCGCCGCACCATCGAACGCCACGGCATCGTCAAGGAATCCCGCATCGGTTACTCCACCGGCCTCAACTATCCTCCCGACTGGGGTGAGGGCACCCTGAGCCTGCGCCCGGGGGATCGCACGGTGCTCGAACCCGATATGACCCTGCACGTGATTCCCGGTGTCTGGCTCGACGACTGGGGTATCGAGATCAGCGAGTGCATCCACATCACGGAAAACGGTGCGCAGCCGTTCTGCGACTTTCCGCGGGAGCTGTTCGTCAAGGCCTGAGTAGCTCGGTGGGCGATTGCGTGCCGGCGGAATCCCCGATCTAAAGAGCCATCAGCTGCTCATTGATCGCGTCGTTCAGTTTCTCGATCCGGCTGTTGTAGTTCCTGTGGATACTGTGGCCGTCGTACCTCAGATTTGTGCTGTCCTCGTAACTGATACTGTATTCGTCAAGCGTAAAAGTGATGGCGATGACCGCCAGGTGACTACGCCAACTCAGCGCGCCCACAATGTTCCCCGGTGCCCGCTCCTTCATCTTCCATCCAGTCCCGATTCCGACACGCCGAATCGCCTTCGATACGTCGGAGAGATCGTAATCGGGGCTGGAAGCGTTGATGGGCGCGTTGTCGACATTCTTGACCGGAGACCCTCCCGCGCAGGCGATCAGTAGGAATGCCAGGGCGCTGGGGATAATCATCTTTGATAGCTTGGGGTTCATGGCCGAAACTCCGCAATCAGAGTGTGATCAGGTTGGCATCGATCGCGACCGCCAGATACCGGACCCAGGCGTTATAATTTTTGTGGATACGGTCACCGCGGTAGTTCAGATAGCGGCTGCCTCTGTAGTTGATACTGTATTCTTCGCGGGTATAGGTGATGTCGACGATCGCCACGTGCCTTCCCTTGACAAAGGTGCCCACAATGTGCCCCGGCACTTCCTCCTGCATCTTCCATCCAAGCTCGATCCCGGCCCATCGAATCGCCTTCGTCAGGTCCGAAAGGTCGTAGGCCGGGCTCGATACATTGACAGGTGCATCCTGGACATTATGGATCGTCCGAAGCGCCACGCCACAGGCCATCAGCAACATTGCCAGGGCGCTCGGGACGACTACTTTCAACAGCGTCGCGACAGGCATTCAATATCACTCGTACGTGCACCCTACTTCAGGAGTGCATTTTATCTTCCCCCTGCTCGGGGTTGGGCTCGGTCTTATCTCCGTGCTCTTGTCATCATGGTAGACACAGCCCGCACCCGGCGTGCATTCGATTTTGCTCTCACGGGGGAATACGGGATCGCAGTCCGGAAACCGAAGCGGCACCTTGGCTGATTCGTCCGCCGATGATTGCACAGGATCAAAGTCCGAGAGCAATAAGTGCGCAGCAACGCATGATACTTCTTCGAGAGATTTTTCGACGAGACCTGGTCTTAGCGACAAATCCCGAATATTGTACGGGTGAGTAAGATCCGACCTCATTACAGCTGCACTTTTTCTCCATAAGACTTTCGAATCTTTTGACCAGAGCGTCGCTTTCATTTGTATCTCCGGATTTCTCATGTTCTTTGTAATATCAAACGCAGGCATCATAAAGCCATAGCTGAGAACAGCCAATTCAAGCGTAGCATCTCCGCCTTCACGCAATTCAAAAGAACCTTGGTCATCCAGATAACGCCGAAATGTTCTCAATACTATTCGATCCATTTCGATGCCATATTTGTTCATATATCCAGCAAATGGTCTGCCCACATTACTTGGCATGGGCGATGCGCCAGTCAGTAGTCCCTGAAACAGGTTTTTCCCGATGTCAACTTCACCATGCACTACTGGCTCGTCGGGTATCGAAACATCGGAATCTATTTCTATACTCTTGATGTCACTCAACGATTCCTTCGATATGTAGACGCGTTCACCACACGCGCTCAGCCCGATCGACAAGCCTGCCATGGCGATGCCTCCCATGGCGAGACACCGGGATGCCCGCAACAGCGAAGATGTCCGAGACATGGATTTCATTGCCCCCCTCACAGCTTGATGCAGCACTTCTGTGAAAGGATAACGGATTTGAGATGGGGTGAGCTTACAGCCCGCTTACAAGTTTGATGTGACCAGGTTTCCCGGGGGACTCCAGTCAGGGGGAATAGCCCTCCACGACGATCATCCTGGTGTCTGCGGTTGCCTGGCGCAGGTCGCGGGCCTCCCGGTATTCGTCGGAATCCCACCAGCGCTTTGCCTGCTCCACATCGTCGAATTCGATGACGACGAAACGCGACGGCTGCCAGTCGCCCTCCAGTGTCTCGACCGCGCCACCACGCACCAGGAATTTTCCGCCGTACGCCTCCAGGCTTGCCGGCACCATCGTCCGGTAGTCTGCGTAGCGTTCCGGATCTTTCACGTCGACTTCGACGACGATATATGCGGACATGTTCTCCCTCCTATGCGTCGAGCAGGCGTCGCGCGACCCATTGATGAAAGTGATGGGTGGGCTGGTCCATTACCGGCGAGAAGACACCACCCTGGTAGGCCGGCGACCGGCGCCCCAGCTGCATGCCCTCGACGACGCCGATGTCCTGGGCGAATACCTCGTGCCAGGCCGCCAGGCTGGTGGCGCGCTTGTTGGCGAATCGCTCACCGGCAGCATCCCCCAGGTAATAGAACTGGAAAGACTCCACCGTGCGATCCATGGCGACCGGGTTCAGAATCACGGTGTACAGGTGGTCGACGTGAAGCCCGAACCATACATTGGGGAACAAGGCGACGTATTCGGCATAAGCTTGCTTGTCTTTCGACCAGTTGCCAAAAGAGGGGAATCGTTCCCCATCGAGGTAATCGGGATCGTAAACTGTAGTCCCCTGGCCGGCGAACGAGTCGTCTCCGAGGATATGATAGTGATCCTCCAGCCTGGAGCGCTTGTTGAGGCCCGGATGTACCCAGGGCAGGTGGTAGCTCTCGCAGAAGTTCTCTACCGCCAGCTTCCAGTTGGCGGCGATCTCCATCGTGATGTCCGCGTGCGTTGTGCCGATGGTCAATTGTGCAAGATCCTTTGAAGAAACAAACGGCTTCCACCGATCCATCAGCGGTGCGATGTGATCTTCGAACTTCGGCGCATTCTCTGAAAGGTTGACGAACACCAGATCGAGCCATTCGGCGCCAGGCACCGGCCGTAGCCCGTGCTTGCTGCGATCAAATCCTTCTAGCTCGTGATTCCCTACACCGCCGATGTGCGGCGTCCCCCTGAGCTTTCCTTCCAGGTTGTAAGTCCAGGAATGGTATGGACAACGGATCATCCCCGTGACACGACAGGGCTCCGCCACCAGGCGATTGCCGCGGTGACTGCAGACATTGTGGAAGACCCGCAGTTGCCCGTCGCTGCCCCTTACCATCACCAACGGCAATCCCATCAGGTTGACCGGGCACACGTCGCCGGGATTCAGCGCGTCCGTTCCACGGCCTACGCACGCCCAGGTGCCCGCGAACAGCGTATCCCGCTCGTGCGCGAAAAACTCGTCGTTGGTGTATACGTCGTTGGGCAGACCGGACGCGTCGGCCGTGGCGCCGAGCACCGCCGACAGGCGGCTAGACGTGGGGAAACTGGACATGTCGTTCTACGTGTAACTAATTCAGGATCTGAAAGTACGCTTCCACCGGTGTGCGTTGGCGGCCGTTGATGGGCAGTATGTCCTGTGGACAGGCTGAGAAAGCGATTACCAAATCCAGCTGCGCTTCCAGCAGCACGTAGTCCCCCGGCTTGCTCTCCGGCGGATCGAAGGAAAGCTCGCCGTCTTCGGTCCAGGGGATGTTCATGAAAATATTGAACGGACTCGGCGTTTCCGGCGCGGTCAGGCCCAGCTCATACATGGCGGCGGCAAGATTGTCCGTGCAGTTATCGTGATACTCGGTGCAACCGAGAAGTCCATAACGATAATTGTCGCATGCCGCCATCAGCGTATCGTGGATACCCGGGGTCGTATCCTCTTTGATGGTCATAATGGGCCGCCGGCGGTTGGTATGCAGATGATCGCCGGTAGCCGGCATGATTTTCACCAGTGTCGCCCGCGTGTGTTCCATGGACATGAACTCTTTCAGATCGTGGCGCGCGAACGCCCAGGTGTCGACCACCTGCGACCCGTGGGTATTGATGAGCTTCACCGACTGACCCCGGGAGACGAATGCCGCTTTGCCATTTCGTGCGGGAATTTGAATCAAGTCGCTCAATACACGCTCCTCATTTCACTACCAGCTCCAAGGGTACTCGGCTCAATCGCTCGCATCCGGATTCCGTGACGCGAACCGTCTGTCCGAGCGTCATAGCCCGCTGAGTATCGCTGTTTGCCAGAATGATGTGGATGAAAAAAATCATACTCGGGACGGCCTCGACGGGATTTTCTGCATAGAACATGGGCCAGTCCATCCAGGTAGGTGTGAAGGTCGCGCCCAGACTATAACCGCATGCGTTGAGGCGATGGTCACGATACCCCGCCGCATCCAGCACGGTTGCGTGGGCGTCGAAAACCTCGCCGATCGGCCGGCCGGGTTTCAGCGCCTCGATGCAGGCCTGCATGGCATCGGCGCAGGCACCGAACATGGCGATGTGCTCGGGGTGTGCTCGACCCGTCAGCAGTGTGCGCATCAAGCAGGCATGGTAATGCCGGTACACGCCGGCGTGCTCCAAGGTCAACTGGTCGTCCTTCTGCAAATGCCGCCGGCCCGTATAATAACGGCACAGCAGCGCATCCTCGCCCGAGCCGACAATGAACTCGTTGCCGGGATAATCGCCGCCACCACTGAATATCGCCGAATGCATGGCGGCCAGAATGTCGCCATCGAATACGCCCACCCCGGTCAGCCTGATCGCTTCCTCCAGCGCGTCGTCGGCGAGCGCCGCCGCCTTTCGTACGTACTCAATCTCGGCCGGGCTCTTTACCATACGCTGGAGGCTGACCAGATCGGAAGCATCCTCGAGGGTGCAGAACCCTCGCAGGCTGGCTTCCACCCGGCGCCAGTTGTACGCAGTCAGGCCATAGGCGTCGAACTCGATACCGAGGCTCGCGTCGCGGCAGCCCTGCTCGTCGAGAATGTCGCGGAGGCTGTCCGCAGGATTCTTACCAGCCTCGTCGACCCAGACCCGGATATCATCGATCACCGAAGTGTGCCTCGCCTGGCGCATATCGGGAGCCCGCGTAAGAAGCACCATGCACCCATCCACCCCCAGATACAGGCACTGGAAAAAACAGTAGCCGAAGGTATCGTAGCCGGTCAGGTAGTACATGCTTTCCTGACGGAACAGCAGCAACCCGTGCAGGCCGCGCTCGTCCATGGCCCGACAGGCCGACCGGCGCCTTTCTGAGAGCTCGGATTCTGCAAAGTGGATGGCCATGGTTGCTGGTTCGTGTCGTGCGCCAGGGGCGCAGATTAAGCCCCGGGCGGGGACATCACAAGAGCATCCAGGTAGCATTGGCGGTCGCTACAGTCTTTAATAGGCGCCACTATGCCGGAAGAAGGCTCTACAACGAAGCTACGTCGAATCGGCTTTTTGCTGGTCGCCGATTTCTCGTTGATTGCGTTCAGCTCTGCCTTCGACGCGCTGCGCATGGCGAACCGGATGCGCGAGCAGAAGATCTACGAGTGGCGGGTTCTCACCTATGACGGCCAGCCGATTTCCTCGAGCAGCGGGCTGACGATCACCCCTGATGGGGACGTCGCGTTCGCGACCGACCTGGACATCCTGTTCGTATGCGCCGGTGACAAGGTGCACCTTGCGGCCGACAAGCCGTTGCTCTTCTGGCTGCGCAAGCTCGCACAGAAGAAGGTGGCCCTGGGCGCCATGTGCACCGGCAGCTACCTACTCGCCCGCGCCGGACTTCTGGATGGATATCGATGCACCATCCACTGGGAGAACATGGCGAGCATGCGCGAAGAGTTCCCCAATGCCATCGTCTCCCAGGAACTTTTCGAGATCGACCGCGAGCGCTACACCTGCTCAGGCGGCACGGCACCGCTGGACATGATGCTGAACATCATATCCCGTCATCACGGAGCGCAGCTCGCGGTGGCCATCTCCGAGGAGTTCATCTGCGAACGCATTCGTGGACGCCACGACCGGCAACGTGTTCCGCTGCGCCTGCATCTGGGCACCAGTCAACCGAAACTGATGGAGGCGGTGGCGCTGATGGAAGCGAATCTCGAAGAGCCCATGAGTCTGGACGAGCTGGCCCACCACGTGCGCCTCTCGAGACGCCAGCTGGAGCGCCTGTTCCAGAAGCACCTGAGCTGCGTACCCACCCGCTACTACCTGGAGCTGCGGCTCGCCAAGGCCCGCCAGCTGCTACTTCAGACCAGCATGTCCATCGTCGACGTGGCCTTTGCCAGCGGCTTCGTCTCTGCGCCGCATTTCAGCAAATGCTATCGCGACTTCTACGGCATCCCACCCCGGGACGAACGCCGCCAGCGCCGTCCCGTCGAGCCCGGAGATCTGGCCATCGGCGACTGAACCCCGCTTCAGCCCGGCCTACTCGCCATCTGCTCGCGGCTCGCAATCTTGTCCGCACCAATTCGGGCAATCATGTCGATAGTGCTGCGCAGATCATCGTCTGTGGTTCGTGGATTGATGGTACACAGGCGCAACACGGTTTGCCCGTTGATCACGGTTGTCGTGAGCATCGCATGTCCGTCGTCGACGATACCATCGAACACGCGACGCGTAAGTTGATTTAAATCATGGTCACGGTAATCCGGCGGCCGGAATCGGAACGTCACCACTGCGAGTTCGGCCGGGGTCGTGATCTCGAAGCTTCCCTGTTCCTCCAACAGTTGCTGGGCACGCTCCGCGTTGGAAATACCCTGTTCGATCGCCGCGCGAAATCTGTCCAGTCCGAATACCTTGATGGACATCCACAACTTGAGTGCGCGAAAGGCGCGCGTCAGCTGCACGCCGCGATCGCAGAAATTCACTTCCCGGGTCATGTCCATCTTGTCCCTGGTGTCCTGCAGATACTCCGGATGCTCGGAAAAACTCTCCTCCAGCCAACGCACATCGCGCACCAGGCAACAGCCGATGTCGAAAGGCTGGAACAACCACTTGTGAGGATCCAGCACCAGCGAGTGCGCGCGCTCCATGCCACGGAGCAAAGTCCGGCCATGTTCCGTCAAAACCGCGGCGGCACCGTATGCTCCGTCCACATGCAACCACAAGTCCTGCTGCTCGCAGACATCGGCAATGGCGTTCAGAGGATCGACGGCGCCGGTATTGGTAGTGCCGGCGGTGGCGATCACGCAGAAGGGCCGCCTGCCGCTGCGTCGATCTTCGTCGATGGCTTTTTCCAGCGCCGCCACATCCAGCCTGAGCTTCTCGTCCACCGGCACCAGTCGGATCTGCTCGGGCTGAAAGCCGAGAATTCGGAGGTTCTTCCAGTTCGACGAATGAGCCTGATCGGAGCTGTAAACAACCGCTCCATCCATTTTCCCTGCCAGCTTCGTCTGCCGCGCGGCGACCAGCCCGGTGAGGTTGGCGATGGAGCCGCCACTGACCAAGACTCCGCCGCCGGACGCGGGGAATCCGCACAACTGCAGAAGCCACTCGGTGGTGATCAGCTCGATCTGAGAGGGCCCCGACGATTCCAGCCACGTGCCGGGGCAGATATTTACCCCGGAGGCCAGCAAATCGGCCAGCACGCTGACATAGTTGCTCGGGCCCGGCACCCAGGCGAAATGCCGCGGATGATTGCAGTACATGATGTTCGCGAGCACGTCATGCTCGACACTGGCCAGCACCTCGAGGGGGTCGCTGCCCTTATCCGGCGGCTCTTCGCGCAGGGCCTCCTCCAGCTGATGGCGACGCTTCAGCGTGGTGGCCGGTTTTTTCCCCAGCGTCGTGTGGTGCTCGACCAGCATGTCGATAACGTGATAACCGAGCGTACGCATCTCGTCCGCGCTGAGTTCGAGATCGACCGGGTCGCTCAATGGCTAGCATCGCTCATAGCACTTTCCCCGGATTCATGATGTTGTCGGGATCCAGGGCAGTCTTGATCTGGCGCATGACCGACACGGCTTCCCCGTGCTCGGCCTTGAGAAATTCGAGCTTTCCGTATCCCACTCCATGCTCACCGGTGCAGGTTCCGCCGGCAGCCAAGGCCCGCGTCACCATGCGATCGTTGACGGCGCTCGCCCTGGCCATTTCATGCGGATTGTCCGTATCGACCAGAAAAACCAGATGGAAATTGCCGTCGCCGGCGTGACTGACGATGGGCGCCAGTATTCCGGACTCATCGATATCCTTGCGCGTCTCCAGCAGACACTCCGTCAGCTCCGAGATGGGCACGCACACATCCGTAGCCCAGCCCTTGCACCCAGGGCGAAGCGCCATGGCCGCATAGTAAGCGTCGTGACGCGCCTGCCACAGCTTGTTGCGATCTTCCTGCCGGCTTGCCCACTGAAAATCGCCTCCGTCGAATTCTGCCGCGATCTCTCCCACCAGCTCGACCTGCTCGCGCACGCCGTTGTCGCTGCCATGAAACTCGAAGAACAATGTCGGCTGCACGGGATAGGCCAAATCCGAATAGCGATTGATGGCATCCATCTGAACTTCGTCCAGCAATTCGATGCGTGCCACCGGAATGCCCAACTGTATGGTCTGGGTAACGGTTTTGACCGCGCCCTCCAGCGTGGGGAAGGAGCAAACGGCGGATGAGATGGCCTCGGGAATGCCGTAAAGACGTAGCTGGACTTCCGTGATGACGCCAAGCGTCCCCTCGGAACCGACGAACAAGCGTGTCAGATCGTATCCCGCGGCGGACTTGCGGGCCCGACCGCCGGTTCGAATGACTCGCCCGTCGGCGAGCACCACGCTGAGACCGAGCACATTCTCGCGCATGGTTCCGTAGCGCACGGCGTTGGTACCCGAGGCCCGTGTCGCCGCCATACCGCCGAGCGAGGCGTCGGCGCCGGGATCGATGGGAAAGAACAGACCGCTGTCGCGAAGGTGATCGTTGAGCTGCTTGCGGGTTACCCCCGGTTGCACCCGGCAATCCAGATCCTCGGCATTGATCTCCAGAACCTCGTTCATCTGCGAAACATCGACGCAGACACCACCGTACAGCGCCTGCACGTGCCCCTCCAGCGAGGTGCCTGTGCCGTAGGCGATCACCGGCGTTTTGTGCCGGGCGCACACGCGGACGATGCCGGCCACGTCGTCGCTACTGTTGGCGAATGCCACGGCGTCCGGGGCCGCCACCTCGTGGAAGGACTCGTCCTTGCCGTGTTGCTGGCGCACGGCCTCCGAGGTCGACAGCCGCTCACCGAGCAGCGCACGAAGCTCGGCAATCAGCGGATCAAGGGCCTGCGCCGGTGTGGACATGAGGTGCTTTCCATGTGGAATGACAGGAGGATACACCTCCGGCACTAGCCGGTTCCAGCGACGCTAGCGGTTCTCGCGGCGGCGGCGGCGTGGGCGCTCGGTTGCGCTTTCGGTGCTGGCGGCGGATTTGGGATGGGGAAGCTCTACTGCCCGCGACAGCTCGGGAAAGGCGGCCGTCTTGTGGGGGATGGCCATGGCTTCGACGAAATGCTCCTGGAAACGGGGTTCCACCGCTGTCTCGACCTTCTCGATCTGCCGCACGACGTCCTCGATCTCAACCCGGGCCTTTTGATCGAGCAGCGTGATGCGCGCCCCGGTGCCGGCGGCGTTGCCCGCCGAAGTCACGTGCGCCAGATCGCAGTCGGGCACCATGCCGAGCACCATGGCGTACTTGACGTCGATATGACTGCCGAAAGCGCCGGCCAGGCGCACGCGATCCACCTTCTCGACGCGCATACGATCCATGAGCAGCCGCACGCCGGCGTACAGCGCTGCCTTGGCGAGCTGCACCGCCCGCACGTCGTTTTGGGTGATGCGTAGTGGCACGCCACCGTCGTGCAGCACGTAGCTGAAAGTGCGGCCGTCGGGGACGATACGCGGGCTGCGCGACGACAGGCTGCCGTCGATGGAGCCATCCGCGTCGACAATGCCGGCGAGATACATCTGCGCCAGTACTTCGATGATGCCTGAGCCGCAGACACCGGTGATGCCCGTGGACCCGACGCCAGCGGCGAAGCCCGGCTCGTCCGACCAGAGATCGCAGCCGATGACCTTGAAGCGCGGCTCGAATGTCTGCGGGTCGATGCGCACCCGCTCCACGGCGCCGGGCGCCGCCCGTTGTCCGCAGCTGATTTGCGCGCCCTCGAAGGCGGGTCCGGTGGGGCTCGAGCAGGCCAGCATTCGTTGCCTGTTGCCGAGCACGATCTCCGCATTCGTGCCTACGTCGACGACCAGGTTCATCTCGTCGCGCAGATAGGGGGCTTCGGAGAGGATGACGCCGGCGGCATCGGCACCCACGTGTCCGGCGATACACGGCAGCACGTACACCCGGGCCGCGGGATGCAGATGCAGTCCGATGTCGGTGGCACGCACCCGTACGGCTTCGTCGGTGGCCAGCGCGAAGGGCGCGCCGCCCAGTTCCACGGGATTCATGCCGAGCAGCAGATGATGCATGATGGGATTGCCGACTACACAGACATCGAGAATGTCCTCCCCGGTGATGCCGGCTTGGCCCGAGACGTCCGCGGCGAGTGTCTGCAGCGCCTCACGCACGGCCCCTGTCAGCTCCACTTCGCCCCCGGGATTCATCATGACGTAGGAAACACGGCTCATGAGATCCTCGCCGAAACGGATCTGCGGGTTCATGACGCCGGCGGACGCCACTACTTCGCCGCTGGAAAGATCGCACAAGTGCGCAGCAATGGTGGTGGAGCCCACGTCCACCGCGAGACCGAAGATGCGATCGTGAAACCCGGGCCACACGGCGATGATGTCGCGATCCTCGTAGACGGCGACCGTAACTTGCCAATCGCCGTCACGCAGCGCCGTCTGCAGCCCGTGCAGCACTTCGAAGTCGCAACCGAGGCCCTGCAACCGCCACTCGAAATCCAGGGCCTCTTTCAAACGCCGCAGATCACCAGCCGGGTCGTGCATGTCGGGCTCCTGCACCTCGACGTAGTACACGCGTACCGCCGCATCCAACTCGATGTCGTGAACCTCGGCGCGTTTGCGCACCACCTGCCGGTGGACCTGGCTCTCGGAAGGAACGTCGATAACGAGATCGCCTAGAATCTGCGTGGAGCAGCTCAAGCGCCGCCCGTCGGCGATGCCGTTCTCGTCGGCGTAACGCTGCTCGGTTTCGCTGAAGGGCGTCAGATTCTCGGCGCGGGATGTGACACCGTGCTTGGCGAACTCGCCGATGGCGGGCTGCACCTGACAGCGACCGCAGAGCGCCCGGCCGCCGCAAACCGAGTCGATGTCGACACCGAGGGAGCGCGCGGCATCGAGGAGCCGCGTGCCCGTGGGGAAACGGCCGCGACGGCCCGAAGGAGTAAAGACGACGAGGGCCTCGTCATGCACGTCGGCGGCGACCTTGGCGGCGCCCGCGCGCGCCTTCCATTCCCTCTGGCGGAGGCGTGCGATATTTCCTGATCCAGGCCCGGCAGTCGAGATCGTGCCCCATCACGACGTCGGCGCCAAGCACCGCCTGCATCACTTCCTGGTGCAGTGGATTGGTGATGGCTGAGGTGAGGCCCGCGCCGATGGCCATGTTGAGGAAGGCGCTGTTGATGCCGTTTCGATTCGGCAGGCCAAAGCTGAAATTGGATGCGCCGCAGATGGTATTGACCTTGAGCTCAACCTGCAGCCGGCGCAGGATGTGCATTACCTGGCGACCCGCCTTGTTGATGGCGCCCACCGGCATGACCAACGGATCCACGATCACATCGCTGCGGGGAATACCGTGGTCTTCAGCGCGCTCGACGATCTTCTTCGCCACCGCGAAGCGTTCGTCCGGGTCTTCCGAGATCCCCGTCTCGTCGTTGGAGATCGCTACCACCGCGGCGCCGTGCTTTTTTACCAGCGGCAACACCGCTTCCAGCCGCTCCTCCTCGCCGGTCACCGAGTTGACCAGCGCTTTGCCCTTGTAAGCCGCGAGCCCGGACTCCAGCGCGGCGACGATGGAAGAATCGATGCACAGGGGTACGTCGGTAATGCGTTGCACGAGCGTGATGGCCTCGGCCAGGATCGCCGGCTCGTCGGCCAGCGGGATCCCGGCGTTGACGTCTAGCATGTGCGCGCCGGCCTCCACCTGAGCGATGGCGTCCCACTCCACGCGGCTGTAGTTGCCCTCCGCCATCTCCACCGCCAGCACCTTGCGGCCGGTGGGGTTGATGCGCTCGCCGATGACCACGAACGGACGCTCGAAGCCGATTACGACTTCCTTTCTATCAGAGCTGAGCACCGTATCGGTCATAGAATCGCCCGTTGCAGGGGCAAGCCGGGCTGGCCAGCGGGATTCCACGGCATCCGCCCGGCGAGTACCCCCGACGCGTCGATGATCTCGGCGATGGCCTCCTCCTGCCGGTACGCCATTACGTGCACCCCGGCGACGCCCTCGATCTCACGGATCTGCTGGATCATCTCCATGCACAGCCGCCGCCCCTCCAGCTTGGGACGCTCGGCGCCATCCAGCCGCTTGATGACGCCGTCGGGAACATGCACGCCGGGAACATTGTCGCGCATCCAGCGCGCCGCTCGCGGCGAATTGAGCGGACCGACGCCGACCAGAATGGCGCATTTCTCGTGCAACCCGAGATCGCGAACCTGACTCATGTACTCTTTCAATCGCGCAATGTCGAAGCAGTACTGAGTCTGCACGAATGAGGCGCCGGCGGAAATCTTTTTTGCCAGCCGCTCGACGCGGTATTCGAACGGCGGGACGAAGGGATTGGCAGCGGCGCCGATCAGTATCCGCGGCGGCGTGGTGATGGCGCGTCCACTCAAAAATTGCGATTCGTCCCGCATGCTGCGCAGTGTCGCGATCAACGACATGCAATCCAGGTCGAATACCGGCTTGGCACTCGGGTGATCCCCTGCCTGCACGCCGTCGCCACTCAGGCACAGCACGTTGGATATGCCCAGAGCGGACGCGCCCAGCACATCGCCCTGAACGGCGAGACGGTTGCGATCGCGGCAGGAGATCTGCATGACAGTCGTATAACCGCGGCGCTCCAGAAGCGAGCATACGGCGATGCTGGACATGTGGCAGTTCGCCCCCGAACCGTCCGTGGCGTTGATGGCATCCACATAACCGTCGAAGACCCTGGCGCGGGAATACACCTCTTCCGGATCCGCGGAATCCGGCGGCGACAGCTCCGCCGTGACGGCAAACTGGCCGCTGGCCAGCAGCTTTTCGAACGCGCCGATGTCACTCAATCGACCACCTCCTGAATGCCTGTCCGCTGGCGCACCTTCTCGCGCACCTCGCGTAACCACGAGGAGCGCCCCTGCAACTGATTGTCGACGCAAGCTTGAACGCTCTGAATGGCGTCGCCCCCGCGCATGCGCCGACTTCCCTCGATAGCATCCAGCCATACGCAGCGCATTTCCGGCAGCACTTCGCAATTACCATTCGACCGCACACCACCGCACGGCCCGTTGCGAACATCCTTGGGACAGTTCATGGGGCACGACATGCCCGTGGAGCTCAAGACACACTGCCCACACATGTTGCAGTCGAACAGAAATCCCTTTACCGCGCGTTCCACGGCAGCCACGGGTCTTTCCAGCCGTCCATAGCCGAGCGTGGACGACAATGGGTCGAGGCGCACGAGTGTGCCTTCGAATACTTCATACATGCGCTCGAAAAATCGGGCGTGCCTAACCGACCAGCGTCGTACGCGATACAACTTTCTCAATCTCCCTTAGTGATGTCAGCGAGGGCCTGCCCGCCAGCCTTGACCATTTTTTCCAGCAGCTCGTCGTCGTGAGCTGCTTCCAGTCGCGCAGCTTCCGCCTTCGCTTCGTCCTCCAGCGCGCCGCCACAGGTTTTCCGCACGCGCCGCCAATCCTCCAGATACTTGTCGCTGCTGCCCTTTCCGGCACGCATGGCCGCGCGGTCGATGGCTTTTTGAAATCGCTCAGACAGCTGCACCTTGGCAGACTCGCGTCCGCGCTTGGCAATGACCTGAGCCGGAATATCCCGCCAGTAAACCGTAATCAGCTTCGCCATCAGGCCTCTCCATCCAGCGTCACGAGCACGCGCTCGAGATCGCCGTAGCCGGTAATTCGGTGCTCGAACTCGAGCTTCAGCGTATCGGCGGCGCGACGCGCGCGATCCAGCAAATCATCGTCTTCCACCTGCGCCAGGTAGACGAGCTTCTTGTAGTTGCGAAAATACTCGTCGGCGAGCTGCGGATGCCGATCCATGCCCAGGCCCTTCCATATCAGGCGATCGAAGTGCCGGGCAAGAAAGTCGGTGAGATAAAAAGTACCGGGCTCGGCATCGGCAAGAGACTCGAAGAGCCTCGTACCGGCATAGAACTGATAGCAGTGGGCGCCGGGAATGCGCGCCACGCCTTCCTCTTCCAGCACCCGATCCAGTAATCCGCCGGTGCCACAATCCGCGTAGGCGACGAACACCTGATCATAGCCGGCACGCATCTCGCGGATCTTGGCGCGCACGGCAATGGGGATCTTGTCCGGATAGTTGTGAAGCTCGGCTGGCAGGCACTGCACCGTCATGTGTCGCCAGCCATTGGCGCGTTTCAGATCCACGATCTCCCGGGCAAGAGCGCCACAGGCGATCACCAGGGTGGATGGCGGCGTCGGGAAATCCCCACGAGGCACGGCTGTATCCTCCCGGCATTACGCGTTCGCGCTGGTCCGCAGGCTCAGCCGCTGGCGGCGCCGCGTACGTTGTGGCGACGCGCCATCATTTCCTTGGCTGTCTCAACCGCCACCGCCGCATCGCGACAGTAGCCATCGGCACCGACGGCTTCCGCGAATGCTTCATTCAGGGGCGCACCGCCGACCAGCACGATGTAGTCGTCGCGGATACCCTTCTGGACCATGGTATCGATGACGACCTTCATGTAGGGCATGGTGGTGGTCAACAATGCCGACATGCCGAGGAGCTCCGGCTTGTGCTCTTCGAGGGCCTCGAGGTAGCTCTCCACCGAATTGTTGATGCCGATGTTGATGACCTCGAAGCCGGCGCCCTCCAACATCATGGCAACCAGGTTCTTACCAATGTCGTGGATATCGCCCTTGACCGTGCCGATGACCATCTTGCCGATGGAGGGCGCGCCGGTTTCGGCCAGCAGCGGGCGCAGGATTGCCATGCCGCCCTTCATGGCATTGGCCGCCAGCAGCACCTCCGGCACGAACAGTATGCCGTCGCGGAAGTCGATGCCGACGATACGCATGCCTTCCACCAGGGCTTCGTCCAGCAGCTTCTTCGGGCCCCAGCCGCGGGACAGCAAGATGTTGGTGCCCTCTTCTATTTCCTCGCGCAGACCATCGTAGAGATCGTCGTGCATCTGCTTGACGAGCTCATCGTCATCGAGCGTCGAGAGGTCGAGCTCCTCTTCTTCTCCGTCTTCGATTTCCGCTTCGTCATTCACGATAATGCTCCTGATTCAGACGATCGAAACCATTGGCTCTATCACGCGCGTACCGGACGTAAGCCTAGGCACCGCCCTGCCCGCCTTCTGGCGTGCCCGCGACATTAGATTGCCGAAAAGCGACACCCCGAAAACGCAACTGTGAACCCTGTCTCATCCAGGTAAACTACCGGCGCCGACATGGCACCAGCAGGTGAGGAAAGCATGCAACAACAGGCACGGGAAGGCGGCGCCATCATCGACGGAAAGACGTTCGCGGCGGGTCTGCGCGCCAGGATCACCGGCCAGGTGACCAAGCTCAAGCGCGAGCACGGCATCACGCCGGGCCTCGCGGTAGTACTGGTCGGCGAGCATCCAGCCAGTCAGGTTTACGTGCGCAACAAGAACAAGCAGACCAAAGAGGCGGGCATGAATTCCTTCGAGCACCGCCCCCCGGATTCCATCGACGAGGCAGAGCTCGTCGCCCTGGTGGAGGAGCTCAATCAGGACCCGAAAGTGAACGGCATTCTGGTACAGCTTCCGCTCCCCCGTCAGGTCAGCTCGCAGGCGATCATCGGCAGTATCGACCCGGCCAAGGACGTGGACGGATTCCACACCACCAACGCCGGGCTTCTGGCGGTGGGCGGCGACGGCTTAGTACCGTGCACACCGCTGGGTTGCATGATGCTGATCAAGGATGTTCTGGGCGATGATCTCTCCGGCCAGCGGGCCCTGGTGCTCGGCCGCTCCAACATCGTCGGTAAGCCCATGGCGCATCTTCTCCTGGGCGAGAACTGCACCGTCACCATCGCCCACTCGCGCACCCGGGATCTGCCGGAAGAATGCCGGCGGGCCGACATCCTGGTGGCCGCCGTGGGTCGGCCTCGAATGGTCAAGGGCGACTGGGTGAAGCCCGGTACCACGGTTATCGACGTGGGCATCAACCGCGTCGAAACCGATGACGGCAAAACCAAGCTGGTGGGCGACGTGGACTTCGAGGCCGCACGCGCCCACGCCGGTGCGATTACGCCGGTGCCCGGCGGCGTCGGCCCCATGACCATCGCCTGCCTGCTGCTCAATACCCTGACGGCGGCCTGCCGCCAACACGGCGTGCCGGTGCCGGAACCCGATAGTTGAATTCTTCCCGGCCCGTTAGCCCCATGGGGCGAGAGCCAATCAGCACTTCCGATCAGGCCGTCGCATTTCTCATGAGCCTGGTGCGTGATGATCCGCGTCCCTATCAGGCACGCGCCGGCCTCGCGCAAGCCTCCGTTCGCGCCCTGCTCGCGCGCCTCGGCGACCCCCATGTCGACCTGCCCGTGGTACACATCGCCGGATCCAAGGGCAAGGGTTCCACGGCGCTTTATCTGGAGGCGATCCTGAATGCGGCGGGGCTCTCCACCGGCACCTTCACTTCACCGCACCTGCAGCGCTGGACCGAGCGTTATCGCGTCGGCGGACTGGAGTCGACCGCGCCTGAGTTCGCTGCGCTGTTCGCTCACCTGCAACCCCACGTGCTCGATCTACTGGAAGAGGACAGCGCATCGGCGCCGAGCTTTTTCGATGTGCTCACGGCGGCTGCGTTCGTGCTGTTCGCCGAAAGCCGTGTGGACTGCGCGATCATCGAGACCGGCATCGGCGGAAGGCTGGATGCCACCAACGTCGTGCAGCCCATGCTCGCTTGCATCACGTCGGTGGAGCTGGAACACACGGACAAGCTCGGCACCAGCATCGCCGCCATCGCCAGGGAGAAGGCCGGTATCATCAAGAAGGGAGTGCCCCTGGTCATCGGTCCGCTGCCCGACGACGCGGAATCGGTGATCCGCGATCGCGCCAGGTCGCTGGGTACGACCGTGAGCGCCCTGGAGCGGGAAATTGCGCTGGACACGCACGCCGGGTCCGAGGGCGGCATGGTGATTCGGGTGCTCGACGACCACCGGGAATACCACGCCGTGCTGCCAGGGCCCGTGTCGGACTGCAACGCGCGCAACGCGGCCCTCGCCATCGCCTGCGCCCATCGCGTTGCCGGCGGCGGCGAAGGACAGTTGCAGGCAGCGGTAACACGCGCACTCGCCGAGACCCGCCTGCCCGGCCGCATGGAGCTGGTCGGCGAGCATCCGTGGGTGGTCATCGACGGCGCCCATACACCCGCCTCGACCCGGGCGCTGGCCGAGATGCTGAAATGTCTGCCGGCGCAGAGAATGCATCTGGTCGTTTCCCTGACCGCAGCCAGGGACGCCGCCGCCGTGCTGGCGCCGCTGCTGGAGGGCGCACACAGGGTCGTGATCACCAACGCGGACGCGTCCCGCTCGCTGGACAGCCAGCGCGTGGCTGCCGATCTGATCAACCATGGATACCCTGCATCCCGCGTGACCACGACGCCTGATCCCCGCAAGGCCGTGCTGGATGCCCGTCAAGCACTGGCGCCCCGCGACTTGCTCTGCGTTGCCGGATCGATGTACATGGCAGGCGTGGCCAGGGAGACGCTCCTGGGAGATCTGGCCGCCGCAAAACTAGTGTGATGATTTGGCGATGATCGAAAGCATCGATACCCGCATCAGGGACGTGGCACGGGCCGTGGTCGCGGCGGGCGGGCGGGCCGTGCTGGTGGGCGGATACGTGCGCGATCGACTGCTCGGTCTGGCCTCGAAGGATTACGACGTCGAGATCTACGGCCTGTCGCCGGACGCGGTCGCCGATCTGCTCGGGGACTTCGGCGAGCTCATCCAGGTCGGCCGCGCCTTCGGCGTGCTCCGCATCAAGGGGCTGGACGCTGACTTCTCGCTGCCGCGACGGGACAGCAAGAGCGGCAGCGGCCATCGTGGCTTCGATATC
>Ga0255058_10000662_pt1 | contig 19796 bp, 17 predicted proteins | sample Cases_109_9_MG_FD_188637 | JGI IMG/M metagenome (GOLD analysis project Ga0255058, IMG submission 188637) | Seawater microbial communities from Amundsen Gulf, Northwest Territories, Canada - Cases_109_9 | ecosystem: Environmental > Aquatic > Marine > Gulf | place: Canada: Northwest Territories... | reverse complement strand
ATGGGCGTTGGATGAAAATGAGCTACTGCCCGCAGGCCTTTCGGAAGTCTTTGACGGCCTGGGAAAGTCCAACATATAGGGCGTGACAGATAAGAGCATGCCCGATTGACGCTTCTTTAATTCCCTCCAGTTTCTGGAGCCGATGAAGATTGTTCAGATTGAGGTCATGTCCGGCGTTAAGCTCCATGCCGGCATCGAGGGCCGCATCATGGGATTCCTGGATTCTGGCAAACTCGGTGGAGATTTCAGCATCGGTTTTGGCAGATGCATAAGGCCCGGTGTACAGCTCGACCCTGTCAGCGCCGATAGCTGAAGCATCTGCCATGGCTTCGGGTATGGCATCCATAAAAAGGCTTACGCGGATACCCGCTGCCTTGCATTGTTCGATGACCGGCCTGAGCACTTTTTGATCCTTTTGAATATTCCATCCATGGTGGGAGGTGATTTCGTCCGCTTCAACCGGGACCAGCGTAAACTGGTCCGGACGGATTTCCATGACCAGATCGATGAGATCGGGTCTCGGGTCTCCCTCTATGTTAAATTCAACGGTTAAAATCGGGGCAAGATCCCGGACATCCGTGGTTCGTATGTGGCGCTGGTCTTCCCTCGGATGAACCGTTATGCCTTGGCACCCAGCTTCTATGCAGGTGCGGGCTGCCTCTAAAACATTTGGATCGTCGCCCCCGCGGGCATTCCGTAAAGTAGCCACTTTGTTAACGTTAACACTGAGATTTATCATCTTTCGACTCCCCCGATCTTTTTCTTTATAAACTGCTTTTTTTAAAAAAGATAATAGGGTTGAAAAAACCCCTGTGTCAACATGGAAAATACGCTATCCTCATCGTTTCATACCAACCTTTTTCCTCCGTAAAAAGCATAATATCATCTTCATATTCATCACGGAAGTTTTGATCATGAATGGATCCATCGATTCCATATGGGTGTGGCTGCATTCACCAACATGTAAAAATATGCGGCCGATCTCAATCGAAAATTTTCATCAAAATGGCCATTTTTCAGATAACCTTATCTTTCCTTAACTCCTCTATATCGGCCAAGGAAAGATTCAATTCTTTTTTGAGAATTTCATCATTGTGTTCTCCTAAATCAGGTGCGGTTTTTTTAATTAGGCAGGGTGTACGGGAAAATTTCATGGGTGTTCCGACCAAATTCAGCCTTCCCAATCGGGGATGTTCCACCTCTATAATCATTTCCCGTGCCCGTACATGCGGATCCTTGACCACCTGTTCGATGTTATTAACGGGGCTGCCGATTAAACCGGCTTTCTCAAAAATAGATAGCCACTCATTTCTCGGCCTGGTTTGGAATACTTCGCAGAGAATGGGTTCCAAAAGGGCATGATTCTCGGTTCGATCTGCCGCTGTCTTAAACCGTTCATCTGCGATCAAATCCTCTCGTCCAATCACGCTGCATAACTTCTCCCACTCCCAATGACCAAAAGCGATGACAACCATTTCATCGGTTTGAGTCGGAAAAACCTGAAAAGGCGTAATAATAGGATGCCTGGATCCAATAGGTTCTGGAACCTCTCCGGTAGCGAAATATCGGGCACATGCATTTTCGCATAGTGCAACCTGACTATCCAGCATAGCTACATCAATATGCTGACCCTCCCCACTTCGTTCTCGTTCGTAAAGTGCTGCCAGTGTTGCACTTGTCGCAAAAAGGGCCGCACCCATATCTCCTATGGAATATCCAACACGAACCGGCGGACGATTCGGCTCACCGGTTATACTTACGGTTCCGCCCATCCCCTGGGCTACCATATCAAAGGCAGGCTTATGGCTATAGGGACCATGATGGCCAAACCCGGAAATGGAGACATATATAATATGAGGATTTAGCTTTTTGACGGCTGTATATTCCAGTCCCATCTTTTTCATAATACCGGGTCGAAAGTTCTCAACTAGAATATCCATCTTTTGGATAAGTTTTTTGATGATCTCTTTGGCTTTTTCATGCCTGAGATTCATGGTCATACTCTTTTTCCCGCGGTTGACACTGAGAAAATAGGAGCTGATATCTTCGATAAAGGGTCCATTGTTCCGTGCCATATCCCCCTTTTTTCGATCCTCTATCTTAATGACATCTGCACCGAGGTCACCTAACATCATGGCAGCAAACGGCCCTGCCAGAACACGCCCGAAACTTAAAACTTTGATCCCTGTTAATGGACCTGCCATTTATACCTCCCTCCACTATAAATATTTTCAATTAGCCGCTTAAGTTTAGCCCCGGCGATGCTCTCTAATTCCCAAAAACGCTCAAAGGGGAATATTTCCATGCTTTTTCCAGATGACCTGTTCGGTTTTTTTTCTCTCCAAAAGTCGAAGTGAGTGTACAAGCCAGGCCCGGGTGTCCCTAGGATGGATGACCGCGTCGATATACCGCCTGGAGGCGCTATAATAAGGATTTAGGATCGACTCTTTATATTCCTTAATCTTTTCAAGCCGGACATTGATTGGATCTTCGGCTTCAGCGATCTCTCGCTTATAGAGAATATTTACCGCGGCTTCTGCTCCGACCATGGCAAACTCCGCGGTGGGCCAAGCAAGCATGATATCTGCGCCGGTCTCATGGCAGCACATGGCCGGGATGGCCCCTCCATAGAGCTTGCGAAGCACGCAGGTGATTTTAGGCACAGTGGCTTCTGAAAACGCATAGAGCATTTTGGCCCCATGACGGATGATTCCCTTTTTCTCCTGATCCACGCCGGGCAGGTAACCGGGCACATCTGCAAACACGATCAGGGGGATGTTGAAGCAATCGCAAAAGCGGATGAAGCGTGCGGCTTTATCCGCCGCATCAATATCAATGGTCCCGGCTAAAAAGTGCGGCTGATTGGCCACCACCCCCACGCTTCGGCCGTCTATGCGGCCAAAGCCAATAACGATGTTTTGAGCATAAATGGGTTGAATCTCCAAAAACTCGGAAGCGTCAAGGATCTCACCGATAACCTTTTTGATATCATAGGTCTTTTGGGGCTCTGTTGGAACGATTTCTGTGAGAACGTCGTTGGGTCTGAAAGGATTATCATCGGTGGGGACCACGGGCGGAGCTTCCCTGTTGTTTTGAGGGAGATAGGACATAAGGTTTTTGATCAGTTCCAGACAGTGCTGGTCATTTTTGGCAACCAGGTGTACAACGCCTGACTCCTTGGCGTGGACCTTTGTCCCACCCAATTCTTCGAAGGAGACCTTTGCACCTGTAACCTCCTGGATAACTTTCGGCCCGGTGATGAACATTTGGGCGGTTTTTTCCACCTGGATGATGAAGTCCATGATAGCAGGAGAATAGACACCCCCGCCTGTACACGCACCCATAATCACGGCAATTTGAGGGATGACACCTGAACATTGGGTGTTCTCATAAAACATACGGCCGTATCCCGATTCGTTTTGCATGCCATCCTGCAAACGTCCCCCCGCGGACTCATAAAGACCGATGACAGGGGCTTCCACTTTTCTGGCCATTGTCAGGATATAGTTAATCTGTTCGCCGTGATCCCGCCCCGCGGACCCCCCAAAAACAGTGACGTCCTGGGAGTAAATGCAAATCCGGCGACCGTTAAGGGTGGCAAAACCGGTGACCACCCCGTCTCCCATTATCTTCTTCTCCTGCATATTAAATTCAAAGATCTGGGTTTCAGCCAGCATATTTACTTCCACGAAAGAGCCTGAATCCACTAATGCCTCAATCCGCTCTCTGCATAGAAGTTTCCCTTTTTCTTTTTGCGCTTTTTGCTTTACAGGGCCGCCTGAAAGTCTGGCTAATTTTTCCTTTTCTTCCAGTTCCGCTAACAGCTCATCCCATGTTTTCCATGTTCTCATGGTTGTCTCTCCTTTAAGCACATCATCAAAAGGGGATTTTACTCCGTCGGTTAATTTTGATCGCTCGGATAGGGCAGTTGGTTGCACAATGTTCACAAACCTGGCACCTGCTGGGGTCTGTCGGCACAAGCCAGCCATCTTTAATCTTCAAAATCTCCGAGGAGCATGTGGGCACACATTCTCCACAGTTGTTGCACCCAAGGCTAATGTTGATCTGGTTTTTGGCTACTTTTTTTGGAATCGGCATGATCGAGCTAAGGCTCAGCGCCCCGGAAGGACAAAACCTAACGCAGGGCGGTTCCTCCCGATCGTGGCAAAGATCACAAACGAGAACTTTATCTCCTTCCAGCCCCATGGAAAAGGCCCCGTAACGGCAAGCTTCCAAACACTTGCCACATGCATCACATTTGTCATCGTGGACCACTATGGCCATGGTTTCAGGGTCCTGTGTCAGGGCCTGACGCGGGCAGGAGAGGATACAAGCCGGATCGCCCTCACAAAGCACACAGGTAAAAGATTTGGATTTTCCGTCCTCTGTTTCCAGCACTCGAATCCTGGACACCCGTGGGTCAAATAGACCCTCTTTGGTGCCTGAACAGACCATTTCGCAGAAGTGACAGCCGGTGCATCGATTCCGATCACATGTGATGACTTTTTTTTTGGTCATGAATTCTCCTATTTCTAATCGATACGGGTTCGAAATGCCCTATCTCTTTTGCGCAAAGCAATTTCTTCTATAAGCCTTGCCTTGGCCGGCCCGGAAACAAGTTTTGCCTGAATCTCCACCCATAGTTGGGAGCAAACCGGACCATGCCGTATTTTCTCCCGTTTGATCTCCAGGGCCCTGTCCACCGGGCAGACGTTTTGACATGACCGGCAATAGATACAAGCGGACTCGTCCAGTTTAACCCGCTCATTTTCCACGTGCAACGCACCCGAGGGGCAGATCTCGGTGCAGGCATAACACCCTTGCGGACAGTATTGTGGTGAAAAAATCACGATTCCGTATCGTGAGCAATCAACCCTGATTGCATCATAGGGGCAAGCCTGTTCACACTTATGACAGTAAAAGCATGCGATTTTATCCACTTCAACCGCAGCAATTTTTTCTTCACCTGTATCCGGGTCACGATAAATCTTCACCGTTAGCGCATCAACCGGACAACTGGACGCACAAACCGAACCGCAATCCACTTTACATTTGTCTGTTTGAATATTTATTTCTTCTTGCAGCACAGGAAAAATACCGTTTGAGATTAACCCCGGAATCTCTTCCTGATTTTCTCGCCAGAAAAAGGCCTTTGTGGGGCAAATAATGGCACATTGGCCACAAAAATGGCACAAATTCGGATCAATATCCATTCTGATGGGCCTTTTGAGTGTCCCCTTCTCCACTACCGGATCGGTGGAGGAAATAGCTTCACGGGGACAAATTACCTGACAATCCCGGCAACCTGTGCATTTGTTCTGATCAAGGGCCAGTGTTTGGACAAGCCCTATCATCTGCCGTTCTAAAACCACACGATGATCCAGTGTCTTTGTTTTAGCTGTTTTTCCAAGGCGCATTTTTATTGTTTTTAACGATTATATTTTTATCTGAGTGAAGTGCGGTAAAAATAAAACCCCTCGGGGGGGAAGTTTATTTTATATCCTCTTTTTTGGCGCTATAAATTACAATGGTTCAGTTTGCTGTATCAATACCGGGAAAAATTTCCCTGACGATCGAAAGGGCCTCGACCCTGTGAAAATTAAGACACAAGTCCGAGGGTGCGAGTCCAAATGCCAGGCCTATAAATTCGGTTAAATAAAAAACGGGCAACTGGAAAGACACACCAAATTTTCGCTCTATGGACCGCTGCATCAGGTCAAACTGGAGATAGCAGGATGGACAAAGAACGATCACAGCCCGGGCCCCATATGTTTTCATCAGCTTTAATTTTTCGTATACCAGCCGTAAGGACAGATCGGTATCTGTCGTTTGGATCGGAAAACCGCAACAGAGCATCTTGCGCGGATAATCCACCACCTCCGCACCGAGCCCACTGATCAATTGCTCCAGTTTTGTGGGATTTTCCGGATCGTCGAAATCGATAATGTGAGAGGGCCTGAGAAAGTGGCACCCGTGGTGGAGTGCCACCGGGAGCCCCTTCCATGTGTCAGTGACCCGGGAAGTCAGTCTGTTCAGGCCTATCTTCTCAAATATAAAACGGGCAAAATGCTCAACCATCAGCCCCGGGGAGTACTGAAGACCAATTTTTTTGAGGGTATGGTTAATCCTTCTCCTCAATGATGGGCCTTGATCGAGAATATGCTCTGTCTCCAGAAATGTATTGCAGCAGCCTGAGCAAAGCGTCATGAGTGGCAGGGAGTTGGTATGTGCCAGCGCCAGGTTTCTGGCTGACAGTGTCAACCACGCTTCCTGGTTCAATCCCTTCATTCCCACCGGTTCAGGACAGCATGAGGCCCCTTCCAGCTCAAATAATTGGATTCCAAATTTTTCAAAAACCGTCCGTGTGGTTCTTTCCAAATGTGGCAGGCGGGTCCTGATCGAACATCCTGAATACAGATTGAAAGAAGAGCCTTCACCCATTGCAGTTCACTCGGTGTTCTTTTCTTTTTTCTCGTTTGTTGGGTTTACTACGGACCTGTCCGGCCCGTCATTATCTTTATTCTCGGGTCGCTTTAATTGTTCCGGCAACCCCAGACAATCCATCAAGTTCCGGAGTTCCCTGGATCTTATCCCTCGGGGAATTTCAGGAAGTCCGAGTTCCCGGCGAATCCGCAAGGTTCTTTTTCCCGGCGTCTGCGTCCAACCGGTTTTCATAATTTCCCGACCCATTTTGACCTGATTTTCAGGAATGGATCCTATCCGTGCGGCGGCATTTTTCAATTGCATCATTATTTCTGAAACCTCGATTGTCTGGGGACAACGTTCCAGGCAAGTATGACAAGCAGCACAAAGCCAAATTTTATCGTCTTTTATTATATCATCGATCTCATCGCGCAAAATCATCTCAATAAACCGCCGGGGATTAAAATCCCACCGCCATTTGCCGACCGGACAGCCTCCGGCACAAACACCGCATTGATAACAGACACGAACGCGCCGGGGAATATCTTGTTCCATTAAAAACCGTTTGAACTGTTCCATTTCGCCTCTTCAGGCAGTACCTTTTACCGTCTTTACAGGGAAAAGTGATAGATCGGAGAGATGCGCCAAACACCTTTGCAGTTCTGAATGCGTTTTTGCATTTTCTGCCTTGATTCGTTTTTGACCTATGTTTTTAAGGGCCTGGTCCATCTCCCTGATCACCCGGGCATACTTCTCTCCTTCAGCAGCGGAAATCCACTCCACCCGGAAACGTTCGGCAGATATACCCATACGTTCCAAGGTCTTGGAAAGTTTTGTCATCCTGCGTTCTGCATAATGCTGTCCGGTAATATAATGGCAGTCCTGACGATGACATCCGGAAACCAGGACCATGCCGGCCCCTTTTCGGAATGCTTCCAGAATAAAATCCTTTCTGATTCTGCCGGCACACATCACCCGTATCCCGCGGGAGGAGGGTGGATATTGCAAGTGATTCGTTCCCGCATTATCCGCGCCCGGATAGCTGCACCACCAACACATAAATGCCAGTATTTTGTTTTCCGGAAGGTCATTCAAATAGGCATGAATCTGAGCATATATCTGAAGATCGTGAAAATGGTTCTGGGAGATTCCGCCCTGCGGGCAGTCGGGGATGCAGGTACCGCATCCCATGCATTTGGCTTCGGTAACGAAGGCCGGTTCACCCGGCAGAGCCGTCATGGCGCCGAATGGACAACGCTCCACGCAAATCCCGCACTTTTTATTCACATTCAGACATCGATCCGGTTGGTCAGGTAGCATGTGGGCCACAATCGGTTCAATCAGAAGGTTCTCTTTCATTAATATACGAGAACAGCGGGCTGCGGCAGCGCTTCCCTGGGCAACACTGTATGGTATGTCTTTGGGTCCGCAGGCTGCTCCGGCTAAAAATACGCCCTCAGTGGGTGAGTCAACGGGTCTGAGTTTGGGGTGAAATTCTCTGTAAAAGCCATTTTCGTCCAGACTTACCTTTAAGCGCCCTCCCATTTCACCGGTTCCTCTGGCCGGCACAGCACCGGTGGAAAGAACAACCAGATCCGCCTCCCACTTCATGGGGCGGCCTCGTTCGCGATCTTCACCGTGAAGCACCAGCCCCCGGTGTCCGGCACTCGGCTCAATTTCAGAAGGTTTACAGCGGATGAACTTGACTCCCCTTTCACGGGCCCGGCGAAAAAACTCCTCGTAACCCTTGTGGGAAGCCCGAATATCGATGTAAAAGATGAAGACCTCGATTTCAGGATATGTTTCCCGGATGTGAAGAGCGGTTTTTATGCTGGCCATGCAGCAGTATCCGGAACAGTAAGAGTTGTATCTTTCATCCCGCGAACCGGCGCATTGAATAAAAGCAACCTGACGGGGTACTAAAAAATCAGAGGGTCGGACCAATTCGCCCCGGGTCGGTCCGGAAGGGTCAAGGAGCCTTTCCAGTTCCGGGGCGTTTATGACATTTTGCCAACGGCCGTATCCGTATTCCGATAGTGGTGCAGGATTGAAAACCTCAAATCCGGTCGCCATGACAATGCTGCCTACATCCAGTTCGATCTGCTCAGACTCCTGTGAGAAATCTATGGTCCGTCTTTCACAGGCATCTACACATTTGTAACAGCGAATGCAATTATCCGAGTCGATTACGTAGGCCGAGGGAACCGCCTGGGCAAAAGATTGGTATATGGCGTGCCGGGGTGATAACTGCTCATCAAATTCATTTGGCACTTTTATAGGGCAGGCTTCCACACAATCACCGCATGCATTGCAAAAGTCGGTGACATAACGGGGTTTGTGTTCTATGGTCACGCGAAAGTTACCGACATGGCCTTTTACTTCCTTCACCTCCGAATAGGTCATCAAATTGATTTTGGGGTGACGCGCCGCGTCAACCATCTTGGGGGCCAGTATTCAGATGGGGCAGTCCATGGTCGGAAAAGTTTTGCACAGTTGGGCCATTCGTCCGCCCAAACTCGGTTCCCGTTCCACTAGGATTGTATCCACTCCCGCCTCTGCTAAATCCAAAGAGGCGGTCAGCCCGGCAATTCCCCCGCCCACAACCAGCGCTTTTTTGGTCACCGGAACCCGGATATATTCCAGAGGCTCCAGAAGATTGGCTCTGGCCACTGCTGCGGCCAGCGTATCTTTGGCTTTTTCAAGCGCCAATTGAGGCTCTTGGGAATGAACCCAGGTAAGTTGTTCCCTCACGTTGACCATTTCCAACAAAAAGGGGTTCAGACCGGCTTCAATTACGCATTTTCTAAATGTAACTTCATGAAGTTTCGGCGTACAGGCTACCACCATTACCCGGTTGAGGCTATTTTCCCTGATCAACCTTACGATCTCCTGTTGCCCCGGCTCTGAGCATGTGTAGAGATTTTCGGCCATTTGAACAACTCCGGGCAGATGACTCGCAAACTCACCCAGTTGCTTCATATCGAGGACCCCGGCTATATTGGTACCGCAGTGGCAGAGAAAAACGCCAATTCTAAGCGGCTGCTTCTCGATTTCGCTCATTACGCTTCTCCTATTGATATCTCGGCAGGTTGATCGGTTTTCATTCCAGAGTCGATGCCCAAAGTGAAAAATATTTTCCCATGCCTTCCTGCCATGCTCGGGAGTCTAAGGCCGGATAAACCTGTTGAGAAGTCGCCAGATCTTTTTCAAAAAATATTTTCGGCAGGTTTGAATTCTCCGGACGCCAACCCTCCTGCCAATTAAAGGCCCTGATCAGGTTCATACATTTTTCCCCCAACCCACTGATCCATTCTCTTGATTTATCATTTTCCGAAATTAGGGAATAAAAAAACGCCAGATTTTCATAAAAGTTATCCTGAGCCAATCCTATCCATTTACAAATGCCAATAGATTCTAAGAGTCCCCAAAAGTTTTCTGCCTGAATCACTTTAGGCGCCCATTCGTCTCCAAGCTGTAGTTTGGATTTGAAATTGTTATCCTCAGACAATCTCCAGAAAACGGACCCGAAAAAGGACAGGGGCCAGAAACTGCGCCGGGGATCAACAAATGACAATTCTTGCCCGCAAAAATGCATGGCAAAAGCATGGCTGACAGAACCTGTTTTTTTAGCTGCCTCCAAGACCCCTTGACCTAAAAACTCTCGAATTTCGTGATCTTCGATTATTTTTGCGAGCAACTCCGGCAACTTTGATCCATTGCCGAACTCCGGTACTAGTTCCCCGGCAATTCCCAGCTGAACCTTCCTCTCTTGGCACTCTGCCATCCAGGCTGTCAAAATACCGTAAGAAATCGGGTCTATTCCATATTTGTGGCACGCGCTAAGAGCTGCCAGCATTTCGTCCAGATCCAAAAGATTCAAAAGAGGTCCCAGGGCCCACAACGGTTCGGGATTAAGTGGAATTGTAACAACATTTTCTGAAATTCGGGCATCTATTTTGGGAACAAAAACTTCCAAACACGCCACCGGACAGCCAGGACAAGATCTTTTCTGAATGTCCAAACCTTCTAACGAATTGAACCACTCTTTCGCAAAGTCAGCCGCCTGGAAGTTTCGAGCCGGGAGCGCATTCTCATGGTTTAATTTTTTCAAAACGCTAAGGGCTCCGATATCAAAGGAAGGGTTGGATTCTGTTTTTTGAAAAACCTTAATCAAAGGAAGAACCGCCTCGAGAAATTCACCGGGTTTTTCGTCTTTTATGGGAAGATAGGGCCTTACCACCATCGCCTTCAGATTTTTTGAACCAAAAATAGCACCCAATCCCCCCCGAATCGGGGCTTCAAAAGATCCGTCATCCAGAATGGCAAATTTTACCTGAGATTCTCCGGCCGATCCGATACAGACGATCGTTGAATCCGGGCCCCATTTTTCCGTCATCTTCTTCCGGCATTCAGAACCCGAGCAACCTTCCATTTTTTTGGTACGGCAAAAAAACACCCGTCCCTCATCCAAAAACAGGTAAGATAATTCCCGAGCCTTTCCCCGAATGACCACCGCCGCCCACTCGGTTTGACTCAAAGCCCAAGCAAATTTTCCGCCCCGGGTACCTCCGGCCCACAAACCGGTCAAAGGTGATTTGGCAGCTATTCCCACCCGGGTGGCACCGGGGTAAGGCCTGCCGGCAAATATCCCTTGTGCAAAAACCACCACACTTCCGGGCGCCAGCGGATCAGTTCCAACCGGCATGATTAAACGAAGAAGATAAGTGGCAAGCGCTATCCCAGAGGGATAGTTCTCGATTATCTCGGGTTTAATCTCTTTTTTTTCAGACGTCTCCCGCGTTAAATCAATAATCAGATAATATTTATCCCTTGGTTGATCCATACTATTCCTTCATGTTCATCAAAGCACTATCGACCATTTGAAAGGGCGTCTAAGGGGCGAGATTTCAAAAACCCCGGATAAACGGTCCGGCGTACAAACTACACCGGGAAGCGGCGCTACGGCCGCTTCCCGGTATTCGTTTTGTATGGTTGATTTGGACTCTGGGAATTGAAACTTTACAAAGGTCTTTAAATTTGCCGTGAGACATTTGCCGCTTCTGCAATAGCCCATTCAACGCTACGAACTTCTTTACAGTCTCCTATCTTGTATATCTCTTTTACTTTGCCCTTGAGGGCTTCGTAACATTCTACCCGCGGTTGCCGGCCCCAAGCGATGATCACGGAATCGGCCGGAAGCGTCTTGCGTCCTTCCGCGTTTTCCACAACAACTCCATCCCCATTGATCTCAACTGCACGGGTCTCGGTGAGTACCGTTATCTTCTCATCTTTAACGTAACCGTCCAGTTGAAAGAGACGTGCATAAAGGTCGACGGAATAGGCAGGTCTGTTCACAGTGTCACTCTCTTCAACCATGGTCACATTCTTGCCTTCCCGTGCCAGGGACACGGCCGTCTCTGATCCGTAATTTCCGCCGATGACGACCACCGTATCTCCAACCTCCATCTCGCCCTCTGACCTCAGATAGTCCTCGTTGGTCACAACGTTTGCAAGGTCGATCCCGGGAATTTCAGGAAGTTTCTCTCCCGAACCTACTGCCACCACCACTGCGTCCGGATTCTCGTTTTCAACCAGTTCGGCGGTTACCGCGGTCTCCAGGTGTACGGTCAGACCCTCTGTTTTTTCAACTTGAACCACATGATAATCGACAATATTCCGTAGATCACGGGTATTCAGCCTTGGGTGGGTAGAGGCTACGTGTTGGACCAAGCCTCCTAACTCCTCGTCTTTTTCGTATAAATCTACCCTGTGGCCCCTTTGGGCACATGTTATGGCGGTCTCCATGCCACCGACCCCGCCGCCGATAACCATGACTTTTTTGGGACGTAAGGTCTGTTTGAGTTCCATCTGCTCTTCCTTACCATATGTAGGGTTAACCGCACAATTCACATACTGTTGATCCCACAGACACTGGAGGCATACATTGCACGCAATGCATTTGCGGATGTCCTCCGGTCGACCTTCAATGGCTTTCCGGGCAAACCAGGGATCGGCAATTGCCGGTCGGCAAAGCATTGCAAGATCGCAGCGACCACTGGCCACCACGTCTTCTGCAATTTTTGTGTCCATGATCTTGGCCACTCCCATAACCGGAACTTTGACGACGCTCTTAATTTCAGTGGCCAGATGAACGCGGGTGGCCCTTTCCGGATAGGGTGAAGGAAATGCGTACATGGCCGTAAATCCGATGCGTCCGCCGGTGACGTCGAAGCAGTCAACATAGGGTTCCAATCGCTGGGCGATCGTTTTGCCCCATTCTTCTGTATAGCCCGGTTCCCCCAGGTACTCCATGAACTCATGGGCTGCCAGCCGCCAGATAACGGGATAGTCCTGCCCGCATCTTTCTTTGACTCCTTTGGCGACCAGTTCAACGAACAGTCCGCGATCCTCGCCGAATTTGTCGGTGCGTGTATTGGTATAAGGAGACATGAATTGCTGATTTAATGTGCCTTGGCAACTGTGAATATTTACAGCATCGTATCCGGCTTCCTGGATTCGGGCCGCAGCATCCACGTACATCTCAACTCGTTCATAAACTTCATCAATACTCAATGCCTTGCATGGTATGCCATAAACACTTCCCTTTTCAGTTGCGCTGACAGCAGGATACCCGGTCATATTGGGGTCGCAGATAGCGCCGCCGTGTAAAATCTGACACGAAACTTTCATGCCCTCGAGATGAAAATTGCGGACCACCCTCTGGTGCCCAAGAACAGAGTGGGTATCGTGTATTCCGACCATGCATCGGAAGGGATTTCCCTCAGGATGTGGAAAACTGGCGCTAACTTGATACAATCCCCAGCCACCCCGTGCCCCTTCAAGGTAATCACGGATCGCCCTTTCAGTAAGGTAACCGTGCTCATCGGCATTATTCCTCACCGTAGGCGCATGTACAAAGCGGTTGGGAAGTTCCATGGTTCCGATTTTTATAGGATCGTAAATAGATGCCATTTTACCCTCCTTCTTTATTTAGAATATTCAAAGTTGTTAATCAAACAGGAATTGTCCATCCCCACCTCGGAAATTGAGTCCGTCCAACCTTCCCCCGGATCGACCTGCTGCAAGCCTATCCGGGGGGGAACGGATAATACAGTGCATATTTTTCCTGATCGTTTCGACTTTCATTTTTCAATCATCCCTCCTTTCCTGTTGATGTTTTAGATGGCTTGCCCAATTGATTGAGAAACTTCATTAGGCCAAATATCCAATTTTAATTCCCGAAATTTGCATCAGACTATCTATAGGATTCAGGAGATTTTTTTAAAGTTTCCCATTGGTTCATATCATGGGGGTGTATAAGCTCGGCGCCGAGCAGCTGTGAAAAATGGCCCAACCGGTTCATACTTTCAAGTAAAAGCCCGTTGCTCCAGTTGTTCGTAGAAGGGATCTTACGATCCAGATTCTCTCTGGTGAGGATGGCATCTCCGGTAAATAGGTAAAAGCGTTCGGACACCAAGTTCACTAAAACGGATTGGTGCCCCGGTGTATGCCCCGGTGTTTTAAGCACAGATATACCTGGCAATACCATCTGATCACCATCTTTTTTTTGGTAATCCAGGGGAAAATCGAAGTGGTTGCGCATATTCTGTAAGGCGAAGTAAGGATCCGGATTGAATGCAAAACGGTATTCCTCTCTTTGGACAACAATGGGACAATGTTTGAAAAATCGCAATCCCCCTGTATGGTCCCAGTGAAGGTGTGTAAGGATGACCATTTTAATATCCGAAACTTTCAGCCCCACTTCCTTTAACCTATTGGGGATGAGGTCGGCATCGGTAAAGTCCGGTTTAATCAACTTGGCTCGAGGACCCCATGCACCCTCGGGGTCGGTCAAGGCATCGGGGTTTAAGCCGGTATCTATCAAAACCGGACCCTCGGGATGTATCAGTAACACAGCGCATACCGGGACCTTCATCGGTTGGCCGATGTCAACTCCCGTAAAAAATATGGAGCGATCAAGGGTTAAGAATCCACATTGAAGGAAAAATATTTCCGTGACAGCCATATCATTTCCTCCTTTTGTAAAATGAAACCGACTATTTTTGATTTAAAAAATTGAAGAACACCGCAGTCCCGAATGACGGGATCTTCGCTGGGCTTCGACAAGCTATGGGAAACTCGCCCGTTGTTTCAGTTCGGGCATGATGTATAGCCTTTGAGTATCGACTTTAAAAATATCCAGTGTTCTCTTTCTCGCGCTATCAAGGTGCTGACGGGTACGCATCCGTAATTTATCCAAATCTTTCGTTTCTAAAACTTCCAATATTTCTTCATGTTCCTTAGCACTCTTGATACACGATTCGATCTGATAGTAGGACCAACTCACTAAAATCAATTTATCATAACAATTTTTCAAAGACCTGACGATCATATCATTTTGACAGATTTCAATAATTCTAACGTGAAACTGTAGGCCCGCAGTCATGGCTTCTGCGGGATGACCTTTTTCTATAATCGTGCTGACCTTTTCTAATACCTTATGAAGTTCATCAATATCTTCTTTGGTAATATTTGAAATGATAAGCTCTGTTGATGCGGTTTCTAATATATTTCTGAAATGGTAAAAATCATCAACATCCTTCACACTAAATCGTTGTATATAAAAGCCTCTGCCCTGGGATCTGGTTATTAATCCTTCTTTTTCCAGCATGATTAACGCTTCTCTTACGGGAGTTCGGCTTATACTTAGTTCGCTGGAAAAATTATCTTCTAAGAATTGTTGGCCAAAATCGACTTCATTATAGAGGATCTTTTTTTTGATTTTTTCGTAAGCGATCAAACTGACCGTTTTTTTATTTTCTTTCATTCGATTCAACTTGAGTCAATAATATTCAATTCGCCTGTTTATTTTGAAAATATAAAATTATTATACTTTTTGTATACAATCATCCATGTGCATAAAGTTTGTAAATACCAATGTCAAGAGATAAATTCCAGGTGTCCCGCGCCGGAGACAGCGCTCCGGTAGATTGGTGGGTGCAGAACCTGAGTATCTTACCACTTGAAAAATAAAAAGACCCATAGTATTTTTAAGGTACCGTTAACCTCCAAGCCGTATCGTGGTGCATGATGCAAATTGATTTGTCGGTTCAAAACGTTACCAAAAAATTCAAAGAATTTTTAGCTGTGGAAGAAAAAAGTCTGTTTTTTAAAGGGAAAGGAGACCGTATGGATATATCCGGCGGGATGGCCGATATAAAACCTGAGAAAATGGGTCTGCACAGCAGTTTTAAATTCAGATGTCACAGTGGGTTCCACTGCTTCACAAAGTGTTGCCGGGGAATTAAAATTACTTTGACGCCCTATGATGTGATTCGGCTTAAAAACAGGATCGGGCTTTCATCCGAGGAATTTCTAGCCATTTATACCGATCCGCATCTTTTGGGGAAAACAGATTTGCCGATGATTACGTTAAAACTGATGGATGATGACGAGAAATCATGCCCTTTTGTACGGAAAAGTGGATGCATCATTTATCAAGATCGGCCCACCACATGCCGGTATTACCCATTGGGGTCGGTAACCTTGATTCAAAAAAAGGGATCTGAGGATGATGGGTTTTATTTTTTTGTAAACGAGCGGTATTGCCACGGACTCAAAGAGGACAAAGAGTGGACTGTTCAGCAATGGCGTAAAGACCAGGGTGTTGACATCCATGATGAGATCAATACGCTTTGGGCCGACCTTGTGGTGAGAAAACGATCTTTTCCACCCGACATTAAATTAATCGAACAGGCCAAAAAAATGTTTTTTATGGTCAGTTACAATATTGATAAATTGAGGGAGTTTGTTTTCGAAAGCAGCTTTTTAGATCGCTACGATATTGGAAGAAAGACAATTCAAAAAATAGAGACAAATGAAATCGATCTACTAGAATTCGGTCTGAAATGGCTTCGGAATATTTTGTTTAAAGAGGGGGCTTTTCAACTCAGGCCGGATGCAACGGAAAAAAGGAAAATTCACGACAAATAAAACGGGTGCTGAAAACCGTAACGCTTCAGGTGGGTTTTCAGCATCCGATAGAACAGCTAATACGCTTCGTAACAAAGCCCTTCCCAGTTTGCCGGGTTATTCAACCGCTCCTCAATATCGACGTTAAAAAAGTCGGCAACCGGTTTAAAAATATCAGTATTATTGGATTGAACGTTTCGGGCTGCATCAAGAACTTTTTGAAAGCCGGCCCGGGTCATTTTCCCTAAGGGTTGCCGACAACCACCTGAAGGCAGGCCCAAAAGTGACATCAGCGCCTTCAGGCCGAGGGGGTTTCTGGCTCGGCATTCCACCTCGCCATGTGGTGTCTCTTCCATTGTTTTAACGGTTACGAGACTGAAAAGCGGTTCGATATATGACAGGAGTTTCTTGGCTTCAGACGTTTCACCCCTGTCGAGCAAACGCACCATCTCCGTCACTGCTCCGGGAATGGCGTTGGATACGACAGATATAACACCCGCGGCTTTGATTTGAGGGTCCGTCATCATTTGCATTGTCATGCCGTCGTCGCCTGAGAGTATTGTAAAATCGGGTCCACAACATTCCCGGGTGCGTTTCATGTTGTCGAGGTTCGCTGTGGCTTCCTTAACCGTGCTGACATTTTTATACTCATTGAATAAAAGTGCAAGGTCTTCAGGAAGTAGCTGGCATCCTGTTCGACCCGGGATTACGTACGGGATAATTTCCACTTCAGGATGGGCAGCGGCAACAGGTGCAACATATTCTTTACGAATTTCAAGAGAGCTCGGTCCGTTATAATAGGGATCAACCAATAAAAGTGCATCTGCACCGGCTTTAACCGCATGTTCGCTTCCTTCGAGCGTTTCCGCGGTGTTATTACTCCCGGTTCCGGCGATGGCAATACATTTGTTTTTGGTTTTTTCAGCGACAAAATCAATTACCCTATTGTGTTCATCCCATTTCAGGGTAGGGCTTTCACCCGTAGTTCCGGCGGCTAATATTCCGGTGATTCCATTTTCGATCTGGAACCCAATGAGTTGATCCAACCCTTCATAATCGACAAGGCCATCTTTAAAAGGTGTTGCAATGGCAGTATAACATCCTGAGATCATATATTCCTCCTTTCAAGAAGAATGGTACCCTAATCGAGTCAAAGTTCGATTAGTTGTTATTCGTTGTCAGTTATCAGTTATTGGTTTTGACAAAATTAAATCAAAATCATACCTTCAAAAAACCGTAGAAAAATTACGATATCATGTCAATAAAAAAAGCGGCCGGTATCGATAGGAAATCAAGATCTTTCACTCATTCTAACCGCAACTGATGCCAAAAATTTCCCGGAGTTAACATTGTCCTTTTCGATTGACAGTAGTCCATATTAATTTTATATTTTTATCCTCATCAACGACCATTATCGATCGATTCCGCTCACAACGTATAAAAAATCCATGCCCGGCGGGGAAGGTAAACTAAAGACCTTGTTTTACTCAACCGACTGGCAAAAATGCTAAAATCAAATCCGAGGGTATCTAGAATTTGTTCAACAGAAGGGCGAGGAGAAAAGACTTGTGGATTTGCCCAGAATCATTATTTCTGCCCTTCGGGGAGGATCGGGAAAAACCATTTTATCGATCGGAATCATTGCGGCATGGAGGCGGCTTGGCAAATCAATAGCGCCTTTTAAAAAAGGCCCTGACTATATCGACTCGGGCTGGCTCAGCCTGGCGGCGGACCGGCCATGTTATAACCTTGACACGTTCCTTTTTTCAAAAAAACACGTTCTCCAATCTTTTTCTTCCCACACCTCACATAAGGATGTCGCCGTCATAGAGGGAAACAGAGGCCTTTTTGACGGAATCGATCTTGAAGGAAGCACCAGTACGGCGGAACTTGCCAAACTTCTCAATGCGCCGGTTGTCCTTTCCATTAACTGTACAAAGGCTACACGAACGGTGGCTGCTGTAGTTTCCGGGTGCATTGATTTTGATCCGGATGTGACAATAAGCGGCGTCATTCTAAACCACCTGGCCGGTTCCCGGCATGAAAGAATACTTCGCAAGAGTATTGAATATTACTGTGGCATTCCCGTTCTCGGTGCGGTCCCAAAACTGAACTGGCAGGACTTCCCTGAACGCCATATGGGGCTTATTCCGATATTTGAATCTAAATGGGCCAGGGATTCTGTCGATGCCGCCGCAGAAATTGCAAAAACCCATCTCGATCTTGACCGGATCGCAAACATCGCTTCTGATCCTTCTTTTAAGATGGAATCGAGCAGGGCGGGTTCATCGGAAAACCGTCAGAAAAGAAATCCCGGCGGTCAAAAGCCAAAGGTGATTTTGCAGAAGCCAAAGCCCAAAATCGGTATTTTAAAAGACGCTGCATTCCAATTTTACTACCCTGAAAATATCGATGCCCTCTCCTCTCAAGGCGGTGAACCGATATTTATCAGCCCGCTTAAAAGCAAAACGATTCCAAAAATAGATGCCCTCTATATCGGAGGGGGCTTTCCGGAAACCCATGCTAAAGAGCTCGCGGAAAATGTGGCATTCAAGGACCGGCTGCGATCTTTGGCCGAAAACGGCCTCCCGATATATGCTGAATGCGGCGGTTTGATATATCTGGCGCAAGAGTTGATTCTGGATGGAAAATCATATGCGATGGCAGGCGTATTATCGATCGGTTTAGGATTTTCGGAAAAACCTGAAGGGCATGGGTATACGATTGTCAAAGTCGATTCCAAAAACCCCTATTTCAAAGTAGGGACGGAACTCAAGGGTCACGAATTCCATTATTCGAAGGTTTTAAGATGGGACGGAAATGATAAGGATTTGGTGTTTTCCATGAAGCGGGGAACCGGTTTTCATAACCGAAGAGATGGAATTTGTTATAAAAATGTCCTGGCCACCTTTACCCATGTCCATGCCTTGGGCACACCTTCCTGGGCTGCAGCAGTGGTCAGTAATGCAATTTTTTATCAAAGGAAAAAGAGTTGATCCGATTTCAATATCAACCCATTGCTATTTCTTTTTCTTTTCTTTCGGATGACAGGTTTTACAGGTGTTCGGGGCGTAATTTTCGCTTTTACTCTTTTTTTTGTATTTCTTGTTGTACTTTTTATGGCAGACTTTGCAATTGTCATGCAACGCATTGCCATGGTATTCACGCTTTTGTTCCTTGGTCAGTTTTTTTGCCTTTTTACCGGTGATAAATACAGGCTTTTTATGGCATTCGATGCAGTTCTGTACCTCGTCACCCTCTTTCATGTTTACGAACTTCTTATTGTCTTTATCGTGGTGGCACTCTCCGCAGGGCGATTTGTAAAACTCCGGGTATTTTTTTGAATAGTCATCCTGATGTATCCTGTGATTAAAAACGGTGATCGGTCTTTTGTGTTTTTT
>Ga0255058_10000661_pt1 | contig 19821 bp, 21 predicted proteins | sample Cases_109_9_MG_FD_188637 | JGI IMG/M metagenome (GOLD analysis project Ga0255058, IMG submission 188637) | Seawater microbial communities from Amundsen Gulf, Northwest Territories, Canada - Cases_109_9 | ecosystem: Environmental > Aquatic > Marine > Gulf | place: Canada: Northwest Territories... | reverse complement strand
CCGCATACGGCTGCCGGCCGCCGGCCTGGCATCGTCGCTTGATGTCCTGGTCGCAAAAGTGCCGCCCGAACAGTGGCACCGGAAACAACTGCCGGATCTCTTTCACACCGTCGCGCGCGGAGATACGTTGTCGCAGATCGCTGAAAGGTACAACAGCCGTGTGTCGACGCTGGTTGCGTTGAACAATCTTGGCAGCCGCCATCGCATTAGAGCCGGGCAACGATTGCGCCTGCCTGCGGCGGGGCCGCTGCCCACTCCCGCAGCGTCCGCAATAAGCCCAACAGTGGCGGCGACGGTCGCCGTGGCCGTTGCCGAACCTGCGGCTGACACAGTTGAGTTGAAGGAAATTTCTCCGTCGGTGATGGTCAGCGATCTCGCGAGCGACTTGCTGGGCACACTTCAAACGGCGTTACTGTCAGACCCAAGTGATTACAGCGTTGCCACGGACAAGTCTATCGAGATTCAGCCACTAGAAACGCTTGGCCATTATGCCGACTGGCTGGGAATACGCACGCAGCGGGTGCGCGATATCAATGGCTTGGCGTTTCGGACGCCAGTCGTTGTGGGGGATCGCATACGGCTCGAATTCGGTGCTATCGACGTGAAGACATTTGAGAATCGTCGTATCGCCTATCATCGATCGCAGCAGGACAGCTATTTCCGTGAAAATGTGATCGCCGGCGTTACCGAACACGTCGTTCGACGAGGCGAGTCCATCTGGATTCTTGCGCTCAGGGAATACGACGTACCCGTATGGTTGTTCAAGCAATACAATCCGGGACTCAATCTGCACAAGGTTACGCCCGGAACCACGATTCGCTTTCCGAAAATGATTTCGAGCAAGTGACTCTGATGCTGGCTCCGTGGCTGCGCTTGCTGCTAATGGTCTCGCCGCTTGTTCTTGTGACGGGTGCAGCCGCTGTGTGGTTCAATCACGTGCAGGACGGCGGCCCCTTTGTATTACGCAACCTCTTGCCAATGGCGCTTCTGGTTCTGCTTGCCTGTATCACTTTGTGGCGTGGCAACGGCCGCTGGACGGGTGCCGGATGGAAAATGCCGCTCGCGACGGTTGGTTTCGCGATTCCAGCGTTGGGACTGTCGCTGTACCTTCATTATGCTTATGCTGTAAATCTCAATGACATGTTCGGTGACGCGACGCGGCCGGGGCAACTGTTTCGTTATTTGCCGGCGTACACTCTGTTTGCAGCCGGCATCGGCTCCATCATCGGCTGGACTGTCGGCAGAAACATATAATGTGAGGTGGGTTTTTCCTGGCGGGACAAGATTTGTTAATCTTGCCCATGATTGTTCATAGGACGTTGTACTGATGCGACGTGTAGCAATTTCGCACTTATGCAAGGCGCTGGCGCTGGCTGCGCTCGCAACAATTGCCGTGCCGGGCGTTGCGGTAACGGGCGAATTTCCAGTTGCCGATAAGGTGCTTATCGAAAAATCCGAGCGAAAATTGCACTTGCTGAAAAACGACGTCCCATTTCGGAGCTTCGATATCGCGCTCGGCATCCATCCTGTTGGCACCAAGGCGCAGGAAGGAGATTTCATGACGCCGGAAGGCACGTACGTACTGGATAGTCGAAATCCGCTAAGCGATTTTTTTCTGGCGATCCATGTGTCGTACCCGAACCAGCAGGATCGACGTAACGCTAAGCGAATAGGCGTAAAGCCCGGCGGCGCAATCATGATTCATGGACAGCCAAATTCTCCGACCAAATCCGAGGCGTACTATCGCACGCAGGATTGGACCGATGGCTGCATTGCCGTGTCCAATTCCGACATGATCGACATCTGGCTGATGACGGCTGACAACACGTTGATCGAAATTCGGCCCTGAATCGTCGAAGGCGTCACTGTTGTGCGCGGCGTTGCCTACTGCGACGTTGGCTGCGGCGATATTCAGGCGAAACGGTGATCCAGGACGAGTACTTTGCAGGAGCCCATTCAAATAAGCACAAAACGAACGGCCAGCGTCGAGACTGTCGATGCTGAGGTCTGGCCCGAGGGCAGCCTTGAAGTGCTGTCGCGTTTCGAGGTTGATCAGCTGCGCAGCAGCGGCGAGGGCGGTTTGTATCCATTGCTGCGCCGCTGCTTGCTGGCGGTTCTGAATTCTGGGAGCCAGACGGATGATACGCGTGCTGTATTGGAAAGATTCCGAGACTTCGATGCCGTCTTGATCCAACACGATCGCGGACTCAAAGTCTTGCTACGCGGCGCGCCTGCGAATGCGTTTGTGGACGGCAAAATGATTCGCGGTACGCGCGAATTACTGTTCGCCGTTCTGCGCGACATCGTATTTACCCATAACGAGACCGTCAATGTGGCGGATTTCGATCCGAAGTCGTCAGCTAGCATTACGAACGCTGTTTTTCAAATCGCCCGAAATGCGCGTCTCCTAACTGTCCCGGCCAACGTAAATCTCGTTGTGTGCTGGGGCGGGCATGCAATCAGCCGGGCTGAGTACGATTACTCAAAGAAAGTCGGCTACGAACTCGGACTGCGCCACCTGAATGTTTGCACGGGATGCGGGCCCGGTGCGATGAAGGGACCGATGAAGGGTGCGACGATCGGACACGCCAAACAACGCATTCGAGATGGGCGATACATCGGCATTACGGAACCGGGCATTATCGCGGCAGAGTCGCCGAATCCGATCGTCAATTCGCTCGTCATCATGCCGGATATGGAAAAGCGCCTCGAAGCATTCGTGCGCATTGGTCACGGCATGATTGTATTTCCAGGTGGGGTGGGCACGGCAGAGGAAATACTATATTTGCTTGGAATTGCGTTGCACCCGGATAACGTGACTCAGCCGCTACCGCTGATCATGACAGGACCGGCTTCGGCCGAGCCATATTTTCGCCAGATAGATGAATTCGTTACTGCGACACTCGGCGAAAAAGCACGTCGGCATTACTCGATCATTATCGATGATCCGGCAGAGGTGGCACGTCGAATCCATTCGGCACTCGAAGAGGTTCGCGAATTTCGACAGCAGCACGGTGACGCTTATTATTTCAACTGGCGGCTAGTGGTCGATCATGAGTTCCAGGTCCCGTTCAAGGCAACACATGAATCGATGAGGGCGCTCGATATCAACGAAGAATTGCCACGGCACATTCTGGCAGCCAATCTCAGGCGGGTATTTTCGGGAATCGTCTCAGGTAACGTTCGTGATGACACGGCGGCGGAGATCGAACGACACGGACCTTTTCGGATCAATGGTTCGGTCCGGATCATGAAATTGCTCGATGCGTTGCTCGCGTCATACGTCGAACAGCGGCGTATGAAAATTGCGGGGGTCGATTACACGCCTTGTTATGACGTCCGTTCCTGACTGGAGCAAGATGAACTTGTCACGGGCAACATCTATCATTATTGTTAAATCGCCGCTCGAAGTACGACAGCACGCGCCCTGATTAAGTAAAAACGCCCTACAAGTAGCTGAATCGCCTGCGAAAAACGCTAGGCGGCATTGTGATGCAGTTCCTGTGAATGAGACGCCCGGAATCTTAGCATTTGTTCAAAGGACTGAACGAGCAAACTCAATGCCCGACAGCAAACAAATGAGATGGGTGGATGACTACGGCACGGATGCCAAGTCGGAAATTGAAAAACCGGATGCGGATGTCCCGTCGGCTCTTCCAGCTGCAAATGATGCGGATGGTTGGCAACAGTACCGACGATGGATATCCAAGGCGCCCGCACCACGCGGACGTCGAGTCGGCGTTGATCCATCCGTATATACCTGGAAGGGTTATCGCAACTGGACCGACGAAGTTAAACGCAATTGGTCCAAGGATCACAATAACGAATCCGACTGACGACTAGCTCTCACTGATTATGTTTCATGACGCGCCGACCATAAGTCGGCGCGTTGCGTTTCGCCGGAAAAGTGCTGTAGCTGCCGCCAAAAAAAAGGACTCGATAATGCGCAATTACAAACCGGAACTGCGTCTTATTTTCAACGTTAAACGCAGTGAAGTTACAACTTCTAAATCAAGCTGTGACCTGTCTCACGGAGCCATGTGCAATACGTGCTTATAGTCCGACTTTCTGACTATTGATTTGCGATTGTCACAGTATGTCAACAAATCACAACAATACGGATTCGCCCGTCGTTTACCTGAAAAACGAATCGTCGCGGCAGCGTTGGGAATTATTCCACAGAGCCATCGCACACGCGAAGCGGTCGAATACTGCAGCGCTTCAGGAAACGGATATTCACCCGAGCGAAAGTGAGGATCCCGGACCGCTGCTCTCTATAGTCCGTTAGGCACTACTCATGGAACGACTGCTTCAGTATCTCGACGATCTCGATGATTTGTTTTCCACAATTGGACTGCTGGCCGAAAGGATTCGCAGTGTGCTGTGGCTGCTTTTTTCGGCCGCTATGGTTCTCATTGTGGTGGCGGGCGGCATCCTGCTTGCACTGGCGGAACCACTGCTGGCGCTGGCTACAGCGATAATACTGTTCGTCACGCTACTCTACCGCTCCGCGACGGCCGGCCACCTGCGCCACGCCTGACAGGCTCTCCCCTGTACGCACGCCTGGCACTTGAAAACGGCCGCCAAGGCCCTATCGTGTCTATCCGCATGGAGTCGTTTCATGCGGCTTCAAAGATTGACACGATTGTCAGGAGACCTCTGCGTGAGTACAGATACCGGCCGGGAGACACTCGGGTTCCAGACCGAAGTGCGTCAGTTGCTGCAGCTGATGGTCCACTCGCTTTACAGCAACAAGGAAATATTTTTGCGCGAACTTATTTCGAACGCGTCCGATGCAGCGGACAAGCTGAGGTTCGAGGCGCTCGCAAATGCCGATTTACTAAGCGGCGATCCCGACCTTGGTATTCGAATTGACGTCGACAAGGACGCCAATACCATCACGGTCACCGATAATGGCATAGGCATGTCGAGGGACGAACTGATCGATAATCTGGGCACGATCGCCCGATCCGGGACTGCTGACTTTCTTAAACAGATGACAGGCGACGATCAAAAAGATGCGCAGCTCATCGGTCGGTTTGGAGTTGGATTCTATTCGGCATTCATCGTTGCCGAAAAAGTGGTCGTTGAAACGCGTCGCGCGGGACTGTCGGAGCAGGAGGGCGTGCGCTGGGAATCGGATGGTCAGGGCGAGTTCACGATAGAGAACGTCAAGTTTGACGATCGTGGCACCCGAGTAACGCTGCATTTGAAAGACGGCGAGTCCGAATTTGCCGAGGTGTATCGCCTCGAGAGCCTGATCCGCAAGTACTCTGATCACATTGCTTTCCCCGTCACGCTGGTCGACAGCAATGCAGACTCTGAGGCCAAGGTCGTCAATTCCGCGACGGCGCTCTGGAGACGTTCGCGTGCCGACATATCGGATGACGAATATAAAGAGTTCTACAAGCATCTTTCGCACGATTTCGCCGACCCATTGTCATGGAGCCACAACCGGGTCGAAGGCAAGCGCGAATACACCAGTCTTCTGTACGTACCGTCCGGCGCGCCATTCGACTTATGGAATCGAGAGGCACCTCGAGGTCTGAAGCTTTACGTACAGCGCGTCTTCATAATGGACGATGCGGAGCAGTTCCTGCCGCTGTATCTGCGTTTCGTCAAGGGCGTCGTCGATTCGTCAGACTTGCCGCTGAACATTTCCAGGGAACTCCTGCAGCAAAATGCGGACCTTGTTGCGATGCGAGGTGCGTTGACAAGGCGAGTACTTGAATTGTTGGCCAGACTGTCGACCAGTGATGCAGAAAACTATCAGAAATTCTGGGGTGAGTTCGGCCAGGCTCTCAAGGAAGGACTCGTCGAAGATCAGGCGAACAAGGACAAACTGGCGAAGCTGATTCGGTTCGCAACGACAAAGAGCGTCGGCGAAAAGCAGGACCAGTCACTTGATGACTACCTGGCACGGGCCAGCAAAGAACAAGACAAGATTTACTACATTCTGGCGGAAAGTCATGCTACCGCTGCATCCAGCCCACATCTTGAACAACTCCGGGACAAGGATATCGAAGTATTGCTGTTGACCGACCGAATCGACCCCTGGCTGGTGGAAAGTCTGACCGAATACGAAGGCAAAGCATTCGCTGATGTTGCTCGTGCGCGGCTCAGCCTGCCCGACGGCGATGGCGAAATCACGCAGGATGCGCTTAATGAGCAACACAGGCCCTTACTGAAGAAAATCAAGAAAGTTCTGCGAGATCGAATCGATGCGGTGAATGTCAGTCGAAGGCTTGTCGAATCTCCGGCATGCGTAGTCTCCGGTGACGATGAGCTGAGTCCGGGAATGCGACGCATGCTTGAAGCTAGCGGGCAATCGCTGCCCGATATGAAGCCGATCCTCGAAGTCAATATCGAGCATCCACTTGTCGCACGTCTGTCAGCGGAAGCGGACAGCGATCGTTTTGCGGCACTGTCGAATATCGTTCTCGATCATGCGTTGCTCGCCGAGGGTGCTCAGCTCAACAACCCGGCTGAATACGTCACCCGCATGAACGAGTTTCTTGTCGAGCTTGATTCCGGTACCCGCGCAAGCTAAAAGAGCCTAGTGCTGCAACAAGCTTATATTGATGGATCACTAGAAGTCCACATTGATGCAGGTGCTGATATGAGTGACACACAATCGACGGACAACGATCTCAGGGAAAAGCTTAGCGACGAGCAGTATCGGGTCACGCAAGAGAAGGGAACCGAGCGGCCGTTTACAGGCCAGTTTGTTGATCACAAGGCCGATGGAACCTATCGCTGCGTATGCTGCGATGCCCACTTGTTCAGCTCGAAGCACAAATTCGATTCGGGGTCCGGATGGCCGAGCTTCTGGCTGCCGCTGGCAGGCGAAACCGTGAAGACGGTATCGGACACGAGTCACGGCATGACGCGTCAGGAGGTTATCTGCGGCAAATGCAGTGCGCACCTCGGCCATGTTTTTGAAGATGGACCGCAACCGAGCGGGCTTCGATATTGCATCAATTCGGCGTCGCTTGAATTCGAAGATGCCGACTGATCATTATTCGTCGTGCGACATTCATTACATTACAGGTAGAAAATTTATGATCCTTCGCCAATCCTTTCTGATTTTGATCGCGCTGTTGCTTGCCGTGGCATGCTCGCAATCCACTGGTGATTCGCATATCGATGCCGCAGATTCCGTGCCCGGGCTGACCAAGAAGACTTTACGCACGGGCTATGGTCGTGTCGCCGTCGATGGCGATTTCGTCGAGGTACATTATACGGGCTGGCTATACGATGAAAACGCTGCTGATAATCGCGGCCAACAATTCGACAGCTCCATCGATCGCAACGAGCGCTTTCAATTCATGCTGGGTGCGGGACAAGTCATCAAGGGCTGGGATCAGGGCATCGTCGGCATGCTTATCGGCGAGGTGCGTGAATTGAAGATTGCGCCGGAATTGGCTTATGGTGAGCGCGACCTCGGCGTCATTCCGCCCGGTTCGACGCTCATATTCGAAGTTCAATTGTTTGCGCTCGAAGGCCCGGAGTCATCGGCTCCGGACTCACACTAAAACGCGCTACCGAGTCACAAGGCGGGTCTCGAATTCGATGCGTCGGTTAAGGCTGCGGCCATGTGGCGTCGAATTGTCGGCAATGGGAACTGACGAGCCCGCACCGGCGACGGACAGGCGCCCCGATCTAATACCGGCTCGCACAAGATAGGTGGCGACCGCCTCCGCCCGGGCAAGGCTCAGCGATCCGTTGAACGCATCATTGCCGGTCGCATCACTATGCCCCGTGATGATTATCGCCGAGTCCTGGCAGTCGTGCGCAAAGTTGACGAGTCTGTCGAGTATCGCGTACGAGGATGTTCGAAGTTCGGCACTTGACTGCCGGAACCCGACCGGAGTGAGCACGATATTTGCAAACATGCGATTGCAAAGCACCGACGGCGTCGGTGCGTCATCTTGAACGAAGACATCGACTGCCAGTCCAAGGTCCTCAGGTAACGTGTCACGTAGACTGTCCAGGGCGTCCAACCAGGCGCGCCTGTCACCGGTGACGCCGGTAATCTCAATTGTCGTGGAGTCGACAACGGCCGTTGCGGAACGGGTCAGCGCAAGCGCTGTAAGGAGGTGTGTCGTCACCTGTTGCCAATAATCGGGCGGCAATACATGCGGCCAGTAGGTGGATTCCCTGTTTCCATCCGCGAAAGAATCCGTGGCGATTCGCTCAAGTTGCTGCTCATGTTCCGCCGACACGGTATGGCCGGAGATGGATAAGACGCCGCGACGGTATATGACAGAGAACGTCGGGGGCGCAACGGAAGAATACTCGGTGGAACTGATCTCGGCATCTCCCCCGGCGTGCTCGAGCGTGGCCGTGAGCAGAACGCCCAGGATCCCGAATCCGACGATAAGGAAAATCTGAGGCCGACGCGGCATCGGTGGCAGCAACAAGCTTAGCGCTGTTCGCCTGTATTTTGATCATGCAGGTCTTGGGCCTGCCCGACCCAGTCTTCACGATCAATTCGCGAACGAAATCCCCTGAGGCGTTGCGCGATACGATCAATATCGTATTCGCTCATCTGGGCAATCTGCGTGAATCGAAAAATGCCCAATTCGTTCAAGGTCTTTTCGATGGCCGGCCCGATTCCCTTGATCATCTTCAGGTTATCGCGCGAATCGCCATGCGCCTTGTCGTAGCCGGCCTCATCGGTTGCCTCATTACGGTCTTCGTTGGCCGCTGATGCGGACAGATCGTCGTCGGCGAGACCACCGACGGCCAACGCATTTTCGTCTGCTTGGAGTTGCGCGTCGATCGGATCGTTGGACGCATCGAGTCCATCCGTCAAGATATCCGGATCAACGGGTTCGATGTGTGTTTGATCGGAATCGATCATGCCTTTGAGTGCGTCGAGACGATCTTGTGCATCGGACAGTTCGGACTCGAGCGAGCTCGCTTCTTCGTCGCGAATTCGAAAACGCTCAATGAGAGGCGGCAGGCGATTCTGCCAGTTTTCCAGTTCTCGACTTAGCTTGAAAATTTTGTCGTCCTTCTCCTTGAGGGCATTTGCCGCTGAAGCACCGTCGACGTCGCGGCTACGGATGCTCTTCTGCAGGCGGTCCCGCTGTGCGACCGCAACTTCGAGATTGCCGCGGATATCCTTCATCTCCCGCTGCAGCTCGTCGCGACGTTCGAACGTCTCTTTGAGCGCATCCGACAATTCGCGTGCGCGCATCGTCGCATCTTTGCCGGAAGCCTGAAACTGGTTGACCTGCTCCATCAGATTCTTGTTTTGCTCCGCGAGCCGCGCATGTTCGGTCCGCTGTGCCGCGAGCTGCTCCTGCCAGCCCATGTTGACCGCGGTCTTCTCCTGTGCGCAGCGATTACCCCGGATGATCCAGCCAACCACAAGGCCGATGATGATCGACAGTGCCAACAAACCTATTTGAATGATTGTAATTTCAGGCATGTATGTCTTCCGGGTGTCGTGACCTCGCTCAGGAAGCCAAGCGCATTCGATCCATGTCGGCGACGACTTCCTGGATCTGGCGGATGGCCCAGTCGATTTCTGAGTCACTGATGATTAACGGAGGCGCCAGCCGCACGACAGTTTCATGAGTCTCCTTGCTTAACAGGCCTCGCGCCATCAATGCCTCGCAGAAGGCGCGCGCACTACCGAGAGTAGGGTTGAGTTCGATGCCGATAAACAGGCCGCGGCCCCGAACCTCTTTGATCAGCGGACTATCGATGTCACTAAGGCACGAGAGCAGGTAAGCGCCCAACCTGGCGCTTCGACCAGGCAGGTCCTCGTCGATCAGAATGTTCAGCGCCTCCAGGCCGACGGCGGCGGCCAGCGGATTACCGCCAAATGTGCTGCCATGATCGCCCGGAGTAAAGACGTTCATCACCTCTTGTCGTGCGAGAAACATCGATACCGGCAGGATTCCGCCGCCGAGCGCCTTGCCGAGAATCAAGCCGTCGGGATGCACGTCTTCGTGTTCACAAGCCAGGAATTTTCCGGTTCGGCCGAGTCCGGTTTGAACCTCATCCGCGATGAGCAAAACCTTATGTTTGCGGCACAGCTGTTCGGCGGCTTTGAGGTAGCCGGCCGGCGGTACGACAATGCCGCCTTCGCCCTGGACCGGCTCTACCAGAAACGCCGCCGTGTTTTCATTGATGGCGTCTTCGAGCGCCGAGATGTTGCCGAACTCAACGACACGGAAACCCGGCGGAAATGGCCCGAAACCACTCTGGTATTGTGGTTCGTCCGACATCGCGACGATTGCGATGCTGCGGCCATGAAAGTTGCCGGTGCAGGTAATAATTTCGGCCTTGTCCTCGGCAACGCCCTTGATCGTATAGGCCCATTTCCGCGCTGCCTTGATTGCGGTCTCGACGGCCTCGGCGCCTGTATTCATCGGCAACGCCATGTCCTGCGCGGTGAGATCGCACACGCGCTGCACGAACGGGCCCAGTTTGTCGGTATAAAACGCTCGCGAAACGATATTGAGTTGTTCAACCTGCTCCTGCACGATCCGTACGAGACGAGGATGCGCATGGCCATGACTAACGGCGGAATACGCGCTCATCATGTCGAGATATTTCTTGCCGGTATCGTCCCAGACATGGACGCCCTCGCCACGAGTGAGCACCACGGGCAGTGGATGGTAATTGTGCGCGCAGTAACGCGCCTCGAGCTCAATGTGCCTGTTCATCAAAATACCTGCCGCCGCCGTGCCGGCAATCTGCCCCGGCGGCGAAAACTTCCATAAGGTCATAATTTTACAGCAATAACGTGCAGGCAAGCCAGCCATAGCCGGTGCACCAGGCGTGGCGTACTTCCGCTGGGCAGCCGCAAGCGGTACCTTTATCTTCATTTGCGGCGCTCGCCGGGCGCGCGGCGCGTGGCTGTCGGGCGTATGTTAAAAGCACCGAGCTCCGAAAAACTGTTCATCGACGGACCCGTGGGCCGGCTTGAGGCGATCATCGAGTCGCCGGCCGATGGCGCGCCTGCCGGCAACGCCGTGGTGTGCCATCCGCACCCCCAACATGGTGGCACAATGCACAATAAGGTGGCACATACGCTCGCGAGAGCATTTGTCCGTCTCGATTTCAGTGTCCTGCGATTCAATTTCCGCGGCACCGAAGCGAGTGAGGGTCATTACGATGATGGTATCGGAGAACTCGATGACGCGTTGGCGGCGATTGCATGGATGCAACGCCGCAATCCCGCCAATACCCTGTGGCTGGCAGGCTTTTCATTCGGCGCCGCTATCGCTGTCAGGGCTGCCGTCTGGGCAGATATACGCGATCAGGTCAGTGGACTGATCAGTGTCGCGCCGGCCGTTTCAAGATTTGCGACGGGGCTTGCGTCGCAACCGCAGTGTCCGTGGCTTATCGTGCAGGGCGACGAGGACGAGCTTGTGGACATCGAAGATACGATCGAGTGGGTCAATACTCTCGACCCTGGTCCCGAGCTGCTGGTTATTCCCGGGGCTGAGCACTTCTTTCACGGCAGGCTTATCGACCTGCGCGAGGCCGTGATGCAATTTGTCTGCAGCGAATTGCCATCGCCTGACTAATGGATTCTCGTTCACAAAAAAGCCGGGGCACGCCCCGGCTCGCTTGAAATCGACGTCCTGCCAACTTCAAACCATATCCTTGAGGCCCTTCAGCGCCGTTACCTTGACGACCTTTGACGCCGGTTTGGCTTTGAACATCATTTCCTCACCCGTGAACGGATTAATGCCCCGACGTGCTTTTCTTGCGGGCTTTTTCACAACACGCATCTTCAAGAGACCGGGAATGGAGAAAAAACCCGAGCCGCCACGACCGCCAAGACTTTTCGCGATTTGAGCGTGCAGTGAATCAAAAACAGCGGCGACGTCTTTGCGGGTCAGTCCGGTGTCATCGACAATCGTTGCATAGATTTCTGATTTGGTAGGTGGCTTCTTTTTATTGGCGGCCATGAAAAAGTAACTCCTCAAAAAATGAAAAACGGGCAGAGCCCGCGACCGAAAGCAGCGCGACGATAGCACATGTGTTCGTGCCAGGTAAGCGAAATACGTTCAATTTTCAGGAATTTCTTGCGGCGTATTTCGGCGTGTCGAGATCGCGACCATATACGCGCGTTGCTGCACACATGGCCTATTCTTCTTCTTGCCCGGCGCAGTGCAACTGAGTGCTGCAGCGAAGAAACATCGACATCAATCTGTGTAGAATTGCCTCTTGAAGCGAACCATGGACGACGAGTCCTCGCCTTCCGGGGTGACGCTGATGTCGAATATCAATGTTTCGCGATTCGCAATCGCAACCTCGCCGATGTAGTAGATCGCCTCTTGTTCATTGATTTGCCGCATCGTGATGTTCTTGAGCTGGCCGGTAAGGTTGACCGTCTTGACGGTCACGTCCGCAGTCACGGCCTGGTTGTCCGACGCCCTGAGCACGGAAACATTGAGCATTGCACGATTCTTGCTTCTCACGATGTCGTAAGCGCGTGCGACTTCCGGTGGTAACTGATCGGTGGATTGTGCGCTGAAGTGAATGACGTGACCGCCGATATTGACCATCGTCGCGCCGGCCGGCTGTGCTTCTGGCACCGCGGCGTTTTCACCGGGGCCGCGGCAGGCGCTTACCAGTCCGAGCAATAACAATGCCATCAATAATCTATTGCTAACCATGATTGTTGTCTCCCCCGTTCGACGCACGGCATTGTGTTCGCTACGGACTTCCTGCCTGTTACCGATACAAGCACTATAAACCATTTGCTGCGGTTCGCGCGCGGCTGAGCCCATCAATATCAACTTAACGGAGTGCCGGAATGATCAGGTCGTCGCCGCGCCACCAGGCGGCGCTTTCGTCGCCTTGAGTCAAATTGGCAGTGGCCGAAAGCCGCCGATCAGGATCGTTGCGGCGACAATGAAGATGATCGCAAAAAGCGGTGAAATATCCAGACCGCCCATGCGAGGCATGTAGCGCCGAAAGGGCTGCAGTATCGGCTCGGTCAGGGTTGTGATAATTGCAACTGCGGGGTTGTAGGCGCCTTGAGCGACCCAGCTCAGGATGATCCTGATGATGATTGCAAACATGAACAGGTTTAGCGTCAAGAGCACGAGATCCACAATCGAAGTCAACGCGATCGCTGCGATACCGGCAGTCCCACCTTTGATAAACAGGATGAGCAGTATGGTCAGGTATTGAACGGCGAACGCGACCAGCAGCGTTGCGGAATCCAGCCGTCCGATCGCAGGGACAATCCGGCGCAATGGGACAATGAGCGGGGAGGTCAGACGCAGAATCGCTTGCGCCAGCGGATTTCGAAAATCAGCCTTGAGCCAGGGCAGCCAAAAGCGCAACACGAGGACCAGTAAATAGAGTTGCGCAAGCGCACCAATGATGAACGAGATCGCACCTGAAACGTTGGAGGGCATTTTTTAATCCTGACTCGCGTGCGCCTGATCGGCCAGAGCGGCGGCCCTTTGTTTGGCCGCCGCTATTGCGGAGGCAAAGATATCACGAACACCGTCGGCCTCAAGACTGTCGAGCGCTGCCGCGGTGGTTCCTCCGGGCGATCGGACGCGATCAATCAGGGCTTTCATGGGTTCGTTTTCGCCGCCCGCAAGGATCGACGCTCCTTTCGCGGTCTCGATGGCAAGCGTTTGTGCGGTCACAGCGTCGAGGCCCAGCCGTGTTCCGGCGTCGATGAGCATGTCGATCAGCAGGAAAAAATAAGCGGGACCGCTGCCAGAGATAGCGGTGACCGTATCAATGTCGGCTTCCGTCGATACCTGTACAACCGCGCCGACCGCCGCGATGACTTCGGTGGCGAGCGCTCGCTGAGCAGCGCTTGTTTGCTCGTTGGCGTACAGGGCCGATACGCCTTTGCGTATCAACGCCGGCTGATTCGGCATGACGCGGACAACGGCGAGATTTCCACCGAGCCAGGACTCGATGGCGCGGCAGCGAACGCCCGCTGCGATTGAGATGATGACAGGCTTTGACTGTTGCACGGTTGTCGCAAGCCCCCGGCACACTTGTGGCAAGACCTGGGGCTTCACGGCGAGCACGATCTGATCCGCCTCGCTGGCGACGGCATCATTGCTCTCGGCAATGATGCAGCCCGGGAGTTCGCGTTGCAGAACCTTGCGCTGAGCGGCGGCAGGCTCCGATATCAGCAGGTCGCCGGCCGGGAAGCCGCTGCCGACAAGCCCGCCCGCAATCGCCCGTGTCATGTTGCCGCCACCGACAAAGGCGACTTTATTGTTGCTCATTGGCTCGATCCGATTTCCATAACCAGCAATCAGCTCGGCCGGGGGCCGAACACGGCGGTGCCGATGCGCACAATTGTCGCACCTTCGAAGATCGCCGCGCGATAATCACCGCTCATTCCCATTGACAAGGTATCCATAGCAATGCCGTTCGCGGCCAAGGACTCTCTCAATGCCTGCAGGCGGGCAAATGGCACTCGCTGCTCTTCGAAATCCTCCCGTATGGCGGGAAGGCACATCAGCCCGCGCAGCTTGAGGCGCGGCAACTCCGTGCACGCTGTCGCCAGTTCCAGCAAAGCGTCGGCGCGCACGCCGTACTTTTCAGGCTCGTCGTCGACATTGACCTGCAGGCACACGTTCAGATCGCCAAGCTCATCGGGACGATGCCGGCTCAGGCGTTCGGCGGTCTTAAGCCGGTCGAGCGTATGAACCCAATCGAAATTCTCGGCGACCGCCCGAGTCTTGTTCGTTTGCAGGTGCCCGATAAAGTGCCACACGAGATCTCCTTGAGGCAGTTTTTGGATCCTTTCGAGCGCCTCCTGGACAAAGTTTTCGCCAAAGTCCCGCTGGCCTGCCGCTGCAGCGTCGACAATCAGCTGCAGCGGCTGTTTTTTGCTGACCGCGAGCAATTGTACCGTGCCCGGATCGCGCTCGGCATCGAGTGCCGCTTTCGTCAGCAAATCGCGGATTTTCCCCAAGTTTTCCGTGACCCTAATCACGTTTTAGTCCGACTGCTTCGCTATACTAGGCTTCGATCAAGGCCGGGTTATGGTAAGTTCGGCCGTCCACTTCAGAGGGAGAAGTATGGCCGTCGACGTTGCCCAACTACTGTCGTTCTCGGTTAAGAACAACGCATCCGACCTGCACTTATCCGGTGGCGTCCCGCCGATGATTCGCGTTGATGGCGACATCAAACGCGTCAACATGCCGGCACTGACACACAAAGATGTGAACAGCATGGTGTACGACATCATGAATGACAAGCAGCGCAAGGATTATGAGGAGTTTCTGGAGACCGATTTTTCCTTCGAGATTCCGAAGCTGGCTCGTTTTCGCGTCAATGCGTTCAATCAAAATCGTGGCTCGGCCGCCGTCTTCAGAACGATTCCGTCGGAGATTCTGACCCTCGATGATCTTGGCGCACCGCCGATATTCAAAGACGTTTCGATGCACCCTCGCGGCATCGTGCTGGTGACGGGTCCAACCGGTTCGGGCAAGTCAACGACGCTTGCCGCAATGGTCGATTACATCAATGAGAACAAGCCTGACCATATTCTTACGATTGAAGATCCAATTGAATTCGTTCACGAGTCGAAAAAGTGCCTGATAAACCAGCGTGAAGTGCATCGTGACACTCTGGGGTTCAACGAAGCGCTGCGCTCGGCGCTGCGTGAGGATCCCGATGTCATCCTGGTCGGCGAGCTTCGTGACCTCGAGACCATTCGCCTGGCGCTGACGGCCGCGGAGACCGGTCACCTCGTCTTCGGCACGGTACACACGAGTTCGGCGGCAAAAACCATTGACCGTATTGTCGATGTTTTTCCCGCAGCCGAGAAAGAGATGGTCCGCGCGATGCTGTCGGAGTCCTTACGCGCAGTTATCTCGCAGACTCTTTTAAAAAGGATTGGTGGAGGGCGGATTGCCGCACATGAAATCATGATCGGCACGCCGGCAATTCGTAATTTAATTCGTGAAGGCAAGATTGCGCAGATGTATTCGGCCATCCAGACCGGCCAGGGAATGGGCATGCAGACGCTGGATCAAAACCTTTCCGAACTGATGCAAAAGGGCCTGATCAACAAGGAAGAGGCGCGCTACAGGGCCGTGAACAAGGAGAATTTCTAGAAACGCAACGGCCATGTCGTTTCGAAGGGAGACTTAGTTATGGAACGCGAACAAGCAGTACGATTAACCCAAAACCTTTTGCGCAAGATGGTCGAGCGGAACGGCTCTGACCTGTTCCTGACCCGTGGATTCCCACCTGCCATCAAGGTTGACGGCACGATACACAAAGCGACCGACACCGCGCTGACAGAAGATCAAGCGGCGATGATGGTGCGGTCGATTATGAACGACAAGCAGCTCAAGGAATTCGATGCCACCAAGGAATGCAACTTCGCGATTTCGCCGCAAGGAATAGGCCGGTTTCGAGTTAGTGCGTTCATTCAACAGGGCTATGTCGGCGCGGTCCTTAGAACGATAACTACAGAGATCCCGACGGTTGAGGAACTCAATCTGCCGCCGATTCTCAAAGACATTGTCATGAATAAGCGCGGCCTCGTTATTGTTGTCGGCGGCACCGGCTCCGGCAAATCGACGACACTCGCTGCAATGATTGGTCATCGTAATGAAAATTCTCGAGGCCATATTGTGTCGATCGAGGATCCCGTCGAATATGTACATCCGCACCACGGATGCGTGATTACGCAACGTGAGGTTGGTGTCGATACCGAGTCCTGGCATGCCGCCCTCAAGAACACGCTGCGCCAGGCCCCTGATGTGATATTGATCGGCGAGATTCGCGACCGCGACACAATGGAATACGGCATTCAGTTTTCCGAAACGGGGCACCTGTGCCTCGCAACGCTGCATGCCAACAGCGCCAACCAGGCACTCGACCGCATCATCAACTTCTTTCCCGATGAGCGCCGCCAGCAATTGTTGATGGATCTATCGTTGAATAGCAAGGCGTTCATTTCGCAACGGCTGGTTCCGCGAGAAGGCGGTGTCGGGCGCATTGCGGCAATGGAGATTATGCTGGCCACACCATTGGTCCAGGAACTGATTTTTAAGGGCAAGGTCGGGGAGCTCAAGGAAATTATGGCCAAGTCGACCCGCCTGGGCATGCAGACCTTCGACCAGTCACTGTTCTCCCTGTATGAGGAAGGTACGATTTCCTACGAAGAGGCGATGCGAAACGCCGATTCGAAGAACGAACTGCGACTGCGCGTCAAGCTCGAAAGCAAACGCGATACGTCTGTATCGGACCAGCACACCGAGAGTCTGAAAATCTTGGAAGAAGATAGCGCTCAGCAGTTCTGAGCCTCTCATCACGGACGAAAGAGACCATGAATGTAAAGCCCTTATTTAAATTGATGGTGGAAAAGAAGGCATCTGATCTATTCTTCGCGCCATATTCACCGGCAAAGATAAAAATTGAAGGCAAGATCATGCCGGTCAACAAGCTTGAAATGACGCCGAAAATGGTCAAGCAGGCGGCGTTTGAACTCATGGATGAGGACCAACTCGAACAGTATACGCGCGAGCTTGAAATCGACTTCGCCATTTCCGAAAAAGGGCTCGGACGATTCCGTGTGAGTGTCTTTCAACAGCGGGGCAACGTTGCGATGGTGCTGCGGTACATCACTTCAGATTTGCCATCGCTCGACGAACTCGGCATGCCGCAGCAGATCAAAGAGCTCGTGATGTTGCGCCGCGGGCTGATTCTGATGGTCGGAGCGACCGGTGCGGGAAAGTCGACAACATTGGCGGCAATGATTAATCACCGCAACGAAAAGACGTCGTCACATATCATAACGATCGAAGATCCTATTGAGTTTCTGCACCCGAACAAGCAATCGATCGTCAATCAACGCGAAGTCGGATTGGACACAGTGTCTTATTCGCGGGCATTGAAGAGCGCAGTGCGTGCCGCTCCGGACGTCCTCCAGATTGGCGAAATTCGCGATGTTGATGCGATGCAATCGGCACTCGACATGGCCGGTACCGGCCATCTTGTCATGGCGACCTTGCATTCCAATAATGCCGCTGAAACGCTTGATCGCATCATTAACCTGTTCCCGCAGCCGCAGCACGCGCAGGTGTTCATGGATCTTGCGCATTATCTGCGCGCAATCCTGTCGCAGCGCCTGGTTCGGGGTCGCAACGGTAAGCGCGTTGCTGCGGTCGAGCTGATGTTGAACACGCCGCATATCAAGGACCTGATTATGAAGGGCGATATCTCGGCCGTGAAGGAAGCGCACGCCGAGAGCGGTGAGCAGGGCATGCAGAATTTCGACGATGCGCTGCTCGAACTGTACAAGGCCGGCACGATCACGCTGGAAGAAGCGATGTCGCACGCCGACTCGCGCGCCAACCTCGAAGCCAAGGTCAACTTCGGCGGCTAACGCCCCACCACCCCCTCCTCTCCCAGACGTGCGCTGCGTCAGCATATCGGCACGCTTCGGCGTGTTCGTCGTCGGACTGCTCGCGTCGATAGCCAGCGCTAACGTAGCGACAGTCAATGCACTTCGTTGCATGCCGCTCGCTTCATGTCTCGCCGACGAACACGCCAAATCCCGCCTTGAACGCATTCCCGGCACCATGTCGACATGACGCTACTGGCTAGCGGGTGGGGTTATTGTCAGCGAGGCATCGGCTGGCACAATGCTCAGTCTTGCATCCGACTTGACGACGTGCCAACCCGCGGCCGAAGGGCCGCAGCCCGCTGACAATTGCCCCGCCTGCAAGCCTTAAGCATCGACGTGAGCAGCGCGCGTCTGGGGGAGGAGGGGGTGGTGGAGGGTCAGGGTTCCCAGATGACGGTGGCGGCGTCGAAGACCGGGCCATCGACGCAGACGCGTTTCATGGCCGGGCCGTCGGGGGTATCGATAAGCACCGTGCAACCCGCGCAGCCGCCGACCGCACAGGCCATGAATTCCTCGAGCGAGACCTGACACGGCACAGCGTAGCGTTCCGCCAGGTCGGCTGCCGCCTTTAACATCGGCGTCGGGCCGCAGGCGAATATCTCGGTCCTGGCCAGTTCCCTCGTGGTCAGGTTCGCGAGCCAGCGGTCCGCGAGTTCAGTGACATATCCGCGATAGCAGCCATCGAACCCGGCCAGGCTTGCCAGGCGGCTCGGTACATTCCAGTCGTCCAGCAACGCCATCGAGCTTGTAACGTCGTCGTCAACGCCTGGCACAGGCATTTTCGAATCGCCAATCGCAAATGGAAACGGAACCTCCGAGCCGAGAATCGCAACCGGCCGCCACCCCGGGGCGCCTTTTCGTAACGAGTCCGCGAGGAACACCATCGGCGGAATGCCAACGCCGCCTCCGATCAGGAGCGTGTTCGGCCGATTGGGCGCGGGGCGAAAGGGCTGGCCAATCGGGCCAAGCAAATTGACGACGTCGCCGGTGATCTTTTTTGCCAGGAGATCCAATCCGCCGCCGTGCACCTTGTAAAGTAGCTCGATGCAGTCATCCACGACGCGCATGATCGACAGTGGTCGGCGCATCGGCAGTGTCTCATCACAACTCAGGTGCACGAAACTGCCTGGTTCGGCGGCACCGGCACATTTGGGCGCACGAATACGCATGACGTATTGGTCACCGGGCATTGCTTCGCAAGCCAGTACCTCGCCGCATTCGACGCAGATGGTGTTGCGGTTGCGTTGCGCGTGTTTTTGCGCGGTACTGGTCAACGGCTTTGCAGCGTATTGCTGACGCGCTCGAGGACCGCCATGCGAACCGCGACGCCATTCGTCACCTGCTCTGTTATCACCGATGCCGGGCCATCGGCAACGGCGCCCTCGATTTCGACGCCGCGATTCATGGGCCCCGGATGCATCACTATCGCATCGGGT
>Ga0255058_10000660_pt1 | contig 19865 bp, 19 predicted proteins | sample Cases_109_9_MG_FD_188637 | JGI IMG/M metagenome (GOLD analysis project Ga0255058, IMG submission 188637) | Seawater microbial communities from Amundsen Gulf, Northwest Territories, Canada - Cases_109_9 | ecosystem: Environmental > Aquatic > Marine > Gulf | place: Canada: Northwest Territories... | reverse complement strand
AGTTTCGTCATAGCGCTCGAGGGCTGCCGCATCGTTGGCGGCCGCTCCTGCAAACGTAAAGTAGATCGACGCTCCTTCGGGGTACGCGTGACTGAAATGCGCCATCACGAATACGTTCGGGGAAAGCGCCTTACGAACGGCTTCGTACATCGGCCACATACGAGACCAGGTCGCCGCCACCTCCATCGTGTCGATGAACGCCCCGGCCGTGAAGAAGGCGGACTGCCGGTAGCTGATCGCGTGTCGGTGAGCGAACCACTGGCGCGCTGGCCCCTCGCCGGTGTTGCGAGCGCGAAAGCTGTTGCAGATACGCTCGGCCTCGTCGTGCTCCGCGCGGCCGATCTCGGGGTTGTCCTCCCACACGAGCACTAGCTTCGCGCCTCCCATGGCGGGATCCGCGAAATCGATCAGGCGGTTGATCGTTCTCGGGCGACGGATCAACCGAACCAGCGACCGCGTTCCGATTCCGGGCCCCTTGCTCTTGTCCGACGGGTCACGGGTCTCTCCTTTGTCTTTGCTCTTGAAGCTCCTCGAGATCATCGAGTCGAACGGGTCGTACAAACGCGCGACTGCAGGACGGAGCCCTGCCTGATAGATCTGCCGGATCGCATCTAGGCCGTCTTCGGTGTGGCGAAACAGCCATGACGAAAACAGTCGCTCGGTCGGCGCCGGATCGAGGCGGAGCTTCGCTTCGGTGACGACGCCGTAGATCCCCTCGCTCCCGATGAACAATGGCAACAGCACCTCGTTCTCGCCTTCCCGGTCGGCGCGCCAAATCTTTCCCGTACCGTCGACGAATGTGAGCCCAAGCACTCGATCTTCGATCTTTCCGTAACGCCCCGAGGTTTGCCCGGCGGCACGACAGGCGATCCATCCACCCAACGTCGAGCAGTAGATCGAGGAGGGAAAGTGTCCGAAGGTGTACCCTTTGGCGTTCAGCTGGTCTTCGAGGTTTTGCCCCACGATGCCGGCGCCGGCGCTGCAGGTTAGCGTGTCCGGATCGACGTTTCGGATTCCGTCCAACCGTTTGACATCGATCAGGATCGTACGGTCGTCGGGCAAGATGCCGCCGCAGACCCCACTCCCCGCGCCATAGGGAACCGCTGGGATTCCACGCTCGGCCGCGAATCGCAGAACCTCAGCTATCTCTTGCACATCTGCAGGCCATACGATCACGGCGGGTGGAGCGATTGCCGCCTCGCCGTCTCGCGTCCGGATCTGTTGCCGCGGCCACATGTCTCGTGCGTACGCTGCTCGGTCTGCGGGGTCCGTGGAGGCGCGGCCTCCGCTCACCAGGTCCGCGAGATCCTTGCGGAGCGACTGAGCCTCGGCGGATGGAACAAGCACGCCGGTTGTGGTACCGCGCACTGGGCAAATGGGCAACCGCAGTGATCACCAGCCGACCGTCGAACGCTATTCGGAGGCGAAGCTCCCGACGCGCTTTGGGCCGTTTCGAGTCGTCGTATACAAGGAGCTCGACGACGACAAGGAACATGTCGCGGTGATCGTTGGCGAGGTCGAAGGCGCTCAGGACGTTCTCGTTCGGGTGCACAGCGAGTGTCTCACAGGCGAGGTGTTGCATTCGTTGAAGTGCGACTGTCGAGACCAGCTCGACCTGGCGCTCGAGCGTGTTCAGCAGGTTGGCACCGGTGCCGTGCTCTACCTCCGTCAGGAGGGTCGCGGCATCGGCCTCGGCAACAAGATCCGCGCCTATGCGATCCAGGACCAAGGGCTCGATACGGTAGATGCAAACCTGGCTCTCGGATTCGAAGACGACCAGCGCGGCTATCACGTGGCCGCGGACATGCTTCGCGACCTAGGCGTGGAATCGGTTGCGCTCATGACGAACAACCCTCGTAAGGTTGCGGGTTTGGAGGCCGATGGAATCAAGGTCACGCGACGCGAGCCGCACGAAGTCGAGGCTCACGAGCACAATCGCGACTACCTCAAAACCAAGCAAGCCCGCTTAGGCCACCTAGGCAACAACGACGACTAGAACTGTCTCTAGTTTGCTCCTCGTTTTCGTCTTCGTTTTCGTGCTCGTGCTCGAATTCATGCGACCAGGGAACCGAGCACGAGCACGACCCACGATCACGACCACGGCAACGACCACGATCACGACCACGAGGGTCAAGCGTCAGGAGGGGGCGCTTGCTTCGGATAGTTGTGCCAGAAGCGACGCCACTGCCGCGGTCACGAGCCCGACCCGCTCCTTCACGTCGACGGTTTGCAAGATCCGTTGCCGATCCTCGGGGCTCACGACGAGTTGATCTGCAACGACATCCGCCGCCCGCCCCGCTGGAAGCTCGGCCGACACCTGCAGCGAAAAATCCGGTTGGCGCTCACGGACGTGCGATGCGACGCTCATCGCCACGGCCATCATCGCGATCACATCAGTAGACGCCGCCGAGCCTGCGTCGGTGATCGGCACCGCCCGCGCCAGCCTGTAGGGTACATCGTCGCTCGGAAGCTCATCGAGTCGCACGCGATGAAGCCCGTGCAAGATGATGTCATGGGTCCCGTCCGCCCGAAGCTGATGGCCCACGATTCGTCCGGCCCCGGCGATCTCGTGGATCGGCGGATTGCCTTCGTAGTCTTCCTCCCAGCCTGGGGCGAGAAGAGTGATGGCCATCGCCTTCGGACCGTTCTCGATGCAGTCCTCAGCCAAGCGTCGGTAGCGCGGCTCGAAAAGGTGAAGGGGCAGCGCCGTGCCGGGAAAGAATACGACCCTAGGAAGTGGAAAGACTGGCAGGCATGCGAGCTCTTCCGCGATGAGGGGAGTACTCGGGAGCCAATCCATTTGGCGATTCTACCCGCAGTCGTGCCAGAGCACACGCAGTGCTCGCGGCAGGTTCGGATTGTCGACTACATCGCATTTCTCGCAGGACAATGGGAAGCTTTCTTCTTCGCAGGACTGGCATTCCGTCAGCACCGAGACCATCGCGGTCAGCTCTTCGCGCAGCTTCCTGAGCTTGGCGATCTTCTGTTGCATGGCGTCGATCTGCTGCTTCAACACGTTGGACATTCGCTCGCTCGCCTCCTCGGGACACTCGCAGCCCGACTTAAGGCAGAACAGGTCTTTGATGCCCTGAAGCGAAAGCCCCGCTTCGCGGAGGTCTAGGGCCAACTGGAGCCTCATGAGCTCGCGATCTGAGAAGAGGCGGTGACCGCAGTTGCTTCGTCGTTCCGGCTCGATCAACCCTTCCTGCTGGTAGAAGCGCACGGTTCGAAGCGTGCTGTCGCTCAGGCGGGCCATATCGCCCGTGGTGAGCAGGTCGGCGCACCCGGTCTCGATAGTTGGTATTGATGAATCCGTCACGTCTCAGATTCCGAAAACATGTGTGTTTCCAGGAGTTTGTGCAAATATGGAGGCCGGGTGCAAGGTGTCAAGGGTCCGCAGCCATCCCTCCGGGATTATTGAGCAAAGCCCGATACGCCTGTTCGACCCCTTCAAAGCGCACGCTGAACCGATCGAAATCGTCCTCACGCACATCGCCGAAGACCGAGAGTGCGCGGTCGACCTTGGCGCGATCAGGCGGCGCCATTTGTAGATGCGAGCCCCACCCCCCGGCCTCCCGGCCGGTGAGCACCTCGAGGGCGACGCCGATCGGGTTGAGCTCGAGAGAGCAGCGCTCGAACCTGAGTCGCCAATCCTTGTGCTCTTCTGACGTGCAATCCCAGTCGCCGTCTTCGAGATGCCGTCGCAAGACCTCACCGAAATAGGCGCCGCACATCGGTGCCAGCAGCGAAACCACTTCGTCGCGCGGCGAGTCCACCAGCTCGGCGTAGTGATCGAGGATCGGCAAGGTGTCCTGGGTCAAATCGAGTTCGAGGTCCGTCGCGTTCTTTACCGAGGTCACGCATGCCACCGTGAGGTCCGTGATGGCAGGTTGGGTGTCCATCTCGTCGTCAGGATAACGTGGTTCCAATCGGCACGGTACTTCGACCAGGCGAGTGGTTTCGTGTAACATGCAGGTTCCAAGGTAGCTGACCCCCCAATCATGCGGATCGGTATATTTAGCGACGTACATGCGAATATCGAGGCGATGTCTGCCGTTATGGACGCCTACGCCAGCGAGCAGATCGACGTCTACCATTGCCTAGGCGACGTGGTGGGGTACGGCGGCAGCCCCAACGAGTGCTCGGACTTGGTGAGGGAGGTCGCCGAAGTCACGATTCTTGGAAATCATGACGCTGCGGTCGCGGGACGGATGGACTACTCGTACTACTATGAGGCGGCACGCGAGGCGCTCGACTGGCACGCTTCGGAGCTTACCAGCGAGAACATGCAGTGGCTCAAGGGGCTCCCCTACAAGCATCGTCTCGAAGGCGTCGGCGTCGACCTGTGTCACGGATCCCCGGTACGTCTCGAGGAGTTCGAGTACATCTTCGCGCCCGACCAGGCGGCGGAGTGCCTCCCAATTTGGAACGATCTCGGCCACATCACCCTCATCGGCCACTCGCACTTGTGCAAGGTGTTCGCCCTTCGGCCCGGCGAGGTGGAGGAGCTTCCGCCGGAGGATTTCACTTTGGAAGAGGGTACGAAGTACATCGTCAGTGTTGGCTCGGTCGGTCAGCCTCGTGACTACGACAATCGTGCGAGCTACACGGTCTACGATAGCGACACCAAGACGTTCCTCTTCAAGCGCATCGAGTACGACATCGAGGGCGCAGCTTCGAGGATTTTCGAAGCACGACTCGAGCGGAACTTTGGTCAGCGCCTCTTCATCGGCGTCTAGCATGCGGATCTTTTCGCTTGTGGTCGGCTTACGTCTTCGTTCGCTCCCTGCGAGGTACAGACGTACCTCTCAGTCGCTCTCTGCGGGCGCGCTCGACCACAAACGAAAATCTCTCGCACGCTAGTTTGTAAATCAAACATTGGTTCGGAAGAGGCCTTCCCAGATGGGGCGGCCGTCTGCGGGGGCTCCGAGTGCGGGCGTTTGCATCGTGCCTATCTCGGTAACGTAAGCTTTCCATGACGCGCTTTCAGCGAATCGCGTATCAAGCTCACGCAGTGTCCACGCGTCCGTTCCCACGCACTTGATATGCGCGACGAAGGCGGTCATCGAATCAAAAGCGTCGTCGAGGCTCCGAACTGGCACGACCGTGACGTTTCGATAACCCGGGCTCCAGCGAATCGCGCTGCTGCGATTGATTGCAAGCGCATGCGCACGACCGCGAACGAGCGTTCCTTCGACCTCCGCGAGGCCACGCCATTGTGTTTGCGCTACGCCAACGGCCTCGGGAAGCGGACCCCGCGGTAAGGTCTCAGCGACGGCCTCGAGCGCTTCGGAAAGTCGAGCAACGAGGCTCTCCGCAGGTGTCCGGAGGGTCTCCTTCACGTAGATCACCTGGGGGGACAAACAGCCACGCTGGTCGTATGCGGCGAGGTCGAGAGCCATGCGTGCGGTGGTGTCGTCGATCGATTCGGTGGCAAGTGATCGGGCGCTGCAGTAAACGACGCTGACTCCGTGCCCATGCGCGATGACCGGAATGCGTTTGTCGATTCGCTGTTCGATCGCGCGCACCGTTTCGTCGGTTCCATAAACACCCACCGCTTCGGCAAGCTCGAGCAATGCGGTCTCGCGATCGATATCACCGCCAGGGAACACCACCATGTCCATCGCCAGGCCGAGCTCGGCATCCGAGCGCCGGAGCGCCTTCCGCATGAGGGACGGAAACCGCGTTTCGTTCGAGGAGGCTTTGACCAGGATCGGAACACCGAAGAGGAGCGGCACGACGATTCCACGGACCGAAGCCGTGAACACGTTGCCCGCCAGGACGACGGACAAGAACGAAATCGGGTCGGGCCTTCTACCGACGATCGCGAACGCCTCCTCGGCGACCCCGAGAAGCGCGTCCCGATGCACGGTGTCGAGGGTCGTCCGAAGGGCCCAGGCCACCATCGCGTCGCTCAACCCGGTCTCTTTTGGAAGCGTCTCGCAGGCTTCGCGTCCTAAGGGCGTGTCGTCACCCAGGGCCTTCGCGGACGCAGCGAGCCACTGCGCACGCTCCTCGATCGAGCGACTCCGGAGCATCCCCCCGGCTTCGAGAACGGCTTTGGCCCGCTTCCGGATGACCGAGGGCTCGTCCGCCATGTCAGCTCAACCCCAGAGCCTGGTCTGCTGCCAGTGAGCAGCCTCGTGAGACGGCTCCGGGTGCACGGCCCTCGACTACGATTCCATCCTCGATCCTCATCGCGAGGTCGGCCGTTTGGATGCAGCACACCGAATCCAAGTTCGCGCAGTCGTCGATGCGAAGCACGCCGCGCGCGTTGTTTTGGACGGGCTCCAACGTGTCTGGGTCGACCGGTATTGCGCGCACCCACGGAGGGACCCAGAGCCGTCTCGGTGATGAGATGCTCTCTAGAACGTCGCGCAGCGTGGTCTCGTACAGCTGGGAGCTGAGCTCGGTCATACCGTATTCGGCGATAATCCAAGGTTCTGGGATACCGTAGCGCACACCCATCGTACGGCGAAGCACGGTTGGCTCGACCTCACGCGAACGGCCCTTGTAGCCGCCGGTGTGCATGATGCGGCTCCCCCGGGGGAGTGCGACGCGCAGGTCGGCAAGCTGATCTTCCGCATGCACGAAAGCAAACGACGTGCCGAGCAAAGCGACCGCTTGTCCGTCGGCGACCGCCTCGCCGAGCGCGGTTTGGAAGCGATCGATGTCGAGCGAATCATCGTGCCAGACCCAGGTGTGCTCGGCGCTAAACCATTCCGTGAACCGCGTCAGCATGTAGCTGAGTGACGAGTGTGGGGCCTCATCTTCGTGAGGCGCCAACAACACCAGGCACATCCGATCGACATCGGGGAACAGCATGTGCTTCGCGGCTGCCCTCGCTGCCGCGTCGTAGAGCCTGAGGTCCTTGAAAACGTGGGTGCTGCGGTTCGACGACGTCGTACCGGAGCTATTAAAGACGCGGATGTCCTCTTCGGGGGGATGCGAGGCGATTCGCCGAACGCGAAACACGTCTGTCGGCAGGGCAGGGGGCCAGGCGCTCTGTCGATGCAAGCGACCGTACTCGGGAACGCGCGCGGCCTGCCACTTGGCGACATCTGCGATCAGTTGATCCCGTACTTCGTCCTTGCGCGCGTCGGGGTCGGCGATGAGCCCCTCGACTCGCCGCTCGAGCTTGGCCCGAACGCTCACGGGACCGTCTCCAGGACTTCGTCGAGGGCATCCACGAACCCGTCGAATCGCGCTTGGCTCAGCGAGACCGGGGGCACGAGCTGAATGACGTCGGCGCGCTCCCCCGCCGGAAGGATCAGATATCCCTTTTCGAGAAGCGCGCGGGACACCGACAAGGCCCGAAGCTCTGCTTCCAATTGAACACCGAGCATCGTGCCCGCATGCCGGACCTCAGAGACCCCTCGAAGGGATGCCCCGTGGAGCGTTTTCGCGAACGCAGCGCCTCGCTCTTCGGACAGCGCGACGAGCCCTTCTTTCTCGATCACCCCGAGAGTCGCCAGGGCGGCCGCCGCGCCGAGCGGGTCGCCGAAGAACGTGCCGGTATGAATGGCCTCGTGGTCGGGGTCGCCCCAAGCGCGCATCACCTCCTCGCGGGCAATGCACGCGCTGACTGGCAGCCCACCTCCGAGCGCTTTCCCGACGCAAATGACATCGGGTACCACCTCGTCACGCACCGAGCGCCACCACGCTCCACATCGGCCGAGCCCAGTGAAGATCTCATCGGCGATCAACACTACGCCGTGCTGCTCACACGTCTTGCCGAGCTTGTTCAGGAATCCTTGCGGTGGCACGCGCACTCCTGCCCTCCCTTGGATCGGTTCGACGATCAGGGCACCGATCTCGCTCCAGTCGGTGGGCAGGCTACTGAGTGCTCGATCGACCGCGTCGTCGGTGCTTGGCCACTGTGCGAAGTGCACGTGCGAACCCAATTGTCGTTTGAACGGTGCGCGGAAGCGCCCCGCAAAGCCGGATACCGCCAAGGGCCCATAGGACAGGCCATGGTAGCTGCCCTCGAAAGCGACGACCCCGGGTCGCCCAGTCGCCATCACGGCGGTCTTCAACGCTGCTGTGACTGCGTCCGCACCGCTAAGCGACAGCATCGCGCGCGCTTCGGGCCATGGCGACAGGGCGCACAGCTTTTCGAGAAGCTCGATCTTCACCGAGGACGGGTAGAGGTCACCGAGCGCGTGCAGGAGCGCGTCGGCCTGTTCCTTGACGGCCCCGACGACCGCGGGGTGTCCGTGCCCGATCAACGCGACTCCAAAGCCTGAGGTGAGGTCAACATACCGGTTGCCATCGGCGTCGACCACGTTGGTTCCTTGGGCCTCTACCCACACGATCGGATCGTGATTCGCCCCCGTGCGCTCAGCGCGCCGCTTGCGTCGCGTCGTCAGCGCAGGGCATTCGCTCGCCGCCAAGCGCTCCACCCATGCTTGGCCAGCGCCCGCTGGAATGGGGCTTCGGATGGCAGGCGGTGCATCACCAAGGGTCACCAGCACTGGCTAGCGCCCTGCCGGTGCCGCAGTCAACCGCCAAAGGGCTTGGGCTTCCAGGGGAAGAACACGAAAGCGTGCTCGCGGGCCTTGCGGAGGAGGTCGTGGCCATCGATGAGCAGGACGTCGATTTCTACGTCGTGGATTCGGCCCGCGTCGCAAAGCTCTTTGATGATGGCCGTCACGTTGTCACGATAGGTGTCGGTGATGCGGAGACCGACGGCCGGGCTCGGGTCGCCGGCAGGGCGCGCCACCTGACAATAAGACGCCCATTCGATCTCGGGGTACCGTCGAAGCACTTTATCTAGGGCTTCCAACAACTCCTCGTGGGGCGCGTACAGCAACTTCACCATCTCGATCGCGTCTCCGATCGAAGGTGGCGCGAGACGCGACGGACGGTTGGCGCCGGTGTCCGACGACGCCTCGTCAACCGAAGACGGCGGCTCTACCAGCGGCGGCGGGTCGACCCGAGGCTTCCCGATCGGCCCGACCGGGGGAAGCGCGAACTTACCCCGTGGCCCCAAGTCAGACGCCCGTGCTGCTGGGGCTGTCGGCGCATCGGAGTTGAGCCTGGGTGCGGCTTCAGATCCGGGCTTCGACGATCCCGCCGTCGGCGGAACAATGGTGGCGGCACCATACGTTCCCGCGACCTCGACCTTTGCGGATTCGGACACGACCTCTTCGATCTTCGGCGGCGGGTTGCTGTCCGGTTTCGCGGCCGGGCGAGAGCTCGGTCGGTTGCCGGTCGTGGGGTCCCGCGACTCCCCAGCCGGCTTGGCATGGGGCCTAGTCGGGAGGTCGCTCTCTGGCGGAATCTCGTGTGGCTCGGTCGGGAGGTCGCTCAAGCGATCGAGCTTCTCGACGCGTGAGGGTGCCATGCTGTACATCGTCGAAATTTTCTCGACCGGCGGCGGAAAAGAGCTTTTCGGTTCGGGCACCTCGGACGCCGATGGTGCAGGCGGACGCGAAGTTCGGAAAGGCCCCGTAGTATCCAACTCCCGAAGCGCCATCCTAATCTCTTCCCGGTCGTATTCGAGCGAATGATCAGCGGCGATGTCCACGACCACGAATGCGTATTCGCGAGTCCACGCGTGCCTCAGAATGTCCGCGCCCATGCTTTCGTGCACGGCGACGTTGCCGTCCGACTCGAGCCAGCTGAATCGGCCCGCCGCATTGATCAATTCCTTCTCGGAGCTGAACACGGCGAGCGCTTCTTCGCCGTCGCTGTTGATCAACGTCCGGAAGCCTTCGGCTCGTGGTTCCCAGGTCGCTAGCCACACCTTGCGTGTCACCAGGCCTTCGAGGGCTTCGAACTTCGCACGGGGGCCGCTTGCACCTTCGGTCAGCAATCGAAGGAATGTCTCGACACCACGATCATCCACAGGGCTCGCCATCCTGCCTACACCATCCACCTACTATTGTAATCCTGAAGGACTACCGGAACGCAAGTTTTCTCTCGCGCTTGACAGGCCACGGTCGGCGGCTAGGCTCCGCGCCTGCTTTTCGGGCCCAGATAGCTCAGTTGGTAGAGCAGTGGACTGAAAATCCTCGTGTCCCTGGTTCGATTCCAGGTCTGGGCACCGCTCGAAAGCTGTCCCTTTTTGGGGATACGCGAGCCGTTAGAGCGACTAGCGCCTTCGCCGTCGCTCATCAGAAACGCGAACAACGCCAAGCCGCCCCAAGCGGCCACGTGAGTCGACTCGCCGGACACGGTGCAGCCGCAGCCCGGAGAGGCGACGGTGGCATTGTGCCGTGCCAACACTTCGTCGATCTCGGCGCCGTTGTCGGTGACGACGGTTCCCGGACCGCTGGTCGATAGCTCCAATACCGATGCGTTCGCGGGCGGCGCATCTTCGTCACCGACCGTAAACGGCCATGGCTCCCCCGCTGCGACGCGGACCACGCGGCCGTCCTCCAGCTCGAAACGTGACGGCGCCTCGCTGAGACCGCGTGCCGACCCGGCGACGATCATGCTACGTCGGCTACGTGGTGAGCCGATGGTCCGACGCAGACGCGCGAGCGACGATCGAACGCTATCGCGATGATCCCGGCATCAACGAGGACATCGCGCTCCGCGTGTACACGTCGCGTTTGATCGGACAGGACCCGGCGCTCGTGTTGCATGGCGGCGGCAACACCTCGGTCAAGACGACGGCGTGCGATGACACAGGACGAGAAGTCGCCGTCCTTTGTGTCAAAGGAAGTGGTTGGGACCTTGGCGATATCGAGCCTGCTGGGCTTCCAGCGGTGCGCCTCGAGAGCCTAGGGGCGCTGCGCAACCGCGATGCACTTTCGGACGAAGAGATGGTGAACGCTCAGCGAACTCGATTGATCGACTCGAGCTCGCCGAATCCTTCGGTCGAAACGCTCCTGCATGCGTTTCTCCCCCACAAATTCATCGACCACTCACACGCCGATGCGATCCTGGCGCTCGTCGATCAACCCAGCGCCGAAGACGTCTGTCGCGCCGTCTTCGGCAACACGTTGGCGATCGTTCCCTACATCATGCCAGGGTTCGCGCTCGCAAAGCTTGCGGCCGAAACCTACGAACAGAATCCGGATGTCGAGGGCCTTCTGTTGCTTCGCCATGGGCTGTTTACGTTTGGGCAAACCGCGAAGGAGAGCTACGAACGGCACATCGCTGCCGTGGACAAGGCAGAGCGGTTCGGACAGAACGCTGCCGCGAACGCAGCGGTGGCTCGGGTTCCCCGGGAGAACATGGACTACGCGACCGTCGCGCCGATTTTGCGTGGAAAGGTCGGGGAAGGTGAGAGGCGCTACCTCTTGAGTCTCCGGCACGACGACGCGATCGAACGGTTCTTGGCCCGCGCGGATCTTGCGACGATTACGCAGCGTGGGACGGCCACGCCCGACCACGTGATTCGGACCAAGCGTGTGCCCTTGCTCCTCGACCTGTCTCCCCAGATGGACCCGTCGATGATCGCATCGCACATCGACGAAAGGCTGCGGAGCTATCGCGAGGACTATCGGGCCTATGTCACACGCGAGTCCAGCGCCAAGGGACGCGAGGTAGCCCAACTCGATCCCGACCCGAAAATCGTCCTCATGCCCGGGATCGGCCTGATTTCGATCGGGGCGACGGAAAAGGCGGCGGCGATTGCGGGCGACATCTATGAGCACACACTCGGCGTGATCGAATCTGCGGAAGCGATAGGCCGGTACGAGGTGCTGCCAACAGCCGACCTCTTCGATATGGAGTACTGGTCGCTAGAGCAGGCGAAGCTCGGGAAATCAAGACCCAAGCCCTTGCAGGGCCGTGTCGTGTACGTCTCGGGGGCGGGTAGGGGCATTGGCGCCGCTTGCGCTCGGGCGTTCGCCAACGCGGGGGCGTCGCTCTATCTGACCGACCGCGACGAGGAGACACTGGTCGGTGTCGCGAAGCCACTAGGAGCGCGTTGCGAAGTCCTGGACGTGTCGAACGAGTCCGCCGTCCGAAAGAGTGTCGAACGCTGCGTTCGCGCTTTCGGCGGCATCGACGGAGTCGTGTCTAACGCTGGCATCGCTCCGCAGGGCGCGATCGACGAGATTGCTACCCGCGATCTCAAAAAGAGCTTCGAGGTAAACTTCTTTTCGCATCAATACCTCGCCTCTTCGGCGCTGCGGGTGATGCGCGCGCAAGGGATGGGCGGTTTTCTCCTCTTCAATGCCTCGAAAGCGGCGTTTAATCCTGGCAAGGGCTTTGGCCCATACGCGATTCCCAAGGCAGCGGTCGTTGCTCTGATGAAGCAATACGCGATCGAGGGCGGGAGCATCGGGGTGCGCAGCAACGCCGTGAACGCCGACCGCATTCGAACCGCGTTGCTCGCCTCGGAGGACGTCCGGCGGCGTGCCGAGGCCCGCGGCCTCGACGCCGATGCCTACTACCGATCGAATCTGCTCAATCGTGAGGTCACTGCGGAGAACGTAGCCGATGCGTTTGTCAGCCTGGCTCTTGCGCCGAGCACTACGGGGTGTGTCATCACCGTCGATGGTGGGAACATCGCCGCGGCCCCACGTTAATAGACTCGGTCGAGTGTGGAGCGGGTGTCGGGTGCCGGAACGTCCGCGCCGTTTCGAAGTGCCAAATAGAGCGCGGCGACGATGAGGGTCGCCAGCGGTCCGCCAAACAGAAAGCCGACGCCGCACAGTAGCATCGAGCCTATGGCGATCAGACTTGAAATGAGGGTGACGCCCAGCACCAACCAGCGCCGCTTGCGAGCAATTCGCCACGAGTACACGACCGCATCGATGGGACCCGCGCTGTCGTTGTAGGTGAGCTCGAGCTGCGCGAATAGGATCCCGAGGAAGATGTAGACGTAGATCGGGATGCTGACCAGAAAGAAGACCCCGAGTGCGGGTGCGGCGGTCTCGAACGCTTCGTCGAGCGGCATGTCGAGGTCGATCGATCCCACGGAGATGAAGAACACCGCCGCGCCGATCGCGGCGAACAAGACGCCGAGCGGGAGCCAAATCGCAAGCACTTGGAGGATGTACTTGAGGGCCTTGTTGATCTGGCCGAATAGCGCACCGATCGGTGCCGGCTTTCCGTGCAAGGTGTGGATCGCCATCGCCCAAAACCCGAGCCCAAGGACACCCTGAACGACCGTTTGCAGAATCTGAACCCCAACCTGAAGGCCGGTCATGATCGCCTGGGCGGCGGGATGGGGATCGCCTCCGGAGAGCAGTGCTCCGAGAATGCCGACGACCAAGCCGAGCACGAACGGAATCCCGAACCCGATCAGCACCATGAGCACGGTCGCAAGCACCCAAGTGCCGACATCGCGTTGCCACGCCTCGGAAGCCTTCGAAACTAAATCGCCCACGGTCACGGTTTCGCGCGTGAGCGCAAAAGCGGGCTCGGATGGTTGCGGTTCGATTACGGACGGCTCCATCGCTCTAATTCCACCTAAACCCTTCCATCGTCTGCTTCGCGGAGTAGCGGGGCTCGAAGTCTGTGGCTTCGACGAAGGCTTTGGTATCGATGACGATGGGGTACTTCACGTGTGCGATCGCGTCGTTGGGTAGGTAGGGGAAGCCGAAGCGGCCGAGGACGGTCGAGTAGAGGGGCCCGGGGATCGGGATGCCGCGTTTGCCGGTGGCCGATACGACAGTCGATAGCGGGACTGGCGGGGGGCCAGCGACATTGAACACGCCTCGGAGTTGTTTCTCCACAGCCAAGGTGATCGCCTCCTCGGCGTCCCACTCGTGCATGAGTTGGTAGAGGGGATCGAAGCCCATGACCATAGGTACGCGGTTCTTCGAGAGGAAACCTGCGAGGGTGCCGCCACGGCTTGGGCCGAGGAAGTAACAAAGGCGGAGGACCGCGGTATCGATCTCGGGCCATCGCCAGAGCGCACTGCCGGCGTACAGATCGGCAGCCACCAAATCGGCGAGCTCTTTGAAAGCCGCACCAGCCAGAGGGGGCTCGTCTTCGGTGTGGTAGAGTGGCGAGTCGGGAGTTGCCCCGTACACTGTGTGTCGGCCCACGAATACCGCCTGGCCCACGCCGTACTCGTGGCAGTACTCGAACAGCTTGCGGGTGCCGCCCAAGTTGATTCGGTAGCGTTCCTCGGTGCTCGTCGTGAAATGCGTCACGGTCGCCATGTGAACCAGCGCGTCGGGTCTTGCCGTTCGAAACACGTCTTCGGCTGGACGTTTGCGAATGTCGGCTTGGTGCATCTCGACGCCCTCGGGAACATCGGGCCATGGACGGCGATCGATGCCGATTACTTTGTGACCGCGTTGCACGAGTCGGTACGCAACTCCTCGGGCCAATGTTCCACTAATTCCGGTGATCAAGATCTTCATGGTGGGCCATCTTCCTCTGGACCGCGCATCTTCTCGAACATGAACGATCGGGGTCGTGCATCGAGTCCCGTGCTGATCAAACGCTCCATCGAGTCCCGGACCTGGTCGATGTACTCTTCAATGATGTGATCCGGTTCGGACCCATCTCCCTCGAAGCTCATGGGTGACCCGTAGTACACCTGACACGCGACGGGCAGTGGAAAGAAGATGAGCTGAGGCGCAACCGGTACGAACGGCCCGTTCAACAGCTTGGCGAGCCACTTGATGTGAAAGAGCTGCGGGAACGCTTCTTCGCCGCCGATGAAGGCGCACGGAATGATGGGCGAGCCGGTCTTGAGCGCGAGTCGCATGAAACCGGTGCCGAACCGAACGAGCTTGTACCGATCCTTGTAGAGCTTGCCGGCCCCGCGCGCGCCCTCGGGAAACACGATGACGAGACGTTCGTCGTCGAGCAGCTGCTCGCCGTGCTCTGGAAGCCCGGTGAGATGCCCAAGCCTGCCGAGTGCGACCGACGCGAATGGGGATCGCGTGAGGAAATACTCGGCCATCCCCTGACCGAGGCGAGGCGCTTCGTCGTTGAGTATGAGCGACGTGAAGATCATGGCCGCGTCGGCGCCGATGCCTCCAGAGTGGTTCGCAACGATGAGTGCGCGCCCCTCCTGCGGGATGAACTCCATCCCGAACGCAGTCACCTTGAGGTAGTGCCGATAGAAGTACGCCATCGGCGAATAGGCGCGGATCAACGCCTTTTTCGACAGGCCGAATCGATCGAAACCGTAGTCGTCGAACTCGATCGGAAGCCGGTCGACGTTGAGGCGAACTTGTTTATCATCGAAAAGCGACATTGGCTCCTTGATTCAAGACCCCGGCTTCGATTCCCCTTCGTTTGCAAGCGAAGGGTCGGGGCGCAAGTCGTCCGGTGACACCGTGTCCCATTCGACCTTCTCGGTGACGAATGTGTGGATCGGTATTTGCGCTCCACCTGGCATCAAGCCGAAGATCGCGATCTCCTTTGCGATCTGGACGCCCCCAACGTCTGCGTAGTGTCGATAGCGCGCCGAGGCGGCCGCCGCGCCCCCTTGCTCTCGAACGGTGAAGTCCACGCGCGCCAGAAGTCCCGTTTCTGGATCGATCCAAAGAAGGTATTGGTCTGCCTCGGGCATGGGTTCGGGGACGCCCCAGCTCGTGAAGACCAGGTCATACGTCTTCCCTTCCCAAACAGCTTGCCCCGCATCGAGCGCGACCGTGGCCGACCTCATGCGAAGCGGCAGCTCGAGGAAGTATTGCGTCGTTGGGACGACGAACTCTACCGTGTCATTCTGCTCGAACACCGGCTCCTCGCCGGGTTCGGCGGTCCACGCTTTCCAGCTCTGAATCCCCCAGCGTTTACCCTTGTCGGGGCCGCTGAGAAGCTCGAGGTCACCGGTCCACCCGCCCCGGATGAAACGACCACGGAGCGCTTGCGGCGACTCTTCCCAGTGCATCATGAAGCGCTTGATCATGTCGCCGTACCAAACGTCTTCGAAGGTGACGTCCATGACCTGATAACCCTGCCAGGCATATAGTCCGTGCGCCGCGGCTAGCGTATCGAGCCGTCTGGCACCGGCTTCACGCGCCTCAGGGGTGTCTTCGGAGAGCGAGTCCCGGCGCAAATCAGCGAGATACAAGTAGTTGAATGCGGTCCCGCCGATCAGCGCCACCACGGCGAAGATCAGAAGCCCCTTCAGCCACCCTCGACGACGGGATTGGCCCATGGTCGAACTCGCTGCCTACTTCTTCCAGAGTGGTCGCTTGAAGCACCACAGGGTCGAGTTGGCGCTGCCGGCTGAGGTCACGAGCTCCCAACCCTGTTGCCCCATCTTGTTCGAGCGCTCCGTCACTTGCGCCACACCGGACGCCTCGAAGCACTGGTACTGCCACTGGCTCTTGGCGTTATGGTCCGCGGCGGCCGGGCCGACTTGGGTAGCGAACAGCCCAGCAAAGAACGCGCCGATCACGAATGCCATGACGATGATACCTCTCATCTCTACACCTCCTTAGATCGCCGCTTATAGCACGCGGTTGCCACATGACCGGAAGGTTCAGCCCAATTTCCATATGCTAGGGTACACCATGCGCAACGCGAAGGACTTCTTCAAACCCATGGCTATCGGAGCCCCGGAACCCCTGCGGGAGATCCCGTTTCGGCCGTCACGGATGATCCACTTCTTCGACCCGAGCAATCCGAAGATGGCGGCGAAGGTTCCCAGCATGGTCGAGAAGTGCGACGTGCTCCTCGGGAATCTCGAAGACGCGATCCAAGCCGACAATAAGATCGCGGCGCGCGAGGGATTCGTGAAGATCGCCAAGGAAACCGACTTCGGCGACTGTCAGCTTTGGACCCGCGTCAACAGTCTCGACAGCCCCTGGTTCCTCGATGACATGTGGCAGATCGTGCAAGAAGTTGGCGACAAGGTCGACGTGATCATGGTGCCGAAGGTCGAAGGGCCGTGGGACATTCATTACGTCGACCGTTTGCTTGCACAGCTCGAGGCGAGGGCCGGGCTGAAGCGTCCGATCTTGGTGCACGCAATCCTCGAGACCGCGCTTGGCGTGGTGAACGTCGAAGAGATTGCAGCCGCGAGCCCTCGCATGCAGGGAATGAGCTTGGGCCCCGCGGACCTTGCGGCGTCACGTCGCATGAAGACGACGCGCGTCGGCGGCGGTCACCCCGGCTACTTGGTGCGTGCGGATCCAGACCCGGACAATCCCGACGCGCCGCGAACCACTGCGCAGCAGGATCTTTGGCACTACACGATCGCACGCATGGTCGATGCGTGTGTGTCGAGCGGCATCTTCGCGTACTACGGCCCCTTCGGAGACATCCGTGACACGGTTGCTTGCGAAGACCAGTTTCGGAACGCCTTCTTGCTGGGTTGCGTGGGCACTTGGTCCCTTCACCCCGTGCAGATCGACATCGCAAAGAAGGTATTCAGCCCGCCCGTCGACGAAGTGCTTTGGGCGAAGAAGGTGATCGAAGAGATGGGCGACGGGACGGGCGCCGTCATGATCGATGGAAAAATGCAGGACGACGCCACGTACAAGCAGTGCAAGGTGATGGTCGGGCTCGCCCGCAAGCTCGCAGAGAAAGACCCTGACCTGAAGCAGGCGTACCAGTTCTAGGAGCCGAAATGACCGCGAAGCATCGACCTCGTCGAAGTGTCTTGTACATGCCTGGCGCGAACGCCCGGGCCCTCGACAAGAGCCGTACGCTTCCTGCAGACGCTTTGATTTTCGATCTCGAAGATGCCGTCGCGCCTGACGCGAAGCTGACCGCCCGCACCCAGGTCGTCCAAACCGTCGAGGCTGGAGGCTACGGGAAACGCGAGATCCTGATTCGCACGAACGGTTTGAATACACCTTGGGGCTACGATGACCTGGTTGCCGTCGCGACGGTCGGCGCGGATGCAGTCTTGCTTCCAAAAGTCGAAAGCGCGGAAACGGTGCGGCAGGCCGAGTCGGTCTTGGTGTCTCATGGCGCGTCACCGGACTTGGCGATTTGGTGCATGATGGAAACCCCACGCTCGATGCTACACGCGGAGGAAATTGCGGATGCGAGCCCGCGCCTTGGGGGCCTGGTGATGGGCACGTCTGATCTCGCCAAGGATCTTCAGGCGCAGCACACTGCGATGCGGCTGCCGCTCATCACAGCGTTGGGGTTGTGCATGCTTGCCGCGCGCGCGGCGCGGATTGCGATCCTCGATGGGGTCTATCTCGATCTGAACGACCACGAAGGGTTCGTCGATTCTTGTCGCCAGGGAGCCGAGCTCGGCTTCGACGGGAAGACGCTGATCCATCCGAAGCAGCTCGAGGCGGCGAACGAGGTGTTCACACCCTCCGACGACGAGCTCAAGCTTTCCCGACGCATCATCGAAGCCTACGCCGAGGCCGAAGCCCAGGGCAGGGGCGTGGTCCTGGTGGACGGCAAACTGATCGAGAAGCTACACGTCGATCATGCCAAGCGTGTGGTCGCGCTCGCCGAAGCGATTGCGACGTAGACTCGAATGAGAAGAGGGGCTAACCTCCCCGTTCCACTATGCGCTTTTACGAATTCGAAGCGAAACAACTCCTCAAAAAGCACCGGATTCCGCTCGTTCAGAGCGAGGTTGCAAAGACCGCCGATGAGGCACAAAAGGTCGCCTCGAACATCGGCGGCCCCGTCATCTTGAAGGCCCAGGCCATCGCGCCCGGGCTCGCCGCTACGTCGGTGAGAGAGGCAGCCGATCCTGCCGGAGCAAAAGCCGTCGCGGCCGAGCTCCTCGGACTCGATGATGGTGGTCGCAAGCCTAACGGCATTCTCGTCGAGGCGAGACCGATTGGCGAAGCGGCATACAGTCTGAGCTTCACCTATGACGGGACCACCAAGCGTCCAGTCGTCGCCGCGGCCGACATGGCTGGCAAGATCGACGATCTCGGGGATACCCATCCTGAACGCATCGTCCGTCGGCACTTCTCGGCGCTCTATCCGTTCTCCGATTACATCGCCAAAGAGCTCGCCAAGTCACTGGCCCTCGAGGGCAACGATCTCAAACGGATGACCCGCATCGTGTCTGGGCTCGCGCGGCTTTTCCTCGAGTACGACTTGGCGGACCTCGACATCACGTCACTGGTCAAGCTTGGGGACGGCAACTTCGTGGTGCTCGACGTCGAGGCCGATCTCGAAATCGAAGCACGTCATCGGCAACGGCCGATGCTCGACGAGCTCGGTCTTGCGAAGGACGACCTTCGGCAGGTACGTGAACCTACGGAGTTCGAGCTCGAAGGCGCTCGGATCGACGCGGAAGATCCTCGAGGCATCATTAGCCCCATCGCCGAGTTCGACGGCAACATCGGCTTGGTCATCGGTGCCGGTGGAGGGTCGCTGACGTTGACCGATGCGGTGCGAAAGCACGGTGGCCGACCGGCCAACTACGCGGCGATGGGCGGGAACCCAAGTGTGGACAAGGCTCGCAGGCTCACCAAGCTGGTGCTGAGCAAGCCGGGCGTCGACAAGATCGCCGTGATGTCCAACGTGGTTTCCAACACCCGCGCTGACCTCGTCGCACGCGGCGTCATCAAGGGAATCACCGAATTGGGGTTTGAGCCAGCAGACAAGATCTTGATCTTTCGGGTCCCGGGGGCTTGGGAGGCCGACGCAGCCAAGATTCTCCAGAAGTACGGCGTCGAGTACTGCGATCGCACGGTTTCGATCAGCGAAGCGGCGAGACGCGCCGTCGAGAAAGTTGGCTAGAGGGATCAGCAATGGCCGTCATCGTTCATCAAGACTTCCAATTCATCGTCCAAGGCATCACCGGGCGTGAAGCACTGAACTTCACTCGCGAGTGCTTACAGTACGGCTCGAAGATCATCGGCGGCGTCACGCCCGGCAAGGGTGGCCGTGAGGTGTACGGGGTTCCGGTCTACGACACCGTCCGTGAGATCACTGAGAAGGAAAGGGTCGATGGAACCGTCATCACGGTGCCTCTCGCCTTTGCGCCGGATGCCGCGTACGAGGCGATCGACGCGGGCGTCAAGGAGGTGATCATCATCACCGAAGGCATTCCGCGCAAA
>Ga0255058_10000659_pt1 | contig 19870 bp, 15 predicted proteins | sample Cases_109_9_MG_FD_188637 | JGI IMG/M metagenome (GOLD analysis project Ga0255058, IMG submission 188637) | Seawater microbial communities from Amundsen Gulf, Northwest Territories, Canada - Cases_109_9 | ecosystem: Environmental > Aquatic > Marine > Gulf | place: Canada: Northwest Territories... | reverse complement strand
TAATTGGTGTTCGGTCTGTGCCAATGTTTTGTCTTTGATGGTTGCAGCAGCTGCATAATGGTGTCCACCGCCTCCAAGGGGCGTGACAATTGCGCCTGCATCGACTTCGGGCACCTTGCTTCGTGCCACGATATAAATTTTGCTTCCCATTAACCCGATAGCAAAAATCGCATTAAAATCTTCCATTTTCAGCATCTTGTGGACAAGAAAGGCAAAATCCGGGACATAGTTGTCAGTTGTTATTTTTGTTACCGCAATTTCTATTCCGCTGATATTATAATAAATTGCTGCCTGTATCATCTCGTTTAAAAGTGTGACCTGTGCGGGGCTTATTTCTCTGGCGATCAGGTCCGATATTGTATTTAAATTTGCCCCTGCAGATATAAGAAAAGCAGCTGCCATGAAGTCTCTCTCGGTGGTTGATGGGAAGGTGAACGAACCGGTGTCTTCATATATACCCAAACACATTATCGTTGCTTCATCCGGGGAAATATCAATTCCCCTTTCTTTGATGATTTCAATTAGGATGGTAACATTGGCACCGGTTGAACGATGCACTTCATAAGCGCCCTTTATATCTCCGGTCATCGGAGGGTGGTGATCAAATATGTGGATCTCTATTTCAGGATTTTTCAAAAGAGCGGATAGCTTGCCAATCCGGCCGGCCTGTTTTGTATCAACGATAACCAATCTTTTGATCTTGGAAAAGTCGATATCCTTGATATCTGCCATGTTAAAAAGATACGCCATCGAACTGATGAAAAAATTTCTAAGATTTTTTTCCTGCGAACCCGGGAATACCACAACAGCACCCGGATACAGTTTTTGTGCCGCAAGCATCGATGAGAGGGCATCAAAGTCTGCATTTATATGTGATGCGATGATAGTAAGATTTTTTTCCTTATCTGATATTTTTTTGTTGGACACCGCCGGTCTTCCTTAATAATATGGTCTAACGAACCGCTTCAAATCGATCAATCAATTTGGGTGAGAATAGGCATATATGTGCCGGTTTATCAAGCGATAGATCGGTCCGGTTCGTGATCGATTCGTACTATCAGTTGCTGTTTCAATACAGGTATGGTACAAAAGATTTAAAATCAAATTGATAACCCATTAAAATAGATGACGAATAAACAACCCATCGATTATCGATATCTCTTTGGACCTGTTCCTTCCAGGCGACTTGGCAAGTCCCTTGGTGTGGATCTTGTCCCCCATAAAACCTGTACGCTCAATTGCATTTACTGTGAGTGTGGAAGAACTACCCATCTCACCTTAAAAAAGGGCGTTTACATTCCTATAGATCAAATAAAAAAAGAACTTGCAGATTTCCTGTCCAATGATCCGAAACTCGATTTTATCACGTTCTCGGGAGGAGGTGAGCCGACCCTCAACAGTGGATTAGGAGAGATAGTCTATTATTTAAAATCCGAATACCCCAAATACAAAGTGGCTCTTTTGACCAACGGTACACTGCTACATCTATCTGAGATCAGGAAGCAGGTGCTCGATGTGGATCTGATCATAGCGTCGCTTGATGCTGCATCCAAGAAAAATTTTGATAAAATCAACAGGCCCCATCCTGGTCTGAATCTTTCAAAAATTATAGAGGGTTTAATCACATTTAAGGAGGACTTTAAACATCTGTTTCGGGTAGAAATTTTTTTGGTTCCGGGTGTCAATGACCACGAAGATGAGCTTTCCAAACTAAAACAGGTTATAGATCTGATACATCCGGACAGCGTTCACCTGAATACGCTCGACCGACCGGGTGCTGAAAGCTGGGTGGTGCCGGCTGAAAAGAAAACCTTGGCGAAAATTGCAAAGTATTTGCTTCATGCGGATATGATACAGGATCATCCCGTAGAACAGAAGGACCATCTCTGCGAGGGGGGTCTTTATGAACGGCTTTTGTCCACGATAAGGCGCAGGCCCTGCACAGGAGAAGATATTTCGCAGATATTGGGTGTTCAATTAGATGATGTCATTGATCGATTGGATGCGCTCAAAAAGGACGGTGCAATAAAAAAGATAGTGATGCCAAGAGGTGTTTTTTACACCATTAGAGGGTAGTTCCCAAGGCGTTGCTCAGATCGATAAAAGCAGTGATGCATAACAAGGAAAACATATAACCCAAGGAGGGTCGATCATGCCGGTTTTTAAATGGGAAGGTAAGAACAGGAAGAACATGATCCAAAAAGGAGAGTTGGAAGCCTCTGACGCAGAAGCTGTGCGGGCCACTCTCGAAAGGAGAGGGATAACCCCTGTCAAGATAAAGAAAAAATCCAAAGACCTTTTTGAAAATGTTACATTTCTTCAGCCGCGGGTCAAAGAATCTGATATCATCCTATTCGCGCGACAATTTTCCACCATGATCGACGCCGGGCTTCCGATCATACAGTGCCTTGATATTCTCCACAAACAACAGGAGAACAAAACATTTAAAAAAATGTTGAAACAGATAACAGAGTCGGTTGAAGGTGGGTCAACCCTTGCTGAATCTTTGAAAAAATTTCCCAAACAATTTGATGAACTTTTTTCAAATATGATTGCAGCCGGGGAAGCCGGCGGTGTGCTCGATACGATTTTGAAACGGCTGGCCGCTTATCTGGAAAAGGCAGCAAAGTTGAAAAGACAGGTCAAAGGCGCAATGACCTATCCTATCATTGTTTTAATTGTTGCTGTCATGGTGGTCGCTGTTATTCTAATTTTTGTTATTCCGGTGTTTCAGGAAATGTTTGCGGATTTTGGACACGCGCTTCCGCTTCCCACCCAGATCACTGTAGCTGTCAGCAATTTTGTAAAAAGCAATTCCTTGTATATTCTCGTTGCCATTATTATTTTTGGCTTTGCAATGAATCGATTATACCAAACCGAAAAAGGAAGACTTTTTCTCGATAAGCTTTCATTAAAATTGCCGGTATTCGGTATTCTAATACGTAAGGTTGCCGTCGCGAAGTTTACACGCACTATGGCAACGATGCTGGCAAGCGGGGTAGCAATATTAGAAGCACTTGACATTGTCGCAAAAACATCAGGCAACAAAGTTATCGAAATGGCCTTATACCATGTGCGAACCAGTATTGCAGAGGGTCAAACAATATCAGAACCCTTGTTAGAAACCGGCATATTCCCTTCAATGGTTTGCCAGATGATTGCCGTGGGCGAAACGACGGGTGCACTTGATGCCATGCTGGAAAAGATTGCAGATTTCTACGATGAAGAGGTCGACCAGGCTGTTACAAATTTGACCGCCATGATCGAACCGATAATGATGGTATTTTTGGGGGTTGTAATCGGCGGTTTGGTGGTTTCAATGTATCTCCCGATATTTAAGATAGCCGGTGTGATAAGTGGTGGTTAAGTTAAAACACGGTCCCCGGTTTTTTCGATTTTCACTTGCACCAGGTGATGACGGCCGTAAAAAGCTTTCACTTTCCTTTTTCCATCCATGAATGATTTGCCCCAACAATCTGAAAATGACTTTGTAACCCGGGTGAAATGGATCATGTTTTTCCGGGTGTTATTTACGGCTTTGCTGCTCGGATCAAGCATCCTTTTTCAAACCAATCAGCCTCCCCTGATGTTAAACCCCCCGGTTATCATTTTTTTTGGCCTTATCGGGGGTGTTTTTGCCCTTTCTGTCGGATATGCGCTTGTCATCAACCGAATCGAGCGAAAACATGCTTTTGTATATTTTCAGATCGGAATGGATACGGTAGTTGTATCTCTGATCATTTTTCTAACCGGAAGCTACTTAAGCATTTTTTCCTTCCTCTATCTGGTGGTGATCATTTATGCGAGCATGCTTCTTTTTAGGAAAGGGAGTATGATCATGGCTTCCCTTTGCAGCATTCAATATGGAATTATGATTGACCTGGAGTATTACCGTATTTTGAAACCCTATGGCGTTGATGAGGGATTTGTTGTTGCAAATTATCCATGGAATCCTGTTTTTTATAAAATAATCATTACCATGGCAGCGTGTTTTACGGTTGCTTTTTTGAGCAGCTATTTGGCGGAACGGGAAAGAAAGACGAAGCAGGAGCTGTTGGCACTGGAGGAACATGTAAAACGTGTTGAAAAGATTGCGGCCATCGGTGAAGTAGCTGCCGGGCTGGCACATGAAATCAAGAACCCTCTCGCCAGCCTCAGCGGTTCCATACAGCTGATAAAAGATGATATTTCCCATGACCCTGAACATGAAAAGCTGATGAGGATCATTTCCCGAGAGGCAGATCGGTTAAATGACCTCATCAGCAGTTTCCTGCTATTTGCTAAACCACCGGTCGGCAAACCCGAAGCGATTAATCTGTCCAAAGCATTATCGGAAACAATAGATCTTTTTGAGCAGGACGGTTCATGCCATGGAAGAATTGAAATTAGAAAAGAGTTGATCGGTAACTGCTGGGTTGAAATGGATCCGGGGCACCTGCGCCAAATTGCCTGGAATCTCCTTTTAAACGCGGTTGAGGCCATTGAGTGCAAAGGAGAAGTTGAGGTTAAAATGTACCCGGTAAGAAATAAATATGTCAGCATTTCGATAACGGACAACGGCTGTGGTATTACGAAGGAGGTGATGAAGTCGATTTTCGATCCCTTTTTTACCACCAAACCCAAAGGGTCGGGGCTCGGTCTCTCAATCGTTTACAGCATGGTCGAAACCTACGGTGGTCGGCTCACTGTTGATAGCAGGATCAACGAAGGGGCTACATTTACTTTAAACCTAAAGGAGATAGATCCACCCCGTTTATCACTGGCGATTTAATCCGCCGCAGGCGGAGCATCTTTACCGTTGACATATCCTCACCTGGTTTTCCTTTATGCTTTAACAATAATGACTTTGGGTCTTAACCAGTGTTCATCCATGATTTTAAAACGTTCTGTGAAAAAATTTGCCTTTAAATTTTTTGTCCTGATCGGTAGCCTTTTGGGATTTCCCCTTCTTGGAATTGTTTTGGCAGGCCTTCCTGTTTTTAGGTATTTTGAATTTCCACCGGAGAAGCTGTACGTTTACCCTGCTCATTTTTCGTGGTTTTTTTTTGCAATCTGCGCTCTTTTTATTTTCACTGTTCTTTTCCCGTTGATCGTTGCCGCCATATTCAACATCCGAAATTTTAAGGTTGATCACCCAACTCACTTTCCATTTCCCTGGTGGGGACAGCTCGGCTTGTCAACAGGGGCGCTTTTCTGGATGCTGGCATGGTCTCGTTTTGCGTGGTTTAGCAAATTTCAACCGCACACATTCATACTTCTGTGGTTTTCGTTTATTCTGATCGTCAATGGTCTTTGTTATCGACAAAATGGACATTGCATGATGAAGGATAGCCCCCGGGTTTTCCTCCTTCTATTTCCCTTAAGCGCCGGCTTTTGGTGGTTTTTCGAATATTTGAACCGATTTGTCCAAAACTGGTACTACCTGGGAGTCCACCATTCTCCGTGGGAGTACTTTGGATATGCAACACTCTCTTTCTCAACAGTTCTACCTGCCGTCCTGGGAACCCGGGACTGGTTCATCAATACGCCTTGGATGAAAAGGGGATTTGAAGAGTTTGTTTTCGTCAGATGTGTACATCGCCGGATATTGGCCGTTTTTGCCCTGGTGTTTTCCGCTGTGGGGTTGGCCGGTGTCGGAGTTTGGCCCAATTATTTTTTTCCTCTTCTGTGGTTATCTCCTTTACTCATCATCGTTTCACTTCAAGCGCTTCAGGGAGAGAATCATATTTTATCGAATATCTATTACGGGGACTGGAGACAGGTTATGTCATCGGCTCTGGCTGCCATTTTTTGCGGTTGGTTCTGGGAGATGTGGAATTATTATAGCCTCGCTAAATGGGAGTACAGGGTTCCCTTTGTCAATCGATTTCAAATTTTCGAGATGCCCCTTTTGGGTTATGCAGGATATCTCCCTTTTGGACTGGCGTGTAGCGCGGTCGGCGGGATACTGGAAAAAATGATATATGGCAAAAAGGCAGAACGCTTCATTTCATAACTCTTTTTTTAGATTCAATTTGGATGTATTCGCAAAAAGACCATATTGCTCTCTAAATGCCCCAAAATGCTCAAAGTCGTTCACAAATGACTTTTTACGAGACTGTCAAATTGTTAAAAGCTCATATTTACGGGTTCCGAGCCCCAGTTTTTCCGCGTAGTCCAGCTGAATTTGCCAATCCACCTTGGGATAAATCCCCCTAAATTTATCTTCACCCGGTTTTATGTTTGTGTTGAGGGCTGATTCTGCAAGTGCCGGTTCCTGGTTAACCAGGTCGACAGATACCTGGTCGATGGCAACAGGGTCTTTTGAAGCCACTACGCCGATATTTTTTACGAATGGTGCATCATTGAGGGACATGCAGTCGCATGCCGGAGAGATATCTGTTAGGAAGTTTAAGAATAATGTGTGGCCCGCCTTTTTCTTTAAAACCCCCATGGTGTATTCTATCATATTCTCTAAAAATATCGGGATGGTCTGATTCCAACGGATCTCTATGGCACTGTTGGGACAGATGAGGATACATTCACCGCAACCGATGCATTTATCATTACGAATCACCGCTTTGTCATCAACGAAAAAAATAGCCCGTTGGGAGCAATGGGGAACACAGTCACCACAGCCGGCACATTTTTTTTTCTTAACTTTAGGAGAGACAGTCGAGTGCTGCGCCAATTTTCCTTTTCGGGATGCACATCCCATTCCTATATTCTTTATGGTTCCACCAAAACCAGAAAGCTCATGCCCTGTAAAATGAGCCACTGATACAAGGGCGTCCGCCTTGGCAATCTCAGATCCGATGTAAACGCTCTTAAAACGTCTTTGATTGATGGTCACACGGGTTTCACTTTTACCCCTTAAACCGTCTGCAATAACTATGGGGGCATTGACCACCGAGAAGGCAAAGCCGTTTTGATAGGCGGTTGAAAGGTGACGAGGGGCATTGCTTCGTGTGCCGGCATACAGTGTGTTTGTATCGGTTAGAAAGGGAGTTCCGCCAAAATCTTTTATGGTTTCCACGATTTTGCGGATAAATACCGGCCGAATAAATGCGGTATTCCCCAGTTCACCGAAATGGAGCTTAACCGCGACCAGGTCTCTTTTTTTGATTGTGTCAGAAAGGCCTGCCATCTCAACAAGTCTACCCAGTTTTTCAACAAAACTTTTCCCCGCCGTTGCCCTTAGATCGATAAAATATACCGCGCTTTTCATAATTTTCTTTTATTTCTGAGAATCTGAACCTGACAAGCCATATTTTTTAATTTTCTTGTTTAATCCGCTTTTCCCAATTCCAAGCAGGTCAGCGGCATTCGACTGAACATGGTTGGTTAGATTCAACGCCCGTTTAATCATTTTCTTTTCAATCAAAGCTATCGTTTCATCTAATTTGGCGCCATCGGGTATGCCATCGAGAAACTTTGTGTCATTTATGTTCTCTTTAAAATCCTTTGGAAGATCATTTGTGCTGATAGTGTTACCCGTACAAAGAATCATGGCCCGTTCGATTACGTTTTCGAGTTCACGAACATTTCCCGGCCAGCCATATTCGATAAGAAGACGATCCACCTCCTGCTCGACTCCTGTGACCGGGGGGGCTGATTTGCGTTCATTCGCATACTTTTCTATAAAGTGGTCGACTAGAAGACGGATGTCCTCCTGTCGCTCACTCAAAGGGGGTAAGCTGATGTGCATCACATTAATCCGATAAAAAAGATCCTCTCGAAATCGACCTTGACCAACTTCTTCTTTTAACGTTTTATTTGTGGCGACTATCAAGCGAATATTAACAGAAATCGGTCTAGACCCTCCTACCCTCTCTACGATCTTGTCCTGAAGAACGCGCAAAAGCTTCACCTGTAAGCTTTGTGACAGCTCACCGATTTCATCGAGAAACAGTGTTCCGCCATCTGCCACTTCAAATCTTCCTTTGTTCATGGAGACAGCACCTGTAAACGCACCTTTCTCATGGCCAAAAAGCTCGCTTTCAAGAAGATTTTCAGCAAGGGCGCTGCAGTTAACCGCTATAAACGGCTTGTCGTGCCGCGGGCTGTTAAAATGAATTGCCTTGGCCACCAGCTCTTTACCTGTACCGCTTTTGCCTTCAATCAGAACATTTGCGGTTACGGGCGCCACTTTTCGTATCATTTCAAAAACATCCTGCATTTTTTTGCTTTTGCCGATGATGTTTTCAAAACTGTATCGGGACTCGATATCATGACGAAGTCGTCTATTCTCTTTGATTACCCGATACATTGCATTTGCCTTGTTCACAAAAAGGATCAATCTTTCGTTATCGAACGGTTTTAATACATAGTTGTAAGCGCCTTTCTGCATCGCCTCTACTGCTTTTTCAACCGTGCCATGGGCGGTCATCATAATTACCGGAAGATCAGGGTCCTTGTCTTTGATTTTTTCAAGCAGCTGAATGCCGTTCATGACAGACATTTTCATGTCGGTTAAAACAAGGTCAACATCCGAAGCTTTCAGTATTTCGAGTGCGGCTTGACCGCTGTTGGCGGTCAGTGTTTCAAACCCTTCATCCTCTAAAACGGAACTTAATATCAGCGGATAGTTTTTTTCATCATCTACAATCAGGATGGTTTCCATGAAGATCCCTCCTGCTTTATCGGCAATGTGATCCCAACTCGTGCGCCTCTCTGTGGCCTGTTTTCCACGTAGACCTCCCCGCCATGTGCTCCGATTATGTTTTTCACCATGCCAAGGCCCAACCCGGTGCCCTTTTCTTTGGTCGTATAAAAAGGGGTCCAAATCTTTTCAAAAGCATCATCGGATATACCTTCTCCATCGTCTTCAAAGAAAATGGTTACACCATTATCATTGGGTTTGGTTTTAATGGATATTTCTCCACCCTCGGGCATCGCCTGCATGGCGTTTATTAATATATTTAAAAATGCCTGATATAACATGTCGGCGTCGGCCATGATCTTCGGAAGTTTCTGCTCAAACCGCGTGGTAATGCTGCAGTTCTGATCTTCGATCTGGGATGAATAAAATGAAATATTTTTTTCAAGGACCTCTTCCACCTGACATGGTGTAAAATTCGGTGTCCTCGGTTTGGCGAAATTTAGAAAGTCGGTGATGATATTATTTAAGCGATCGGCTTCCTCAACAATAACCTCCGGGATGGTGGTTGAACTGTTTTTTTCAGACTCTTTTTTCCTTAGTAGCTCAGCTGAACTCTTTATGATACCCAACGGGTTGCGGATTTCATGGGAAACACCGGCGATCATCTCGCCCAATGATGATAGGTGCTCAGCACGGCTGAGTTCCTCTCTAAGCTTCATCCTCTCCAGGGCTCTTTGCTGAATGATATTCTCGCCCTTTCTGACCACAAAGGTAAGCGTTATAAAAAGAATTCCCATGACAGCGGCACCTGTACCGACGACAAAGATCTGGAATCGGAATATGGTTTTATAGTCTCCTGACAAATCCTGTACGATTTCTATAACCCCTCCTACAGGGCCTGAAATCCTGGAGAGTGGTTTTGTAGCGCGGAGAGGTGCAAATGTGATGATTTTGCTCACTTTTGGAATACCAACGAAAAGCTCCCAAAAGTTACCCCTTTGCGTCAGCTTTGAGGTGGATCTGCCCTGTCTGGCATTTTGATAAGCGGTTCCTCCCACATCCTTTTTACCGACCAAATCAGGGTTAAAGCTATAGGAAATGATATTATTCATGTCGTAGATATTAACTGTATCTATTTTGAAGCTGTGGAGCGTGCTCTTGACAACCTTGTCCAACAGATCAAACTGCTCCTTATCTCGCAGTTGGATTTTTTGAAATTTCCTTGCCATCGGGATGAAAAATTGCGAAAAAATCTGATGGTTAAGATTTTCAATCAAAAGGAGGGCGTAATCCTCGCTCTTTTTCAAATGCATGCGCCTGGCCCAGTGGGTGTTGAGCAAAGAAAGAGCGATTGTTCCAAGAAAAATTGAAATGAGGCTGATGAAGGTGAAATATTTGACCAGCCTGAACGGTTTGGCTTTTTCCTGGGATGATAAATGATTCACTGGGTTTATCGGCGCGCTTTAGTTTTCTGTTGTTGTTGAAAATCGACTAGATATCCTATTGATAAAAGAAAATACGGAATCATGTTGTCTGAAAATATCTTTGCAACCATATAAAAAACAGATGTTTAAAGTCAAGATAAAGCATTATTTTCACTCCATTGTGTGTGCCAATGATGCGACAGATCCAGGACAAAGAAGGTGAAGCTGCCATCGAGGAGCGAGCCTTCGTAAAATCAGAGGTGCAAAACTCGCGTGAATAACATGGCTGCGGTCACTGTTTTCAAGAGGTCAATGGTAAATTAAGTTGTATCTTCAGTTAGTTAAAAATAAATAAATAATTATATATAATTATATTGACTTTATATTAATTCTATGCTTTTATATATATAAACTCAATTGAGCAAAAAAGGCTTGACCGGGGGTATTGGTTAAATGGTAATGGTTATTTGGCTTTAATTATGTTCACTAACTTACATGCGTTGTTTAGATTGAGATACAATTTTGATTTAAATTTTATTCATTTTGAGCTTTATGTGCGACTTTAATATGGACCCTGAATATGAAGAATAACTTCCTTAAAGAAATTAGAGAATCTTTGTTACTGAGCAAAGCCGAACTGGCCAAAAGGGCAAATATCTCTCCCATAACCATTTCGCGGATAGAAAACGGCATGCCCTGCCGGCTAGAGACCAAACGCAAGCTGATTTTAGCATTGGGCTATGATCTTGCTGAAAAAAACAAAATATTTTCCGATTAAGAAGAAATCGTTATGTTTGGGAAAAAAGACAATCTCGTTGGACTTGATATTGGTTCAAGAAGCATTAAAGCGGCCGAAGTCGTAAAAACAAATCGAGGGCACCGTTTAAAAAAATTTGGCGTCATCGATATTGCGGCAGGTGCCATTCAGGAAGGTGAGATTAAGGATCCTGAAACTGTCGCCGGTTCTATCCGAAAGCTTTTTAAGCAGGCTAAATTCAAAGAGAAGAATGTTGCCACATCGGTTGGCGGATATTCGGTTATAGTTAAAAAGATCAATGTCCAAACCATGCCGGAAAGTCAACTGCAGGAAACCATTCATTTTGAAGCTGAACAGTATATTCCATTTGATATCAACGATGTAAATCTTGATTTTCAAATTCTTGAGCAAAGTGAAAATAATCCCAAACAGATGAGTGTTCTCCTTATTGCGGCAAAGCAAGATATTATTAATAGTTACGTTGATTTGATCCAGATGGCCGGACTTCATCCCAGCATCATCGATGTCGATGCGTTTTCACTCCAAAATATATTTGAGTTAAATTATGGTATAAAAACCGGGAATGTCGCTCTGGTTGATATTGGTGCCAGCAAAACGTCACTGAACGTTATCAGAGGTGCTTCCTCCGAATTTATTCGAGACATTCCGCTAGGATGCGACCAAATCAATCAACAAATAATTTCGCATCTCGATTGTTCTTCTGAGGAGTCTGAAAAACTTAAATTCGGAAAACATCCTGATAAAATTTCCCCCGAAGATTTAAAAGACATTGTTTCAGCAGTTGTTGCTGACTGGTGCACGGAAATTAGGCGGGCTTTTGACTTCTTTTATTCCACTTATCCGGATGATCAACTCAGTAAGATTTTCCTCAGCGGAGGTGGCGCCAACATCAAGGAGTTTCATCAACTGCTGGCAGATGAAGCATCCACAGAGGTTGAAACGGTTGATCCCTTCAAAAATCTCCTTGTCAACCATCGCCAGTTGAGCGCATCCTACCTCGGGCAGATAGCACCTCAGGCGGCCATCTGTCTGGGGCTTGCTATCAGAGGGGTCGATGACAAATGATTCGGATCAATCTACTCCCATATCGTTTAGCCCGTAAAAAAGAGAATATCCGACGCCAGGTCTCTATTTTTTGTCTCTTTTTTATCTTTGCGGGTATTTCCTGTTACTATTTTCAAAACAATTTAAATACCCGAATTGAAAAACTGAATACTCAAATTGATGCAACCAAAAAAGAAATTAATAAATATCGAAAGATAACCCGGGAAATCGACGCGATTATCAAGAACCTGGATATCCTGAAGAAGAAGATTGCGGTCATCAACAATCTTGAAATGGACCGAAAAAGACCGTTAAAACTTCTCGACACCATGACGCAGGTGGTTGTTCCAAAACGGATGTGGTTTACCAGTCTTACATCCGGAAACAGCACCGTGGGAATAAACGGGATTGCGCTGGACAATAAAACGATTGCCGATTTTATGACCCGCCTTGAAGGTTCAAAGCTTTTTTCAGCCGTGAACTTAAAAAGCATCAGACAGCAAAAAAGAGCAAATCTCAATCTAAAAAGTTTTGCGATCACCAGCAACAAGCTAGGAGTCAAACAGACACCTGCAAAGGCAAAGCGGTAGAAATGAGAACCCCAGGCATTTTCACTAAATTCATCGATCCTTTTCTTGAAAAAATCGGGGCGCTGTCAAAGGTTATTCGGGCGCTTATTTCTGTCGGCTTACTCCTTGTTCTGATCGGGTTTTTCACCTATTTTTCTTTTTTCCCGAAATTCAAAGAGATAGAAAAATTGATGAAAATTCATAAAAAGCTCGCAACCCAACTCACCACGGCGAAAAATAAAGCTGCCAAGATCGACATTTACAGGAGCATGATGAGGGATGCGGAAGCAGAGTTCAAAACCGCCCTAAAAGCCTTGCCTGATAAAAGAGAGATCCCTTCGCTGCTGACGAGCGTTTCCCGGTCTGGGATCGATTCCGGTTTGGAGTTTCTCCTTTTTCAGCCCCAACCGGAAGTAATGAAAGAATTCTACGCTGAAATTCCCGTGTCCATTCAGGTTTACGGCGGTTATCACAATGTTGCCCTATTTTTCGATCAGGTTGCCAGGTTGCCCAGGATCGTCAATATAAAAAACATTAAAATGAGCCAATCAAAGGGAAGTTTAAAGCTGGCAACCACCTGTACGGCTGTTACATACAGGTATGTGGAGCCTCCCAAGAAGAAGCCTGTAAAAAAGGGAAAAAAAAGAAAGAAAAAATAAGGTGAAATTTAAAAAAGGCCACAGGAATCCGGGTTTAATGCTCAAAATGACATTAGTGGTTTGTTTTTTACCGCTTCTTTGGAGCTGTGACTATTTGGACAGATCACAAAAAAAACCAAAGGTTGTCAGAAAGAAGATCCTCGCCCAAAAGAGTGTCAGGCAGCAAACCAAAAAGGTGGTCCGGCCGAAGAAGATCAATATATCAAAAAAGAAAAGCGACCTAGGTGCGACGAAGTCGCTCACTTCAGTATTTGGGCTGGATAAAAAAATGAAACCCTCCCTGGCCAAAGATTTGTACAACCCCAAGGGAAAGATCGATCCTTTTTTGCCGCTGTTCAGGGAGGACCCCCTGGCGAAGGCGGCGGCGGCAGAGAAAAAAAGACGTCAACGCCCACTGACTCCCCTTGAAAAGCTGGATTTGAGCCAGTTGAGGCTTGTCGGCATCATCCGGGCGCCGACCGGAAATAAGGCGCTGGTCCAAGAGGCCTCGGGTAAAGGTTATATCATCATAAAGGGCACCCGGCTGGGAAGAAATTCAGGTCAGGTCGTACAGATTTTGAAATCAAAAGTGATTGTCGAAGAAGAAGTCGAAAATGTATTGGGTAAAATGACCTTGCGTAAAAAAGAACTGAACCTTCAAAAGCCTCCTGGAGAAAGATAACATGGAAGGTAACATGGGAGTTGTGGGAAGAAATCTTCGCCTATCCGTCTGCGGGGTAATACTGATCACACTGCTGACAGGATGTGCCACCGGCGTAAAAAAACAGATCCAAAAGGACATTGAGAAACCAACAGTGCTCAGGCGGATCACCGACATCAGCACAATTGATGACCCGGAATCGATTCATGTCCTGATCAAGGGGAATCCGCTACTCACTTACAGCGCATTCAAACAGCCGTCACCTTTGAGTGTTGTCCTTTTCTTTCCTGAAACTGCGCTCGAAAATGTCAAAATCCAACAGGCGGTGGACAGCAATACCGTTGGTTTAATTCAAGCTTCGGAATTAACCGAGGAGGGACATACGACGAAGATATTGATTTCTTTGAAAAAAGATGTCCCTTATGTCGTCAACCGGGAAAACGGCGGTCTTAAAGTGTCATTTCAAAAAGCATTGATAATTTCGTCTGATATATTGAAGCAAGAAGCCAAAACAAAAAAACCGGTTGTATTGACAGAAAAGAAAACTGAAGCAGAAAATATGCCGGATGTACCGATGCTTCAGTCGGTTGATACAATTTTGTTTGAAAAAAGCATAAAAATTACGGTCATGGCGGAAGGTAACATTAGAAATTACAAATCTTTTACCATCGAAAACCCCCCGAGGATTGTCCTTGACATGTTTGATGTCAGGAGCCGGTATAAAAAAGAACAGATCGTCCCTGTGGATGCGAAATGGGTCCGGAGAATCCGATACTACGGTTATCCGAACAAGGTCCGGCTGGTGGTAGAGACCCAAAAAACCTATCTTTCTTCTTTTCAGGTAAATCCTGTCGACAAGGGCCTGACAATACATGTGGGTGAAGATGCAACCGCCGTTTCCAAACAGGAGAAAAAACTGGAGCGGGTATCTCAAAGCAAGATCGAAGAATCCGCATGGGTGAACCGGGTCGATTTTTTAAGCGAGGAAGCCGGAAAGTCAACCGTCATCATCGGAACCACAGCGCCGGTAAAATATGATATAAAAAAATCAACCCCAAAAAAGCTGACGCTGACGCTCTTCAACACAAAACTTCCGGACTATCGCAAGCGACCGTTGATAACCACGCGGTTTGAAAGCGCTGTTGACAGAATCACACCGGTCCAGACGCCCGGTAAGACAGACATATCGATGATCACCATGGAGCTTCGCGAACCTGTGCCGTACATGGTCGAGCAGTCGGAAAATCTCATACAGGTCCATTTCGAAGCATCTTCGATCCCACCCAGGCCCCTGGCAGCAGCCAAACTGCAACCATGGGAGGCGGTGGCGTCGCAGACGGCTGCGGAGACCGAAGTAAAAGAGGTGCAACAAACAACAGCCAAAGAAATATCTCCGTTGAAACAGCCCGGCAAATACACCGGAGAGAAGATCGCCCTTAACTTTTATGAAACCGATATTAAAAATGTGCTCCGTATTATCAGAGAGATCAGTGGGGAAAATATCGCCATCGATAAGGATGTCACCGGAAAAGTCACCCTCGCCTTTGACAAACCGGTCCCCTGGGATCAGGTTTTGGATTTGATCTTAAAGATGAATAAACTCGGTATGGTGTACGAAGATGATATCATCCGGATCAGCAGACTAGATACCATTTTGGCGGAAAAGATAAAAACCCGGAAATTGATTGATGAAGAACCGCTCACGACCGAATATATTCTGGTCAACTATGCCGATGCACAGAGGGATGTTTTACCGCTTCTTACAAAGATCAAAACAGGCCGGGGGAGTTTGAGTGTAGATACCCGGACCAACCAGATCATCATGACCGATGTGAAGAGCCGGATCGACCAAGCCAGGGAAATCGTTAAAAATGTTGACAGAGTCACCCCCCAGGTCATCATTGAGGCAAAGATTGTCGAAGCCAATACCGACTTTTCAAGGAGCCTCGGTATCGACTGGACACTTGAAGGCGGACCGATATTTAAAGACTTTTTTAAAGGCGCGTTTAAGTATGACGTCGGATTTCATTTTCCGGTCGCTGCCCCTAGTTCTGTGGGCTTTACATTCAGCAAAATATTGGGAACACCGCTTGATTTGGCTGCAAGAATAAATGCGGCTGAAACCAATAATGAGGCCCGATTACTTTCTGCTCCAAAAGTTAAAACATCCGACAACGAAGAAGCCACCATCTCGCAAGGGGTCAAGCAACCCTACCCGGAAAGGGATGAATCCGGGCTTACCACGGTGGCCTTTATCGATATTCTTTTGGAACTGAAGGTGACGCCGCACATCACCGCCGACGACCGGGTTTCGATGATCATCGACATCAAGAAAGAGGATTCGCTTGGAAATGTGAACATCGGGGGATCGGAGGTACCGATTGTATCGACCAACACGGCGAACACAACGCTTCTGGTTGACGATGGGGACACCATCGTAATCGGCGGCATTTTTAAAACCACAAGAAGTGAGAATACAATCGGTTTTCCGGTGCTCTCGAAAATCCCGGTCCTGGGCTGGCTTTTCAAAAGTCAAACAAAGACAACAATCGATCGGGAGTTGATCATCTTTATCACGCCCCGGATCGTTAAGCTTGAGCAACGGACCTGACAAAATTGGACTTTTTACGAGATTGTCAATGTTGTATGTGGTTTAATTAGTTAAAGATTTGAGAAAAAAGGCGATATCATGAAATCAAAATACACCCGGTTCGCGATCTTCTTCATCCTCTTGGCATCGGTCCCCTTTTATTATACAGGGTGCGAATCTGACATCTTGCCTGGAAGAATTGCACTTTCCGTTATTAAGGGCGCAGGTGGCATTATTCCAAACGGGAAAGATGTTGCGACGATCGAAGCGACCGTCACGGGTGAAGACGGTCTTCCGGTCGGTCTGGGGATGGATGTCGACTTTGAAACCACCGAGGGTTTTTTTTCAAATTTAAGGAAAAGAATTACGGTTTACACAACCGACGTCAGCGGGACGGCCAGGGCCCACCTTCGAGCTCACGGCAGCAGCGCAGATTTTGATGGAGATGCCTATGTTAGTGCTGATGCACAGGATGATACGGAGACTGTCACAATTCCATTTATATTTGGATGTGAGGCATTTCCTGTGGCTAAAATCGAAGCATCCGCCAGCCCGGACACCATTCCGGCAGACAATACGACGGTGGCAGAGATCCTGGCCGTGGTAACCGATTGTTTTGGAGATCCAGTGCCGGGGGAGACGCTGGAGTTCAGTACAGACAAAGGCACGTTCTCAAACGGCTTGAGGGTAATTCGAAAAGAGACAAAGGATGTGGACGGCGATGTAACTGCCTTTTTGAAAGTTCAAGAAGGCACACCTCTGGGATCGGCTAGTATCAGGATCACCAGCACGACAAGGCCCAAGGTGTTTACCATTGTAATAGTGACGATCGGCGCAAGGCCGGCGAGCATCGTCGTGACCGCCAGCCCGACCAGCATCCCGGCCGATGGGGTAACCTTTTCAACGCTTACGGCTACTGTGACAGATTTTCAGGGAGTGCCGGTTCCCCCGGGGACTGCTGTTAATTTTGAAACAATCGTCGGCCGGTTCTCAAACGGGTCGACCAGCATCACCGTGACAACAACCTCAAGCGGTACGGCGGTCGTACACTTTTTCGCGCCGGTCGGGACCACACCGCAGCTGGTGCAGATTACGGTGGTGTCCATGGGGGTTTCAGCAAGGGCTGTGGTGATTATTACAAGTCCATCTGCGACACCTACGCCGACGCCTTCGCCTTCGCCGACACCTACGCCGACGCCGTAACCTGGCGAGGCAGGGGATTTTTATTGTTCTAAAAAACCTGGTCCTCTGGGCCAGGTCGGCGATATCCGGCTCTGTCTGAAGAATCGCTGCAAGAGTTTGAAGTGACTAAAGTTTAAAGTGAGCTAAAGTTGAGGAATTCCATAACTTTAGGCACTTTAGCTCACTTTAGTCACTTCAAACTTTTTCAATTTGCAGGAGGTCAGCCCTTTTCAGGAACAAACCAAAGCTTCGTCATCTTATCTTTTTGATCCCTTTTCTCGCTTTTTCCGCCAAAGGGGTGTCCGGGTCGATTTCGATAACTTTTTGATAGGCATCCCGCGCTTTTTTATAACTGTTCGACAGGGCATACGACCTGGCCAGATCGAAATGAAGTTCCGCCAGGCCGGGTTCATATTGAACCGCTTTTTCAAAAACTCCCACCGCCGCGACCGGCCGGCCTGTTGCCAGATAGGTCCGGCCGAGGCCCCGCAGCGCAATGATATATTTAGGTTCTTTCTTCAAGGCAGCAGCATAATATTTTTCCGCCAGACCGTAATCTTTCCTGTTGTAATAGGCCCACCCCAGATTCGAAAGCGGAATGTGGGGTGTGGGATCAAGGAGATCCTCCGCCACCTCCTTTAAAATGGGGATGGCGATGTCCCACTCCTTTTCGACCAAATAGACCGCTCCCAAACTGTTTTTTGCAGCCGCATAGCCGGGGTTTATTTCAATGGCTTTTTTGAAATGACGGATCGCAAGGTCAAAGCTTTCTTTTGCCACATACACCAGCCCGAGATCGTATTGCAGTAGAGAATCCTGAGGGTATAACTGTTCTGCTTTGAGAAACTCCTTTAAGGCTGCCGTGTAGTTTCCCTGAACCATATAACTTTCTCCAAGGTTTCTTAAGGCTTCTTCCTGCCTTTTTTTTTGCGCTTTGGGTTTTGTGGCACAGGCGGTCACAAATAACAAAAGGATTAAATTCGAAATCAGATAGCAGCAGGTAAGCTTTTTCATTGCTTTAGACTCCTCATCGATTTTCCGGTTTGTCAGGGCCGATTATCAAGATCTCGATACCCTGATCCCTTAAAAATAAAATGATTTCACGATCTAAACGGGCATCGGTCAGAAGCGTTTTCGCTTTCAGGGTATTTTTAACCAAAAAGCCCGGTACGGTTAAAGAGACATTGTAGATTTTGGGTCTTTTTGCTCCCAAAAAAACAGGGTCTTCTGTATAACTCCCCCCTAAGGCATCCAGCAATTTTTGAATGGCATTGAGTAAAGTCTCCTCCCTTTTTATCTGGATGATGTCAATACCGGTCTTTTTTATGGCGCGTGCAGCACCACCGTGAAGATTTCCAAAATCGACCAGCAATGGCTGCCCATCCGGTCTGGTTATCAGGTTTGTGAGGGCGTTGACCTGGGTGCCGGCATAGGGGAAACTGACGGTGATGTCTTCGGCAAACGTATACCCAATGACCGAAGTTAGGTCCTTTATCAGGATATTACGGTCAGAGAAGCGAAGGTTTGTGATCCCTTCTGTTTTCGGCATATTTTTTTCAGGGAGTGCTTTTGGCGGATCGGAGATTACGCCGCCTAGTATCTCTTTGATGACGATATTGTTCTGCTCCAGGTAGCGGTTCATTGATGGATGGATCCGCTCCTCCGGCCGGTCGATCGGTGTGATGCAGACCCGGGAAGTTGTTTTTCCGTCAGCATCTGTTTGCTCTATCAGCCATTTGGTGCGAACTTCCACTTTGATGCCCCCGTCAAAAAAGGAAATCCGGGTGTTTGGAGAAAACGTGTTAATTGCCTCGGAAATGGCGTCCAGAAGTTGTTCCACGGACATTTTGGGGGGCTTGGGAACAATCTTAATTCGTTTCCAAAAGGATCTAACCACACCGAGGTTCTCATCGGACAAAGATCCTTTCATGGGGAAGAGAATCTTTGTCCCATCTTTGAGAGAGAGGAGAGGAATTTTTGAGATATCAAGCCCCAGGTCATCTTTATCTTGTCTGGGAAAGTAGTAGATCCCTTTTTTGGAAAGCAATGCCTTCAGGAGGGCTGCGGTTTGATCAAGAGGTGCGACAGGCCGGCCGGGTTTTGGAATTGAAGTGGAAGGTTTTGATATGACGCCGGTACTTGGATAGAGTGTACCGATGTCCGCAATTGAGATCAGATTGCCCTTACGGTCAAACAGGGAAGGGTACCACGGTTCATTCCGAATCGCCGGGTCCGGCAGTCGGATAACCTGACCGGGGTAAATACGATTCAGATCTTCGATATCCGGGTTGATCAACGAAAACAACTTGGTTCCCTCCTGGTACGACTTTTTTCCGTGCCCGCGGAATTTACTGTCGATCAGGCGGAATATGGAATCACCCTTTTGTACTTCATAGGCCGCGG
>Ga0255058_10000658_pt1 | contig 19908 bp, 17 predicted proteins | sample Cases_109_9_MG_FD_188637 | JGI IMG/M metagenome (GOLD analysis project Ga0255058, IMG submission 188637) | Seawater microbial communities from Amundsen Gulf, Northwest Territories, Canada - Cases_109_9 | ecosystem: Environmental > Aquatic > Marine > Gulf | place: Canada: Northwest Territories... | reverse complement strand
CCTGTCTTTGGCACCTCCGGCTTGAGCTGCCGTACCCGCTCCATCGCGTCGAGGTGGACGGCGACGAGCCGGTAGCCGTGCCGCACGTAGAACGCGATCGCGCGCAGGTTGTCGTTCGTCGTCATTATCGTCGCCCGCTTCGCGCCCCGCCGGCGCAACTCCTCCTCGGCGGCATAGAGCAGGCGGCTGCCAACGTGCCGCCCCTGCTCGAAGGCGTCGATCGTCACGATCTCGGCGCGGTCGCCGTCCACGTGCCAGGTGACGAGGCCTGCGGCGCCCCACGATCGTCCAGGCACACCAGCCCCGCGACATCCGCGGGCTCGTACACGCGATCGAGCGAGATGACCGGCAGGCCCCAGAGCCTGCGCCACTGCTCCTCGATGTACGCGGCGTCCGCCGCCTCGAAGCGTCTCTCCATGCCGGGCCGGATTATACGCTAGCGATGGCGCGGCGAGAGCACGTCGGTGAGCTGGTCACCGAGCAGGTTAAACGACATCACGAGAAGCACGATGAACCCGGCCGGAACGAGGATCAGCGTCGTGTGCTCACGGACGTTGCTGACGCCGACTCCCTCGAACACCATCCGCCCGAAGCTAGGATGCGGGTCCTGCACGCCGATGCCAAGGAACGTCAGCCCCACCTCAGCCGTCGCCAGCGCGCCGAACGAGAGCGTGAACGCGACGAGCAGCAGATTCGTCAGGTTCGGCAGCAGGTGCAGGAAGAGGATCCGCGGCGTGCCGGCGCCGGACGCACGCGCCGCGATCACGTAGGGCTCCTGCCGCAGCGCCAGCACCTGAGACCGAACGACCCGGGCGATGCCCGTCCAGCCGAAGATCGCCAGGGCGCCGAAGACCAGGAAGTAGCTGGGCGCGCCCGAGCTCACGATCCAATCGAACCCGGTTAAGTCCTCCAGGTCGTGCGCCGCGCTCTGTATACGCGGCAGCAGCGTCGCTGTGATGATCAGCACGAGTAACAGCGTGGGGACCGAGGCGAACGTATCGGCCGCCCGCATGATGATCGAGTCGGTCCGCCCGCCCGCGTACCCGGCGGCAAGCCCAGCCGTCACACCCAGGAGGAGACCACCGGTTAATACCGCCGCAACGGAGACGATCACCGTCGTCTGCGCTGACCAGATCGAACGTGAGAGCAGATCGCGGCCGAGTCTGTCCGTGCCGAGCGGGTGATCCAGAGACGGCTCCGCGTAACGGTTGGTGAAGTCGGCCTCGTTGAAGCCGTATGGCGCCACCCAGGGCGCGAGTATCCCGGCGCCGTAGATGGTGACGATGATAACGACCGCCACGACCGCGACCGGCCGGCGCAGGAGCCGGCGCAGCACTCTGAAGTTCTGGCTCGGTGGCGCCGCTGCCTCGATCGCAACGGATGAGGTGTCAGCGAAACTCACGAGATCGAGCCTTCCACCCTGATCCGCGGGTCGATGAAGCCGTAGGCAATATCGATCAGCAGCATCGTCAGCACGAAGATCGTCGAGCCGACGAGGACGATCGCCGTTATCGTGTCGTAGTCGCGCGAACCGATGGACTCGAACGCCAGGAGCCCGATGCCCGGTATCCCAAGCAGCGTTTCGATGAAGATCGAGCCGCCGATCAGCGCCGACAGCTCGAAGCCCAGTATCGTGACGATCGGCAGCAGGGCGTTCCGCGCCACGTGTCGCGTGACGACAGTGCCCGCCTTCAACCCTTTCGCGTTCGCCGTTCGCACGAAGTCCTGGTCCAGCACCTCCAGCACCTGCCCGCGCATGTAGCGGGCGATGCCGGCGACACCCGGTAACGTCAACGCCAGCACTGGTAAGACGGCGTGCTTCGAGAAGATGCCCAGCTCGACGCCAAGGTACTCGGCCTCAGACCAGCCGCCCGAAGGCAGCACCCCCAGTTGAACCGCGAAGACCCATTGCAGCAACGGCACCGAGATCAGCACCGGCACCGATGCGAAAAGAAGGAAGACGCCGATCGATAACGGGTCCTGCCACGTCCCGCGGCGCAGCGCCGCCCAGGTGCCGAGCGGCAGACCGATCGCGAACGTCAGCACCAGCACCACGGCGTTGTACTGCAAGGAGATCCACATGCGCGGGAAGATCACATCTTCGACGGGAAATCCCTGGTAGCGAGTGCTCACCCCGAGGTCGCCGGTGAGGACGTTGCCCAGGTAGCGCATGTACTGCTCGGGCACCGGGTCGTTCAGCCCGCGTTCGTCACGAATGCGCTCAATCGTCTCTGGCTGCGCGCGCGGGCCGGCCTGGATCTCGACGTAGTCAACTGGCGCATAGCGGCCGAGGGCGAACGTTGCGAAGGAGACGATAAGGAGGATAACGGGCAGCAACAGGAGCCGCCGGATGATGTAGGTGGCGAGGCCCGCGGGCATGACGCCGTTATCTTAGCGGTTGATCGTCACGTAGCGAAGGTTCGGGATCACGAACGGCGGAATTACGAAACCCTCGACGTACGGCTTCACCAGGTAGCTCGCCTTACCGTGATAGAGCGGCGCCCACGGCATGTCATCGACGATCAGCTCCTCCGCCTGCTGGTAGAGCTCCAGGCGCGCCGTCTCGTCTGCCTCGCGGTCTGCCTGGTCGAGGAGGGCGTCGACCTGCGGGTTCGAATAGCCCGCCTCGTTGTTCGAACTCTGAGAGTGCAGCTTGATGTCGAGGAAGTTCTGCGGGTCCGGATAGTCCGCGATCCAGCCAAGAGAGAACATCTCGAAGCTACCTTCGTCGATGTCGCGCAGGAACAGGCCGAAGTCCTCCTGCTCGATCGTAACCGTAACGCCCAGCTCCTGCTCCCACATCGCCAGCACCGCCTGCAGGATGTCCGACGGCGCCGCTCCCTGTCCCGAGGTCAGGATCGTCGCGCCGTCGAGGACGCCTGGGCCGCCCGCTTCGTCCAGCAGGCCACGCGCCGTCTCTGGATCGAACGGGATGTCGGCAAGCGCCTCGTTGTAGCCATCCATGCCCGGCGGCAGGATCCCCTTCGCCGGCTCGACCAGGTCCAGCAGGAACTCCTGCGCCAGGAACTCGCGGTCGATCGCCAGAGAGAGGGCGTTGCGCAACTTCGCATCGTCGAACGGCGCTTCCCTGGTGTTGAAGCCGATGTAGAAGACGTCGAGCGACGGACCCTCATGCAGGTCCGCGTTGAGGTCACCGTTCGGGTCACGAACGCTCTCGATGTTGTTGATCCCGATTCCAGTTATGTCGATCTCGTCGTTCTCGTACATCACGAACGAAGAGCCGCCGGAGAGGATGTACGTCACGCGCTCCAGCGACGGCGCCGGCTCCAGGTGGAAGCGCGGGTTCGCCGTGAGCACGATCTTGCGGCCCAGATCCCACTCCTCCAGCTTGAACGGGCCTGTGCCGTTCGGCGTCAGCGTCCAGCCGCCACCCGCAAAGCAGGTCGCATCCCCAACCTCGCGCTGGTCAACGACGTAAGCCGTGGGATACGTCAGCTTCTCGATGAAGACGGCGCTCGGCTCGATGATCGTCAGCTCCAGCGTTTGCGGATCGATCACCCGAATGCCGGTCACCTCGTCGGCGTCACCGTCGGCGAACTCGGCTGCACCGATCAGATCGTCCAGGTAAACTTCGCCGACCGCCGACTGTGTATCCGGGTCAAGAGAGCGCTCCAGTGAGAACTTGAAGTCATCCGCCGTCACTGGCCGCGAGTTGTCATGGAAAAGGACGTTGCTCCGTAAGTTGAAGGTATAAACCGTCCCGTCGTCGCTCACCTCCCAGTCCTCGGCGACGTCAGGAATGACGTTCAGGTCAAGGTCGAACGAGACGAGGCCGGAGAAGATCTCGACGATGTACTCCGCCGAGCCGGCGTCGGAGGCGCAGGCCGGGTCGAGGGTGATAGGGTCGGGGCCGAAGAGCCGCAGCTCTCCTTCGATGCGATCGCCCAGAGCGTTGTCGTCGTCATCGCCACCGTCGTCGCCGGCTGACGGTCCGTCGTCACCGTCGCCGCCGCCGCCCGCGACGAGGACCACGGTCAGGCCACCGAGCACAACGATCATCACGACGAAGATGCTGGTGAGTGTGAGGACGAGGCGACGGGTTTCCATTAGAATCTCCGAGTGTCTCCTTGGGGTACGGCGGGCGATGCGTTCATGGTTTGCCGAATGATATCAGCGCCCCGTTCGGCACGGCAAGCGCTCAGCCGCTATCCTCGGTCGCATCTTCGTCCACCGTGGTTAGGGCGATGTGCAACTCTTCTAGCTGTTCCTGGGATATCGGCGTCGGCGCGCCCGTCATCGGATCGGACGCCGACTTCGTCTTCGGGAAAGCGATCACTTCACGAATGTCGGTCTCCCGCAAAAGGACTGCCAGCAGGCGGTCGATGCCGGCGCCGATGCCGGCGTGCGGCGGCGCACCGAACTCGAACGCTTCGAGCATGTGCCCGAACCTGCGCTGAGCCTCTTCCGGGGCGATGCCGAGCCGCTGGAACACGGACTCCTGCACTTCCCTCTGATGGATGCGGATCGAGCCACTGAACAGCTCCCAGCCGTTGCAGACACAGTCGTAGGCGTGTGAGCGCACGGCGCCGGGGTCCGTCTCCATCAGCGCTAGGTCCTCCAGGTTCGGCGATGTGAACGGGTGGTGCGCAGAAACCCAGCGCTCCTCCGTCTCGCTCCAGTCCAGCAGCGGATAGTCGGTAACGAAGACGAACGAAAGGATGTCCGGATCGGCCAGCTCGAGACGCGAAGCCAACTCGCGCCGCAGCGGGTCAAGCGCCTTGTTGGCAGCCGGTTCCTTGTCGGCGACCATCAGCAGCATGTCGCCGCGCTTCGCGCCGGCCAGCCGGGCAAGCGCCGAAACCTGTCCCGGCGTGAAAAACTTCGCGACGGGCGACTTGATGTCGTCCTCGGTCAGCGAGTCCATGTCACCCTCACCGATAAGCTGCATCGAGACGAGGCCTTTCGCGCCATACTGCTGGACGAAGGTTGTCAGGGAGTCCACCTGCTTGCGGCTCATCTCAGCGCCGCCGGGGACGTTGAGCCCGCGCACCACGCCACCGCCGTCGATGACGCTGCGAAAGACCTTGAACTCGCTGTCGGCCAGCACCTCGTTGAACGTCACCAGCTCCAGGCCGTAGCGCATGTCCGGCTTGTCCGAACCGAAGCGCGCCATCGACTCGGCGTACGTAATGCGTGGGAACGGCTTCTGGAGGATGCGGAAGTCCGGCGTCAACTCTTCCGTGAGGGCGACGTACAACGCCTCCATCAAGCCGAGGATATCTTCCTGCCCTGAGATGAAGCTCATCTCCAGGTCGAGTTGCGTGTGCTCCGGCTGGCGGTCCGCGCGCAGGTCCTCGTCGCGCAGGCAGTGGGCGATCTGGTAGTAGCGCTCGAAGCCGGCCACCATCAGCAACTGCTTGAACTGCTGTGGCGACTGCGGCAGTGCGTAAAACTTCCCGGGCTGAACGCGGCTGGGCACAACGTAGTCGCGGGAGCCTTCCGGAGTCGGGGCGGTGATGATCGGCGTCTCGATCTCGACGAAGTCGCGCCCGTTGAGGAAGTCGCGGATGAACTGCACGATGCGGTGGCGCATCACGATGTTGCTGTGCATGCCGGCGCGCCGCAGGTCCAGGTAACGGTATTTGAGGCGCAGCAGCTCCTCGACGTCCTGCTCCTCGGAGATGTAAAAGGGCGGCGTGCGTGAGGGGTTCAGGATCTGAAGCCTTTTCGCGTGCACCTCGATCTCACCCGTCGGCAGGTTCGGGTTCTCGGTGCCTTCTTTTCGCTTCGTCACGGCGCCCTCGACCTGGAGGACATACTCGCCGCGTAACTGTTCGGCCTCGCTGAACGAGCCGCCCGTCTCCTGCGGGTTGAAGACAACCTGCACCAGACCGGTGGAGTCACGCAGGTCGATGAAGATGAGAGCGCCGTGGTCGCGCCTTCGGTGGACCCAGCCGGCCAGCGAGACGGTCTCGCCCTCGTCGGACGCACGCAGTACACCGCAGGAGTGGCTCTTGAGCATAGCGAGACTACTATACCGGAGCTAGGGGCTAGGTTCAGGGAGCGTTATCGGCTGCGCTGAGACTTGATTACGACAGTGCCGGCCCAGAAGTCGTGAAACCCGCGCCGCTCCCGGTTACCGAACGCCATCAGGAACCCGATGAAGAAGGCCAGCGCCGAAACGAGGTACCCGGTGTAGCGGATGAACGCCTGGATCGCGAAGATCGGCTCGCCCGTCGATGTCACCACGCGCAGGCCGAAGGCCGCCTTGCCCGGCGTGGCGCCGTCCAGCGTCCAGAAGCCGAGGCAGTAGAGCATCGGGAACATGGCCGCGAACCACACGACCAGCGCCGGCTGGTCGACGACGACCACCATCGCAACCACGGGAAGGCCAACGAGAACGAGGTCGATCAACGCCGCACCAAGCCTGCTCGGCCACCGCGCATGGACGAGGGGCCGGGGTTCGGAATGCGCGAAGTCGTAGCCGCAGGCGCGGCACTGCGCGGCCGTCGACGGCGCGCCGTGGTGACACTCCGGGCACGGCTTAGCGATTATTCGCGCGGCGAACGACATCGCCGCCTTCGCCTTATCTTCGAGATCAGCGCTGCAAGAGTTACAGAACTGGTCCAGCGTGCCCAGCGTGCATCCACACTTGTAGCAGATTACGCTCATGATTCCCCTATCTTTTCCAATGGTCTCAGTGTCTAGACGCTCTGTCGCACGACCGGTTACAAGCGATACGCCATCTTCACGATACCTCTGCCCCCCTGTACTCAATCTTCACCACCGGGCCGGTGTTACCATCGCTTCAGGATGGCCAAGGACGCAGCGCTGTCGCTCTACCTCCACGTCCCCTTTTGCTCGCTAAAGTGCTCATACTGCGATTTCAACTCCTACGCGAAGCTGGACGACCTCGTGCCAGTGTTCGTCGACGCGCTGTGCACCGAGCTGGCACTCTGGGCACCCATCGTCCGCGGGCGGCCGGTGGAGACGGTCTTCTTCGGCGGCGGCACGCCCAGCCTCCTGCCCCTTCCCCACATCGAGCGCATCATGGCGACACTGCGCGACAGTTACCCACTCGCCGATGACTGCGAGATCACGCTCGAAGCGAACCCCGGCACGGCCGACCATGATTACTTCGCCGGCCTCCTCGCCGCCGGCGTCAACCGGCTCAGCATCGGCTTTCAGTCGCTCCACGACGACGAACTGGCCGCGCTCGACCGAATTCACAGCGCCGCTGAGGCAGTCCAGTGCTACCGCTGGGCGCGCGACGCCGGCTTCCGCCGCATCAACATTGACCTGATCTACGGCCTGCCCGACCAGCCTACGGCCTCGTGGCAAGAAACGGTCGAGCGTGCGATCGAGCTGGCTCCGGAGCACGTCTCAGCCTACGCCCTGACCGTCGAAGACGGCACGAAGCTCGCCTACGACGTCGAGCACGGCACCGTGCCGCCGCCCGACGGCGACCTGCAGGCCGAGATGTACGAGTGGGCGGGTAGGCGCCTGTCCGAGACAGGCTACCAGCAGTACGAGATCTCGAACTGGTCGCGACCGACCGAAGAGTGCCGCCACAACCTCATCTACTGGCGAAACAGCGAATGGCTCGCGCTCGGCCCCGGCGCGCACTCACACTGGGGCGGCCATCGCTTCGCGGACGTCTACTCGCCGAAGCAGTACGTCCGCCTCGTCGCAGCCACGGCGGAGGAGCCGCCGGCACCGGACACCTCACCGGCCGCTGTGCTCACGGCGATGAGACAGGTGACGTTCGTCGATCCGCAGCCGACCGCGCTGCAGATGGCCGACACGGCGATCCTCGCCCTGCGCCTGAACGCCGGCCTCGACCTCGGCGCTTTCGAACGGCGCTTCGGCCGCCGATTCGAGGACGTCTACACCGAGGCCTTCGCGGAGTCATTGGAGATCGGTCTCCTCGAGCGCAAGAACGGGCGACTGCGCCTCACGGACCGGGGCCGCTACCTGGCAAACGAAATCTTCGTCCGCCTCCTCCCCGACTGAGGGACGGCTAGAGCCCGTGCGCTTCCCGGACCCGCGCCAGTAGAGCACTCACGTCAGGGGCGCGCACGCTAGGCCCGAGACCGAGCGGATCCGATGCGAAGACGTTCCCCATCAGCGCGTCAAAGCACGCCTGCACCGACCAACCCAGAGCTGTGTAGTCGTATCCACCCTCAAGCGCGAAGACGATCCTGCCCTCGCAGAGCTCGTCCGCCAGCTCACGCAGCAGCGTCGCGATCTCGTAGTAGCCCGCCGTGCTGACGCGCAGCTGCGCCAGCGGGTCGGCGAAATGTGCGTCGAAGCCCGCGGAGACGAGGATGAACTGTGGGCGAAAGCGCTTCACCGCCGGCACGCAAACCTCACGGTAGCCTGCCCTCAGCGCCTCGTCGCCGCAGCCGGGCGGGTACGGAACGTTGATGATGGCGCCGCGGCCCGGCCCTTCGCCAATCTCAGACCAGTCGCCCGAGCCGGGGTAGAACGGATACTGGTGTGTGGAAAAGTAAAGTACGCGGCCGTTGCTGTAGAAGGCGTCCTGCGTGCCGTTGCCGTGGTGCACATCGAAGTCGATGATCGCGACGCGCTCCAGTCCGCGGCGCTCGAGCAAGTGGGCAGCGGCAATCGCCACGTTGTTGAAAAGGCAAAAGCCCATCGCCCGGTCCGGCGTCGCGTGGTGCCCGGGCGGCCGGACGAGGCTGAACGCCCGGCTGAGATCACCGTCGAGAACGGCGTCTACCGCGGCGAGAACGCCGCCTGCGGAGCGCAGCGCCACGTCGAAGGAACGCGGCACGACGTAGGTGTCCGGATCGAGCCACCGGCTGCCGCCCGCCGCCGCTCGTACCTGCTCGACAAGTTCTCTGCTGTGGACCAGCCCAAGGTCGTCCTCTGTCGCGTCACGAGCCGGCAGTTCCTCGAGGCGGCCGAACATGCCGGACGACTTCAGGTGCGACACGATCGCCTGCAGCCGGCCGGACGATTCCGGGTGGCCTTCCACGTCGTGCTCCAGGTAGATCGAGTCATAGACGTATCCGACGGGACGCACGGCGCGATGGTATCAGAGCAGAAATCGCCGGTATAGAATCGAACGGCTATGTACGTCATCGGCACCGCGGGACATGTGGACCACGGAAAGTCTGCGCTCGTCCAGGCCCTCACGGGCATCGACCCCGACCGCTGGGAAGAGGAGAAAGAGCGCGGCCTGACGATCGACCTCGGCTTCGCCTGGCTGCGGCTGCCGGGGGGCAATGAGGTCAGCATCGTCGACGTGCCCGGCCACGAGCGCTTCATCAAGAACATGCTCGCCGGCGTCGGCGGTATCGACCTCGCGCTACTGGTCATCGCCGCCGACGAAGGCGTCATGCCGCAGACGCGCGAACACCTCGCGATCATCGACCTGCTCGACATCGCCCACGGTGTCGTGGCGCTTACCAAGTGTGACCTCGTCGATTCGGACGGGCTCGAACTCGCCCGCTCTGACGCGTCCGACGCTCTGCATGGCACGACGTTGGAGGACGCTCCGATCATCGCCTTCTCCGCCGTTACGCGAGCCGGCCTCGACGACCTGCTTGAGGCAGTCGAAACTGAACTCGCAAAGACGGAGCGCAGACGCGACTCTGGACGTCCGCGACTACCAATCGACCGCGCGTTTACGATGGCTGGCTTCGGCACTGTCGTCACCGGCACGCTCGTGGATGGCTCGCTGCGAGTTGGTGACGAGGTCGAGGCGCTGCCCGCAAGCGTCCGCGCGCGTGTCCGTGGCCTGCAGACGCACGGGCAGCAGGTGGATATCGCGCCACCCGGACGGCGCACCGCCGTCAACCTCGCCGGTGTCGCTCCGGCCGACCTGCACCGAGGCATGGTGCTGGCACATCCGGGCGCGCTCCAGACGACCAGGTCCGTTGACGTCCGCCTGCGCGCCGTCCCGTATCTTTCGCGGCCCGTACGCCACAACCTGACCGTCACCCTCCACACCGGCGCCGCCGAGGTCGAAGGCCGCCTCTTGCTCCTGGACGCCCGTGAGGTTCCGCCCGGCGACGAGGCCTGGGCGCAGGTCCGGCTCGCCACGCCGGTGTGCGCACTCAGGGGAGACCACTTCGTCATCCGCGACCCGAATGACACTCTGGGCGGCGGCATCATTGTTGATACAGACGCGCCGCGACACCGCCGCTTCGACGCTGACGCCATCGCTCGCCTCGAGACACTGGCTCGCGGCTCACCCGAAGAGCTGCTTCTCGCTGCGATCACCCTCGCCGAACCGGTGGCGGCAGGCACCGTCGCCGGCGACGACGAAACGCGTGCGGCGCTCGCGCGGCTCACAGAAGCCGGAGATGTCATCGCTCTCAGCGAGGGCACACTCACAGACGAATCAGCCCTCTACACGCGCACCGGGCTCAACGCCGCGACAGACTCCGTCCGCGACGCGCTGACGTCCTACCACGCCGCCACGCCGCTGCGACCAGGGATGCCCCGCGAGGAGCTACGAGGCCGCCTGCAGCTCGAACCGAAGGCGTTCGACGAGCTGATGGCGCGGCTGGCCAGCGACGGGCTCGTCTCCGAACGCGGCAGCGCGGTCGGGCTCGCCTCATACTCACCAGCGTTGACCGCGCAGCAGGAAGCGGCCGCGGTTGCCTTCCTCGCGGCGCTGCGCGCAACGCCGTTCTCGCCACCAACGGACCGGGCGCCCGAAGGGGACGTGGTCGCCTACCTCGAAGGAGCCGGCGAGGTCGTTCGCACCGGCGCCGTCATCTTCGCCGCCGAGGTCTACAGCGAACTCGTGAACCGCATCGAGACACACTTGAGAGAGCACGAAACGATCACCCTGGCGCAGGTACGGGACATGTTCAACACGTCGCGCAAGTATGCTCAGGCGCTGCTCGAGCACATGGACGCGAAGCACATCACGCGGCGCCTGGGCGACGTGCGCGTTCTGCGCTGATCAGGCGCCCGCCGTCGCTGGTTCTTCGGACTTGCGCCACGGCATCAGGCGGCGCAAAGCACGCCCGAAGTCGCCGTTCTCCCACGAAACCAGTATCTGGCTAGCGATGAAGATCGAGCTGTACGTTCCCGCCGCGATACCCAGCAGCAGCGCGAGCAGCAACACGTTAATCGCACCAGCGCCGAGCAGGAGCAACGCAAGGATCGGGAAGATGACGGTGATCGAAGTGTTCAGCGAGCGCGACAGCGTCTCGGTCAGGCTGGCGTTCACGATCTCCTCGTAGGAGACGCCCGGGTTTGTCGTCACGTTCTCCCGGATACGGTCGAATGTGACGATCGTATCGTGCACGCTGAAGCCAAGCACGGTAAGTACGCCCGTGATGAACATGCTGTCGACTTCCGTACCAAATAGCTTGCCGAAGATCGAGAACGCGCCGACGACGAATAAGATGTCGTGGCTCGCCGCGGCCAGAGCCGCGATGCCGTAGCGGTACGCCTTCGGCACGTTCCGGAACGTCCACGAAATATAGGCCAGTATCGCGACGGCGGCGAAAGCGACGGCGATCGCCGCGTTGACGATGATCTCGTTCGAGACGATCTCCGAGACCTGGTTGAAGTTGAGCACCGTGAAGTCGCCAAGTTCGTCGCCGAGCCCGGCCTCCAGTTGGTCACGCTCCGAAGGCGGCGAGGGCCCGATCGGCGGCGACGGCGGCGTCTCCAGCTCGTCGATGCGAACGATGAAGTTGTTATCTGACGTCCGCTGCACACGCGCTTCGTCATGGCCCACGTCGGCCAGGGCGGTACGTAAGTCGTCCTGATCGACCGACTCGTTGACGAAGTCGAGCGTCATCGTGGCGCCGCTGGTGAATTCGATGCCCGGCTGCAGGGAGGGCGGTATCAGAAGGGAGAACACGCCGGGGACCAGAACGATCGCCGATATCGCGAAGAAGAGTCCGCGCCGGCGAACGAAATCGAACATGAACGGCCTGCGCGCCCGATCCGGGCGTTCCGCAGGCTGCAGGTCGCCCGCGAAGAGCCAGAGACGCCTCTCCAGGCCGAACCCGGCGAGGCTCCGCAGCAGCGTCCGCGTCACGACGTAGGCCGAGAACATGCTCACGACAACACCAATCGCGAGGGTAATCGCGAAGCCACGCACGAGGTCGGCGTTGAACCGGTCACCGAACCAGATCAGGATGGCGCAGGTTATCAGCGTCGAGACGTTGCTGGCCCAGATCGACGACCAGGCGCGCTCGAAGCCGCGCTCGATGGCGATGGAGAGCCTGCGACCGTCGCGTAACTCCTCCTTCATCCGCTCGAACACAAGGATGTTGGCGTCCACCGCCAGTCCTACCGATAAGACGATCCCGGCGATTCCGGACAGCGTGATCGTTACCGGCCCAATGATGGGCCCGAGCCCAAGCTTAAAGATCGTCATCACGACCGCGAGGTAGGTGGTGAGCGCTGCGATCGCGAGCAGTCCCGGCAGCCGATAGTAAGCGAGCATGAAGAGCATCACGGCAAGAATGCCGATGATGCCCGCCTGGACGCCCCGCACCAGCGTCCTGTCACCCAGCGTCGCGTCCACTTCCGTCGTCTGGATCGTGCGCAGCGGAACCGGGAGCGCACCGGCGTTAAGCAGAACCGCCAGGTTCTTGGCGTCATCTAGGTCGCCGATGCCGGTAATGGTCGTGATGCTCTGGGTAATCGCGAAACTGACCTGGGGTGAGCTGATCAGGTCGTCATCCAGGAAGATCCCAAGGGGCCGCGGCGGCGACGACAGGCGCGTCGTAATCTGCTCGAAGAGCAGGGTACCTTCGCCGGTGAACTCGATCGAAACCACGACCTGCCCGGACAGATCGAACGTCGCCTGGGCGCTACCCGCCTGGACCTGGCGTCCAGTCAGGGCCCGCACTTCGTCGTTCCGTACGCCGGTCGCCGGCTTCCAGATGACTTCGCCCGTAAACTCCGGCGTGGTGCACACTCCAACAAATACCTGTGTAGGGAATTCGGCGGAGAAGCTCTCACCGTCTTCGGTCCGACAGAGGATGACGCCGTTCTCATCTTCCTCCGGTTCCATGAACCGCAGCAGCGCCGTGCGGCCGATCAGGTCCTCGGCCTCTTCGGGCGAGACGCCGGGTAACTGAATCGCCAGCCGGTTCTTCCCTTCGCGCGTCACTTCCGTCTCTGAAACACCGAAACGGTTGATTCTGTCCTCAATGACGCTCTTGGCGGCGTCCATAGCGTCGTCCACGTTCGTTCCCACTGGCAGCGCCGAGACATCCGCCTCGGTCAGGACGTAGGTGCCGCCCTCGAGGTCCAGGCCCAGGCGAATCGCCTCGCGGTCGGACTTGACGATCCAACCGAGGAAACTATCGAACGGCTCGGCCTCCGTCAGAGGGCCTTCGGGATAGTCGGCCCAGTCCGGCAGGTACTTCTGGGGGTGCCCGGGCCAGACGACCATTATCGACACGATAGTGAGGATAGTGATCCCGATCAGGAACGGCAGGGTTGTGCGATGACGCATGCTTATCCTCTAGCTTCCAGTGATTGCCTCTTGTTAGCGGACTCGTCTTCCGCCGTCTCCGTCGTGTTCAGCCGCTCAACGATGGCGGAGGCCACCGCGCGCACCTCAATGCCGCCGAGGTCAAGGATGACCTCGGTAAGCCCTGGCTCTTCCGGGATACGCACATCCTTTACAACAGCGATGAAGCCCGACTGTGTCAGCACTTCATCACCAACGCGTAGGCTCTGGAGCTGCTGCCTCTGCTTTTTGCGTTCCTGCTGTACCGGCCGCAGAAACGCAAAGTAGAAGAGCACGGCGATCACGAGCGGATAGACGAGCGCGATCAACCATAGCGATTCCATAGCTAAATAGCCTAGCGGATTCGCCGGTTAGGCGCAGCGTTGACTACCGCCCTGTCTCCGCCAGAAGCCGGCGCGCCAGGGCAAGCGCTTCCGTCGGCGTGTCGACGTCGCCGGCTGCCTGCGCCTCGCGAACAGCCTCAAGCAGGGCACCAAGCAGCGCGCCTGGCTCCAGGCTCAGCTCGCGCATCAGATCGTCTCCGCTCACGAGCTTCGGCGGCGAAGTCACGCTTTCATCCGCCAGATGAAGGCGCAGGATATGGCTCACCACGGCCACGTGCGCCTTGAATCCTTCCCAGTTCACGTTCGGCCCCACGGTACCCAGATGGTCCGCGAGCGAGAGGAAGAGCGTATCGACACCCGCCTCGCCGGTGGCGCGGAAGTAGCGGTAGACCGCACGTTTTGTCGGCGCACGGTCCTGCGCCATCTGCACCGGCCGCAGGTGCGCCTCGATCATGCGCTCTACGATCTCCCGCTCGCGACCGGAGAAGCGAAGCCTCCGCATCAGGCGGCCCGCGATCTCAGCGCCGGTATCGCTGTGCCCGAAGAAGCGCATCCGGCCGGACTCCTCGAACGTCTTCGTCGCCGGCTTTCCGATGTCGTGCAGAAGACCGCAGAGCTTGACCAGCGCCCGACGAGGCGTTCCGGCAGCCACCCGCTCGCGGAAGTGCTCGCGGCCCATGCCCCACCACTCGAGCGCGCCCCACAACTCTCGCCACAGACGCCCGCCTCGCTCGTCAGCCGGCGCTTCGTCCGCGAGCAACCCGTCGAGCGCCTCTACTGCTGCAATCGAATGGCCGAAAACATCGTGGTGGTGCTCTTTCGGTTGTTCCACCCCTCGCGTGACGTCCATCTCGGGCAGCACCGCAGAGAGCAGTCCCAGCTCGTCGAGCAGGCGCATGCCTTGACCCGCCAGGGGCGCCGCCAGCATCCGCATCAACTCCTCGCGCTGCCGCTCCGGAGCCGCGTCCGCAACCCGTGCTGCGTGCCGGGAGATCATCTCCGACGTCGCTGTTTCGATCTCGAAGCCCAACTGCACGGCGATGCGCGCACCCCGCAGCGGGCGCAGCGGGTCCTCCGCCAACGCCTCTTCGTTTGTCGCGCGAACGAGGCGGGCTTCAAGGTCCGCAAGGCCGCCGGTCGGGTCGATCACTTCGACCGCGCCGGCTGCCAGCTTCTCCAGGGACGCCGCCAGCGCATCGATCGTGTAGTCACGCCGGCGCAGGTCATCCTCTATCGACGCCGCGAACGGCGTCAAGTCGATCGTCGCATCGCCGTCCGGCAGCGCAATGCGAACGTGCCCTCGGCCTTCGTCGAGCGCGAAGAAGTGCCCGCCCAGTTCGTCCGCAAGCGCCCGGCCGATGGCGAGCGAGTCGCCCGCGACGGCTAAATCCAGGTCGCGTGCGGGCAGCCTCAGGAGCGCGTCCCGAAGGAAGCCGCCTACCACGTAGGCGGACTCATCGCGCGCCGCGAAGAACGCCGCGATCCGCTCGACTAGCTCGCGCTGTTCGGGGGCGACCGTGATCCGCCGCATGCCGCCTCGGGTTAGCGGAGCGTGGCCTCGCGGCTGATGCTCTCGCCCGGCTCCACCTTCTTCAACTCGTCCAGGCTGTCGAGGTGGTCGATGTAGAGCGTGCCGTTGATGTGATCGATCTCGTGCTCCAGAGCCTGCGCCAGCAACGTGTCCCGCGCCTTGATCCGCACCGCCTTCCCTTCGCGGTTCAGCCCCTTCGCCACGACGACGCGGTGCCGCACGAGTTCGGCGTGATAGCCCGGCACGGAGAGACAACCTTCGTCCACCTGCCGCTCGCCGGCGACCTTCACGATCTCCGGATTGATCAGCGCGAACGGCTCCTGATCCGGGATACCGATGACGATGACCCGTAGCGAGACGCCAATCTGCGGTGCCGCCAGGCCAACGCCCCGCGCCGCGTCCATGCTCTCGATCATGTCGTCGATGAGCTGTTGCAGTTTGGCATCGCGGTGGGGTGCGCCGGGCACGCGCTTCGCCTTCTGGCGCAACACTGGCTCCGGCAGGTAACGGATGGGATGCACGGTCATATCTTGCTCCAGGCAACATTCTAGCGCAGCCTTGCCGCCGCCAGCCCTGCCCGCCATCATGTAGCCGATGATCGTGCGCGGGACGCTTCTTTCACTTGGACTGTGGATCGTTCTTCTCGCTTTCGTCCGGGTTGCGGTCATCCCTCCTGAGTCTTGCGGCATCGAGAGCGAGGAGCGCATCGCGGAAGCTGCCGTGGCTGCCGCCGGCTGGATGACCCGCAACCAGAACGCGGACGGGAGCTACGTCTACCTCTATTTCAAGGAAAGCGACACGGTGCCGAGCGCCTACAACGAAGTGCGTCACGCCGGAGTCACGATGTCGCTCTACCAGGCCGCCGGCCGCCTCGCTGACCGCGAAGCGCTTGCCACCGCTGATGAAGCCCTGGCGTGGATGCAGGAAAATCTCGTCCGTCACAACGGCTGGGCCGCGCTCGCCTCGGGCGGACGAACGGATCAGCCCCCTCTGGGCGCCTCCGCGCTAATGGTCATCTCCATGGCCGAACGCCGGCTGGCGACGGCCGACACTCAATACGACGACCTGATGCACGAGGTCGGCCGTTACCTGACGGCGCTGCAGCGAGAAGATGGCGGATTCCACGTCGCCTGGCAGATCAACGTCGATGCTCCCGACACGGTCGGAACGTCCCGCTTCTACCCCGGGGAAGCGCTGTGGGCGCTGGCGCTCTTGCACGAGGCGTTCCCCGGGGAAGGCTGGGACTCCCACGCCCGCGACGCCCTGCATTTCGTTACGACGCTGCGCGACGACGTGGAGGACGTCGACTTCCCACCGCTGGCTGACCAGTGGACCGCCTACGGCCTCGCAGAAATGGTCGAGTGGCGCCTCACGGACCAGCAGATCGACTACGCCCGCGACCTGGCCGGGCGCTTCGGCCTCCTCGTCCGCACGGCCAGCCAGCGCGAGGGCAGCTGGTATGGAAGCCTCTTGCGCGGCGAAGACGCCCGCGCATCCGGCGTCGGGACATGGACCGAGGGTCTGGCCAGCCTCTGGCGAGTCGCCGCGCAGGACGAGCGACTAGCCGACATCAAGGACAAGATAGAAGAACGACTTCATTGCATCGCCGGGATACTCGCCGACCGCCAGTTCGATGCGGAAGAGGCAGCGGAGTACGGTACGCCCGGCCTGGTTGAGGGCGCCTGGTTCCACGAGGGCGAGACCCGCATGGACGACCAGCAGCACGCCTTCTCCGGCATCACCTATGCGCTTGACGCCCTCGCTGAGCACAAGATGCGCGAACCAGAGGAGACGCTCGAATGACCGAGGTAATTCGCGCCGCCGTCGGCATTTTCGCCACGCTTGCGCCGCTCGGCCTCATCCCGGCCTTCCTCGCCGTCTCGCGCGGCGGCACCAGCGGCACCAACGCCCGCTCTGACCGGACGCTGCTTCTCGCCGTCATCAGCGCACTGGCCGTCCTGATCGTTGCTGTGCTCCTGACCGATCCCTTTCTCGGCTTCCTCGACGTCTCCGGCGAGAATTTCCAGGCCGGCGCTGCAGTGATCATGGCGCCGCTGGCCGCTCGGCTGCTCTGGTCCGGCCGTTCTCTTGGCCTCAGCGAAGTGACGACGAGCCGTCCCTGGCTCCTGCCGCTGGCGATTCCGGGCCTTGCCGGCCCCGCATCGCTTGGCGCCGTCGTCGCCTACAGCGGCCGCTACGGCGAGGCCGACGCCGCAGCGGCTGTCGCGATCGCGCTCGTGGCCGCGAGCGCGCTACTCTACGCCGGCGGCTCTTTGCAGCGCATACTCGGCGAGCGAGCGATCGGCGTCCTCGGGCGGCTCTCCGGCGCCTTGATCGTCGCCATCGCTGTCGAGCTGGCCGTCGACGGCGTTCGCAGCGTCTGACTCACACGTCCGCGATGGCCTTCAGCAGCAGCCTGGCGCCGAGCACGACGATCGCCGACGCCAGCAGGATCAGCACGGAGCGGCCCTTGATCCGCTGCGCCAGGCGAGTGCCCAGCTGCGCGCCGGGCACCGCGCCCACGGCCAGCGCCGCGATCTTGGCCGCCTCGTCGCCGCCCAGCGTGCCCGTCGCCAGGTGAATGGCGGACGCCCCGCCGGACATGAACGCCAGCACGAAAAGCGACGTCGCCACTGCGAACTGCACCGGGATGTGCAGTAGCAGGATCATCGCCGGCACGTGAATGACGCCGCCGCCGATGCCGAACAGGCTGGAGACGACGCCGATCCCAAGACTCAAAGTGATGCCCTGCCAGATCCGATAGGCGTACATATACTGCTTGCCCTCGGCGTCGGTGACGCTGCGCCGGATGACGCCACCGCCACGCAGCGGCTCGCGAATCGCCAGCGGACGGCCCCACAGGGACACCGCTGCGACTCCCAGCAACATCACCCCGAACAGCCCCGTGAACAGCCTCTCCGGCACGAACTGCACCAGAAGCGCTCCAGCCACGACGCCGGGAGCCGAGGCAGCCGCGAAGAGAAGCCCGGTCGTGTAGTCGATCCAGCGCTGGCGAGCATAACTCGTCGCTCCGGATGCCGCGCTCAAGAAGACGACGCCGAGCGAGATCGCAGTCACCTCTTCCGGCTCAAAGTCCGGGTAGAGAATCAACAGCGCCGGAACGAGCACGAAGCCGCCGCCCGCGCCGACGACGGTGCCGTAGGTCCCGATTCCGAGGCCAAGCAGCACGAGCCCGGCCAGCTCAAGCACCGGGCGCGCCTCTTCGACGAAAATCCTCGCGGGCCATCAACACCTATCCGGGCTGATAATACTTCCTTGCGCTGCCCGAGATACGCCCCTATTCTGGAATGCAAGCCATACGACCGGCCCAAACGCATTATGGAGACTACGGCCTCCGCTGACCCCAGCTCGTCTTCCTTCATAGATCGTCTGGCCGCGCGCCTGCCGATCTCACCGGAGTTCCTCAGGTTCCTCGTCGGCGGCGGCATCGCGTTCGTCATCAACCAGGTCGCGCTCCTGCTCCTCTACGACGTTCTCCCGATCCTCCCGGCCCGCGATAGCGACTTCGACTTCGGCCTCTTCACGCACCCGGACATCCGTCTTCTGCTGGCCTCGGCGCTAGCGGTCGAGGTGGCGATTGTCTTCAAGTTCTACGCGCTCGAAAACTGGACGTTCCGCGATCGGGCCCGCCGGGGATGGGGGCCGATCCGCTTCCTGCGATTCAACGCAACGTCCATCGCGGGCACGATCATCGCCGTGGCCACGGTGAACGTGCTGACGCCCGTTTTCGACATCAGCCCTTACATATCGCTGAGCGTCGGAGTACTCGTGGGCTTCCTGGCCAACTGGGCGTTTAGCGCCTACCTCATCTGGCCCCTCGCCCGTTCTGGAACAAGCGTTTCCTGATGAACGAGACTCAGCACGACGGAGCGGCAGGCTCCTCCGGGCGAGCCCCGGAGGGCCGGGACCCTGGCAATGGCCTGCTCTCCGACATCAACGTGCCAAACCTGATCGAGTCCGGCCGGCCCACCGTCATTGGCTGGTGCATCCTCTTCGCCGTAGTCACGTTCGGCCTGCTCTGGTTTCTCGGCCCGAAGGAGACGCCCTTCTCGTACCAGGTCAGCCAGGCGAACAACCTCATCCACGGCCACCTGGACATGGACCCGCAGTACACGAAGAACTACTCCGTCCTCGAGCGCGTGCTCTACGACGGCGATGGCTTCTGCTTCCCTCCCGGTGACCCGGAGGCGGCTAAAGTATCAGACCCCCGCTTTTCCGAGGACTGCAAAACGTTCATGCAGCATTCGCTCGGCCCAGCTTTCGTGGTCTTGCCGGGTGTCCTCATCTTCGGCGTGGACCTGAACCAGACGCTGATCTCCGTGATCTTTGCCGCGATGACAGCACCGATCGTCTTCCTCGTGGCACGCTCCCTCACCAAAAGCACCAGGGCGAGCGTCTGGCTAACGATACTCATGGTCTTTGGCACAATCTTCTTCTGGGTCGGCGCCAACGGCGGCGTCTGGTTCTTCGCGCACACGACCTCCGTCTTCTTCCTGTTCGGCGCCATCTACTTCACGGTGGCCAGACCTAACCCGCTGCTCGCCGGCGCCTGCCTGGGCGCGTCGTTCTTATCCCGCCCGACGACGATC
>Ga0255058_10000656_pt1 | contig 19948 bp, 18 predicted proteins | sample Cases_109_9_MG_FD_188637 | JGI IMG/M metagenome (GOLD analysis project Ga0255058, IMG submission 188637) | Seawater microbial communities from Amundsen Gulf, Northwest Territories, Canada - Cases_109_9 | ecosystem: Environmental > Aquatic > Marine > Gulf | place: Canada: Northwest Territories... | reverse complement strand
CTAACACCAAAAGGGCGGCGTAAAAACGATTGACGTGGTCGGACATTACCACTCCAGCGTTATTTTTCTAAAGCGCATGATGTCAGTGGATCGTTGTTATTTGGGGGAAAGGGCTTACCAGCGATTTCCGCCGTCGCCGTACCCGCTCCCGTACCTCTTTTGCAGGGTTCTGGCCTCATTGACCTTCATCGGCCGGCCATCGTAGTCGGTGCCGTTGAGGCCATCGATTGCCGCATGTGCTTCCGCTTCACTCATCATTTCGATGAAGCCAAAGCCCCTGGTTCGGCCAGTGTCATGATCGGTAATCAGTTTGACGGATTTCACGATTCCGTATGCCGCGAATTTATCCGCAAGATCCTGCTCGGTCGCTGAGTCAGGCAAATTGCCAACGTAGAGTTTCTTGCCCACGATATCTCACTTATGGTTCGGAACCGCTTAGCGGCGCTGGACAATCATGCGGTATCGTTTGCAATCACAGAGACTGGATAATTGCGCGATACTCGGTCTCCGAAAATGCACGCAGCGTTGTGGTGCGAAGCCCACCTTTTGAGGCTTGCGCCAATAGTACTTTGGCGAGCGTCGCATCGTCCGGCGCTTCTATCACAAACACAAGATCGTATTGCCCGGTCGTCATAAAAAAGTCACGTATCGTGGCACCGTCTTTTTCCCATTCTTCCCTGGCAGCGTCTAGCCGTGCCGGGCTTTCCCTTACGTTTTCAATGCCTTTTTGCGTCCATTGGCCGAGGCATATATAAGTGCTCATGATGTAGCTCTCCTTATCGTTGGGATATTAATTCGACAACAATTTCATCGGCAGCCCAGCCGTCTTAGGGTCCTTCGTGGCAGGAATGTCGCGGAGGAAGCGAGGACCCGTGGCTTTCCGTCTCCGCCTTTCGGCGGGTTTGGCTTTATCGGTGTTATCTCTTAAGCGTAGTAGAAAATTGGTCGGATTTCCTAGTATTTAGCGTAATCAGGCGGTATCCATATACGCCAATTGCTCCACCAAGTTCCGGCACCGGCGGCCTCACCTGCTTTTCCACAACCTCCCCGCAGGCCCGGTGCCTGAATCGGGCTAAAGCGGCCACTCAACAAGAATTTTTGGCAACTGAATTCTGAACGGCCGCTATTAGGTTCTGCCCCGGTTTGGTGGCTAACTAACCTCGAGGACGTCATCCGCCCAAGTCATGGCGGCCACGACTGTTGGGAATCCGATGGTACTGGTCAATAGCAATATTGCATGGCGAACTTCCTCAGCACTTGCCCCGGCTTCGACGGCGCGGCGCGCGTGGCTGTGCACCGCACCCTCAGAGCGTATTGCGGCCGCGGCCGCCAGCTGTACGAGCTGTCTTGCCTTCTCACTCAAAGGGCCTGCTTTGGCTGCCGCCACCCCGAGCGCGTCCACGGCGTCCAGCAGCTGCGGATGACGCTCCTTCATCTTGTGGTGCTGCTTTACTGGTATCTCATTCATGGGTTTAGACCTCGAAATCTATGGATCAATAGCACTTAGGCCGATCGTAGAAGAGTATCATCCAAGGAAATCTGAATGGCCGCTTTTCCCGAAAGCGGACATTCACGCACCCCAGAAAACGTTGAAATTAAGGTCCGCTTTCGGCCAGAAGCGGCCGTCAGAACTCCTTCCCGAACATAAGGCCTAGCACCAGTACTTGGTCTCCGTCGACGAAATCCACATCAAGCTGCGGCGATATCTCCCAGGCACCGACTTCGTACGCATACTCGCCACCGAGACGGACTAAAGATTCTCTACCGTGGTCCCCGTCCTCGACACCCGGCGCGATGTAGAACTTCCACCGCCCGGTGTGGTAAGCGAATGGCACTGCATACACCCAGAAATCGAGATCGCCAAAAGAATGCTCAGCTAACACCCCGACACCAAAGAACTCGTTCAGACGCCTTTCGTATTCAATTCCTAGCGTGAGGCCGTTCTCGTTCCGTCCTACATCAGTCACGCCAACAAAGAGAGCTAGCAAATTTGGGTGGAAATCATGCGTCGCCTCGTAATCTGACGCCAATTCGTGTTCGCCTGCCTGTGCAAAAGCGGGCGGCGCGCCAACGACGATAAGAAGCAGTGCCAGTACAGCGATTGAATCTAACTTTCTCACCATAAGTCCTCACGATCGAACCACATCGTATTCATGACTGTTTGACTAGTGACATCACTTTGCCAAACTGGACCGGTTAATACAGGCAAGTCAGTAGAGCTAAATCAATCTTTTGCTGCTTTCAATCTTTTTACAATTTGATCTGTGTTCACTACTTCCATGGCCAGGAATTCATAGTTAGTCAGCGCGGCTTCATACGCGGCATCGCCTGCTGCTGCGGTGGCGTCAGCTATGATTATTAGCTCAAAACCATTTTCAATAGCATCTCGAGCGTGTGACTCCACGCACATATTTGCTGACATACCGTACATGACGATTGTCTCTATTCCGTACATCCTCAGCTGAAGAGCGGCGTCTCCAGTCCAAAAGTTGCTGAGCCCCTTATGCGGATTCATAACAATTGTATTGCTGTCTGGTTTTAGGTCGGGGTGAAACTCATGCCCCCATTCTCCTTGCGCAAACATTTTGTTTTCAAACATCACTTTGTCGATGCCGTTAAGGGGTTGTGTAGGCCATTGCTCAAAATCTTTGGGCGTATACATGTGGGTAGAATAAAAGAGAGGGATTCCGAGATCTTTAGCTAGCGCTTTTAGCATCTTCTCTTTTTCAACGACCTTATGCTTAATCACCGTTGGGCCGACTAAGCCCCAGGCAGGACTTTTTTCTGACAAAAAATCATTTTGAGGATCGGTAACGAAAAAAGCTGTTTTTGAGAGGTTTATTTCTACCGTTTCTCTCGGCATGAAGCCTTGTTTATAAACGTAATCGCCTGACTCAGCGGCAGCGAAACTCGGAAGAAGTACGAGTGCAGATGTTATTGCTGTCAATATTTGGGCTAATTTGTTCATCATTCGAGGCTCCTGATTTAAATACATTTCTAGTTTGCTCTTTCGGAAATTATCAGGCATGCATGCGGTCGTATATAGGACTTTGGTCCTATGCCCGAAAGTGCGTGCGCGCACTAACACATATTCTTATTGACACGACGGGAGTCACGATGTCTGGAAACCCAGCACCGGCAACGCCGAGCACTCGGGCCCCTGTGACGAGGAATAGTATTGGATACAATCGGAAATATCGGGTCGATCAGAGGTCGGTGATACGGACAATCGGGTGGCTTCAGTGAGCAATGGTTTTGGGAAGCTGGTGACGTACCTATCTACTCCAAAGCAGACATTCACGACCAAAAGCCTAATGACCGCTTCGGGTCGTTAGCCGACCTTTCTTAGTCTAGCAGTCTACTGTCCGCTAACGGGGGCGAAGCGGACCCTCAGCCCACCAGAAAAGCGCCATTTTTAGGGGCCGCTGACGGCCAGAACCTGCCATCTAGGCAAGAGCAATTCTACCAATGTCTGTACGGTCGGGTCTGGGTTGTCACACCCCATTTTCTCCAGGTTCTCTCTTTAAAAAATCCCCAGAAGAAGGGGGGGGGCGGGGGAGGTCCATCAGCACCGGTCAATATGGATGCTGCCCCCTTCTCCTAGGGCATCAGAAGAGCGATAGAGAGTGCGCCGCTGGCCAATTCGCTTGCCGTTCAACACCGGATGATCGGCATAGTGAGAAACGCCGATGAAACCCCAAATAATTCTCCCTTTATGTTTTTTGGCATTCGAAATACGGAGCATAATCATCTCTGTCTGCTCACACCATTGGACGAAAGTCCTATACGCTCATTTATCAGCGCTTTTTAGAGTCCGCCCTAGCGTCAGGACTAACAATGTGCTCGACATACTGACTCTTGCTGTAGCCTGATAGTCGGTGCTTGTCCGGTTCTTTTCCGACAGCCCGCAGGATCCCTAAGGTGGCTGACGATCGTAGTCGTAGCTGCACTGAAAACGACCTCTGCTTATGAGGTGCAGGCATCGTATTATGCGAGCGCGGTTTCGATGGCATCAAGCAGCAAACTCTCATCGCAGGGCTTGTTCAGAAAGGCAGCGGCACCTACGGACGAGGCACGTTCCCTATAACCCAGGCCCACGTGTGCGGAGATAAACACCGTCGGAATACTTCGACTCGACGCCTCCAGCAAGGCATGCAATTCAAATCCATCCATATGGGGCATCGATACGTCGACAATGAGACATGCCGCCCGGTCAATGAAAGTTCCGTCCAGACATTCGCGACCGGACGCATGGAGCTGGACCTCGAAACCGAACGAATTGATCAAGCGACCTAACGCGCGTCGCATAGACGCGTCATCGTCAACAATACATATCAGTTCTTGAGTCTGGGCCACACATTGATGGTAAGAAATAAGCTGGCAGTAAACTATTGGACTTTGGTCGTACTGCCTCCGGAACGGAACCGTGCAATTCGAGCGGCCTACGGACTGTTGGCTGCAAATTCCGAAATACGCACCAAGTCGGTTACTGTGCGAGCCCCTACCTTGTGCATAACGTGCCCGCGATGCACCTTGACCGTTTTCTCGCTGATCCCCAGCGTAGCCGCAATTTGCTTGTTCCGCAGGCCGCTGACGACCAAGTCCATGATCTCGGCCTCGCGCTTCGTAAGCATCGCGGCCTTCTGTCTTGCCGCCACGTGCTGCGCATACTGATCTCGACCCTGACGATCCGCCTCAATGGCGCGCGCAATGGTGCTAATCAGCACCTCGTCGTCGATAGGCTTCGAGAGAAAATCCACGGCGCCCTGCTTCATAGCGAGCACACCACTTGAGGTGTCACCGGCACCGGTCATGAAAATGATAGGCATAGTGTATTCGCGGGTGTTGAGCGTTGTCTGCAAGTCGAGGCCTGATTGCCCCGGCATGTGCAGATCGAGCACCAGGCAGCCATTCCCACTGTAATGCTCACGCTGCAAGAAGACGTGTGCAGACTCGAACGTCTCGACCGCATAGCCGGCCGCCCCGATCAGCGTGCCGATTGCTTTGCGAACCGATGGGTCATCATCCACGAGGAAAACCGTTACGAAATCTGAATTATCGTCTTTATGCTCCGGCTCGTGCTCGTGCGTACGTGCAGCGACCGCTTCGACCCCACTTGACACCGGGATGGTGAAGTAGAATGAAGCACCGGATTCGCGGTTATTCTGGCCCCACAATTTGCCGCCGTGGGACTGCACTATCGTCTTTGAAATAGCGAGCCCCATGCCCATGCCCTCCTCTTTCGTGCTATAGAACGGCTCGAGGAGTCGCTGATATGATTCATTATCAAATCCAACCCCGTTGTCCCTGACACAGACTTCGACTGAACGCGATCCCGGGTAACACACGTGGATCGAGAGAAGTCGATCGCCCGGGTCGCACTCCTCCATCGCATCAAAAGCATTCATCAGAAGGTTCATTAGAACCTGTTGCAGCTGAATACGGTCGCCGAACACAGCGGGGAGGTCGGGAGCGAGCTCTATCGTCAACTTGGTCTGCCTGATAATGGCCTCACTTCGCAGCAGAAGCTCAGTCTCGGTAACGATTTGACTGACATCGATGACTTCATCTTTACGTTCCCCGGGCTTCATCAGTACCCTCATCCGTTGAACAATCTTCGCCGCCCGTTGCGTATCAGCGATCACATCCGAGATGGCCTCATCGGTGTCTTCAAGACAGCTTGCATCGGCATGAATTTGCCGCTTTAGTGCCTGGGCGCTGGCGAGGATAGCCGCAAGGGGCTGATTGATCTCATGGGCCAGTGAGGCTGAAACTTCTGCCAGCAACCCAACCCGGTCCATATGTGCAACCTCCTCCCGGCGCTGTGCAACAGACTCTTCCGCTTGCCTGATTTCGCTGATGTCGCGCAGAATGACGGTTAACGTAATCTTGCCATCACGCTCGAGCCTGGAGATTGAAGCCCTGGCCGGAAACGTGCTGCCGTCTTTTCTCAGCCCCGTGATATCTGCGCGCTCGTTCATCAGCCGGCTGCGGTTCTGTGTGCCCGCATAATTCTTTACATGCTTTTTGTGGTTGCGTCTGTATTGCTGCGGAAGGAGATTTTCCAGGAATTCTCCCTCAACCTCACCGGCGCTGTAACCGAAGATTTGCTCCGCGCCATGGTTGAAGTGGGTGATCCGTTGATTTTCATCAATCGAGATGATGGCGTCGGCTGCGATTTCGACGATGCCGGAAAGCAGCGACTCCTTGCGCCTGATGTCCTCGAGCTCGTCGACCAATTGCTGCTTCGTTTTGCCAACATCGGCCTTTGCTAAGTCAAGAGACTTCGGCACTTACTCCCCCCATGGTCCAGTGGCTGGATTGAATTGATTACTCACTGGAAAGGCAACGATTGCATCAGGCGAGTTTATTTTCCGAAATTATCGGCCTGAGCGCATTTTCATATTGGCGCAGAAATACATTTTAGTCAATATTTTCAATGACGTGCCCGTACCGAATTAGTTTAAGGGCCCAAAAACTCTATCAGAGCCCCGGTATCGCCAATAATGCGATGCTACACACCCTGATGAATCGCCTTTTGACCTTAAGGTTCGGCCAAATTTTGCAACTGCTGATATCATTCGACCGCAATGTGTGTTCGACGACATTGATCGCCTTACAGGGCGGCCTCGTGCGTCGATTGTTCCATCGTGTCCCGAGCAGAACCCAATGCGTCATGTCCAGCATCCCGACCGAAGACCACGAGTGATTCACCGGCATTGATCTGAAATTCTGGTGATAAGTCGAACGCTAAGCCGCCGCTGACCCGCCGGACCGCCAGCAATCTAAGATCCAGTTTCGCCAATCGCAACGCAAGCGAGTGTGGGCCCTCGGCGGCCTCACGCGGTCCTAACGAGTGTTCGCACACACTGTAACCGTCGCCAACCTGCGCCAGGCGGTGAAAGCTTCGTCTCCCGAGATACGTTGTCGATTCGAGAATATTGCTTATGAACGAGCACATGATTCGATCGGCCGTCCCGTTTAGCATCAGAAACCACAATAGCGCCAGGCCGCCCAACAACCAAATTAACTGCACAATGACAGCTCCAGGCTCACCGTCTGTATGGACAAGCGACACGACGAGTGTGGCGAGCACGGTCACAAGGCCGAGATTTCCTATGATCATCAATAGACTGACGATGCGACGCCTGATCGGATAGTTCACAACTGTTTCCGCTTCACTGGTTGTGAACCCGGTTCCCGTAAAGGCCGAAAGCGCCTGAAACCTTGCGCTATTGTCCGTGAGGCCGGTAATTCGCAATGCGACCGCAGCGACGCGAACTATAAATATCGATACGCTTAACAATACAAAGATAGACAGCGCCGCACCCATTGACTTCTCTTCCTCACTCTTTTTAAATCAAATCAGCGTCGGTAATGATCTCGAGCAGCGACGGACCATTATGATCAAGTGCCTCATCAAGCGCCGCTGCCAGCTTTTCAGCTTTCTTTACACGTATGCCCTTGCCACCGCAGAGATTTGCGTACGCCGCAAAACTCGGATTGTGCAGTGACGTCTGCCAGACAGGCCATTCGCCCGCTCTCTGTTCCTTCGAAATCTTGCCAAGCTGCGAGTTATTCAGGAGCACATGCGTGATATTCATGTTGTATTTCACGGCTGTAGTAAAATCCCCCATATACTGACCAAAACCACCGTCACCGCTAATGGAGACGACTTTGCGACCTTTGTATTTTTCCTGATCCTGTGTTGCCGCCCAGGCACCCATTGCTGCGGGAAACGAAAAACCGATCGAACCAAGGTAGCCTGACATCAGGATCCGCTGGTCCTGACATTCGAAGTAACGCCCAAATGAATACGTATTGTTGCCAACGTCGACAGCAATGATGGCGTCGTTCGGAACAGCGGCGGTGAGTACGGCGAACACGGCCGAAGAATTCAATCCTTCGCCCCGATCATCTTCCAATCGACTCTTTTTTTCGTCTCGCCAGATCGCCCAGCGCTCCGCGACTTCCGGCCGCTGGTCAACAGCCTTGGTCCACTCTGGAAGCTCCGCCGCGAGACGCCTCGCCGTCACACCGATCTCCGCCCATAGCGGAACGGTCACGCCATGAAATTTGCCCAGTGTCATGCGATCAAAATCGACCTGGATGATCGGCCGCTTTGGAGTAATTCCCGTGTGGTTCGAAAATGACGAACCAAATGCGACAATCAGATCGCACTCATTCATAAACCAACTTGCGACCGGCGTGCCCGACCGGCCCAGCACGCCGGCGGCCAACGGATGGCCATCGGAAAGCTGACCTTTCGCTTTGAAAGTTGTCAAAATCGGTGCATGTAAGTGCTCGGCAAGACGGGTTACGTCATCCATCGAATCTCGTGCACCATAACCAACGATTATGATCGGCCGCTTCGCCTTTTTTATGAGCGAGATCGCATCATCAAAGACATCTTCCGCCGGGCCGATGCCGGCAGCCGCCACTCTACCGTCGGGGCCGGAAGCCACCGCTTTGTCTGGCGCTGGTAAGGTCTGCACGTCATCTGGAAATATCAGGTGAGCAACATCTCGCTCAACCACCGCGTTTTTGCATGCCAACGTCATCAGTTCCGCATGCTTGGAGGTATGCAAGACCGTTTGACTGAAACGTGCGACCGGAGCGAAGGCAGCGGCGAGATCGATCTCCTGAAATGCCCCTGGCCCGAACACCTGTGCATCGACCTGGCCTGTTAATGCAAGAACCGGCGCCCGATCGACCTTGGCATCCCATAGTCCGGTCATCAGATTGGTGGCGCCGGGACCCGCGATGGTCAAGCATGCCGCGGGTTTGCCGGTTAATTTTGCGTAGCCCGAACAAGCAAATGCAGCCGCCCCTTCGTGGCGGATGCCGTAGTAATTCAAACGGCCTTTTTTCTCCTGCAATCGAAGTGCATCGGCAAGACCGAGGTTAGAGTGTCCGACCATGCCGAACATGGTCGTGACGCCCCAGTTGGTCATGGTCTCGGCCATGATATCGGTGACAGTTCTGACATGCGGCGGCTCTGGCTCGAGCCCGATGTAGATCTCATCATCGCGCACCTCGACCGGAAAAAGCATTTGACCAGTATCCTCGTGTGCGCCTGGAGGCCTACCGGTTTTTGGATCAAAATCCCATCCGTGCCAGGGGCAACGAAGCCAGCATTGCCCATCGTTGCCGACTTCGATTGAACCTTCGCCCAATGGTCCACCCTGATGAGGGCACCGATTGTCCATGGCAGTAAAATCGCCATCTATGTTCGTTAACGCCATGGAGTGCGTAGCCGCCGTCACCGTCTTCACGCGACCGGGTGGAATCTCGTCCGTAGCAGCGACGCGATACCATTCCAAAGATGTTTCTTTTTTAGTCACTGTACGAAACTCCCTCAAGCAACCTGATCCAGCATATGTTCCCGTCCTGACGCCAAGAGAACTCTCCAAAGATCCAGCAGATAGTCGGTTGGCTGACTCATATTCGATAGCGTTTTGTACAGCAGCACCGCGCCCTGGAATGGCTGTGCCTGCCATACGGTTCCGCTTGGCAACCGGTCATTCGCAAGACCGTCAGGAAGGGGATAGGCTGTGACATATAAGTAAGGCTCGTGAATGCTGTCGTCGCCAAGCACGAAGCCGAAATTCATTTGTTTGTCCGCAGACTCCTCGTTCTCCGGATTCTGGTCCGGCACTTTTTCACCCGGAAGCCATAACATCGACAGATCGAAATGATGAGGCCAGACCTGTATCGGGCTGGCTTCTTCACGAATTTCTGCACGGAATCGGGCCATTGTCGCAGCCACGTCGCCGAAAACCCTGGCTATACGGTTCGCCGTTTCCTCGGTGTAGCCATCGAATTCTTTTGTTCGCTCGATCCCGGGATTAATTTTTGCGGCGAAATCTTCGTTGATACCACTCGCTGCAAGAAAATCGGCTATAACGTCGGCCAACTGAAAAGCCGGCTGCCCCCGCAATGGTTCCGCATGCGCCTCGCCAGTGGGCGTTCGAATGTGTAATTGGCTGCTCCGCATGTCGAGTTCCATTTCGAAGTCTGCATCGGCGTGGATAACGCCAGTCGTTAAACCGGTCAATGAGGGTCTCAAGCTGGCGTGCCACCAGTGCTTTCGTTTGGTCCGGCACGTCTTTATCCAAGCACCCAGGACGCGAGCGTATGCATGTAGCGCATCCTTTGTTTCAGCGATCGATTTTTCATCGAGGGACGGAAATTTCCGTGTCGTCATTCTTCATCTCCGCTACGTCAAATCAGGTTCTGCTGACACCGCCGTATGCGACGCCGGTCAGGTCAGCCATCTCACTTTTGAACGTGGTCAGATCATCGGCTGTGAAATCGCCGACGTGGTGGTGCCCGGCTGCACGAGCCAGAACGGTCATTAACTCAACCGCCGCCGAGAAGAATCGTGCGAGCCGTTCTGCTGCAATGTCGACGGGGAGACGCTCGCGAAGATGTGGTTTCTGCGTTGCGATACCGACGGGACAGTTGTTTGTATGGCATGCGCGCATACCGACGCAGCCGATCGCCTGGATGGCGGCATTGGCTACTGCTATACCGTCCGCACCCAGTGCCATAGCCTTGACAAAGTCGGCAGGATGTCTCAGACCGCCGGTAATGATAAGTGTTACGTCAGATGCATCGCAGGAATCCAGGTGAGACCGTGCCCGGGCGAGTGCGGGTATCGTCGGCACTGAGATATTATCCCGAAAAATCAGCGGCGCCGCCCCGGTGCCGCCGCCGCGACCGTCGAGAATGATGTAGTCAGCATCAACCTCCAATGCGGCATCAATGTCCTTCTCGATGTGTTGTGCAGAAAGCTTGAATCCGACTGGAATGCCACCGGTATTCTCACGTACTTCGGCAGCAAAATCGCGATATTGACTGATCGTTGTCCAGTCCGGGAATCGCGCGGGTGAGATTGCCGGCTGACCTTCGGGTATCTCCCGCACCTCGGCTATCTTGCCTCTGACCTTGATTCCCGGCAGGTGACCACCAGTGCCTGTCTTTGCACCCTGTCCGCCTTTGAAATGAAATGCCTGCGCCTGCTGCACCTTGTCCCAAGAAAAACCAAATCGCGCCGACGCGAGCTCGTAGAAATATCGTGAGTTTGCTGCCTGCTCTTCCTGCAACATCCCGCCTTCCCCTGAGCAGATTCCAGTCCCTGCCAGTTCCGCACCTTTGGCTAGCGCGACCTTCGCCTCTTCGGACAACGCACCGAAACTCATGTCGGATACGAACAGCGGGATATCGAGTGCCAGCGGCTTTTTTGCGCCCGGCCCGATCACCAGATCTGTTCCGCAGGGCTCCTCATCAAGAAGCGGCAGCTTGTGTAACTGACCAACAACCAATTGAAGATCGTCCCATTTCGGCAAGCTGTCCCGCGGCACGCCCATCGCAGCCGCAGGGCCATGGTGCCCCAACTTGGTAAGCCCTTCGTCGGCGAGCATGCGAATAAACTTGACGTACGGTTCATCCGCCGTCCCGGTCGGGTCCTGGTAAACACCCTGATATGCATCTCGCTTGAACGGCTGCGGATGCTCGCGGGCCCAGGCGGCGATCCCGTCTTCATCGACGAATACCTGCCCGTCCTCCACCCAGGCATCAAACTTGGGAAGCGTCTCACTATGGTTGTATTCGCTGACCCCGGTCTCGAGCCGATAGTCCCAGCCATGCAGGCCACAGATCAGGTTGTCACCCTCAACGTAACCATCGGCCATCAGGGCGCCTCGATGTGCGCAACGCCCGTAAAGCACGCTGACCGAATCGTCGTAACGGAGGATCACGAGATCAACGTTTGCAACGAGCGCGTGTGCCGGCACCCTGTCCTCAAGTTCGCGCCAGCTATGTATCGCTGTTTTTTTCATCACCATTAATCCTCAGTTAGCGGTGTTCCGCCGGTGTTGGCCCTTCGCGCAGCGGCAATTCAGCGGCGGGTTGATTTTCCTCACACTCACCCATGCGCGCAGCCATTTGCCCGTACCAGCGAGCGAATGGTGCCGCTGTCAAACCGTGCAGCAAAGCACTCAAGGCCACTGTTATCACTGTAATTGAGAGTAGCGCCTCGTAATGGGGTACCTCGGATTCCCCGAGAATGAGCAGCACGAACAGAATCGAAGCCAGGCCCCTCGGTCCGAACCAGCCCAGAAAGAGATGTGACGGCAGTCGCAAACCGGAACCGATCAAAGAGATCGCAATTGGCAACATTCGAATCACGGTCAGGCTTAACAATGCATAGATGAAATAGCTGGGTTGCAGATGCGAAATACTTTCGGGAAGCATCGCAGCACCAAAGATCAGGAACGTGATCAGAACCAGGAGCTGGCCTTCCGTTTCCATGAACTCGAACAGAAACGTGCACGGATGTCGGACTGTATTCCCAAATACCATACCGCCGACGAATGCAGCTATGAACCCGTTGCCACCAACGAACTCTGCTGCAACGTAGGTCAGCACAGCAAGTGACAGTATGCCGATACCCTGAAATGGCATCGTGGCCCAGTTACGCTCTGCAGCTAAATCCAGTAGGCGCGCACCGATGTAGCCCACGAACACACCAACTAAAGGTCCAAGTGTCACTTGCATCAGGCCAAAGCGAATCCAGTCACCGGCTTCAGTTGAACCGTGTTGCGTACCTGCAAGCGCTGCCAGGAGGAGCACAGCCGGCAGTGCAATCCCGTCATTGAGGCCGCTTTCGATATTGATCGCCTGCCGGATACGAACTGGCACCGACCTTGCTGATACCACGGACTGGCCAAGTGCTGCATCGGTGGGTGCGAGAATTGCCGCCAGTAAGGCTGCTTCCCAGATCGAGAACGAGGGAAAGACCTGCGTGGCAATTACTGTTCCGGTGACGATTACCAACGGCAAGCCAATGGTCAGCATGCGTACCGGAAGATTGTGATCCCGGCGTACACGATTGAGGTCGATACGAGCGGCATCTGTAAACAGAACAAGTATCAGTGTGACTTCGGCGATCAGGTGAGTCGCAGAATGCCCAACATGCAAATCTGCCACACCAAGGCCGCCAGCACCAACCAGGAAGCCGAAACCGATGAGCAACATTGGCGGAGTGATCGGCGTGCCCTGAATTCGACCCGAAAACATTGAGAAACACAGAAATCCGATCGCTATCACGGCGATTGAAAGAAGGTCCATTACTGGTGCCGGTTGATGTTCCCGACGACGACAAATGTCATGGGCGAGATTTGGCTGAAGTAACGAGCTGATCTTTGCATGCTTAAGTTTCTTTTCATTTGCAACCAAGACAATCTGCCGATACCGTCCCGGAAGCGGCCGCTGTAAATCCTCAATTGATTCGAACTCAAGGTCAACCTGGCCAAACCAGGATCTTTGGTCCGCTCACGCTGTTAGGAATTTCGGTTGTTGATTCAAATTTCCGTCCGCCCAGCAACGCACAAATCGCTCCGCTGTCATTCCACGTTCGGTAAATATTTGATTTCCTGGCAGCAAATAACAGAGGTCTGACACTACCCCATCTCCACGTAGGTGCGCTATTGGACTTTGGTCCTATACGCCCAACGGGTTGATTTTCATCCAAAAGTGATCCATTAGACCCGGGTGTTTGCACCCAATGAACCCATGATTTCTAGCCACTATTTCCATGTAGGTCTAATCGTAGTCAGGGCTTCCCCGATCGAGAGTTCAGGGGGCGCGAAAACTATCGTAGCCAGTAATAATTTACTTAATTTTCTCAAGCGAAAACTCTCCTGGTTCAAGGACTACTTGGACCAAGAAATCCGTTCGACAAAGAATGCGGCGATCACGCTAGTCGCAAGGGCCAGGGAAAAAAAGCACGTGGGTATGTTGTCAACGCTCCTTGGACACGCCTCGTATCCAAGCACCTCCATACTTGAACCCATCAGTGCCAGGCTGAAGACAGGCATCCAACCTGCTGCAAACAGTCGGGTTCGAAGCCCAACTCCGACAAATACGGACGCGCCTATCAGTACATACCCCAGCAACACAACGTAGCACGCGGGCACAATGCCCAGTGTGGGACAGGGTGCGGCGCCCGTCGCGTGTCGAAATGCAATCGGTGCAACGCCGACCAAGCCAATCGCGCAGAGACCGGCCACAACGAGGCGCGCTGTGATATTGACGGACGACTTGTTTTTCCGGCTCAGAAAGTCACCGTGTCGTTTCGCCAATCGCCGCTGAGGGCCTGCTGATTTCCATCAATAAATGTGGCAATTACCTTAGTGGCTCTTTGATCCCTAAGGCCAAACACCAGAATATGAGATGGGTCCGAGCACAAACCCTCTCCGGAAACGAAAGGCTTTGTCATCACCCTTCCATTGGCCAACGTTACTTCAACAGTTGCCGCAATCGACGACACATTATTTGGTAGCTTCACCTTTAGAAAACCGTTGTTGCCGCTCATACTTAAAAATGCCTGCGAACGACCAGCGATATTGACATGTACAATGTCCGGGTAGCCATCTGCATTGAAATCAGCAGTTATCGGCGCAATGGAATAACGTCTATTGACAACGCCGGCTTCCTTACCCACAGCAGCAAACTCGCCGTCCTCGTTCTGGATCAATAACCGCCCCGGCAGCCGCAGAGACGGAATTTGATGAAATGGCAGACCAATGTAATTTTCTGACACAATGAGGTCCTCACGCCCATCCAGATTCAGATCCTCGAGCGCCATACCCCAGGAAAATTCATAGTCAGCGATCTTTGCGCTCTCTGCTGCGTCGCGAAACACGAACTCCCCGAGATTTTCAAAAAGCAACCACTTCCAGTTGCTGACCTGATCATCCGTAAGATCTCCGTGAATCAAGAAATTTGGTGGCGTCGAGCCCACGTTCGAAAAGGCAAAGTCGACCCAGCCATCGTTGTTATAGTCGCCAACGCCTATGCCCATGGGGTAACTGTACTGCTCACTATTGGGGTTCCTCCGATTGATGAAGTTCCCGTCGCCCCGGTTTTCCCAGGTTCTGACCTGCCCGGTGTCATGCGCGACCACGAGATCTTCATCACCATCTCGATCGATGTCGATAAAAATACCCATAAAAGTGTTGTGCTTGTAGGTAAGCCCCGCTTTATCGGTCACATCTTCAAATGTATTGTCGCCTTGATTCATGAACAGATGACTGCTGCCGCCATACCCTTCCTTATTGAAAATATTCTGGCCTTCCACAAGGTCAAAGCGCACGTAGCCCGCTACGTACAAATCGAAATGCCCGTCACGATTGAGATCCGCAATCGCAATCGACATCGGCGTTGTATCCTCCGGAATATCAAGGGGTAACTTCTCATTCGAAAAGGAATCGCCCAGGTTGCGATGCAGCCAGACACCGTCGGTACGACTTACCAGAAGATCGTCCCGCCCATCGCCGTCAGTATCGATAACTGATGCACCAAAACTTGCAACATCATCGCCTTTGCTGATTCCGGCAGCATACGGGATCATCTCGAATTCGCCATCCACATACTTCAGCAACGCGTCCGACTGCCCCGGTCCACCGCCCAGGAACAATTCCTCGGTACCATCATTGTCGATATCGATAATGGCACCAGCGGCGAACGGGTGCGCGGTCGTAAAGTCGTTGTTTTGATCAAACGGGATATCGATGGCCGTGTACTGCGGAATACTCACGCCATCCATCGACACTTCGTAGTCAACCCTGGCATCCATGATGCCGCGCCCGGTAACCACCAGCACTACAATCACAGCGAGTGCGAGCGCTATTTTTGCTATCAAAATTACAGGCTTCATCGATTTAGAGTCCTTTTTTGTTGGCGATCGCTATTGAAGCCGAAAACAAAATGAGGAACGCGACGTTTAGTGCGATCGGCATGAGATACTTGCCAATCGTGGGCGCCAACGCGAAAACCACAAAGCTCGTTACAATCAACAAAATGGGATTCAGCGCCGCCACCCATCGCGGGTAGTGGCTGCGCCCACGCACTACCAGCGCGACGAAAATTATCGAAAGGACCAGTACGGCTATCCGGATAACTTGCAGCAGGGTCTCGTATCGAAAATTGTACAGATCAATTAAGTGCAGCATATCCGTCGACACCGGCATGTTGACCAGGGCACTAATGCTGGCCCTTGATCCGATCCATACAATTCCTACGGCAAAGCCATAAGCCATGACAAGAAAAGCAGCCAGCGACCAGCGATCACTCGCGGGTTTTAGCATCAGCCGAATATGCCAGCAACCAATGAGATACAGAGGAGCGCCGAGAACGGCGACAAAGTGACCGACGTTGCTGCGTTGTTCCGAAATGTCACCCAGGAACTCGTATTCCACATCAAAGCGGGCAAGCATATCAAAATGCAATATGAACTCGCCGGCGCCGGTGAGTAATGCGCCCAGCAGACCAATTACGCCAGTTACGACGATCGTAGATTTAGACATTATCGCAACTCCTTTTTTTTCTAACGGGCAACGTGGTATCGAATAAGGCGATTCACACAAGTTACACTGCGTTGCTTATCTTCAACTGAGTGAGACATAGTGGTGCTCCAGCCGAACATCAGTTAGTTGACGGTGGCTCGACAACGATTCGGATCGGTTGTTCGGTGTCAAAATGCACATCCCGCTGTGGAAATGCGATTACAATCCCAGCCTCATTAAAGTGTTTATAAATCTTCCGGCGAAGTTCCGTGGCTATTCCCCGCCAACCATGATATTCACCGAGGAAAAAGCGTGCCGACAGCTCAAGCGCGTTGTCACCGAAATTCTCGAACATGACACGTGGTTCCGGTTCTTTGAGAACACTAGGGTGATCCGCAACGATTTCGCCTAATATTTTTAGCGCTTGTTCGACATCGCTGCCATAGGCAACCCCGACCGGAATGAGAATTCGCATGTGTGAATCTGATAGCGACCAGTTCACTAAGGTACCGCTAATGAAATCCTTGTTGGGCACCAGTAGCTCTTTGCCATCCCGGTCACGAATCGTCGTAGCCCTGATCCGAATTTTGCTCACTTCGCCGATATTGTCGCCGACGGTGACAATGTCGCCGACACGAATCGGTCGCTCAAAAAGAATAATCAACCCGCCGATAAAATCGGCGACTATTTCCTGTAAACCGAAGCCGATGCCAATACCCAGCGCTGCTATCAACCATTGTAACTTTGACCATTGCAGCCCAAGGGCCGAGAGGGCGCTAACGATGCCGACGGCAACGATTACGTAACTCATGAGGGTGCTGGTGGTGTAACGGGCGCCCGCGGTCATGTCAGTACGTGCGCGCAGCACCAGTTCGACCAGGGCCGGCAGTTTGCGAGCCGCGGCCAAGGTCACACTAACCAGAAAAATGACCACGAGCAGTATCTCAAGCGTGATCTGCTTAACTACCGAATCGCCCTCCACAACGCTGCTCGATGTCCATAAAGTGACCCCGGAAAGCAGATCAAAAGCGGGGAACGTCGGGGCCCAGATATACAACATCACCGCAACAGTTATGACCATGGTAACCACATGCAGCAATTGCGTCGTATCTTCGCTGATTTCAAGCAATCCGGCCTGGTCTTCCTCGATGGTATCAATCTCGCCAGTCGCTTCTTTTGATCTTACGCTCCGAAGTTCTGCGAATCTCAGCCGCCGGTGGACGACTCGTAGCCAACGCATCAGCAGACCATGAACGAGAACCAGCCCTATAAGGACGCAGACTGTGGTCAGCAGGCTTTTGGTGATGACACCGACCGAGTATCGAAGGCCCCAAAAGACCCCTGCGGCCAATATAATGAGGAGGGCCACAAACATCAGTCGCAGGCGGTTCGTGGTGACGATCGACCATCGCCATTCGCTGATCCGCATTCCTCGCCTGATATTGCTGACGAGATGCCCGATCAGGACACCTATTGCAAGCAGCAGCGTGAGCCGACCGACCGCCGCTGTAGCGTCGGCGAGCATGAATATTATTGCCGCGAGGGCGGCTATCGGGAGCCACCAGCGAATCAGCCAGCTTGCGTCTTCAAACCACTGGTCGCAGGAGTTCGAACGCCATCCGAAGTGTGCTCTGCCAACCTCGTTTTCATCACACAGGGTACGCGTGAAGATCAACGCGAACAGCACGACGGCGAGAAAATTGATTGCGGTGGTCAGACTAGTTGTCGTCGATGTGCTGTCTCGCGAAAACAGTGTGCCTATGGCAACAATTAGCAGCGTCGCAGGCAAGGCGCGAAGAACCGTTAATAAGAGCGCAACAATGGTTAAACGAATGGAATCACTTCTCGGTCGCTGAGTCTGAGAATTCCTCACAAGTTGCGCGTCCCGCATGCGTTGCCGCGTGATGAACAGGATGCCCGCAAACAAGAGTAAAACAACAGCAGTCGGTTCGATGGTGGCGCGAGTCTCACGCAATTTACCGATCACGTCCTTGATCTCCGCAGGCAATGCGCGCGGACTTAATTTCCATAGCCGCTGACGGCTCGGCTTCCAGAGAATCAATACACCGAGATATTCCTCGTATTCGTCTATAATAGCCGTCAGTTGAGAGTAGTCGACCTCGAGTTCACTCAACGCAGAAACATAGTCGGACTCCACTTTGATGATTCTTCGCAACTGTTCTCGCCTGGAGCGAGCGAGTTCGACCAGCGCATCTCGGCTCGCCTCCGAGATTGTGGCAGGATCCAAGCCCGCGTCGTCGATCCGGCCAGCGATGTAAGCGGACACGTTGGCGGATTCCGCAAGCGCCTCCTCGTGATTAATGCGGCTAATTACAGTATCGCCCAAGTGCTGAGACAACTGGGTTGTAGGATCGGCAAGGCGATATGAATCAATACCTTCCCAGTACGCAAGCAGTATGGCTCCCAAGGCATCGCTCTCGGAGGCGTCCTCCACCATCTGGCGGGCTGCTGCGAAGCGTTCCCCGAGTGCACGTTTGCTTCGCGTGACTGCATCCTCCTGGGCGCTGATTGCATCGAGAAGCTCTTCAATGTCGAGTCGTTGTGCTCGGAGCCGCGCATTTTCCATCACCAGGACATTCGCAATGGCGTGGACTGAGTCCTCATCGTCGATGCCGAGATCATCCGTAAGTCCGGTAGTCTGAGCAAAACTCCCTAGCGTGACGCTAATCCCGCCGATGAGTAGCAGTAGGGGGGCAGAGGTTTTGATTTGCAGGTGCATAGACACTATCCGCGGATTTCGAGCTCACGAAACAGAATTTCCAGTCGTTTGATCATTCCTAATACACAATTACCCGGGCGGTTCAGCAGACGCAGCAACAAGTACGGCTGCGATATCCCGACTAAGCTGCTCGATTGTCTGGCTCATCGCCGCAACCAGCGCGACCATATCGTCGCCTCGTCGAGCTGCGACGTACCGCGTCTTCGTGAGCTCAACCGGCGCATTGGTCGCATCGTAAATTGTCCAGGAGGCGCTGAGGACGACTTCTCCATTGGGGTTGGCGCCAAATGTGATAACGCGTATCTGTACAGTGAAGTCAAAGTTATGCGCTGAATCCCACGGGTAGGCCATAACCTGATCGCTTGGAATGAGTACTGACAGGTTTTCCGCCAGTGCATTGGTAATGTTGTGGTCCAGTGGCTCCGCCCAGCGATCAAACTCGGCCGCATTCACTCGATACCGTTGATCGTGTGTCACAATCCCCTTGCGGTTGAGGTGTGCGGGCAACGTGACCGGTCCGATACCAATGCTTAGATTATTGTCGATTTGCGTACCGGCCGATGCGCTCATTGGCTCGATAATGTACAAATTCGGTTTTGGCGACGTCGAGCAGGCGCCTAACATGCAAAGCAACAGCGCATTGACGAAATTGATTTTTAGTGTGGGCTCGTTCATTGCGTGTTCTTCCCTCTGACAAGCGATTCCGGGTGCTCTTCCAGTGCGTCGGCGAGGTCGCGAACAGATCGAGCAGCATCGCCGATTTCACGAAGTGCGGCGGTAAATTCGTGCATCAGTGGCTCATTCGCGTCCAGCCGTTCCTGTAGCACTTGCAACGTTTCCTCGAATTCGCTCAGGG
>Ga0255058_10000655_pt1 | contig 19950 bp, 13 predicted proteins | sample Cases_109_9_MG_FD_188637 | JGI IMG/M metagenome (GOLD analysis project Ga0255058, IMG submission 188637) | Seawater microbial communities from Amundsen Gulf, Northwest Territories, Canada - Cases_109_9 | ecosystem: Environmental > Aquatic > Marine > Gulf | place: Canada: Northwest Territories... | reverse complement strand
TTACCCTTGAGCATGTCTGAGAGGCTCTTCAGTTTGTGGTTGCCAGCGGTGGAGACAGCACGGCCGCGGCGACCGTTATCGATCAAGCTGTCCACCGCTTCCTGGAGCATGCGCTTTTCGTTGCGGATGATGATCTCCGGCGCGCCAAGCTCAAGCAGCCTCTTGAGGCGGTTATTGCGGTTGATGACGCGGCGGTAGAGGTCGTTGAGGTCACTCGTGGCGAAGCGGCCACCGTCCAACTGCACCATCGGGCGCAGGTCCGGCGGCAGCACCGGCAACACCCCCACGACCATCCAGCCGGGCTTGTTCCCGCTCTTACGCAGTGCTTCGACCACGCGCAGCCGCTTTGTCGCCTTCTTGCGGCGCTGACCGCTGAACTCCTGGATTTCGACGCGGAGCTGAAGGGCCAGAGGGTCGAGGTCGACGCGCTCGAGAATTTCGACCACGGCCTCGGCACCCATTCCAGCCTTGATCAGACCAGGGTAGGCGTCCTGCATCTCCCGCAGGCTTACCTCGGGGAGGATCGTGCACTCATCGTCGCGGATCGGGTCCTTGAGGTCTTCGATCGCTTCTATGCGCTCCAGAAACTCGGCGCGCACAGCGTCTCGCTCCTCGTTGACCTGGCGGCGCAGCGGCTCCATCTCGACCAGCGCGGCCTCACGTGCCTTCTCAATGTCGGCTGCCAGCGCTGCCTCGGCCGCTTGCTTGCGCTTGGGGCGGCTGGCCTCGAGCGCCTTTGTCCGCTTTTCTACTTCCTTCTTGATCTTATCGACGGCCTTCTTGGGCAGCAGCTCGCCGCGCTTGGCGAGGATGAAGTCGTCGTCGAGACCGGTCTTGCGCGGCACCTTCTTCGGGCCGATCTCTTCGATGCGCTTGAGCGCCTCTTCCTGCTTCTCTTTGAGCGCCTTGATCTCCTCTTTGACCGATTCGTCCGCCGCCTTCAGGCGGGCCTTGCGCTCACCCTCGACTATGCCGATCGCTTCACTGGTTGCCTTCTCGATCTCGGCAATGCGCTCGGAGTTCGAGGCTTCGCTCGCGGCGACGGCGTCGTCCATCTCCTTCTGTAGCTGCTCGAGCGCGGCCTTACGGACGTCCTCGTCGACTTCGGTGACGATGAACTGTGCGAAGTAGAGGACGCGCTCCAACGCGCGCGGCGAGATGTCCAGAAGGAGGCCAATGCGGCTGGGCGTGCCCTTAACGAACCAGATGTGCGCGACAGGCGACGCCAGCTCGATGTGCCCCATGCGCTCGCGGCGCACCTTTGCGCGCGTGACTTCGACGCCACACTTGTCGCAGACGATGCCCTTGTAGCGCACACGCTTGTATTTACCGCAGTAACACTCGAAGTCCTTGGTCGGCCCGAAGATCTTCTCGCAGAAGAGGCCGTCCTTCTCCGGCTTGAGCGTACGGTAATTGATCGTCTCTGGCTTGGTGACCTCGCCGTAAGACCACGAGCGGATCTGCTCTGGAGAAGCCAGGGATATTCGGATCGCGTTAAAGTCGTTAACTTCGAGGGCCAACTATATCCTCCCCTTTTTCGAATCCACTGAGGTCGATGCCGAGGTCCGGCAGCTCCGCCGTCGACGTGTCCGCCAACGTAACTCTCTCTTCCTGGTTGAGCACTTCGACGGCGAGGCAGAGGCTCTGCAGCTCCTTGACGAGCACCTTGAACGATTCAGGAACGCCCGGCTCCTGGATGTCCTCTCCCTTGACGATCGCTTCGTAGGTCTTGACGCGCCCGATGACGTCGTCGGACTTGACGGTCAGCAGCTCCTGGAGGATGTTTGCTGCGCCGTAGGCTTCCAGCGCCCAAACCTCCATCTCGCCGAAGCGCTGGCCGCCGAACTGCGCCTTACCACCCAGCGGCTGCTGCGTGATGAGCGAGTAAGGGCCGGTGGAGCGGGCGTGGATCTTGTCCTCCACCAGGTGCACCAGCTTGAGCATGTAGATGTAGCCGATAGTGATGGGCTGCTCGAACTGATCGCCTGTCCGCCCGTCGAGCAGATGATGCTTGCCGTAGGTCGGCGGCGTCAGGCCCTTTCGCAGAAGTAGCTTCTGCGCCATGGCGTCCAGCTCCGCGTACGTCTTGCCGCGCGCGCTGCGCGAGCCCTGTTGCTCCAGCCAGAGCTCCAGGCCGATGCGGCGTGCCTCTCCCTCAGTCTCGTCGTCGAAAACGAGGTCCGGATCCTGCTTCTTGTTCTTGAGCCACTTACGAACTTTGTCAACGTCAACGTTCTCGCCGATTTCGTTCGCGCTACGACCGTTGCTGGAGCCGTTCGCCGACCCGCTCTCGCGTGAGAGGAGAGCGCCCGCCTGCTCGCAGATCCAGAGGCGGCAGAGCGAGTCTTCGATTGTCATCGGGTTGCCGCCGTCGAACACGGGCGATATGGCGCGGAAGCCCATACGGCGGGCGGCCCAGCCCAGGTGCGTCTCGAGCACCTGTCCGATGTTCATGCGGCTCGGCACACCGATCGGGTTGAGGATGATGTCCACGGGCGTGCCATCGGGCAGGTGGGGCATGTCCTCGACGGGCAGGATGCGGGCGATGACGCCCTTGTTGCCGTGGCGCCCGGCCATCTTGTCCCCTTCGGCGATTTTGCGCCGCTGGGCGATGGATATCCGCACCATCGCCTGCACGCCGGGTGCCAGCTCGTCGGTGATCTTGGCGTAGTGTGGCCAGCGACAGTGGTGACCCGGCTCGCCGTGATCCGGCCGGTTGCCGTCGTCGTCCGGGCGGGCGAAGAAGCGCGTCTCGATGACCTTGCCGCGCTCGCCGTGCGGGACGCGCAGTGAGGTGTCTTTCACCTCGCGCGCCTTCTCGCCGAAGATCGCGCGCAGCAGCTTCTCCTCCGCCGTCAGCTCGGTCTCGCCCTTTGGCGTGATCTTGCCGACGAGGATATCGCCGGACTGCACCTCCGCGCCGACGCGGACGATGCCGTATTCGTCGAGGTCGAGGAGGCTCTCCTCGCCAACGTTGGGAATGTCGCGGGTGATCTCCTCCGGCCCGAGCTTGGTGTCGCGGGCCTCTGACTCGTGCTTTTCGACGTGGATGGAAGTGAACTTATCGTCCTGAGAAACCTTCTCCGAGATGATGATCGCGTCCTCGAAGTTGTAGCCGTCCCAGCTCATGAAGGCGCAGAGCAGCGTCTGGCCCAGGGCGAGCTCGCCCGAATCCGTGGAAGAGCTGTCTGCCAACGTCTGGCCGGCCTTCACCCTATCGCCTCGCTTCACGATGGCGCGGTGGTTGATGCAGGTGCCCTGGTTCGAGCGCACGAACTTGGTGAGCTGGTACTCCTTCTCTTCCTTGCCGTACTTCACGATGATCGAGTCGCCGGTCACGCTGAGAACCTCGCCCGAGGTCTCTGCGATGATCACCTGGCCAGAGTCGATCGCCGTCTGCTTCTCCATGCCAGTCCCGACCAGTGGGATCTCCGGCCGCAATGTTGGAACCGCCTGCCTCTGCATGTTCGCGCCCATGAGCGCACGATTGGCGTCGTCGTGCTCAAGGAACGGAATCAGCGACGCCGCAACAGAGACGATCTGCTTGGGTGAGAGGTCCATGTAGTCGACGTGGTCGGGGCTCGCCGTCGTGAACGAATCGGTTCGCGCCTCGACGTGCTCCGTAAGGAAGTGGTCATGCTCGTCGAGAGGCGAGTTCGCCTGCGCGACGACGAAGTTCTCTTCTTCGTCGGCAGAGAGGTACTCGACCTTTTTCGAAACGAACGGGACGATCAGCACAGGCTCTTTTTGCGATGCCAGCCTCTTTGCCAGCTGCGCGTCGATCGTTGTGCCCTTCTTTGCGATCACCTTGCCCTTTGCGTCAGTAACGCCCTCGCGCAAGTTGCGGCCGATCAGCAACGGTGACTTCGCGGGGAGTTCCCGGTAGACCTTGCGGTACGGCGTCTCGATGAACCCGTACTCGTTGACGCGGCCATAGGTGGCCAGGTTGGCGATGAGGCCAATGTTTGGACCCTCCGGAGTCTCGATAGGGCAGATGCGCCCATAGTGGCTGAAGTGGACGTCGCGGACGTCGAAGCCGGCGCGGTCCCGCGAGAGGCCGCCTGGCCCGAGCGCGGACAAGCGCCGCTTGTGCGTCAGCTCAGCGAGCGGGTTCGTCTGGTCCATGAACTGGGAGAGCTGTGAACCGCCAAAGAATTCTTTGATGGCGGCGACTACGGGCCGGATGTTGATCAACTGGCTGGGGGCCGTTTCCGCCGGGTCCGTGATCGTCATACGCTCGCGGATCACCCGCTCCATGCGCAGGAGGCCGATGCGAAACTGGTTCTGGATCAGCTCGCCGACGGTGCGGACGCGACGGTTGCCCAGGTGGTCGATGTCGTCTGGCTTTCCCTGGCCGTTGTTGAGGCGGACGATCTCTTGCACGATGGCGAGGAGGTCTTCGGGCGAGAGGACACGTTCCGTAGTCGCGTCGCGGCGCAGGCGCTTGTTGACCTTGTAGCGGCCGACCTTGCCCAGGTCGTAGCGGCGCGGGTTGAAGAAGAGCGAGGTGATGAGCCCCTTGGCGTTGTCGATCGTCGGCGGGTCGCCGGGTCGCAGGCGCCGGTAGAACTCCAGCAGCGCCTCTTCCTTGTTCTGGGCGCCGGTGTCGCGGTCAAGCGTCGACTGGATGTACTGGTGCTGTTCGCCGGTATCGATCCCCTCGAAGAGCGCGAGCATGCGGTCGTCCGTACCGAGCATCGTCAGTATCTTCGCGCGCAGCTTATCGGCGGCGCGCTCGGTCTTGGCGGACTCGATCTCTTTTTCGATCGCGCGGATCTCCTTGGTGCTACCGTGCTTGGGGAGGAGGCCCGGCTCGTCGATCGCGCGCAGAAGAGTGGTGATCGGGATCTTGCGCTTGCGGTCGACCTTGACGGAGACGACGTCCTTGTTGGAGGTCTCGAACTCCAGCCAGGCACCGCGGTTCGGGATCAGCTTGGCGTAGCAGAGGGCGCGCCCGCTGGTGGCGTCGCGCTCCAGAGTCAGGTACACGCCGGGCGAGCGCACGAGCTGTGAGACGACGACGCGCTCGGCGCCGTTGATGATGAAGGTGCCCCTCTCCGCCATCAGCGGGAAGTCACCCATGAAGATCTCCTGCTCCTTGATCTCGCCCGTCTCCTTGACGACAAGCTCAACGTTCACGCGCAGAGGGGCCGAGAAGGTTACGTCGCGCTCCCGGCACTCTTCCTGCGCGTACTTCGGTTCGCCGAAGCTGTAATCAGCGAAGCGCAGTTCCAGGCGGTTGCCTGTGAAGTCCTGGATCGGCGAGATTTCATCGAAGAGCTCGCGCAGGGCCTCCGTCTTGAACGTCTCGTAGGAGTCGAGCTGAATCTCGACGAGGTTCGGTAGCGGGTGAACGTCTGGTATGCGTGAGTATGACTTGGTCAGTTCAGGGACGCTGAACTTCTCGGATACGACATCGCGTGCGGCAACCATGCAGAACTCTCCTCCCGAGAGGCTAGAAACGAAGGACTGAACAGGCGGCAGGGGCTAAGGTCAAAGGCAAATAGATACAGGGAATAGAATCTGGGGGGATTCGACAGCCATCCAGTAGAACATTCTAATGAGCGCCTAGCCAAAAGTCAACACAGCTTCAACTGCTTATTTCCGCAGGCGCAGATACGAAGCGCCTATTCGCCGACAGCGGCGGGCGGATAGGGCTCCTGCAAGCGCTGGCTGGAAGGCGCCTGACCCCGCATCACCGTGGCCACACCCGCGATGATCAGCAGGAAGCCAGCGATCGTGCTCACGCCAATGCCTTCATCAAGCACCAGCCAGCCCAGAAACAACCCCAGTACGGGCACGACGTACGTGACGAGGGACGCACGCACGCTGCCGATGTTCTCGATCAGCCAGACGAAGGCCAGGTAGCCGATGCCCGTGCCCAGCGTGCCGAGGGCGAGAAGTGAGCCCCACGCCTCAAGGCTCAGCGAGTAGTCCGGCGTTCCGGACACGGCGACGAGCACGACGGCGGCGATAACGACCGAGATGGCAAGTTGCAACATGGTCAGGCTCACGGGGTCCTGCTCGCGGAGGAGGCTGCGCATGTAGACGGCGCCAAGGCCGTAACAGAGCGCCGCGCCGACCACTGCGAGCTGCCCGGCGACGGCCGAGTCCGTCACGTCGAGCGACTCGGTGCCGGTGAGCACCGCTACGCCGATGAACCCGAGCAGCAGTCCGCCCAGGCGGGCAGGCGTAAAGTGCTCTTCGTCAAGAGCGATGGCGGCGACGACGGCCGTGAAGATCGGAACCATCGCGTTGAGAACGGACGCCGTGCCGCTTTCGATGTGCTGCTCTCCCCACGAGATCAGCGCAAACGGCATGATGTTCGCGAGTACCGCAAGGACGGAGACGCGGGCCAGCAGACGGGGCGTCACGATCGTGCGATGCCGCGTAGCGATCACGTACACGCCAACCGCTAACGCGCCGAAGAATACCCGCCCGGCGACGACTTCCAGCGGCCCTGTCTCGTCGACGATGACCTTTATGAACAGGAACGAGCCACCCCAGATGGCGCCTAACGCGAACAACGTCGGAACGGCTCGCGCCGAGCGGCCGGGGTTGCTCAACTGGGTGGCCGCTCGTCGCGGTCCGGCTCCGGCCGGCTCTCCATCGCCAGCAGGGCCTCCTTGCGCTCCACGCCACCACCGTAGCCACCGAGGCTCCCATCGTTGCGCACGACGCGGTGGCAGGGAATAACGATCCCGACCGGGTTCGTCGCGCAGGCGCGGGCTACGGCGCGGGCGGCCCTGGGCGAGCCGATCTCGCGAGCGACCTGCGAGTAAGACTTGGTCTCGCCGCGGGCGATGCCGCGAAGGGCACGCCAGACGCGCATCTGGAACGCCGTCGCCCGGACGTCCAATGGCAGGTCGAGCTTCGTCGATTCGCCGCCCAGGTAGCGGACAATGTCGCTGACCCAGGCGCGCAGGCCATCGCCCTGGCGCTCCAGCGCCGCCCGCGGGAACTCCCGCTCAAGCTTGCGCTCGAGCTGCGTCTCGTCGTCGCCAAGCTTGACGATGCAGACGCCGCGCTCCGTGGCCCCAACGAGCAGCTTGCCCAGCGCGCAATCGACGATCTCGTAGCGCACGACCATGCCCGCCCCGCCCCGGCGGTAGGTCGCCGGCGTCATGCCCAGAACATCGTCGGACGACTCGTACAGCCGCGAGCCGCTGGGATAGCCAGCGTCGTACAACGCGCGTGTGACGGTTGCGCCCTCACGCAGGCCCTCCTTGAGGCGGCCGGACCGCGTCGACGCCAGGTACTGACGCGGCGAGACGCCAAGCTCGCGCCGAAAGAGCCGGCGCAGGTACTCGCTGCGAAGACCGAGCCGGCCGGCGACCGCCGCCATAGACGGCTCGGCGTCAGGATCGTCATCAAGGTAGGCGCAGGCCTCGGCCAGGTAGCCGCCGCGCGGGTCGGGCGAAGGGTCTAGCGGACGGCAGCGCTTGCAGGCGCGGAAGCCGCCCGCCTCCGCTTCGTCGGTCGTCCAGTAGAGCACGATATTCTCCGGCTTCGGTGTCCTGGCGGGACAGCCGGGCCGGCAGAATATCCCGGTACTGCGCACGGCGATAATGAACGCCGGGCCGGCAGCGTCGTCTGCGGTCTTCGTGTGAGCTTTGACGTTGGTTGTGATGGTCATATCGATTACCTCCACCCGCACGATAGCGGAGGCGGCGGAGGCCGGACTATCCGTTTTCGGCAATCGAATGCAGGGAGCACGGCGAGTGTGGAAGCCACACAGTACATGCCTTTGTGGACTCGGTCAATTGGGAGGCGTTCGCCGGTTGCTAGCGCGTGATCTGTATTGTATTTTGAGGCCGGTTCCACTGTGGCTGATTCACCGATCTTCCAGGATCTCAAGGTCTTCTCCGGAAACGCGCATCCGGCGCTGGCCCAGAGTATCTGCTCGTACCTGGAGACAGACGTCGGCGACGTTGACGTTTTCGAATTCTCCAACGAAAACATCTTTGTGCGCTTCAACGAGAACGTCCGCGCCCGCGACGTCTTCATACTGCAGCCGATGTGCTCGCCGGTGAACACGCGACTCATGGAGCTGTTCATCATGATCGACGCGGCGCGGCGTGCCTCCGCCGGCCGCATCACGGCCGTTCTTCCCTACTACCCATACGCACGCAGCGATAAGAAGGACCAGCCACGCGTCCCGATCACCGCCCGCCTCATCGCCAACTTCCTCGAGACCGCTGGCTCCGACCGTGTCCTTACGATCGACCTGCACGCCGGGCAGATCCAGGGCTTCTTCAACATCCCCGTCGATGAGCTGACCGCGCTCTCGCTGCTCTCCAACTACATCGCCGAGAAGAAGCTCCCAAAACTGACGGTCGTCGCCACCGACGCCGGTGGCGCGAAGGGCGCCCGCCGCATGGCCGATCGCCTGAACGCTCCGCTGGCGATCGTCGAGAAGCGCCGGCTCGGTAACAACGAGAAGGTTCAGGCGACAACGTTGATCGGTGATGTCGAAGGCCGTGCCGTCCTCATCGTCGACGACGAGGTCCTGACCGGCGGTACCCTCGTCGCCGCGGCGAACGCTGTCGTCGAGCGGGGCGCGACGGCCGTCTACGTCGCCGCCACACACCCGATCCTCTCAGGCGATGCCGTCACGCAGATCGAGAAGTCACCGATCGACGAGATCGTCTTCACGGACACGATCCCGATCCCGCCGGAGAAGCACCTGCCGAACATGACCGTGCTCTCGGTGGCACCGCTGCTCGGCGAAGCGATCCGTCGCATCCACACCGGCCAGTCGGTCGGCGCGCTCTTCAACGGCGCCAGCCACTGACGCCGCACCCTTCTCCTGAACCTGTCCCCTGCTGGTATCATTGGTTCGTACGTCCATACGACGCGCGGCGCTCGAATCAGCCGTTGAGCACCAGCGGTCCGGAAGGAGCATAAGGACCCCGAATGAGCATCCTGTCCAAGGTTTTCGGAGACTACAACGAGAAAGAGCTGAAGAAGCTCTGGCCGATCGTCAACGAAGTCAACGAATTCGAAGACGATATCCAGCCGCTTTCCGACGAGCAGCTACGAGCGAAGACCGACGAGTTCCGCGAGCGGCTGGACGACGGCGAGACGCTAGACGACATCCTGCCAGAGGCGTTCGCTGTCGTGCGAGAGATGTCGCAACGGCGGCTGGGGATGCGTCAGTTCGACGTGCAGATCCTGGGCGGCGTCGTCCTCCACCAGGGCAAGATCAGCGAAATGAAGACCGGTGAGGGGAAGACGCTCGTCGCCACCCTGGCGATCTACCTCAACGCCCTGGCCGGTAAGGGCGCGCACCTGATTACCGTCAACGACTACCTGGCCAAGCGCGACGCCCAGTGGATGGGCGCCCTCTACGACGCCCTCGGTCTCAGTGTCGGCATCCTCCAGCACGACTCCGGCTTCGTCTACGACCGGACAGCGAACCTGGACAACGAGAGCCTGCGCCACCTGACCCCGGTAGAACGCCGCGATGTCTACGCCGCCGACATCACTTACGGCACGAACAACGAGTTCGGCTTCGACTTCCTGCGGGACAACATGGCGACGGACTTTAAGCGCGCAGTGCAGCGGCAGGAGATACCTCAGAGCTACGCCATCGTCGACGAAGTGGACAGCATCCTCATCGATGAGGCGCGGACACCGCTGATCATCAGTGGCCCGGCAGAGGAGACGGAAGAGATCTACCGTACGTTCTCGCGCATCGTCCCGCGCATGACGGAGCAGGACATGGTCGTCGACCTCAAGCACAAGAGCGTCAGCCTCACGGAGGAGGGCGTCGACAAGGTGGAGAAGGCGCTCAGCATCAAGAACCTCTACGACCCCGAGAACTTCCGGCTCACACGCTTCCTTGACGCCGCGCTCAAGGCCCAGTTCCTCTACCAGCGCGAGCACCAGTACGTCGTCAAGGACGGCGAAGTGGTCATCGTCGACGAGTTCACGGGGCGCCTGATGACCGGCCGCCGCTGGTCAGATGGGTTGCACCAGGCGGTTGAGGCGAAAGAGGGCGTCAAGATCCAGCGCGAAAGCGTCACCTACGCCACGATCACGCTGCAGAACTACTTCCGGATGTACGACAAGCTCGCCGGCATGACCGGTACGGCCTGGACGGAGCGCGACGAATTCCACCAGATCTACGGGCTCGACGTGCTTGTCATCCCGACCCACAGGCCGATGGTCCGCGCTGACATGCAGGACATCATCTTCAAGGGCATCAGCGGCAAGTTCAAATCCGTCGTAGAGGAGATCGAGGACGCCCACGGCGACGGCCGCCCGATGCTCGTCGGCACCGTCGCCATCGAGACCTCAGAGCTCTTGTCAGACATGCTCAAGCGCACGTCGACCTGCAACCTCGAAGACTGTGCTGAGTACTACCAGGTCTGTCCACTTAAGGAGCCGGCTGTCCTCAACGCCAAGCAGCACGAGCGAGAGGCGCACATCATCGAGATGGCCGGCGTCCCCGGCGCCGTCACCATCGCCACCAACATGGCGGGCCGCGGAACCGACATTGTCCTCGGCGGCAACCCGGAGCGCATGGCCGAAGTGATCGCCCGCAAGCAAGGCATAGACTTGCTGACGGCAGCCGCAGACGTCACCGCGCCAATCCGAGACCAGGCGCGCGCGAAGTGGCAGGACGAGCACGATCGCGTGATCGCCTCCGGCGGGCTGCACATCATCGGCACGGAGCGACACGAGTCGCGGCGCATCGACAACCAGCTACGCGGGCGCGCCGGCCGTCAGGGCGACCCGGGCAGCTCGCGCTTCTTCGTCTCCTTCGGCGACGACCTGATGAAGCGCTTCTCTCCGGAGTGGGTACCGAACCTGCTGGGCAAGATGGGCATGGACGAGGACACGCCGCTGGAGAGCAACATGGTCTCCAAGGCGATAGAGCAGGCACAGACGAAGGTCGAGGGGCACAACTTCGACATCCGCAAGCACGTGGTCCAGTACGACGACGTGATGAACCGCCACCGTGACCTCATCTACACGGAGCGCCGCAAGATACTTGAGGGTGCGGACCTCAGCGAAAATATCATCGACATGATCGAGCGAGAGATCGAACGCGTCTTCGACGCCTTCATGGCCGACAACGACCGGGAGATGTGGGACGTCGAGAGCCTCATCGCCGAGCTCAAGGCGATCATGCCACTGCCAGCCAAGTTCACACCGCGCTACGTTCGAGAGTCGACCGCCGAAGAGTCGCTGGACGAGATGCTGGAAGCGGCGCGGGAGGCCTACGAAACGAAGGAGGAAGAGCTGGGCGATGAGCGCATGCGCACATTGGAGCGGCTCCTCTTCCTGCGCGTGATCGACCGGCTCTGGATCTACCACCTGACGGTGCTCGACGAACTGCGGCAGGGGATCGGCCTGCGCGGCTACGGCCAGCGCGACCCGCTGGTTGAGTTCAAGCTCGAGGCCCACGACATGTACGAGCAGCTGACAGAGCACATCCGCCAAAACACCGTCCGCCAGATCTACCACGTCACGCTGACAACACCTATTGTGCGGCCGCAGCCACCAAAGCAAGTGAGCGAGAGCGGCCCGGACGAAGATGCCACTTCCGGCGCGACGACTACACAGGTCGCAGCCGCGTCAGGCGGTGGCGGTACGGCCACGGCAACGGCAGCGCCCTCCAACAGGAAGATCGGCCGCAACGAGCCCTGCCCCTGCGGCAGTGGCAAGAAGTACAAGAAGTGCCACGGCGGAACCGCCGCCGTTTAGGTACCGCATGAGCCCACCCACCGAAACCACCGGCGACGTCCGCGTGGAGGCTCAACGTCTCATCAGCGAGATGCGGGACTCGGTTGAGAGCGGCGATCAACACTGGTTTCACGCGCTCCTTCACGCGGTCCGAAACTGGCCCCTCAGCGGCGAGACCAAAGGCGAGCGCGACTTTCGCTACCTCGTCGGTGGCGAGGCGTTCGACTGGCTCCTTCTGGCAGAGAGGCTCTGTGAGGAGATGACAGACCTCATCCCCGAACACGAGGCGGAGGCGCTGCTCTTCCACGAACGGCTGCCCCTGCAGACGGGCGAGGCCGATTTCGAGGCCCTGCTGGGCGCCAAGTACAAGCCACATCTCAACTTCGTCTACGGAGTGCGGGTTGAGGCAGCGCTCCAGGTCGCTGTGCAAGAAGAAGTGCACAAGGAGCTGGCCGCCACCCGCGTCTGGGACAACAACGGTCACGTGGAAGACGAGGCGTTCCAGCGCATTTACGGCAAGCCAAGCGCGGACCTGGTCGCCACCTTCAAGGCGAGCGTCGGCAGCGATTCGGAATGGCTATCCCTCGCCGAGCTGTCGGAGTGGAACTACTGGCTGTTTCGTTACCGTGTGCAGAACTGCGATCCCGCCAAAGTCGCCAGCGACACCCGCAAGGGCCTGCTGATGTTGCAGACTCTGGGCCGCGCGGTGCGCCGCGGTTCGAGCGCTCCCGCCTAGCCCGACGACCACTCGTACCGGCATTTGCCCTGAATTCGCGTGCGTCCTTATAATGTGGGCCTATCTCCTCAGGAAGGTGGTTCCCTCATATGGCGACGCCGTACGCCTACTTTAAGAAAGAGATCGTCCCTCTATCGGAGGCGAAGATCGGGATCATGACGCACGCGTTCAACTATGGCACGGGCGTATTCGAGGGGATCCGCGGCAACTGGAACGAAGAAGAAGAGCAAGTCTACGTCTTCCGCATAAAGGAGCACTTCGACCGGCTGCGAAAGAGCTGCAAGATCATGCTGATCGACTTCCCGTACGAGACGGAGGAGCTGGTCTCGCTGGTCACGAAGCTGGTGGAGATGTCCGGCTACCAGGAAGACGTCTACCTGCGGCCTCTGGCCTACAAGAGCGGCGAGGTGCTGGGCGTGCGGCTACACGACCTGGAGGACGACTTCCTGATCTTCATCGCTCCGTTCGGGCCGTACCTCGACATCGAGAAGGGCGCCCGCTGCCAGACCTCCAGCTGGCGTCGCGTGGCCGACACGGGCATCCCGGCGCGCGCCAAGATTACCGGCATCTACGCGAACTCCGCGCTCGCCAAGACCGAGGCCCAGCTCAACGGCTTCGACGAAGCGATCATGCTTGACGAGCGCGGCCACATCTCCGAAGGCTCCGGCGAGAACATCTTCGTCATCATGGACGGGCGCATCGTCACGCCGCCGCCCTCGTCTGACATCCTCATCGGCATCACGCGCGAGACGGTGATGACCCTGGCGCGAGACGAGCTGGGGCTGGAGGTGGTCGAGCGGGACATCGACCGCACGGAACTGTATACGGCCGACGAGTGCTTCATGACGGGAACAGCCGCGCACGTGACGCCAGTCGTCGAGCTGGACCGGCGGGCGATCGGCAGCGGCAAGATGGGCCCTGTGACCGCCGACCTCGTCAAACTTTACTTCGAGATCATCACGGGCAAGAACGCCAAATACGCCCACTGGTGCACCCCCTGCTACTCAAAGGTCGAGGCCTAACGATCGAGCGGCCGTCCCGCGCGGCGGGAACGGCCATCGGCACAGCCCTCTTTGCGATCGCGCTGGTGCTCGCTGTCGCGTTGCTGGTGCGAGCGATCAGTTGGCCGGCTTCGTGGCCAGGGTTCCTGGCGTACGTGGGCGCGGGTGTGTTGGCGGTGCTGGCGGCGGCGTTCGGGTTCTGGGCGTGGGCCTGTTCCAGCATGCGCTACGTGCTCGACCACCAGGGGCTCTCCGTCCGCTGGGGGCCCATCACACACTTCCTGCCGATGTCAAAAATCACCGCCGTCACTCCAGGCAAGGCGGAGATGAAGCCGCGGATCAGCGGCGTCGGCTGGTGGGGCTACCACATCGGCAGCGGCGAAGTTGAGGGTATCGGTCCGGCCGTATTCTTCTCCACGCACCGCTCCGCGCGGGAGCTTGTCTACGTGCGTACGGCATCGGTCGCCTACGGGCTCAGCCCGCAGGACCCGGAACGGTTCGCCGCGGAGATCGAGCGCTTCCAGAGCGCCAACGACAGCGCGGGTCCGGCAGAGGCGGCGATCCACCGTGAGCAGATCGCCGCTCACCCGATCTGGGCGGACCGCATAGCGCAATACCTTGCGCTGGCGGCGATCGCGGTGAACGTCGCGCTCTGGGGTTACGTGCTCGCTGTCTACCCCGACCTGAACAACGAGATCACGATAGAGTTCCCGCCGATCGGTGACATCACCACGCTGCAGGCCCGTTCCGAGATCCTGACGATACCTGCAACCGCAAGCGCGATCCTCGTCGTAAACCTGTTAGCGGGTCTGATATTCGAATGGAAGGAACGGGCGGCGACTTACCTGGTACTCGGCGGCACACTGTTCTTCCAGGCGCTCTTTTTCATCGGCGCGGCCATCGCCGTAGTCAACGCCTAGTACGCCTCATGCCCCGACTGATCGCAAGCGTCATCGCCGCCATCGTTGCGTTATCGATCGTGGCGTGCGGCGGCGGCAGTGACGACGGCGGCCAGGCGCGAGATCTATCGGCAACCTCAACGGCGACAGAACTCCCGGCCGGATCCCCGTCGACAGGAGCGCCGACCGTCACTCCGACACCCGGACCAACGGGGCCGCTACCGCTCTACCTGGCGCTGGGCGACTCGCTTTCGGCCGGCGTCGGTGCCTCAGACGGGCCGAGACGGGGATGGGTCGGCCTCGTGAACGCGACGCTGCCGGAATGGGATCTGCTCAACCTCGGCGTCTCCGGCGACGACAGCCGCGAGCTGCTGTTCGGCGGACCGCTGGACGAGGGCCTGCGGCATATCGCGCTGCGGGCAGCGGACGCCGAATCCGGCAACGAGGTCGGCGCGATCACGCTGGAGATCGGCGGTAACGACCTGCTCGACATCTACTTCGACCTCGTAATCCCGGGCGATTGCCCGAGTCTTGTCGAGGCCCTCCAACGGAACTTTTGCGTGAACGCCCTCGAAACCGCCCTCGCCGATTACGGATCGAACCTGGCGCAGACGCTGCAGCGACTGGTCGAAGCGGCGCCGGAGACGCCGATCTTCTTGATGACGATCTACAATCCGTTTTCCGGCGGTGCGTCCGTAATCGACGAAATGGGTGTGCTGGCGCTCGAGGGGCAAGAGGGTACCGCGTTTCCGAAGGGCATGAACGACATCATCCGCGAGGTCGGAGCCAAAGCCAGCGTTACCGTCGTCGAGTGGTACGAGCTCTTTCTCGGAAAGCAGTCAGAGTACATCGCGCAGGACCTGATCCATCCCAACGACACTGGACATGCCGTGATGGCTGCTGCCGTTGTTGAGGCGATGGCGCTGGCCGGCCTGCCGATCGTAGACTAGCCGCGTGAGCGATTATGACGTCATCGTCGCCGGGGCCGGGCCGGCCGGGAGTATGGCGGCACGCTTGCTCGCCAAACGCGGCGCGCGCGTGCTCCTGCTCGACAAGCAGCGCTTCCCCAGGGATAAGCCCTGCGGAGGTGGCGTCACCTTGCGCGCGGCCGCCCTGCAGGACGTCGACCTCTCACCTGTGATCGAGCGCACGATACACGGCGCGCGCTTCACTCTGCGCCTGGGCGAGGCGTTCGACCGCCACTTCGAACAACCGCTCACCTACATGACACAGCGCAGCCGCCTCGACGCCTACCTCGCGGAGTGCGCTGCCGAGGCCGGCGCGGAGTTCCGCGACGGTGCGGCCTTGCGGGAGATCGACCCCGCGACCAATGGAACATCGTCGTTCAACCAGACCGTCCGCACTGAGAGTGATACCTACACAGCACGTGTCCTCATCGGCGCGGACGGCGCCAACGGCCTCGTCGGGCGCACGCTGGGTCTGCGCACGGAATACGAAGAGGCCGTCGCGCTCGAAGGAAACATCCCATACACGCCGGACATACCAACTGAGTGGCGGGACATCTTGGGGCTGGACCTCGGGGGTATGGCTGGCGGCTATGGCTGGATCTTCCCCAAGAGCGACCACCTGAACGTCGGGGTCGGCGCCTGGAAATACGCCGGCTTCACGCTGCGCCCGAAGCTCTTCGAGCTGTCGAGACGATACGGCATCCCCGATTCGTCGATCGAAAACCTGCGCGGCCACCACCTGCCTGTGCGCATCCCTGGATCGCCGATCGCGCGCGGCGGGGTCGCCGTCGTCGGCGACGCGGCCGGTCTCGTCGATCCGCTCTCCGGCGAGGGTATTCACATGGCGTTCGCAAGCGGGCGGCTGGCCGCGGAGGAGGCGCTGCGGGTCCTCTCCGGCGAGGCGGCCGACATGAGTGGCTACGAGGCTGCCGTCGACCGCGAACTGCAGACGGAGCTGAACGTGTCGCGGCGATTGCAAGAGATCTTCACCTTCGCGCCGGAACCGTACCTGGCGATCATGCGTCGCAGCGACAAGTTCTGGCGCCTCTTCTGCCACCTGGTACGTGGCGATCTGACGTACCTCGATTTCATGCGCATGATCGGGCCGCTGCGCCCGGCGGTCGACTTCTTCGCCGGCGTCGCGAAGAAGCGCCGGCTGGGCCGCGTGCAGTCGGGCTTGCGCCTGATCGCGGCAGCGGGACGCTAGACGCATGCGACTCGCCAGCGCGCTGGTGCCAGGCCTGATCGCTGTACTAGCACTGACGGTCGCCTGCGGCGACGACTCCAGCGGGCCTCCGGGCCCAGCCACGGAGACGCTGCGCTTCACGCGCGCCGGCCACGACGTGACGCTGAACGCCGAGGTGGCGGACGAAGCAGCGGAGCGCGCGCAGGGCCTTATGAACCGCCAGTCGCTGCCAGACGATGCCGGCATGATCTTCGTCTGGCCAACGGACACGGAATCCAGCTTCTGGATGCGGGACACGGTAATCCCGCTGTCGATCGCGTTCGTGACAGCGGGCGGCGTGATCATCGACATCCAGGACATGGAGCCCCTCTCCGAGGAGCGCATCAACGCGCCGCGGCCGTATCGCTTCGCGGTCGAGGTCAACCAGGGTTGGTTTGGCGACAACGACGTGCGCGTGGACGATGTCTTGCAGCTACCCGTCGGCGTCGGCTCCTAGCCGGGGCACTCGACCTCCTGCCATCCGGCACATCACGCCTCCCCCCAACCCCGTGCTAATATCCGCTAGCGGTAGCCAGACTTTTGGGAGCCACTATGTCCTTTGACGAACTAATCGAGAGCGCCGGCATCTCGGACCGCAAGCAGGAGGTCCTGCGCCTCAACCACGAATACCTCGCGCCCAACCGCGTCGAGTCGTGGCTCGCCGCCGGCATTCCGCTGGTCATCGACAAGCGGGAGGGATACCGCATCTGGGACATGGACGGCGCGGAGTTGCAGGACTTTCATCTCAACGGCGGCACCTACAACCTCGGCCACCGCCACCCCGATCTGCTCGACGCGATGCGAGAGGCGCTGGAGACGCTGGACGTCGGAAACCACCACTTCCCCAGCGAGGCGCGCGGCCTCTTCGCCGAGAAGCTGGCCCGGAACACCCCCGGCGACCTGCACTACGTCGTCCTCACGCCCAGCGGCAGCGAGGCGAACGACATGGCGATCAAGTCGGCCCGCCACGCGACAGGCCGGCGCAGGATCGTCTCCCTCGACCAAGGCTTCCACGGCCTCTCCGGCCTCTCCGGCGCCGCCGGCGAGAACACGAACGCCAAGTACTTCAACTCCGCCTTCCCCGACGACTTCAGCGTGATTGCGTTCAACGACCTCGATGCTCTCGAGGGCGCCCTGAAGGGCGGCGACGTCGCCGCCTTCCTCGCCGAGCCGCTTCCGGCAACCGCCGGCTTCCCGCTGCCGGATGACGGCTACTTCGCCGCCGTCCGCAAGCTCTGTGACGATTACGGCACTCTGTTCATCGCCGACGAAGTACAGACCGGCCTGGGCCGCTCCGGATCAATGTGGGCTATCGAAAAGTTTGGTGCGCAACCGGACATGCTGATCACCGGCAAGGGCATAGCCGGCGGCCTCTACCCGATCGGCTGCCTCGTCATGACCAGAGAAGTCGGCAGCTGGCTGAAGGAGAACGGCTGGGGCTACGTCTCCACCTTCGGCGGCTCAGAGATCGGCTGCCACATCGCCTCGCGCGCGCTCGACATCACTACCGCCTCCACGACAGCCGAAGCCGTAAAGGAGAACTCGGCCTACATGCGCAGCGGACTTGACTCCCTCCAGGACCGCTACCCCTTCCTGACCGACATCCGCCAGCTCGGCGTCATCTTCGGCCTCGGCTTCGATCACGACGCCGGCGGCATGCTCATGACACGCTCGCTGTACAAGACCGGTCTCTGGGCGATGTTCGCGGGCTTCGACCGCCGCTACCTCCAGTTCAAGCTCGGCCTGCTCGTCGACAGGCCGTACTGCGACGAGGCGCTCGAGAAGCTTGAGACCGCATTGAAAGCCGCCACTCCTTGACCGCGAACGACTTCTACGAAGCAACACCGGATGAGCAGGTCCGCCGCCTCGCTGGACTGGCCGAGATCGCGCTACCCCGGTGGGGCCTCGAAGGCGCGAAGGTCACGCAGGTCGCCTACCGCGAGAACATGACGTTCCGGGTCGACGCCGGCGACCGCGGTGCCTTCGCACTGCGCATCCACCAGGGTAACTACCGCACCGACGCCCAGATCCAGTCCGAGCTCGACCTCATGACCTACCTCGACAGCGAGGGCGTCCGCACACCGAGTGTCGTGCCGACGCAGACCGGCGCACTCTTCACGACGGTCTCCGCGGACGGCGTGACCGAGCCGCGCCAGTGCGATCTCTTCAAGTGGATCGACGGGAAGCCGCTGCGCACGACGGGCCAGCCGATCGGTGAAATCGCGCCGCTCACGGAAGCCTACGCCGAGGTCGGCCGCCTGGCCGCGCGGATCTACAACGCCACGGAGAAGTGGCAGAAGCCGGACGGCTTCGATCGTCCGGCCTGGGACGCCGACGGTATCTACGGAGTAAACGGCAACCTCGGCGACTTCCGGCGGCTCGAAGGCGCGACGGACGCGCAGATGCGCCTGATGCTGGACGTCAGCGACAAGCTCACCGAGGTGCTGGCTGACTTCGGCCAGTCGCCGGATCGCTACGGCCTTTCTCACGGCGACTTTCTCGCGGAGAACATCTTCGTCTGCGACGACGGCATCCGGCTCCTCGACTTCGACGACGCCGGTGACAGCTGGTACCTGTTCGACATCGCCACCGCGCTCTTCGACCTCCTCGGCACCCCAGCCTACGATCCCTGTTTCGCCGCCATCGTCAGCGGCTACCGCGAGCACCGCGATCTTCCGGACGATCACCTCGTCATGCTCCCGGCGTTCTTTCTCGGCCGTCTCCTGAGCTACCTCGGGTGGTGTGCCAAGAAGCCGCACATGGTGCAGTCCGCCGTCATCAAGCCGCTCCTCCTGACCGCCGTCGAGCAACACGCCCCCGCCTTCCTGGCCTCCTGACCGGCTGAGTGACGGTGGTCACAGACGATCCAGGCAAGTGGCCATAGGTTGACGGCAGCGATGAACCCCACCTTCCGTAAGGCCACCTCCGAAGACTCCGATCTCCTGGCCGATCTCGTCCTTGGCGAGCGCGAGCAGGAGACGACGAGAGCCGGCATGGCGCTCTTCGGGATGCGCGACATCGATGAAGCGCGACGGATGTTCCGCATGCTGTGGCAGGCCGGGGGAAACTGGCGTCAGAGTGAGCTGGCCATCGTTTACGGAAGACCAGCAGGCGTGCTCCAGACAGGGCGGTCCTCCATGCGGATCACGCCGGCGATCATCTTTGCGGCGATGCGGGCGCTGGGCCCGACAACGCTGCTCAGGATGCCGTCGCGTCTCCGGATACAGAGGCGCGTCTCGCCGAAGAAGCCGGAGGGAGCGTACGTGATCTCGGAGATACACGTGGCGCCGGAGTTCCGCGGCCGCAAGATCGGCGAGGCGATGATGGCGCACGCGGAAGAGGACGCGTGCAAGCGCGAGTTCCCGATGATTGCGCTGCACACGCTGACGACGAATCCAGCGCGCTCATTCTACGAGCGCCTCGGCTT
>Ga0255058_10000654_pt1 | contig 19955 bp, 12 predicted proteins | sample Cases_109_9_MG_FD_188637 | JGI IMG/M metagenome (GOLD analysis project Ga0255058, IMG submission 188637) | Seawater microbial communities from Amundsen Gulf, Northwest Territories, Canada - Cases_109_9 | ecosystem: Environmental > Aquatic > Marine > Gulf | place: Canada: Northwest Territories... | reverse complement strand
TGGTAATATGTTTTGTTTCATTTAACCTCCTTGGTGATGGTTTGATAAGTGCTCGGGATCACTCATCTTACCAAACTAAGGAGGTTTCTTTTATCTTAAACTTATTCAATCGCGATTTTAGGGGTATTCTCATAGCTCTAAATAGGATTTTAGGCATTTTCGTTGTGTAACGCCGCGCAAAAAGAGATATTATTGAATGCCATTGCTTTTTCTATTATAATTTTTCACATTTGTCAAAGGAGTTTTCGTATAATATATCATGAAGTTAACCATTATAATCCCCGTTTATAACGAAGCTAACACCATTTCTACCATTGTTAAAAGGGTAATGGATGTTAATTACAATAAAGAAATCATTATCGTTGACGATGCTTCTACGGATGGAACGAAAGATATTTTATATGATTTTGTCAAACAAACTGAGGTTAAGGTTTTATATCACAAAACCAACAGGGGGAAAGGGGCTGCAATACAAACAGCTACTAAAGAGATTTCCGGTAAAATTATTATAATTCAGGATGCGGACTTAGAATATGATCCCGCGGATTATCCTAAACTCCTTCAACCAATTCTAGATGGAAAAGCCGATGTTGTCTATGGCTCAAGATTTCTGGGCGGTCCCCACAGGGTTTTATTGTTCTGGCATTACTTTGGCAATACCTTATTAACCCTGCTTTCAAACATTATGACCAATCTCAACCTTACAGATATGGAGACAGGATATAAAGCTTTCAAATCTTCGGTAATTCAAAATATTACCTTAACTTCCAACCGCTTTGGTTTTGAGCCAGAGATTACCGCAAAAATAGCTCACGGCAATTATAAAATATATGAGGTGCCTATATCTTATAGCGGCAGGGACTATAGCGAAGGCAAAAAAATTGGCTGGAAAGATGGAATTGCGGCCTTTTATTTTATTCTAAAATACAATACCAAAGCTTTATTATCGAAAATTTGTAACCCCCGTTAGAGAACTATGTTCTCTAACGACTATAGATGGTGGCATTGGACCACACCACCCCTAAAGAAATTATTTATACCACCCACGGGAATCGGTGGCTTTCTCTAACGGGGTAAATAATCTATTTCCCATAATCGATAACTTGGCGGAGAGGGAGGGATTCGAACCCTCGGTAGGAGTTAACCTACACACACTTAGCAGGCGTGCGCCTTAAGCCAGCTCGGCCACCTCTCCTTAATTCTAATCTCATACAAAACTCGGTTTTCGGGGGTGCTCTGGTTCAAGAAACAGGATTAAAAACTTCTTAAAACCAGGAAAGGTTTTAAAGTTCTTCCTTTCTTTTTTGTAATTCTATTTCTAAAAATTCCTTGGCAATATGATGATCATAGAATTTTTTAATTCTGATTGTCAAAAATCTAAATAACAGGCAAAAACTTATTAAAAATAACAAAATTTCATGGCGGAGGGAGTAGGATTCGAACCCACGGAACTTTCATTCAACGGTTTTCAAGACCGCCGCCTTAAACCACTCGGCCATCCCTCCACATAAAAAATTCCAAATTAAATTGCATAGTTTTGCGTATAACATCATTTATTATTTTCCCTTAATTGGCGCTCTGCCCTGTAATGACTTCCAAACCACCCATATAATTCCGCAGGGCTTCAGGAACCACAATAGATCCATCTTCCCGCTGATAGTTTTCCAAGAGAGCAACCAGCAATCTCCCTACCGCCAAACCAGAACCATTCAAAGTATGAACAAATTCAGGTTTGGAGTCAGGGTTTCTTTTAAACCGAATTCCTGCCCTTCGGGCCTGAAAGTCTTCAAAGTTGCTGCAGGATGATATCTCTCTATAACGCTCTTGACCCGGCATCCAAACCTCTACATCGTAGGTCTTGGCTGAAGCAAAACCAGAATCTCCTGTACACAAGCATACCACCCTGTAGTGAAGATTTAGCCTTTTTAAAACTTCCTCAGCGTTCTCTAATAGAGATTCTAATTCCGCATAGGAATTCTCCGGTTTTACAATCTTTACCAGTTCCACTTTATTGAACTGATGCTGGCGCATTAAACCTATGGTATCTTTGCCATAGGAACCTGCTTCGCTTCTAAAGCAAAGCGTATTAGCAGTATAATATATAGGCAATTCTTGTAAGGGTATAACTTCATTACGGTGCAAATTTGTTAATGGAACTTCTGCTGTAGGTATTAGATATAGATCGGTGTCTTCTAATTTAAAGAGATCATTTTTAAATTTCGGGAGCTGACCTGTTCCTAACATACACTCTTCTTTGACAATAACGGGCAACAAAATTTCTTCATAGCCATGTTCTTTTGTCTGCAATTCCAGCATAAAACTTATTAACGCCCGCTCCAATTTTGCCCCAAGCCCTTTGGATACGCTAAACCTTGCGCCTGATAATTTTGTTGCTCTTTTGAAATCTAGAATACCCAAATTCTCACCAAGAAGATAATGTTGTTTGGGTTTAAAAGAAAATTCAGGCAGGGTTCCCCATTTTTTAATTTCCTTATTATCTTTCTCGTCCCTGCCAATGGGAACTGTTTTATGAGGTCTATTAGGGATAATAAGCAACAAGTCATTAAGTTTACAATCGTATTCCTTTAGTTTCAAATCCAGTTTTTTTATTTCTTCGGAAATTTGCTTAACTTTTTCTTTTTCCAAATTTTTTTCTTCCCCTTTGGACTTTCCAATTTCGGCGGAAAGAAATTTCTTGCGATGGCGAAGCCCCTCAACCTCCTTCAAAATTTTCCTTTTTCCTTGGTCAAGATCCAAAACCTTATTTATATCAAAGCTGACACCTCGAGATTCAATCCCTGCTTGTATTTCTTCAGGTTTTTCCCTAATTATTTTCAAATCAATCATTTACCTTTTTCTCACCGATAAGCGTTTTTCTATAGATTTAATTTTCATCTCAAGCAGCTTTTTATTAGAATAGGCGCCTTTTAAGTCTTCAAATATTCTTAACGATTTAGTTAAATTCCCTTCCTCTTCATAACAGGACCCAATTTCAAACCTAATTTCGGGCATTAATTGACTTGCAGAGTATTTTTCTTTAAAAACATCATATTTCTCAAAAGCTTTAGAGCAGTCTCCTAAAATATAATAGCAAGTTACTATTTGATTTATGGATTCTTGCACTAAAGAGCTAGAAGGAAATTGTTCAAGCAATGTCTCATATTCTATTATGGCCTGGTTGTAATCCCCTTTTTTATAATAACATTCCGCAATTTTATAATGTCCAAACCCGGGCTGCATCCATTTGTCAAAGTTATTTATTAAACGCTGGTATTCGATTATGGCCAAATCATAATTATGTAAACTATTCTCATAAATTTCTGCAATATAGGTCTGAGCTTGAAATTTAATTTTTGTTATAGATTCTTTGGAAGCTGCTAATTGTCTAAAATATTTTATCGCCTTTGAATAATCGTTATAATTTAGATAATAAAGCTCTCCTGCTTTAAAAAGAGCATTATCATATTGATCACTTTCAGGGTAATTATTAATAATCGTTAAAAAATTATTTAACGATCTTTCAACCTCTCCTTTACTCCAAAGATCTTCTCCATTTTGATAAAGGGATTCCGCGGATTCTCTTGAACAAGAAATCGCCAGGAATAGTAAAAAAATTTGCGCTTTATTAATTTTAGGGTATAACTTCATCGCTCAATCCTCTTTTTCAATTACCGGCGCCATATCCACTATTTTTGTGTCGCCTTTTAACCTGACCATCCGGACCCCCTGAGTATTTCTGCCAATGGTTGAAATTTCATTCACTCTTAAACGAATAATATTTCCGTCGGAAGCAATTACCATAAGTTGATCTTCAGCTGAAACTATTTTAATGGAGACAACTTTTCCGTTTCTACCGGTGCATTTTATATTTATAGTTCCCTTTCCTCCCCGGCCTTGAACACGGTATTTCTTGCTATTGGTGCGCTTTCCGTACCCATTTTCTGTGATGGTTAAAACAGTGGCTTGTTCCCCGATGACTTCTCCACAAACAACTTCGTCTTCATTTTTTAAAGTAATTCCCCGCACGCCTCTTCCTGATCTTCCAATGGACCTAATTTCTTTTTCTTCAAACATAATAGCCATTCCGTTTTTTGTTCCTAAAAATATTTTCTTGCTTCCGTCAGACTGTTTAACATCAATAAGCCTATCTCCTTCATCAATGGTAAGAGCAATGATGCCATTTGCTCGTGGTTTGCTAAAAGCCATTAAAGAAGTCTTTTTGATAATTCCATTTTTTGTGCACATCACCAAAAATCGATCTTCTTCGAATTTTTTCACTGAGACAACGGCTGAAATTTTTTCCTTATTTTGCAACTGTAACAAGTTTACTATTGGAGTTCCTTTAGCCGCCCGGCCAAACTGCGGTACATTATGAACCTTTAACCAATGGACTCTGCCAATATCGGTAAAAAACAGGAGGTAATCATGGGTGGATGCAACGTACATATCCACAATATAGTCTTCTTCTTTCACAGTCATTCCTTTGATTCCCTTTCCCCCTCTTCGTTGCGCCCTGTAAAGACTTAAAGAATTTCGTTTGATATATCCAGCTTTGGAGATTGTGACAACCATATCTTCTTCAACGATCATGTCCTCTATTTGAATATCCGCTTCCAGCTCAATAATTTCTGACCTTCTTTCATCGCCATATTTATCCTGAATTTCTTTAAGCTCACTTTTGATAATTTTAAATATTTCCTTTTCATTAGTTAAAACAAAATTTAACCATTGGATTTTATCTTCGAGATCTTTTAATTCGTCTATTATTTTTTGTCTTTCCAATCCGGTAAGACGCTGTAGTTTCATTTCCAAAATAGCCTTCGCCTGAATTTCGTCCAGACTAAATTTTGCAATTAAGTCATTTTGCGCGTCCTTTGGGGTTGAGGCGGCTTTAATAATTTTTATAATTTCATCCAAATTATTTAAAGCTATTTTTAATCCCATTAATATATGAGCTCTTTCTTTAGCTTTCTTTCGATCAAACTCTGTGCGCCGGGTGACAATTTCTTTTCTAAAATCAACAAATTTCACTAAAAGGGTTTTAAGGTCCATTACCTTTGGTTCATTATTATCCAGAGCAAGCATAATAACCCCGAAGGTTTCTTGCATTTGAGTTTGTTTATATAATTGATTGAGAATTACCGCAGTTATTGAGCCTTTTTTTAATTCCACAACAACACGAATCCCATCCCTATCGGACTCGTCCCTTAAATCAGAAATACCTTCTAATTTTTTATCCCTGACTAAATCAGCTATTTTTTCAACAAGTTTTGACTTATTAACCTGGTAAGGTAATTCTTTTACAATAATGCTTTCCTTATCCGTAGTTGGATTTTTTTCAATAATTGTTTTTGCTCTCATTTGAATCCGACCACGCCCGGTTTCGTAAGCTGATACAATTCCTTCCCTCCCATGTATATACGCGCCTGTAGGAAAGTCTGGTCCGGAAATATATTTCATAAATTCTCTGATCGTGATTTCCGGATTATCGATGAGCGCAATAATTCCGTTAATGATCTCATTTAAATTATGGGGCGGAATATTCGTTGCCATACCCACAGCTATGCCCGATGAACCATTAACTAATAGGTTGGGAATTTTTGAAGGCAAAAGCAAAGGTTCTTTAAGGGTGTCGTCATAATTTGGACCAAATTCCACCGTCTCTTTATCAATATCCTCTAGCATTTCCGAGGAAATTCTGTCCATCCTGATTTCTGTGTATCTCATAGCAGCAGCGGAATCGCCATCAATGGAGCCAAAATTTCCCTGGCCATCTATTAATGGGTATCTTAACGAAAAGTTTTGAGCCATTCGGACAATCGTATCATATACTGCGGTATCTCCATGGGGATGGTATTTTCCTATAACATCCCCCACCACTCTTGCTGATTTTTTATATTGCTTGTTCCAGTAATTACTAAGATCATTCATAGCAAATAGAATTCTGCGGTGAACCGGTTTTAAACCATCTCTTACGTCCGGCAGAGCTCTTCCCACAATTACGCTCATGGCATAATCTATGTAGGATTTTTGCATTTCGTCTTCGATATTTATATATTCTATAGTTTCCTTAATGGGTTCCATTTGTCTCCTTGCGCAATTAGTTTATTTAATTCCTTACAACTCTTCGTCGCGACAAAAAAATTTTGTCCCTTGCCAGCCAAATATATTAATAAAACATGTTCCATTCCTAAGTTGGTGAATAGAATTATGGGCTTTGCGCCTTAGTTTGGTTGAAAAAACCATGTTAGTAGAATGCCTCCATAGCAAGAAAATTCGGCGCAGAATTGGACAGCGCCTATTTCCACTAAGATCGCAGTTAGTCTTTTCACTCCTTTGTAGAGGGTAGCGGGATACCAAGGGCATTAGGAATTACATATTCCTTGTCGCAGCCAAACAGGCAGGAAAAAACTGATTATGCTTCAACCTTTTAAATACGGAGCTTTGTAAAAAACTTTATACCAATAATAAAATATAATATGGATTTTTTAAGTTGCATACTGACATACAATCAAAAAAAATTAACCCTCTATTCAAATCTTTGAAATTCTTTTTCGCTAAACATCTAAATTCCGAACCTGGTTTGAGTGCTGTTGAATAAATTCTCTTCTTGGCTCTACCTGATCACCCATTAAAACAGTAAACATCTCATCTGCCGCGACCGCATCGTCTGTCTTAACCTGCAACAAAATTCTTTTTTCAGGATCCATTGTCGTCTCCCACAATTGATCTGGATTCATTTCGCCAAGCCCTTTATAGCGTTGCACCACAAGGCCTTTTTTGCCGCCGTTTATTATAGTTTCTATTAAGGCTTCTTTGCTTTTTATTATACTGGTTGTCCCATTTTCTATTAATTCGAAAGGAGGTTTGTCCAATGATTCAATAAATTTATATGTTTTTTTGATATTCTTATAGATAACAGAAATCATTAGCGCCAGGTTTATTTTTGCCTTAAATTTTTTATTATTCTTAATTCCTTCTATTATTATTTCATATTTATCATTGTCTTCATCTAATTGAATGGTCCATTTAGTTATACTTAATGTTTTATTAATACTTATTTTTTTTGGTTGATCGGAAAGGGCATATAGTCCTTCAGAAATTCTTTTTATTAAAAATCCTTGTTTGTTTAAAGTTACTAATTCTTCTTTTGAAAGACCTTTTGGTAATTCAATAAAAATAGGAAAATCGGCATTTTCGGATTGAGAAACATCTTTTTGCACAATATTTTTAAAAATACTATTTGAGAGAACCACAAGATTTACTAAATCCTCAAAAACCGTTTTGTCTATTTTCTCTTTTAGCATTCCTTCAATTAATTCCTTTGGGATCTCATACTTTTCTAATTTTTCTTCATAACTTTTAAATTCTATTAATTTTTTTATAATTTTTTCTAAATCTTTTCCTCCATTACTTTTTCCATTTCCATTAATTTTTACTTTCACATTTTTTGCTCCAAACTGAATTAATTTTTCTCTTAGAGTATCTTCATTTTTTAAATATTCTTCATAATTTCCTTTTTTAAGTTTATACAAAGGCGGTTGGGCTATATACAGGTAGCCTCTTTTAATTATTTCATACATTTGTCTAAAGAAAAAGGTAAGTAACAATGTGCGTATATGGGAGCCATCCACATCAGCATCTGTCATAATAATAATTTTATGGTATCTCGCTTTATCTGCGTTAAAATCATCCTGCCCTATGCCGGTGCCCATAGCGGTAACCAATGTTCTGATTTCATTGCTTCCGAGCATCTTGTCATAGCGGGCCTTCTCAACATTTAAGATTTTTCCTTTTAGAGGCAATATGGCCTGGTTTTTCCTATCTCTTCCTTGTTTGGCTGACCCACCTGCTGAATCGCCCTCCACTAAATATATTTCTGAAAATGCGGGGTCCTTTTCAGAGCAATCTGCAAGTTTTCCTGGCAAGGCACTAATTTCTAAAGCCCCTTTTCTTCTCACCAGCTCTCTTGCCTTTCGAGCAGCGTCTCTTGCCTTAGCCGCGTTTATGCTTTTCATAGTGATCGCTTTAGCCAAGCTAGGATTTTCTTCCAAAAATTCAAAAAGCTTTTCATTAACCACCTGTTCCACCATTCCTTTTACATTACTATTTCCAAGTTTCGTTTTTGTTTGTCCTTCAAATTGAGGATCAGGTATTTTTACGCTTAGAACTGCGGTAAGTCCTTCCCTAATATCATCACCGCTTAAATTCAGGTCCGTACTTTTTAGTAATCCTTTATTTTGCACATAATTATTAACTGTTCTGGTCAAGGCCGATTTGAAACCGCTTAAGTGTGTGCCACCCTCGTATGTATTAATATTATTAGCAAAGGAAAAAACGTTTTCTTTATAGCTATCGTTATACTGCATTGCCAGTTCTAACTGAATATCATCTTTTATTTTTTCGATATAAATAGGTTTTTTGTGTAAGGGGGTTTTTTTCTCATTCAAATGGAGAATAAATGAAACAATGCCCCCTGAATAATGAAACTCGTGCTTTTTATCGTCTCTTTCATCAAAAATTACAATCTTGATTCCTTTATTCAAAAACGCTAATTCTCTTAACCTTTTGGATAGTAAATCAAAACTAAACACAGTTTCTTCAAAAATAGAATCATCGGGTTTAAACCAGATTTTAGTCCCAGTTTTTTGAGCTTTTCCAACTTCCTTCAAGGGAGTTAAGGGTTCTCCTTTGGCATAGCTTTGGTAGAAAATTTTTCCTTCTCTTTTTATTTCAACTTTCAATTCCGCGGAAAGCGCATTAACCACTGAAATTCCTACTCCATGCAATCCCCCAGATATTTTGTAGCTATCGCTATCAAACTTGCCCCCTGCATGTAAAGTCGTCAAAACCACTTGAGCAGCGGACATTTTTTTATCCTTATGATAATCCACGGGAATGCCCCTACCGTTATCCACCACTGAAACACTATTATCAATATGAATTGTTACTTCAACTTTAGTGCAAAAACCCGCCATCGCCTCATCAATACTATTATCAACAACTTCATAGACAAGGTGATGAAGTCCGCTACTGGAAGTATCTCCAATATACATAGCAGGCCTTTTCCTAACCGCTTTTAGTCCTTCAAGTATTTTTATACTAGTGCCATCGTATTTATCTGCAACCATAATCAGTAACCAAAAAAAAATTTAATAAATTAGAAAATATCCCGTTTTTTAGTAGCAATCTTTTATAACCAGTCAATTTTTAGACTTTCGGAATTATAGGCTTTTTATTAGCGATATTCAACAGGCTGGAAAACCTGTATTTGGAGAAAATCCTGGGGTTATTGTTGTAAAAAATTTTGTAATTAAGAATGGAAAAAAGAGAATTACAAAGATTTTTATAAGTAATTAGTATTTATTATTTATTATAATAAAGTAATTGTTATAATAGGCGCTGTTAATATGTGAATAACTAAATATTAGCTTATATATCAACCAATTAGATGTTTGTTTTTGTTAGTAAACCGTTAATAATTATTGATCTATTTTAACATATAAAAAGAGAAAGAGCATTGTTACTCTTTATCCACAACTTATACAGGAGTTTTAGTCAGATAAAATATCCCTTAATACATTGATTTTATGAGAAATGTCAGAGTTAGTTTTTATTTCTGAATTAATTTTTTTGCAGGCATGAATGACAGAGGTATGATCCTTTCCTCCAAAGTTTTTTCCTATCTGGGGCAATGAAATGTCTGTTAATTCCCTGCAAAAAAACATTGCTATATGTCTGGCTAAAACAAAATGTTTATTCCTATTTTTAGATTTCAAATCGGAGACTCTCAAATTAAAAAAATGCGCGACCTCTCTTTGAATGGTCTTTATATCAATAATTTTTTCTTTATCCTGGAAAATGTCTCTAAGAACTTCTTTTGCCATATTAAGGGTGATGGGTTTATTAACTAAACTACTGAAAGCGCAGACCCTTATTAAGGCCCCCTCCAGTTCTCTAATGCTTGAGAAAAATTTATTAGCGATAAGGTCTTCAACATCCTCCGGTATGGAATAGTTGTAGTTTTCTGCTTTCTTTTTTAAAATAGCTTTTTTTGTTTCATATTCGGGTGGTTTTATGTCCGCAATTAAGCCCCATTGGAAGCGAGATATTAGCCTGTCTTCCAAATTTGGAATATTTTTAGGAAATTGGTCACTGGAAAGCACAATCTGTTTGTCCGATTCAAATAAGGTGTTAAATGTATGAAAGAACTCTTCCTGAGTTTTATCTTTGCCCGCTAGAAACTGAATGTCATCTACCAGCAGAACATCTACATTTCTGTATTGGTTTCTAAATTGATCCATTTTTTGTTGTTTAATGGAAGTGATTAGATGAGTGAGAAAACGTTCTGGAGAAAAATAAGAAATTTTCATGTGTTTGTTTTTTTTAAGGATATGATGTCCAATTGCATGCATTAAATGAGTTTTTCCTAATCCAACGCCGCCGTAAATAAATAATGGATTGTACGTTTTTGAAGGATTTTCAGCCACAGCGTAAGCCGCCGCTTGCGCAAATTGATTACTTGCTCCTGTAATAAAATTATCAAAAGTAAACATCCTATTTAAGCCATGCTTGTTATATTTAAGCTTAAGGATTTTTTCTTCAACCTTTTCAATTGCGGAAATATCTTCTGAATGGTTTGTTTCTATTGAAGGCGGTTTTTCAATATTGGATATGCTAAATTTAATAGAAATTTTGCTGCCACATATTTTGAGAAAAGTTTCTTCTAAGAGAGGTAAATATTTTGAGGATACCCATTCTTTATGAAACTTGCTTGGAACTCCAATGGTGGCTGTGTCGTTGGAAAATGAAAGAATTGATATGGGCAGAAACCATGTTTCATATATTTGGATGGGCAAGGTTTTTTGAAGTTCTTTTGTAAGATTCTTCCAAAGATTTTCCATCGGTTTTTCTGTTTCTAAAAGAGTTTTTTAGGGTGAGAATAAAAAGTATAAACTAGCATAGAAAAAAAAAGCAAGGGAAAATAAGGTTAAATTTTTAAAAGTGAAATTCTTGTATGATAGGACTAATTCGTTTCTGGTTTCCAGGTTGAAAGGAATCTTTTTTTAACATTAAGACTAGCCAAAACTCTATCAACAATGAAGGAAGAAATATCATCAATGCTCTTAGGCCTATGGTAAAAACCGGGAGATGCTGGCAAAATTATTGCCCCAGCTTCAGAAAGAGTTAACATATTTTTAAGGTGGACAACATTATAGGGAGTTTCGCGGGGCACACAGATCAGAGGAAACTTTTCTTTTAATGCCACGTCGGCTGCTCGAACTATCAAATCGGTTGAAATGCCAGAAGCGATTCGACCAATGCAACCCATGGAAGCAGGAATGATTACCATACCTTTGTGACGAAAGGATCCGGAGGCAAGAATATCATTTAATTTGTAATTATCATGGAGAGTTACTCCATTTTTATTAAAATAAGAACAAGTGAGACCCAGTTCGTATTTCAGAATATTCTTTCCTTCATCAGAAACCACAAGATGAATTTTTGCCCCCTCTTCAATTAAAGCGTCAAACAGTTTTTTGGAATAAATGACCCCGCTTGCTCCGCTGATTCCTATGATGTATTCCTGTTGGTTTGTCAATGTAATTATCTTTATAATTTATAATATTTTATCCTGCCTATCGATGGATCTGGGTATTGTGCTACCTGGCTTCTTTTCGGCGCCAAAATGATTAATAATTGGAGACGCTTAGACAGGATATTTCTAAACACAAATATTTTATAATTGGAATAAGGGTCACAGGACTAATTGGGGTATTTTATTCATGCAAATTTCCTGAACTTTTTTTTGAATAAGTTCTTGCGGGAGCGAAGCGTCGATTTTCATAATATAGGAGTCCATAAAGGAATCAAAATTTTTTTTAACCTTTTTCAAATAGCGCTCTTTTTCAAAGGCATCTCTTTTCCCCTTACGCTGAGCGTCAATTCTTATTAATCCCGACTCCGGCTTGATGGCAAGATAAAATACAAGATCCGGTTTTAGCGCAAAAGCTTCGTTTTTTTTCCTTATTTCCTGTGGATCCATTCCAAGAGCTCCCTGATAGGCTATTGTGGAATAATAATATCTATCCTGGATAATGATTTTATTTTTTTTAAAAGCGGGGAGGATATTTTTCTTAAGGTTTTCTTTGCGATCTTCAATAAATAAATTTAATTCTTCCCTTGGAGAAATCCCTCTTCTGCCATTTTTTAAAATATTTTTAATTTTTTCCCCCCAGGGCCCTTCCGTTGGTTCGCGAAGCAAAACACATTCGTAGCCTTGATTATCGAAAAACTCTTTCAATAAAAAGGACTGAGTGGTTTTCCCGGAACCATCTATTCCTTCAAACACTATAAAAAAACCTTGTTGAAGTCTCTTTGAAATCCTCTGAGCCATAAAATTTCTATTTCTAAATGAAAGTTTTTAATTTTAAAAAATCTTCATCAGAAATTTCTAGAATATCAATGCCAACTTCAAACGGGAAATATTGATAATTCGTTTTTTTATCGTACCAAGTTACTCTGCCAAGAATATGAATAACATCTAAAATTTCATCCTTATCATTTTTATTGGGAAGTTCTATTTCAATATCAAGCTTGTTTTTTGTCATCATGGAGCTATCATGAGAAATGTGAAGTCCATCAATTTGGACCAGGCTTGTTTCTAGGGACAATCCATTAAGAGAGATATTTTTTGTGATAGAATTTATTGTTGATGATGTTTTTTTTGGATTTTTTCCACATATAATTTTAAATTTGGCATTTAATGAAGCGTTAATTCGCTTAAATCTTCGTTTTGTAAAAAAGGTGGATTTTAAGAATTTAAACATAAATAAAATTTTTAGGCAAAATGCAAATTTTACTAAATCTTTGATATCACTAAAGATACTTATTGTCAATGATTTTCAATAATCATTTTCTCAAGCAATAAGCATGAAAAAAAGGAAAACATGCGCTTCTTATTCTTTTATTATTTTTTTTCTTGTATCCAATTTTAAAAAAGAATTTGAATAATAAAAAGCGCGTAATTTCGGATTATTAATTGAAAATGACAGAATTTTAAAAAAATACAGAAAAACCTTCGAATTAGATCTAGTTCGCCATGGATATTTGCTAAATTTTCAGTAGTAATCTGGACGTTAAAAGGATAAACTGTAGTTAAAATGTTGAATTAACTGACATTCCTAAATATGAGACGGATTGAAGACATAACTGAAGCTATTCGCCAATATGATAAAAATGCGAATATAGATATTATTTCCAAGGCATATGTATTTTCTGCCAAGGTTCATAGAGGGCAAACACGCCGTTCCGGAGAGCCATATTTGTCCCATCCCTTGGAAGTAGCTTACATCCTTACCAAACTAGGTATGGATGCTGTTTCTATTGCGGTGGGCCTTTTGCATGATACTGTTGAAGATACGTTTGCCACACCAGAGGAAATAAAGAAAATTTTCGGAGATGAAGTAATGCAGCTGGTGGACAGTGTGACCAAAATAAGTAAAATTAAATTCGGGTCCAAAGAGGAAGCACAAGCAGAGTATTTTCGAAAAATGATTTTAGCTATGTCTAAAGATCTACGAGTAATGCTAGTAAAATTAGCCGATCGCACGCACAATCTCAGAACTTTAAACTTTATGGAGGAAAGAAAACAAAAAGCCATTGCTCGGGAAACTCTTGATATTTATGCTCCCATTGCAAACCGTCTAGGAATAGGATGGATCAAACAGAGCCTGGAAGACGATTCTTTTCGATATCTTTATCCCAAGGAGTATGTGTTTATTGAAGAAAATGTAAAAAGAGGAGCAGAAGAAAGGCAGAAACTTATAGATTCTATTATTGAAATCGTTAAGGAAAAATTAGCGAATACGAACATACCCGTAAGGGTGGTAGGACGTCCAAAGCATTTCTATAGCATATTTGATAAGATGCGAAGCCAAAAAATTAGTTTTGAAGAAGTTTATGACCTTCGAGGAATAAGAATTTTTACGGATACAATTCAAAATTGTTATTCTCTCCTTGGGCTTGTCCATTCATTTTGGAAGCCCATTCCTGGAAAAATTAAGGATTATATCGCGCTTCCTAAAGCAAATTTGTATCAATCTCTTCACACTACCGTAATCGGGCCACAGGGAGAACGTGTTGAATTTCAAATAAGAACAGAGGAAATGCATCATGTTGCAGAAGATGGAGTTGCCGCTCATTGGAGATATAAAAACAAATCAAAAAAAGACGATAAACATGACAATCAATTTCTTTGGATACGTTATTTGTTAGATTCACATAGAGAAGTAAAAAATCCAAAAGAGTTTTTAAAAATGGTAAAAATAGATCTTTTCCAAGACGAAGTTTATGTTTTTACGCCAAAAGGAGAAGTAAGACACTTTCCCAAAGGAGCAACTCCAATTGATTTTGCTTTTCAAATTCATACAGACATAGGTTATAGCTGCAATGGCGCAAAAGTGAATGGCAAAATTGTTCCTCTTAAATACCAGCTTATGAACGGTGATATTGTCGAAATCATCACGGCCAAGCGTCATAAACCGAGCAGAGATTGGTTAAAAATTGCTGTAACAGGAAGAGCAAAATCTAAAATTAAAGCATGGATGAAAGATCAACAGAGGGAAAGAAGCATTGCTCTAGGCAGAGAAATTTGCGAAAAAGAAGTAATCCAATACCATCTTTCTTCAGCAGAGATTATGAGTGAGAAAAGACTGGAGAAGGCCGCAAAGCATTTTGAAATTTCAAGCGTTGATAGGCTTTTGGGAGAAATTTGTTACGGAAAAGTGCCATTAAAACAATTAATGGCTCAATTAATTCCGGAAAAGGTTTTTCATGAGATTGAAAGGAAAAAGGAATCAACTTTTTATAGATTTGTGCACAAAGTTATTAATAAGCCAGCCCAAAAAGGGGTTATGGTGAAAGGATTGAACGATATCTTGATACGATTTGGAAAATGCTGTAATCCCATTCCAGGAGACGAAATAATTGGTTTTATTACCAAAGGACGCGGGGTTTCTGTTCACCAAAAAGATTGCATTAGCATCAGCGACCTGGAATATGATTCTGACCGGAGGATCCCCGTAGAATGGGATACTCAGGAAAAATTGAAACGCGCCGTGCAAATATCAGCGGCGACAGTGGATAAACCAGGATTGCTGGCTCAAATCTCTAATGTTATTGCATCAATGGATGTTAATATCTCCACAGTAAAATCCATCAAAACGGAAAAAGAAGGAGCGCTAATAACATTATCTGTGGATATTATTGATTTAAAACAACTTCAGAAAATTATAATCGGCATACAAAAAATTAGAGGAGTAAAGTTAGTAAAAAGAATCAGAGAATTAAAGCAATAATGGCATCAAAAAGCTTATGCATATATTAGAGAGGGAAGTTTTTTATATTTGGAAGAGGTTATTAATCCCCGTCATTTAAATGATTGTTGCCCTTAAAATTGTTGGAAATTGTTTTATTAAATTGAATGTGGTAGGTTTTTCTGGTTAGTTCCAAAGTTCGACAATATTAAATATTTGAATTTTTTTTTGGAAACAAGGAGAAAAAGCATTGAAGTCTGTTTTGGTCGTAGATGATGAAAAAAGCATGAGGGAGTTTCTGAGCATCTTTTTAAAGCAAGAAGGCTATGACGTAAAATGTGCCTCTTCCGGCAGAGAGGCGATAGGTTTAATTAATAATAAAATAAAATTTGACGTTGTAATTACCGATATCAAAATGCCAGGCCTCAGTGGTGTAGAAGTTTTAAAAAAAATAAATTCTCTAAATGTAAACACCCCTGTAATTATGATTACCGCTTACGCATCAAATGAAACAGCCCTGGAAGCCATTGAGCAGGGCGTCTATGATTATATAACAAAGCCATTTAATATAGATGAAATGAGAATAATTATAAAAAGAGCTTTGGAAAAAAAGAAACTGTTGGACGAAAATACTTATTTAAAAATTGAATTGCAAGAAAAAAATAAATATTCTGAAATCCTTGGTAAAAGTGAAAAAATGGAAAACATTTTCAAGCTTATTGACCTGGTGGCCAAAGGAAACAGCATAATTTCTATTTTTGGAGAGAGCGGGACAGGGAAAGATTTAGTTGCCCGAGCCATACATTCCAAGAGCAGCAGAAACTCGAATTCATTTGTTTGCATTTCTTGTGGCGCTATTGAAGAAAATCTTCTTTTAAGCGAGCTTTTTGGTCACAAAAAAGGAGCTTTCACAGGCGCTGTTTTAGATAAGAAAGGCTTGTTAGAAATAGCCGATAAAGGGACTTTTTTTCTTGATGAAATTGGAGAAGCTCCTCCCTCGATTCAAGTAAAACTCCTAAGTGTTTTAGAAGATAAAGAATTCAAAAGAGTAGGCGGGACAGCAAACATTAAGGTGGATATACGATTTATCACGGCCACAAACAAAAACTTGTATGAATTGGTAAAAAAAGGGTTGTTTCGGGAAGACCTATATTATCGCCTTAATGTAATCCCGATAGAATTGCCTCCATTGCGTGAGCGCAAACAAGATATTCCTATTTTAGCTGAAGGTTTTTTGAAAAAATTTGTCAAGAGCAATGGGAAAAAAATTAAAGGTTTTGCTCCAGAGGCGATGAAAGTGTTGGAACGGTTTAACTGGCCTGGGAACGTTAGGGAATTAGAGAATGTTATTGAACGGGCGGTTGTTTTAGAACAATCTTATTATATAGATGCAAAGAATTTTCCTGAGACAATCATTTCATATGAGAAAACAACAGAAATGTCCATTCCTAAACTCACAGACGGTGTGATTGACCTTGAAAAATATGTGGAAAAAATAGAGAAAGAAATGATAACCATGGCGCTAAACAGAACCAATGGGGTTTTGAATAAAGCGGCATCACTTCTGAACTTAAGCTTCAGATCTTTTAGATATCGTCTTCGAAAATATAATATCAAAAGTCCGAGGCAAGAAATTGGGTCCTGACCTTGAATACTTTTAAGATACTTTTTACATCTATTCTCCTTTTTTTATTATGCAATGCCTCTATTTTTCCTGTCCAGGCGGAAGGCTTCTTCAAAAATAATCCCTCCAAGAGGTTGCTGGAAAAGACCGCTTTTAATAAAGCTGAAATTTCTTTTAAGAAATTTCAATATGATTACGCCCTTCTCCAATATAAAAATTACATCAAAAAATTTCCTCAAGGATATTTTTTAGACGACGCGATTTTTCAAATAGCTGAGATTTACAAATTGAGAGAGAATTATTTTATGGCTATTCGCCATTATTTATTTTTGCAAAAAAGAAATACAAAGACTGACTTGTTGCATGAAGTAAATTATAAATTGGCCACCTGTTATTTTCTCTTAGGCCGCTATAGAAATGCATTGAGTCTACTCGAATCAAATTATTATGAACCTAATGATAATAAGCGATTATGGGAGATTCTGTTCTTGATGGGCAGATCATTGGAAGAAATGGATAAAAATTTGCCTGCATTTAAAAAGTATTTGAATAGTCTTGAAATTGTTTCTGATGAAAAGCTAAAACAAAAATCCAAGGAAAAAATATTGGAATTATTAAGGGACAAATTTGAGTTAGAAGATTTGATTAATTTATCAAAAATTTTTTCGGGCCAACGTTTCCTTGGATACATTCTTTATAGAATTTCTGAAATTTATGAAAGCAGAAGAGATTATACATTGTTCCAAAAATATATAAATATGTTTTTAAATAATTTTCCACAGCATGAATATTTCGGAAAAGGGCGGAAAAGGCTTATAGAGATTCAAGCTATAAGCTCCGAAGGACCGATCAAAACCAAAATTGGAGTCGTGCTTCCTCTTTCTGGAGAGGCGGCTGATAGAGGACAAAAAGTTTTGCAAGGAATTCAAATGGCATTTAATTTAATTCCCGCTAACAAGAGAAAAAAAATTGATTTAGTTGTAAGAGATACAAAGGGCAAAACAGAAACCATTGACGCAATCATGGAAGAATTTGGGAAAGACCGGGATTTGGTTGCTCTCATAGGCCCTATGATTAGCAAAATTGCTTTAAGCGCTCTCGAAAAATCTGAAATATACCAACTTCCCATTATATCTCCTTCGGCCGCAGCTAAAAATCTGCCTGACATCAGTCCATATTTTTTTCGAAATTGCCTAACCTTTGAGTCCCAGGGGAAAACAATTGTAGAATATTCCATTAATAATCTTGAGATTATGAAGTTTGTTATGCTGTATCCAACTGACTTGAATTATACTAGAATCATCGAAGCATTTTTAAAGCAAGTGCGAATATTGGGAGGAGAAGTTTTAGCCGGAGAAGGGTATTTATCAACACAAAATGATTTTAAAAAGCAAATTTTAAGCATTGGGGGAATGAATGATAAAAAAATGAAGGAAAAAGCTCTCGAAATAGTTTTTGAAGATGAAGATTTCCTTCTATCACAAGGCAGTGGTCTTGAAAAGAATGAAAAAAAAGAGTTGGAAAAAAGCGATCATGAAAATTTATCAACCGTTTTGGTAGAAATAATAAATCAAAAGAGAGAAAATTTGGAAAATTCTTTAAAACTTCCTGTGGAAGATAACGAGGAAAATAAGTTAGATTTTGAAAAGAAATTTTTTAAAGCTGAATTGGGAGTAAAAACAGATTCAACAAAGAAACGCGATTCTTTCATTGAGGAAGGCCGTGATATATTCTTTAAGCCCTTTCTTAAAATCAATTATGGCGGGATTTTTATGCCAGGAAATCCCGATACAGCGGGTTTAATTGCCCCCCAGCTTGCTTTTTACAATATTAAAAATGTTCAACTGCTAGGAGGAAGTAGTTGGAATTCAGATCGCCTCTCAGAAATCGGAGGAGAATATGTGGATGGCGCTATATTTGTCGATGGTTTCTTCCATGGATCTTTTTTAAAACAAGCGCAAGATTTTGAGAAAAACTATGAATTTTTTTATGGAGAAACTCCGGAGATTTTTGCCGCTCAAGCATTTGACGCGGCTAAAATGGTTTTTGACATTGTTTTAAAGGGCAAGAAAAGTAGGGCAGAAATTAAAAATGCTTTGATGGAAATTAAAAACTTTAAAGGAGTGTCGGGCGAAACAACGATACTTCCTAATGGTGATTCAGAAAAAGCGCTCTTTTTTATTTCAATAAATGGCCAAAAACGGGAGCAAGTCCATTGAAGCAAACTATACAAGCATACCCTTGTTTGTTAACATAATAGAGAGTTTCAGAAAATTATATATTGCTATAATTTATAGTCTTATAAATGCCAAAAGTTTCATTATGTCGGCGGGATTTTTATAAAAACCTTGTCTCAGCAAACAAAATGTCCACATCACCCCGTGGGCGGTATAATTGTATAATAATTTTTATAAATGATTGGATGTTTTAAATCCGTCAGAAAAGGATACTGAAATGATCGTTGTAATGGAAGTAAACTCGGATAAGAAACTGATAAATAATGTGGTAAAAAAAATTAAAGAACTGGGATACTCAACTCATATCATTGAAGGGGTTGAACGAACAGTAATTGGAGCGGTCGGAGATGAGCGCGGGAAGTCCAGGCTTCAATCGCTGGAATCCATGCCGGGTGTGGAAAGTGTGGTCCCAATTCTGAAGCCTTTTAAATTAGCAAGCAAGCAGATGAGAAAAGAGGGAAGCGTTATAGCTATAAATGATGATATTAAAGTAGGATCAAAAGAATTTATCGTCATGGCCGGCCCCTGCTCTGTGGAAAGCGAAGAACAAATTATTGAAACGGCTAAAAAAGTTAAGGCATCAGGGGCTCAAATTTTAAGAGGGGGAGCATTTAAGCCACGGACATCTCCTTACAGTTTCCAGGGTATGGAAGAGGACGGCTTAAAGCTTCTCGCTCTTGCCAGAGAAGAAACAGGGCTGCCATTTGTAACAGAAATTATGAATCCCAGAGAAGTGGATTTAGTTGCTAAATATTCAGACATTCTTCAGGTGGGAGC
>Ga0255058_10000653_pt1 | contig 19956 bp, 19 predicted proteins | sample Cases_109_9_MG_FD_188637 | JGI IMG/M metagenome (GOLD analysis project Ga0255058, IMG submission 188637) | Seawater microbial communities from Amundsen Gulf, Northwest Territories, Canada - Cases_109_9 | ecosystem: Environmental > Aquatic > Marine > Gulf | place: Canada: Northwest Territories... | reverse complement strand
TACGAAGAGTTCGAGCCAGGGCAAGTGATCAAGCATTGGCCCGGCAGAACGATAACCGAGTTCGACGACACGCTCTTTTGCATGCTGACGATGAACCACCATCCCCTGCACATAGACGCTAACTACGCGGAAGGCACGCGATTCGGACAAAGGGTGGTATCGGGGCCCTTCGTGTTCAGCCTCATAGTCGGAATGAGCGTTGCGGACATGAGCGGAAAGGCGATCATAGCACTAGCTTACGAAAACATCGATCATCACGCCCCGACGTTCCATGGAGACACGCTTTATTCAGAGTCCGAGGTGTTGGAGAAGCGTGTTTCGAAGTCTAAACCGAACCAAGGCATCCTCCGGTTCGAGACACGCGGACACAACCAGAAGGACGAGCTGGTTATCAGCTACCGACGGAGCGTGCTGCTCCCAATGCGCGCCGACGACGAAGGCAAGCAGTGATCTCCCTTGAGGGGATCAGAATACTGGCCATTTCCCAGTACGGTGCTGGCCCGTGGGGCTCCATGCACTTGGCGGACCTCGGAGCCGAAGTCATCAAGGTTGAGGACCCAACTGTTGGCGGAGATGTCTCACGTACGATACCCCCTCATCTCGACGGAAAAGACAGCCTTTTCTTCCAGACCTTCAACCGTAACAAGCTGGGAATTACCCTCAATATGACATCTGAGACTGGTCACGAAATATTCTGTCGGCTCGTCAAGAACGTCGATGCAGTATACAGCAACCTCCGGGGAGACCTGCCGAATCGCATGGGCCTCACCTATGAGGATCTAAAGAACGTCAACCCGAAGATCGTCTGCTGCCATTTGACTGGCTACGGACGAGAAGGAGAAAGAGCAAGGGAGCCAGCTTACGACTACTTGATCCAGGCCGAAGCGGGAATGATGTCTCTGACAGGAAACCCGGACGGTCCACCCGAGCGCTGCGGATTGTCGATAATCGACTTCGTCGGCGGCGTTACGTCCGCTCTGGCGATCACCGCCGGCATCCTTTCGGCGAGGATGAGCGGCGTTGGCTCGGACGTGGATGTGAACCTGCTGGACGTAGGCAACTCCCTTCTCAACTATCTTGCGACGTGGCACCTGAACGACGGCTACGAACCCCAGCGCATGGCTGATTCTGCGCACCCAACGGTGGTTCCATCCCAAGCGTTCGCCACCGCCGACGGCCATATCGTCATCATGTGCAACAAAGAGAAGTTCTGGCTGGAGTTATGTGACCTGCTTGGTGCGGATGAACTCACCTCCGACCCACGGTTCAAAGACTTCGCGGGCAGGCAGGAACACCGCGATGAGGTTATCGGCCTACTGAAGGAGCATCTGGTCGAACGAACTACCGACGAATGGCTGAAGCTTATGCGGGGCAGGGTACCAATTGCCCCCGTCAACACCGTCGGCCAGACTCTTGGTACCCTCGTCGACCAAAACTCTCGCATGATCGTCACCGTCGACCACCCGGTGTGGGGCAACGTTAGAGAATTGGCAACTCCGATCGGCGCCGGTCGGGAAAGCATCCAGCATCGACGCGGCCCGGAGTTCGGTGAGCACACCCGTGAGGTTCTCTCACGATACGCCGGAGTAACGGACGAGGAGTTCGAGAGACTGAAGGACGCAGGGGCCGTCTAAGTAGGCCCGGCACCTTCGGGGCGAAGCGCTTCCAACACCTTGAGAGTGTTCAGGTGTTCCCGCATCTCAATCACCCTCGCATCCCGGAACTCGAAGACGATCAATCCACGATTGTTGTAGTCGCGACCGGTCTTCACCGCACGGCCCGTCACGATGAACTCGGCGAACACGGCGTTATCCGCCTCCCAGAGGCGCAGATCGTGGAAGTTCATGGGCCGATAGATCTTAGGCACGGCTCCTAGGAACCTGGCGACCGCATCCAGCCCTTCCATCCGTGACACGGAGCCCAATCCCTCAGGGAACTCGTAGACGACGTCAGCGTGGAGATGCTGGACGAAGTCCTCCGGGTGCCCTTCCGACAGCGCCTTGAAGAAGCTTTCAGCGACGTTCTTTCGCCCAGACATAGGGCCCGCTATCGCTCCAGGGGCCTGAACTGAGGCACAACTGTGTCGTCGTCCCGGTCTTCAAACACCACCTCGACGGGCATGCCGATTTCAATCTTCGCGGGATCCGGCTCCACGTCCACCAGGTTGGTCATGACTCGGGCACAATCCTCGACCTCAATCAAGGCAGCCACGTACGGAGCCTCGAAGCCTGGCTGCAGCGGGCGGCTAATGATCGTGAATGCATGCAGCGTACCCTTGCCGCTTGCCACCTTCCACTCGATGTCCCATGAGAAATCTCGGGGACAGAACGGCCGTGGGTAGAAGAAGAATTTCTCGCAGGACTTGCAGAAGGGGAGGACAAACTCGTGACGTTTCGCAGCTTCCCAGTATGGAAGCGCATCCGCGCTCGGTTTCGGGGTAGGTTTGCGGTCTGAATTCATCACCTCACCACTCTGTCTTTCACGATGTTGTCGTATTGCACGAGATCGAGACGGCTCGTGGGTTCACGCTCAGGTTTCTATATTCTATAATTCATAAGATCGCATTGTACAGACGATCTGTTTCCCGTATGGCTGTATAACTGAGGATCGCGATGGCGAAGTCACGTTTGCGTACCGAACTCTGCGACTTGCTTGGCATAGAGTACCCCATCTTGCAGGCCGGGATGGGAAGGTCGGACGGCACACCAACTCCACCACCTCTCGTCGCCGCTGTGTCTGAGGCTGGCGGGCTTGGCTGCCTCGGCGGCGGTGGTCTTGAGCCCGACCAACTCCGCGAGGCGATTCGCGAGATTCGCGAGATGACGGACAAGCCCTTCGCTGTTGACCTCCTGCTTCCCGCCAACCTAACAAAGTCGCCGCCCACACGAGAAGAGATTCGCCATGAAATAAGAGAGGAATTTCCGGAGCACTGGGCCTTTGTCCAGGCGCTTCACCAGCGCTTTGGCCTGCAGCCCGCGCTGATGGAGAAACCCAGCCTGCTCTCGAACGAGCACGTCAAACGTCAAGTGGAGGTGGTATTAGAGGAAGCTGTGCCGATTTTTGTCGCGGCCCTGGGCGACCCATCCTGGATGATTCCGGACGCCCGCTCGAAGGGCATGAAAGTAATCGGGATTGCCGGAAGCGTTCGTAACGCAACCAGACAGAAGGCATCCGGCGTAGACATGGTGATCGCCCAGGGATACGAGGCCGGCGGCCACACCGGGACGATCGCCAACTTCGCGCTGATCCCACAGACAATAGACGCCGTCAAGCCGCTCCCGGTCATCGCGGCAGGCGCAATTGGTGATGGACGTGGCGTTGCGGCGGCACTCGCTCTGGGTGCGCAAGGAGTCTGGTTGGGGACTGCATTTCTTTTCTCGCACGAAGCAGATATTGCAGAGGCACACCGAGAGCAGCTTGACGGCGCCCGAAGCGAGGATCTGGTGATCTCACGATCGTTCACCGGCAAGACGGCGCGCCAGTATCGTAATGAGGCACTTCAGGCATGGGCTGAGTCCGGGCTCGATCCGCTGCCGATGCCATACCAGTGGGTCCTAATGGACGACTTCGTCGCCTCAGCAGAGGCCACAGGTAAGATCGATCTCGTCAACATGCCCGCCGGCCAGATAGCCGGCATGTTGCGCGGCCGCAGACCCGCCCGCCAGATCGTGGATGAGCTTGTGGAAAGCGCAGTCCTGGAGATCAGTCGGGTTAGTTCCTGTGTGAGCGTTCTGGTCCAGTGAGGGTGGCGGATGTGATGACGATTTCTCGCCAACTCTCAGAACTCCCGAAGCACAGAGGAGCTAGGTACGGCGAGACCGCTCCTTCTTCCCTCCTACCTTCGCGCGATCCCGCCTGCCCACCGAAGGGAATCGGATCAACTATTACGACGACATCGACAGCGGTGCGCGATCCGCAGCTTATCTCCTTTCGCAACGGCCCGCGAGCCGCCGTCTGTCTTTTGCGCGATAGAGGCCGGGAGTTCATCCCGGCCTCTATCTTCGCCGACAATTGCTTGGCATTGTATTCCCGCACCAGTAGTGTGGTGGCGTTCTAGAAAGGTATCTCGCCGTCTGTCCCGCTCAAAGAGCAAGGCGCCAAGTGAGATGCACGATGGCTCCTCAGGACACTTGGCAAGCCGCCCACCCGACGTTTGGACCAACTCAACCAAGGTTGGCTAGGTTATCTGTGGCAACGTTAAGCTAACGACCAGGGAGGTGGCTCTTTGAGCGAACTCATAAGCCAGATGTATTTCGACGACTTCGAGGTTGGACAGCGGTACGATTTTGGCCGGCGAACTGTCACTGACACGCACTTCGCGCTGTTCTCAGCGATCAGTGGTGACAATCACCCCATCCATTACGACGATGTCTACGCCAAGCGCACACGCTTCGGTCGGCGCGTCACCCACGGCCTTCTCCTAGCGGGAATGACCGCGTTAGGAGCGGCGCCTCTGTCATCACTTCTTCACGATTCGATGGTGGCGTTCGTGGACTTCTCGTGCCAGTTTCTGAAGCCAGTATTCATTGGAGACTCGATAGCCATCGAGGCGGAGGTATCAGAGCTCCGACCTAAAGGAGGCACTGGACTCGTGCGATTCGATATCGCGATGAGGAACCAGGACGAAGAGATCGTGCTACGAGGATCGCACAGCTACATCCTCAGGACGAGAACCCGTAACGAGTGAGGCCGTTCGTTGAAGGCTGGATTCAGCTCCACCCGTCAACAAGCGCGATGATCGACTGGAGATTTCCCGTGATTTCCTCCCCAGAGAGGAAGGTGTGCGGTGGCGACAGGTGGAGCTCATCTCCCAGATCCGCGAGATCCTTGAGGCGGGACCGCACCTCCGCTGCCGTCCCGGCCACGGCGAACGTGTGAACCATCTCTTCCGGCACAGCTTCGAGCATTGCTTCCGTGTTACCCTCCCGAAACAGTTGACCGATTCTGGTCGCCTCATCACCAAAACCACTTGAAGCGAAGAATTCATGGTAGGTACGCACCGTTGCGTAGAACGCCACACTGCCCGCCGCCTGCCGTATCGCCTTCTGGCGCGATTCGTTTACCGCACAGCACACGGTGAGCACCACGTCGAACCTCCTCCGATCCCGCCCCGACTCTCGGAGACCGCTAGCGATGTTCGGCAGGATGACATCCTCCACCCACTTTCGGCTGTTCAGTTCGTGGCCTATCCAGCCGTCTCCGTGGCTACCGGCGAGCCGCGACATCCGTGGACCCACTGCCGCGAGATAGATGGGAACTATGTCCCGCACTGGTGCCCATGGTCGCCGGAAACCCCGTACGTCCAAGTTGTAGTACTCACCTGGATAAGAGATCGGCTTTCCAAGGTGGGCACCTGATACCAGAGTCTGGATCGCCTCGACCGTTTCCCGCAAATGCTTCACCGGACTACCAAAGTTCACGCCGTGCCATGACTCATTGAGCCGCTTCACGCCCGTACCGAGCCCAAGTTTGAACCTACCGCCGGAGAGCTCATCGAGGTCAAGGGCGGTGAGGGCCATCACGAGTGGACTGCGTGTGAAAGCAAGCTGAACTCCGGTGCCCAGACCAATGCGACTCGTCTGACTGGCCGCGACCGTGATCGGCACGATTGGCGAACGGTGTAGCTCGTGCGCCCAGATCGTTTCGAAGCCAGCAGCCTCTGCCTGCACGGCCAAATCCGCCATCTCGCGCACGGTGTTTCCCCATATGCCGAGTGAGAATCTCGTCATGGTTCCTGCCCTTTCCGCGAACCGGAGGCGCTCAGATCGCCCCGGAGCGCCTCAGCTTCTCGATGCCATCGGCCGAGTATCCGATCTCGCGAAGTATATCCTCCGTGTGCTCCGCGAGCGCGGGGATTCCGTGGCCATCACGGCCTCGACCTGCGGCTTCGAAGGGAGGCCTGAGCATCGTGACCTCGCCGCCGGAAGATCGTACGGAACGCCAGCGATCGCGGGCCGCGAATTGCGGATGGCTGTGCGCGTCTCGCACTTCGCGTACTTCTCCGAAAGCGATCTCCGCTTCCTCTAATCGTCGGGCCACCTCCTCGACGCCGAGCGCTGCGAACTGCGCCTCAATCAGGCTCTCCAGGTCGTCACGGTTTGTGACTCTATGCTCGTTACTCACATACTTAGGGTCGTCCACCAGATTAGGGGCCTCTAAGACAGCCCGGCAGAATCGCTCCCACTCGCGATCATTCTGAATCGCGAGACTAACGCTGCCGCTCGCTCCGCAGGAGTAAGGGCCGTACGGGACTATCATGTTGTGACGTTTGCCCGAGCGTGGGAACGTGCGCCCAGTGTAACGGGAGTAGAGATAGGGTACCTGCATCCACTCTCCTATCGAGTCAAGCAACGATATCTCCAGCACCTGTCCGCTGCCGGTCCTGTCACGTTCTACCAAAGCGGCCAGCACGGAAACCAGCACATACATCCCGCCTGAGATATCCACGATGGATATCCCGACCTTGGCCGCCTCGTCCGAGGTACCCGAAACGTTGATTGCCGCCGACTCGCCCTGCAACAGTAGGTCGTAAGCCTTTCTGTCCCTGTACGGCCCGGCGCTTCCGTAGCCCGTCAGACCGCAATAGACGAGCCGATGATTCGATGCCGTTAGGCGATCTGGCCCGAGATCAAGCCTTTCCGCAGCGCCAGGACCCAGGTTCTGGACAAACACGTCAGCTTTCTCAATCAGGTTCGAAGCTACCTCGCGGGCACCCTCCGTCTTGAGGTCTAGACCAATGCTCCGCTTCCCGGCGTTGAGCCAGACGAAATATGTACTCAGCCCCCGGACGTGCGAATCATAGGCGCGTGCGAAGTCACCCTAATTCCCTTCAGTGAATCCATAGGGTTCGCCGGCTGGTGACATGACCTCGAAACTGCAAGCTATAAACGCGGTTCAAGCCAGGACGCCCGGTGAAGACCGACCTCGCTTCGTACAGGCGATCCTCCCGGGCCTCTGGGAGGGGTCTGCGACGGGGTTCGCTACCCACTCCGCAACCAGCGGCTTTCGCGATAGCACGGTGCTTCGCGGTGGAACTCCTGATCATGAAGCTCGATCCATCGATCCGTGAGAGCGTTGCCATCTTAGGCCAGTCAACTAGCAAGTCATCTCTCTAGAAGATGACTTGCTGTTCCTCGAGATCGCGAATCTCGTCGTCCGACAAGCCGAGAACACCTCCGAAGAATTCGGCGTTCCAATCTCCGAGAAGGGGAGCGTGACGCATTTCCGGATCGTTGCCCGTGACCAGATGCCACGGGCGCGCTGGCATCCTGTGTGTGCCTGCGAGCGGATGCTCCACCTCTGGCAAGAAGCCTCGTGTTCTGAGATGTGAGTCTTCTAATAGATCACGGATGCTCATCACCGGGGCCGCGGCGACTCCGCGAGTTTGGAGCAGCTCTGCAGCCTCGCTAGCAACGACTGACCGCGACCACTCTGAGATCGTCACATCCAGATCGTCAACGTTTTGAAGGCGAAGGGCGTGCGAGGAGAAGCGCGGATCGCTCGTCAGTTCCGGCTTATTCATCGCTTCGGTCAGCGCTCTCCACTCCTCGTGAGAATCTACGGAGATAGCCATCCAGGTGTCGTCCCCCGCAGTTCTGTACACGTTGTGGGGTGACTTGAGCGGACTCCGGTTCCCGTTACGCTGTCGAGCCTGACCAAATCGCGTGAATTCGTAGATCGGCTCAGGCAGTAGTGACTGGACGGCTTCGGCCATAGCCAGCTGAACGTATTGCCCCTCACCCGTCTTTCGACGGTGATAGAGGGCTAGCAAGACCGATAGCACAACCCGGGATGCGGCCAGTCCATCCGGCAGTATGCTTCCGCACATGCGGGGGTGCCCTCCCTCGTAGCCGGTGACGGCCGCCAAGCCGCTCAGCAGCATGACACCGCTGTGGAGGGCTGCGTAGTCGCGCCAGGGGCCGTCGTGTCCGAACGCGCTCAGGCTAAGCATGACCAGATCCGGCTTGACTTGACGCAGATCCTCGTAGCCCAGGCCGAGTTTTTCCATTGTGCCCGCCGAAAAGTTCTCGACGACGACGTCCGCGCTGGCGACGAGACGCCTGGCAAACTCGGCCCCCCGGGGATCGCGAAGATTGATTGTCACGCTCTTCTTGTTCCTGTTGATATGGTTGTAGACGCCACTGGTGTTCTCGGGAGGATCGCCGATGATCGGAGCGAACTTCCGGGACGGCAGGTTCGTACGGCTCTCGATTTGGACAACCTCCGCGCCCATGAATGCCAACCACTGAGCCGCCAGCGGAACGGCAACGATGTGTCCGAAGTCAACTATCCGTATTCCGGACAACGAACCTCTCCCGCCATCCTCCGATGGTGACTCGAAGCGTCTCTGCGACACCTGTCTGCTCATGATCGACTCGAGTGTCGCTATCGCGGTTGGCATCGGTTTTAGGGTTGCGACGCGACGCCGGTTCACGGTCGCGATCGCTCCTGGGACGGTGCCGCCATCCAAAGGCTTATAAAAGTCGCGATGCTTCGTCTGTTCATTGTCAAAGGCTTCAGGAATCTCAAGCGCAGCGCACGTCGGAAGTCCACGCTTCTGCGCCTCCGCCATGAGATCCAGTCTGTTCTGGTCCACCAGCCAGAGCCTGATAAGGGGATCAAGGGAATCCCAGTTGGCGCCCCGGTCAGTCATCGTGCGAAAGATGTCGAGGTCTCCCCAGTCGGGGTTGCCCATCATGTCGACGAGTTGTCGCCAGTGATGGTCCATGAACGCCACAAGCACTACCCAGCCATCGGCGCAGGACAGGTACGAGTTCGGTGAAAGGCCAGCTCGCGACTCCCGCCTGCCGATGACTTCACCACTGTAGTTGTATATCGCGCAGTCCCATCCGAGCAGAGCGGCCAGCGCCTCCTGTACGGAAACATCAACGATCTGCGATCGGCCAGTACGGTCCCGCTCGATTAACGCTTCCACGCAGCCAGCAGCGCCTACGACTCCGGCCGCGAGTTCCGCTATATCCGTCGAGGGCCGTAGCGGTGGATTGCTCTCCATATCTTCGACAAAGTCAGGGAAGCCGGGCGTCGAGTGCATCACGCCACTCGTTGCCATCGCAACGAGGTCGTCTGCACGATAGTGAGAGCGCGGGCCCGATGCACCGAAGGCAGTGACAGTCAGAATGACCACATGCGGGTTGAGAGCGCGCAGGCTTGGGGCATCCAGGCCTTCCTCGTGAGCCTGCTGCTCCGTTAGCTCGTGAGTCACTACGTCCGCAACCGCGATAGCCTTGTCCAGCTGGTCACGGCCTTCCGGGGTGTCGTAGTCCACTTCCCAGAGTTCTTTGCCGCGGTTTGCGTACTTCCAGCGAATCCCGGAGGCCTCGTCGGATGCTACCCAGGTGCGGACTTCTTCGAGCGGATTGGGAACAGGACGTCGCGTCTTGATGACCCGCGCTCCCGCCTCCGCAAGCAGCGCTGCAGCCTGCGAGCCCGCTACACCCGTGGAGAAGTCGAGGACCAGTGCGTCCGCAAGGGGCGAGGCGGCATCGCCTCGGTTGGCTTCTGTCGTCATTTGATACCTCTAGCTGAAGCGAGCGACGGAATCCACCTCGATGAGCATGCCCGGCCAGAGGAGCTGGGGGATCACGCATCCCGTAGCAGCCGGATAGGGTGCCGAGAACAGCTCCTCTCTGACCACCGCAGTCTTGCGGTACTCGGGTAGCCCAGTACCTACTACGTACTCGACAGTCTTGACCATGGCCTTCTCGTCTAGACCAGCTGCATCCATGACCTTGAACAGGTTTGTGTATACGTTCCGGGTCTGCGCCACGATGTCGTCGATATGTTCCGGTTCTTGAGTAACGGGATTCATCGAGAACTGGCCCGAGAGGTACAGGTAATCGCCTGCTCGGATCGCCGGGTTGTAGGTGAGCTTCTCGTAGCGGTCCCAACCGGGATTCACAGCTGTCCGGTCACCGTCGTGTGCAAAGGCGTCGATCTGAATTAATGCGTCCGGATGGGGCAGACGATTCACGACTATACCAGTTGCCGCCGGATAGGGTTCGTCCAGTACCTCGCGCCGGACACGACCCGTTTTCCGGTAGTCAGAACGCACCGACCAATGCACGTAGTCCACGGTCTTCACAATCTGTTTCGTGCTCACGCCAGCCTTCTGGAGAGCCAGCTCTATGTTTCGGTAGGCTCTGGTCGTCTGTGCGACCAAATCGCCTTTGTCGGGGATCTCTCCGCTCTCGTCCACGCCAACCTGTCCCGAAACATATACGAGGTCCCCGATGCGTGTCGCAGCCGCGCGTGGGATTTTTCGATCGGTCCGTCCCAGCTCGAACACCTGCGCAGGATGAGCACTTGCAACAACCTCAATCTCAATCAACGCCGCGGGCCTAAGCAACCGATCAACCACAACGCATGTTGTTGCTGGCAAATGAGATCCTAAGCGCGCGCTCCGAATATCGGCGATTAATTCGTAAGTGCCCAATCCCGCGACCGAGACGTAGTCGTTTATCTTGACCACGTTATTCCATGAATACCCGGCAGCACTTAGCACGGTCTCAATCTTGTCGTGAGCCAGCGAGGCCTGCCTTTCCATCTCCCCGCTAACGACGATCCTCTCAACCTTGGGTTCGAATCGGGACGCTGTGTGTCCTGATAACCAAGCCCCGTCCGGTGACTTCAGGCCGAGCGAGAATGTGTACCGCTTGTAGTCGAAGAACTCGAATGTGGCGGGCTCGATAGCTTGGCGAGTGAAAGACATATAAATTCTAGAGTCTATAGGATGCGCCATGATAATAGGCAACACCGATCAAGAGCGTCAACTGTTCCGATTCGGATTCCGGCTTCAGTCGACGCGTAGCGACGGGTCCAATACATCTCGGAATCGATCACCGACGATGTTGATCGCTAGCACTGTCAACATGATCGCGAGGCCCGGGAAGGTAGCCGGCCACCACGCCACACCGAGATATGTTTGAGAGTCGTTGAGCATGTTCCCCCAAGATGGAGTTGGCGGCTGGATGCCAAGGCCGATGAAGCTGAGAGCGCTCTCTACGATGATCAGCGTTGAGACATTGAAGGTGAACAGCACGATTATCGGCGCCATGACGTTTGGAAGTAGATGATTCAGAAGTATGCGCAAGTTGGACGCGCCCAGCGTTTTCGCAGCGAGGACAAACTCCCTTTGTTTTAGACCGAATACTGAAGCCGCCGCGACTCGGGTGTATCCCGCCCACCCAAAGATCGAAAGTGCCACGAAGAGCGTCAGGGTACTTGTACCGAGAGCACCGAGTATCGCGATCGCGACCACAAGGTACGGAAAGGCGATCTGCATGTCCGCTATTCCAAGAAGAAATCGACCGATGATCCCTTCGCGATACCCTGCGTAGAGACCGGCAATCGTACCGATGACGCCTGCGAGAATTGCCGCTCCGAGGACTAGTGGCAGGGCGAACCGTGCCGCATGAATAATCCTAGACAGAATATCTCTCCCGAGCCCGTCTGTTCCCAGAATGTTCAGCGTCCCTCCGTCCGAGCTCATCGGTGCGCTGAGCCGACCTTCTAGATTCTGGTCGAGCGGATCCGCCGGGGAAACGAGCGGAGCCGCAATGGCAATCGCGAAGATACCCACAAGAAATACCAACGCGATGAGGCTTGGCTTGTTGCTGAGGAAGCCGTGCACAACCCTCCAGCGGAGTGACGCGGACCGCATGCGTGCCTCAGAATCCAGTGCGTCCAAAGTTATCTTAGCGGCTTGCCGTTGCATTGACTTACGCCCTAGCCATATCAGACTGGGCTCACCCCGATCCGAGGATCAAGCCATCGATAACTCAAGTCGACGAGGGCGTTCACACCGACGACGAGGATGCTGATCACAAACACCGCGGCCTGAACGGTCGGATAATCCCTTGCCAAGACACTGGTCACGAGCAGGCTCCCAATCCCCGGATATGCAAAGACCGTTTCGATGACAACGGAGCCAGCCACTAGATACGCGATATCGAGGCCGACGAGCGCAAGAATCGGGAGCATCATGTTCTTGATCGCGTGTCGATAGACGATGACGCTCTCTCTCAGACCTTTGCTTCGCGCCGTTCGAATGTAGTCCTGGTTTAATACGTCCAGCATTCCAGAGCGAACCAGCCGCGTCTGTCTCGCGATGGGGAGGGCTGCGAGAGCAATCGCGGGCATTAACAAATGCTTGATGCCTCCATCACCGAAAGATGGAAGCCAGTGGAGCTGAACCGAGAATATCCAGATAAACATTATCCCCAGCCAGAAGTTAGGCACCGCCTGGCCGACCAGACTACCGAGCATCACGACGAGGCTACTAAGCTTGCCGCGCCTAATCGCCGCCAGAATCCCCGCGGGTACTGCTACTACAACCGTGAGCGCCATTGCCAAACCAGCTAGCTTGAGCGTTGTGCGAAGACGATCCACAACGAACGGGAAGGCGTCCCTCCGGTATCTGAAGGAGTCACCGAAATCAAGCAGAACCGCCTTCTCGACGAACCGCTCGTACTGAACGAAAACCGGCTCGTCCAGCCCATAGGACTGGCGCACCTCTTCCCTACGCGCGGGAGTCGCATCTTCCCCGGCAAGTAACGCAACGGGATCCCCGGAAAGCCTGATCAGGAAGAATAACATCGTCACGATCGTCCAGACGACGATCACCATGTAGATCAGCTTCAGCGGAATCTCACGTAGGAGCATGCATGTCCCCGTGACCTATCTTACCGCTTTAACCAGCGACATCTCCTAGTCCAAGAAAGCCCGCCGCGTTCTTGTAGAGGATCAGATCCTTCTCCTCCCCAGTGAGGAAATCCTGATCTTGTATCCACCTTGGTGCGCCACCCTCAACCGGTATGTCACCGCCAGCCGGAAAATCCGTACCGATGACGACGTGATCCGCACCGACCCGTGACACGAGCAACTTGAGTGACTCTGGATCGTGAATCAGACAGTCGAAGTACATTCGACCCAGGTAGTTCTCCGGTGGCTCCGCCATAGGACGTGCATCCTCCCGCTGATAGTACCGGAGGGTAAAGCGGCCAACGCCATAGTTTACCCAGCCACCGGCTTGGCTGAAGAAGAGCTTCAGCTCCGGGTAGCGATCCAGCAACCCGCTGTATATGACAGACATGGCCGCCAGGCTGGACTCGAGCGGCGCGCCGAACGAATTGGCGAAGTAGTATCGGGGGAACCGGTGCTCGCCGGCGCGCGCCCACATCGGCGGGTGAACGCTTAGTGTCACACCCGCTTCGGCGGCCTGCTCAAGAATGGGAAGAACCGTCGGATCGTCCAGATTCTTACCGTTAATGCTGGCGCCGATTGCGAACGACTTAAGGCCAAGGTCCTTGACAGACCGTTCCATCTCCTTCACCGCGGCGACTGGGTCCTGCATCGGTAGAACCGCTAAGCCGCGATAGTGATCGGGATAGCTCTTCTGCAGATCGCCCAGCTCTTCATTCACTTCTCTACATGCGGCTATGGAGTCTTTCGTTTCGAGGTGGTAGTTCCACATGTAGGCGATGACGATTAGCGCCTCCATGTCCACACCCTGACTGCTCTTTCGGAGGCGATGCCGCTCTTCAGGATCCGAAATCTCGCAACCGGGCGGAAGCGGGAAGCCTCGCTCTTCGACGAGTAGAAACTCCTGGCCCTCTGCATTTCGCAAGAGCTCCCAGCCATACCAGGGCTTGCCTTTTGAGGCCGCCGAGACGAAGGCTCTTGGAAGGAAGTGCGCGTGCATATCAATGATCATTGAGTGTCTCCTCTCGGCCCGGCCGATCGTTAGTAGTCACTTCGAGAGATCATCTTCCCTTGGCAATCAGATCCTCGACTGGCGGTTGGAGCGACACACCAAGTGCGCGTTCACACCATGCTGCAGTCTGGAGGAGCAGGTCCTCCGAGAGCGGCGCGCCGATCAACTGGATCGCTAGCGGTAGGCCCTGACTGTTGAGCCCCGACGGCAACGAGAGGGCCGGCAGGCCGGAGAACGACCAAGGCATCTGGAAGCTGTGATCGCCCGTCTGCGGGACTGCCTTGGGAGCAAGGGCGTTCCCGCCAAGTATCTCCGGCGCCGCCTCGGCGGCTGGGGCCAACAGAGCATCCACGCGATCTGCCGCGGCCGAAGCTGACCTGCGAAACCTGTTCCGGACTCGCAAAGCTTGAACGTAGGCGCTTCCCGGAATGAGTTGACCTACTTCGATTAGACCCCGCACATGAGGTGAGTACATCTCACTCTTCTCCGCGAACAGCCCTTCTTGAGCCGCCGCGAACTCGACCTTCATGATGGTCCAATGAGCAGCGAGCACCAGCTCCGGGTCTCCCGGAAACGTTACATCGATAATCTCCGCCCCGGCAGACGCAAGCAGCTGCACCGTTGACTCAACATGGGCTGCAAGTTCCTTCGACGCTGCTTCCATATAGAACTGCCTCATGAAACCGATGCGGGGAGCCTCATCCAGACGGCCCAAACCGTCGGAGTACCGAGGAACGGTGCGGATCTTCTCGGTATCCGATTCCGGTCGCTGACCGACCATAGCCTCGAGAAAGATAGCGGCGTCCTCTACAGTCCGAACGAGTATCCCAGGATGGTCTACGCTCCAGCAGTGGGACATCAGTCCGGTTCGATCCAAAAGCCCGTAAGTTGGCTTCAGCCCCACAACGCCGTTATACGCGGCGGGTCTTACTACGGATCCCGCGGCCTGCGTTCCGGTAGCGCCCGGACACATGCGAGACGCGACTGCGGCACCCGAGCCGCTACTCGATCCCCCGGGGGTGTGAGCCAGGTTCCAAGGATTCCGGGTCGGCGGCGCATCGGATGCGGCCCATTCGGTAGTGACCGTCTTACCCAGCACCACAGCCCCGGCCCTTCTCAGATTTGCGACAACAGCGGCATCGTGATCGGGCACGAAATCAGCGAGAATCGGCGACCCCGCCGTGGTTTTCAGACCGGCCGTGCAATATAGATCCTTGATGCCAACTGGGACCCCGTGCAGAGCCCCCTTGGTAGTGCCGGCTTCCATCTCAATATCCAAGCGCGTAGCCTGCTCAAGCGCTCCCTCATCGTCGACAGTGACCCACGCCTGAATCCGCGATTCGAGCTCCCTGATGCGACTTAGACAAGAACTCACAAGTTCTACAGACGTCAGCTGGCCGTCTCTTATCGCCGCCGAAGCCTGGCTAGCCGTCAAATTGAACGGCTCGCCTGCATGTCCGCTGTTCAACCCAACCCCAACTTTCGTTTACGCTTCGACGTCGAACGCCGGCTCTTCCCGTATGGGAGGCAGCGACGCCCTAAGTCGCACCATATGCTCCGCCGTCTGCTCTAGCATAGGACGCAACAACTCAGCTCTGTCGTTGCCCCACGTCTCCTTGGCCAGCTGAATCAACCGCTGCTTAGTGGTCTCGAGCTCGCGCGAGTCCAACGCAGAACTCAAGCGAGCACGATGATTCTGGCTAGACTATTGCCATGGCCAACCATGTCACGCGCTAATTGAGACCCCATCCATAAGCACCATAGCATCTGGCTGAGGCGTAACGCCGCTCACACTGGTCTTCGAAGCGACAACATGCGGAAGGTACATCGCGGCGTACGAAATAGCCTCGTCCCTGATGAGACGGTTTGCTTCGAGCACGGCCTCCTCACGTTCAACCAGATCGATGGCGGAGTTCGCTGTATCGAATAAGGCATCAAACTCCGGGCTGTCCCAGTTGTACGGATGGCTCGATACCTCATCACTGAACAGTCTGAGCCGAGTACCGACCTCCAAAGTGATGTCGTAGGACTGGCGATGGGCCATGAGTGGCGCCCGTCCATCTTCGTAGGTGCTGACATAGAACCCCACAAACGTCGAGAAATCCAAAGTCTCGAGCGAAGAATCGATTCCTACATCCCGCAGGAACGTCACAATCGATTCAGCGGCTGCGACATCGGCTGGCAGGAATCCACGACTTGCCTGCATGCTGGTGCTAAATCCATTCGGAAAACCAGCGGCTTCCAATAGTTGCCGCGATTTCTGAGGGTTGAACTCATACGGAGCCGAGTCATTCTCCCAGCCAAAGGAATTGGATCCACCGATCAGACCGTTCCCCACCTCTGCGAGACCCGAATAGAGGTTGTCCACGATCGACTGCCAGTCTATCGCGTGATAAATCGCCTGCCGCACTTCCTTGATCGCGTGCGGTGTATCGGCGGGACCGAAGGCATCCAATGCATAGTTGGCTGCCTGAAGCGCTGAATCTATGGTAAATCCTTGACCCTCGAGAACGGAGACTTGGTCGGGCGGAACACCTTCAATCATATCGGCGTCACCGGACTGGAGCGCCTGCACCCTGGCCGCCTCCGACGTGAGCGCCTGGAAGCGTACCTCGGCTAGTTTCGGCGTCCGCCATGCTGTCTCGGCAGCACGCACCTCAAGATGTCCCTCAGGTTCGAATGATTCGTATTCGAACGGACCTGTGCCGATCGGATTGGCAAAGAATGCCTCGGCGGAGCCCGCCGCTGCGAATTCATCCTTCGGGAGGATGAACAGACGGCTCATCAGACGATCGATGAATGGATTGGGGTCCTGCGAGATCACTCTGACCGTCTGGGGGTCAATGGCTTCGGCGTGGTCAAGCGGCGCAACAGTTGACGCAGCGGTGAGCCCTTCATTCTGGTTCGCATCAAGCAGACGATCGAGACTGAACACGACGTCGTCAGCCGTCAGTTCCCGACCGTTATGAAACGAAATGCCGGACTTCAGCTTGAAGTCCACGGTCGTGTCGTCAACCTGGTTCCAAGACTCGGCGAGCCAGGGTTGGATTTCACCCGAGAACGGATCCAAGAACACCATAGGATCCCAGATGGCGAAGTAGAGCATCGCCGCTGGGGCTGTCCTGAGCGTCCCCGGGTCGATCGCTGGTCCGGTGCCGCCGACGCCGAACACCACCCGTCCAGTTGGAGCGACGGGACCAGTGTCAGCCGGGGTTGCGGTGGCTGTTGTCGTTCCCCCCGGAGTCGGTGTACCTTCCGCGTCGTCATCGTCGCCACACCCAACGACGTAGAGGGCCGTTAAGCCGACGCCTGCGCCCATGGCGCCCCTTAAGAGCGCGCGCCGACCCAATCGTCGGTTCAAAATCGCTAGCCTTGGATCGTCATTCTTCGACTTTCGCACGTCGTCTCCTCCTTATGGGCACGACTCAAGAACATGGGATTACCGTGACTCAACTTTGGCGCCTACACCAACAGATGCTACAGAATATAAACTGCAGAACTGTAATGTCAAGCCGATTTACCGAGACAAATGGCACTTTGAGTCCAGATCGAGATAATCTGCTGTGCCGGTAGTCGCACTCGCGACGCTGGCATCATTTGCCGTATCAGCGAGTCTGGTGTGTGTGCGACGTGCCACTGTGACTGCAAACCCACTGTTCGGCGTCGCACTCGTGGTGGCGGTCGGCTGCCTCATCTTCCCCATAGCAACCATAGCTACGGGCGACGCGCGACAGATCGGAGACATGGCTTGGCAGAGTCACGCGCTGTTTGCTATCGTCGGAGTGATCCACTTCGTCGTGGGGCGCTCATTAAACTACATCGCAATTCAGGCGCTCGGAGCCTCTCGCACAACCGTGGTCGTAACTACCTACCCACTCTTCGCTCTCCCAATAGCGATACCACTCTTTGACGAGCCATTCAGCCTCTTGGCGGCTTTCGGAGTGGTACTCGTCATTGCTGGACCGGTCCTGATGACGCAGGGCGAGGCTCGTACGGCGGTTCGTCCAATAGCTGGAGCGTCCGCTCCGACACCGTCCCAGACGGCCAGAGGTTTCGCATCTGCCGCGGGGGCGGCCGCCCTCTTGGGGCTCAGCTTTGTCTTGGTCAAGATAGCCCTGAATGAGTCCGATGAGCCGGTATTGGGGACGACGATCTCCTACTGGGGGGCACTGGTTGCCTTAGGTGCGTATGTGGTCGCCACGAGGACAAGCAAGCTGTTCGTTGGACTCAATCGCCCCGCGATTGCCTGGTACTTCGCAGCTGCGCTATTCGTCGCCCTGTCTCAAGGGGCAAGGTACCTAGCCTTGAGCGAGGGAGACGTAACCATCGTGGTCGTCCTCATGCAAACGGTCCCAATCATAGTATTCGGACTGACGTTCATCATGAACAGGAGCATCGAAAGTCTCAACGGATTCATAGTCATCGGGAGCGTGTTGGTTGTAGCGGGAACGTCTTTGGTGGTGTCACAGATCTAGGTCCGCCCGGGAACGATCCGGATCCGGCGAATATCAAGAGCACGCAGTAGCGGAGGTAAGGCAATGCAAAGCACGCGGAGTGTCTTGTTCGTGCCTTCGAATGTGGATCGGTTCGTTGCCAAGGCTGAGGAAGCCGGAGCTGACGTGGTGTGTCTGGATCTGGAAGATTCAGTTCCGTTGGATAGGAAGAAAGATGGTCGAGCGAGAGCAGCAAGAGCGATTGATCGGCTTAAGAGCAACGCCCTCCAACTCCTCGTGAGACTTCTTCTCCTAGATGATCTCGGAGAAGTCGAGACCTTCGCCTTCCGGCTGCGTCCATTCAGTCCAGCTCATCGCGTCGCTCCGATTACGGTTCCTGCACGTTCGTGGAGCCGAACATACCCTCGTGCTTGGGGCGCGTCGATATTGGGCCTGACCATCGTTGCATCGGGGGAGAGCGTCAAGCATAATGCGGCGGGATACGGACCGCCCCGCGGAGAGAGAAGGAGACCCTACGATGGCTGGCTACGACTACACCTTCATCGACGTTGAGATTCGCGACCGGATCGCGATCTGTACGCTGAACCGCCCTGAAGCACTGAATTCAGTCACTCAGAAGGGCCATGCCGAACTTGAGGCGTTGTTCACACAAATCGCCGCTGACCGAGAGGTTCGAGCCGTGGTCCTCACGGGCGCTGGCAAGGCGTTCTGCGCTGGCGGCGACATTAAAGAGATGAGCAGCGTCGGTAGCGACAATCGTCCTGCCGGAATCTTCGATTCCGGCGCCCGGCAGCTCGTCGCCTCATTGCTCTCGATCGAACAGCCTGTGATAGCGGCGGTCAACGGCGCAGCCGTTGGCGTCGGCGCCACTATCGCGTTGCTCTGCGACGTGATCTTCATGGCTGAGAAAGCGCGCATCGGTGACACGCACGTCAAAATCGGTCTCGTACCTGGCGACGGTGGTGCGATCATCTGGCCTCTGTTAGTCGGTCCCGCGCGGGCGAAAGAGTACCTGATGACCGGCGATCTCATCCCCGCAGCGGAGGCCGAGCGGATCGGACTGGTCAACCACGTGACGCCGACCGACAAGGTTCTCGATGAGGCTCTGGCGTTCGCGAAGCGGATGGCGGACGGTGCGCCGCTCGCCATCCGCTTCGCCAAGCTCGCAGTGCAGCGGACGATCCAGCAGAGCGTGCTGAGCAGCCTGGACATGTCGCTCGCACTCGAGACGATCACCGGTACAAGCCGCGACTACACGGAGGCCACAAAGGCCTTCACCGAAAAGCGTGATCCTAGCTTCGAAGGCCGCTAGATAGCCGATCTACGATGGACTTTCGCTTCACGCCCGAGGATGAGGCGTTCCGCGCCGAGATACGTGCATTCCTCAAGGCTGAGTGGCCGGGCGGCACGGGCGATGCTGCTGTCGATAGCGACAAAGAGTACGAGATCGAACGCGCCTTCGAGAAAAAACTCGCCCAGCGCCGCTGGCTGACCCTGGCGTGGCCCGAAGAGTACGGCGGCGCCGGGGCCACGAACATCCGTCAGGCGGTGATGAAAGAAGAGTGTTCGTACTTCCGAGCGCCGATGGGCGGCGGTCCGGGAGCGCAGGCCACAACGCTGGTCGGCCCCACGGTCATGGCCCACGGCACAGACGAGCAGAAGCGCCGATTCCTGCCGCCGATCGCCGAAGGCGACGTCTACTGGTGTCAGGGCTTCTCGGAGCCAGAGGCAGGTTCGGACCTTGCCTCGGTGCAGACACGCGCCACCAAA
>Ga0255058_10000652_pt1 | contig 19972 bp, 19 predicted proteins | sample Cases_109_9_MG_FD_188637 | JGI IMG/M metagenome (GOLD analysis project Ga0255058, IMG submission 188637) | Seawater microbial communities from Amundsen Gulf, Northwest Territories, Canada - Cases_109_9 | ecosystem: Environmental > Aquatic > Marine > Gulf | place: Canada: Northwest Territories... | reverse complement strand
TCCTGCTATCCGATGAGGTTTACGAACACATCATTTTCGACGGCGTGCAACATTGCAGCCTTGCAAACCATGATGAACTCTGGGAACGCTCGTTCGTGATTTCATCCTTCGGCAAAACCTTTCATGCGACAGGCTGGAAGGTAGGCTACTGCCTCGCGCCCGCCAACCTGTCGGCTGAGTTTCGCCGCGTGCATCAGTTCAACGTGTTCGCGGTTGTCACACCGATTCAGCACGCGCTCGCGGACTTCCTGGGCAGCAACCCGGAGTTCCCGCAACAATTGTCCGCGTTCTATCAACACAAGCGCGACCACTTCTGTGAGCTGCTTGAGGGATCGCGCTTCAGGTTCGCGCCCGCGCGCAGCACGTTTTTCCAGATCCTGGACTACAGCGAAATCAGCAACGAGTCCGACGAATCGATCGCCAGCAAGTGGACGCGGGACATCGGCGTTGCGTCCATCCCTGTGTCGGTGTTCTGCGAAAAGCCGCTCGCAGGACAGCGATTGCGGTTCTGCTTCGCGAAGGACGACGACACGCTCGCAGCCGCAGTAGAGAAACTGAGGACCTTGTAGGAGCGCTGCTTGCAGCGCGACCCGACAAGCTGCGTCGGACAGCCACCCACTTCGGGGTGCTTGTTTGTTCGCTGCTCGCTGCGCTCCCTTAATGCTTCACAAACAAGCACACCCGAATCGAGCGGCCTTCTCAACGACTTGGCAGACTCGCCCCCCCTGGAGCGGATTCGGTAAGGCTGCTGTAGATCGGCACGCTGGCCGGCGAGTGGTTGTGGGCGGGGAGATGTCCGACCGAAGTACTCCGAGACCGGCGAAGCCGGTCGACAGGCGCCGAAGGCGAGGTGCCGCAGGCACCGTCCAACCGCAGCGTAGCGAGCCATGAGGGAGGGCGCTCGCCGCCCACAGCCACTGATCGCGAGCTGGGGCTCGCTCGTACGCGGTCGCGCTGCAAGCAGCGCTCCTACAATAATTGATACGCTAGCAGCGCGCCGGCGTAGCCCAGGCCGGTCATATACACCCATGCGAATATCGGCCATCGCCAGGAATTTGTCTCGCGCCGGATTACCGCGAGCGTTGCTGCGCATTGCAGGCACAGAGCGTAGAAAATCAGCAGCCCAATCACCATCGGTAAGGTATATACCGGGCTGCCGTCCGGCCACTTCGCCGACTTCAACCGCTTTGACAAAGTGGATTCGTCCGCTTCGTCGCCAACCGCGTACACCGTTCCGAGCACGGCGATCACGACCTCACGCGCGGGAAATCCGGCAATCACGGCGGCCGACACCTTCCAGTCCCAGCCCAGCGGCCGGAACACCGGCTCCACGAACTTGCCGGCGCGACCAAGATAGCTGTTCTCGAGTCGCAAGGCTGCCACTTCGTGTTGCGCCTGTTGTGTTTGCGCCGTTGGCGCCATGTCCGCGGAACGCGGGTAGTAAGACAATGCCCATACGATAACCGCAACCGTGAAGATCACTGTACCGGCGCGGTACAGGAACACCTTGGCACGGCCGAGCAACTGAATCAGTACGGTCCGCAAATTCGGTCGCCGGAACTCCGGCAGCATCAGTGCAAACGGTGGTTTGGGACCGCGCAATGCGGTCTTGCGAATCAACAACGCCGTCAGGATGCCCATCGTGATCCCGAACAGGTAGAGGCCAAACAACACCAGGCCCTGCAGATTGAGGAAGCCGACAGTCTGTGCCGGCACGAACGCCGCGATCAATAGCGCATAGACCGGCAGGCGGGCCGAGCAGGTCATGAACGGCGCCGCAAGAATCGTCGCAATGCGATCGCGCCGGTTCGGGATGACGCGTGTCGCCATGATGCCCGGCACGGCGCAGGCAAAACTCGAGATCATCGGAATGATGGATTGCCCGGACAGGCCGACCGAGCGCATCAACCGATCCAGCAGGTAGGCGGCGCGCGCCAGATAGCCTGAGTCCTCGAGCAGAATAATAAACAGAAACAAGATGATTATTTGCGGCAGGAAAACAAGCACACTGCCAACACCTGCAACGATCCCGTCGGCCAGCAGGCTCGACACGGCACCGTCACCCAGTCGCGCGTGGATAGTCGAACCGAGTGCGGCGGCGGCAACATCGATCAGGTCCATGAGCGGTGTCGCCCAGGCAAAAACGGCCTGGAAAACAACGGCCATTACGACAAACAAACCGATCGTTCCGGGGATGGGCCTGTTCAGAAAATCGCCCGCGCGTGAGCGCCAGGAATAAAACGCCGGCACTCGTTCCTGCACGTCCGCGATGACATCCCTGACCCAGCGATACCGAATCCGTGCCTCCTGGGCCAACGGTGGCTCCAGACCAAATACCGCATCCTGGTGGCGCCCCAGCGCATCCAGTGCGTCATCGCCAAGCGCCAGCAACAGCGCATGATTGGATTCATTTGGGCCGTCAATCAGCAGTCGCTCCACCTCCGCGTGCCGCAGGTTCTTGCCGGATTGCAGGATCAGGTCTATTGCAGCATTCGACAATGCCGGCCAGGAAGGCGTGGGGGTCGGCGGCGGGCTATGGCTGAGTTTCGCGATGCCCTGGCGCAATTCCTCGATGCCCCGCCCGGTCGTTGCGACAACCGGGTACACGGGTGTTCCGCCAAGCCGTTCCGACAGGCGGTCGATATCGATTCTGAGGCCTTCCACGTCGGCCGCATCGAGCATCGTCAGCGCAATGGCGACCGGCACGCCGATTTCCAGGAGTTGCTGTACCAGATACAAGCCCTGGTAGAGATTGGTCGAGTCGACCACCGCAAGAATGCCATCCGGGGAACGGGTGCCCTGCATGCGCCCGAGGATGACGTCGATCGCGATTTGCTCTTCGCTGGAGTGCGCGCTGAGTGCGTGCGTACCTGGCAGGTCGACGAGTTCAATCGCAACATCGTTGACCCGTATCGTGCCGACATGGCGCTCAACCGTGACGCCCGGGTAATTGCCGATTCGCTGCCGCAGGCCCGTCAGACGGTTGAATACGGTGCTTTTGCCACTGTTGGGATTACCGACCACCGCGATGCTGGCAGTGGGTTGCCGGCTGACGGGGATCTGGTTGACGGGGATTCTGGTTTCTTTGGGGCTAGCCACCGGTCGCGACTGGAGCAACCATGAAATGACGCGCCTGCTCCTGGCGCAGCGAAATGCCCCGCCCGAACAAACGGAATTCCAACGGGTCGCCGCCAAGCGCAGAACTTGCAAACTCGACCTCGGCGCCCTCAACGAGCCCCAGCGTCATCAGACGCTGCACCTGGGGATCGGCGGCGTTTACAGCCTCGATCGTCACCTTCTGGCCCTGTCTCAGCGCTGCGAGTGTATTGCTGTGCATTATGTCAACACCAACTGTCTCCGGGGCTATGCCCTGATACCACAAATGATAATGATTCGCATTACTAGAAGCAATAGGCAGTTCTACTGATATCGTGAAATCCGTCACAAACAGCGTTCAGCTTGTATTCATTGCCCGTCGGTTAGTTTTGCTCTGGCTTCAAAAAAATACCGAGGACGGCGACATGAATAACAAATCCATTGGGCTCCCGGCCGCGTTGGTCGCACTGCTTGCGATGACAACGGCGGCGCCGACATTCGCGAACAGCCCCACGATCAGGCTTTTTCCCACCACCGTTGTTGAAGATCTTCGCCAAACGGGCAACGTCGCTCGCGACATGGAGACAGGTCTGCAGGAAGTGATCGGCCGCCTTGACCAGCAGCAACAGCTTTACCAGGAGAGCAAGTGTGATGGCGCGGAAGACGACCCCGGCTGTCAGCGTCTTGCCCGCCAGATCGGTGCGACCTATCTCGACATGCTGACGGTCATGGAAGAGCGCCTGCCCGATATGGAACACACCGTCAATAACACCCGCAAGAGCCTTGAAAAGGGTTTGCGCAATGAGCTCGGCAAGAAGATGACGCCGTGGACTTTGCAGGAAACGCTTATTGGCAAGTCCGCGACAAAACCGCAGGCGACCGCGACGCCCACCTTGCGAGGTCGATCGGGCATGCGCCTGTCGGAAAGGTTTAAACAGTATTATCAACTGGTCGCAACGTCTGCCAGCCAAAGCGACCAGTCGCTTGCGGTACTGGCGTCGGACATCTACCTCGACATGGAAGAAACCAGCCTGCTGATCCAGCGGACGCGCCAGGAGATTGCGCGGGCAACCTTGATGGAGCAACTAAATCAGTCATTCGGAATCATCACACCGGAGATGATGGAAGTCGTTGGCGGTGTGAAATCCATCCTGTTCGGCGACGAGGAAAGTCTCGCCATCGTGGCCGCCCCGCCGCCGGGCAGCATCCAACAAGCCTACCGCAGCCCGCTCGAGCAATAGCGTGCATAACTACATTCAAGGAGCAGGCATCATGTCGATCCACCCCAGGAAATCCTCTCTCGCATCGCTCAGCGTGGTCGCAGCAACAATGCTAATCGCGTCCTGCGCATCCAACCAGCCCTCGTGTACGTCCCCGCAGACGCGCAATCTCGACAGCGCGACTAAGATCGTACAGAGCAACCTCATGAGCGGCTGCCAGTCACACTTCGACAGCTACTACGACGATTTGCTGACCATTGCCGAGGGTGATCCCGGACCAGAGAACAAACGTACATTCAGCGAATTCCTCGTTTGGTCCACGGACCAGGGATTGCTCAGCAAGCGCCAGGCCGAGGACTATTACAACCGCTACTTCAATGTGAAATTCATGTCGATGAAAGGCGATTACAACAACTGCTCGCACACCTGCCCGAACAAGCAAAAGGTGTTGTTCAATATGGAGCGGGAGTTGTCCGACAAGGAACGCGGACTGCTCAGGGTCAGCCTCGACAACGACGCCTACTACCGCGCCGACCAGCTTTTTCAGGAAGTGGAACTCGTACTCGAAGCTACCTGCATGGCCTGCGCGGCCAGCCGATAATCAGTCGGCCCGCCAACATGGTTCAGCGCAAGGATTTTCTGCAAGGCATGCTCGCCGGCCTGACCGGCACGCTGGTCGGCGGAGCATCACTGGTCTATGTGCTTGCTCGTGCCAACCTCGTCCAGCTCAGCGATTCTGCAGTCAGCCGCCCAAGCGAATGGCTCGAGTGGGCCTACTCAAATCTTGGCATGTCCATCCCGGTATTCGCGATCTTGCTGATCGTATTTTTCCTGACCGTGGCGCGCTTGCGCACATACCTGGATGAAGATCGAGCAGTCAACCAGATCGTGCAGCTCGATCATCTGACCGACATCTGGACAACCTTGTTTTTCGGCACGGGCGTTATCTGGACAGCTATCGGAATGCGCAGTGCGCTGATATTCGCGCTTGGCGACCGTGAGGCGGCGCTGAGTCAGGGTGCGTTCGCGATGCTCGAGCGTATGATCAATGGTGGAATCTTGCTCGCCTTGTCAACGACGATCTTCGGCGGTATTGGCGGCTACCTGATGCGCTTGTACAAGACCGTATCGCTCGGCGCCGATCTGCAGCAGCGCTACGACCTGGCTGCCCGGGCCGACACCTCGGAAATGCGCGAGAGCCTGCAGCGCATCGAGAAAAACCTCCGTACGAGCTCGACGCAAGACCCCGGTACGAGCGCCGCCCGCGGCGCGACCGACGAGATCGACCGATGAGTCGCTCACCACTCGCCTATCCACTCACCCGTGGCATCGACGGGGATTCCGGCGGCGCCGCCGATTTGCAAACCGACATCATGCGATTCATGGCGATACTCGGACTTTGTCTGGTCGCAATTTTCTCGCTGGTGCAGAGCCTGCCGTTAGAGGCGCGGTCCGCTCAGGCCGAAGACGTGCAAGCGATCGAAGAGCCGCCAGCCGCATCGCCAATTGAGCCGTCTGCTGCCACACCCGAACCCGCGCCAAAACCCGAATCCGTGCCCGCGCCTGAGCGTGCGCTCGAGCAGCGCGTGACATTGACGCGCCCGAAGTGGGTGTCAACATTTCAGCCGACGGCGCGCAACGAGCCGGCAGAAGAGACTGCAGAACCGCTGCCGGCGGCAGATCCGGAGACAGAGGGTTTCACGCTGCGCTTTGAATCCGATCACGCATTGACCCGCCTCGTTGCGAACGGTCAGGTTGGATTCTATGCAATCAACGCCAGCCGCGCACAACGAATGACGGTGAGTGACAGCCGCATCAGCTTTTGGGACGCGTCAACACCGAACGTGTATCACGAGATGGAGGCAACGACCGTACCGCGTGCGGTACTGGATGCACTTACCCGAACCGGCGCAGACGCCGGTAACGCGAACTGGGGCGTTACGCTGCCCGGCAAGCTGAGCGCGCAACTCGATTCGCTGATGCATCAGCACGCGGGCGGCGCGCTCATCATTCACGCCGATGGCAAGCTTGCACTGGAGCCGAAATGATGCCTGGCCAGCGACTTACCGCATTGCTGCTTTTCCTTATCTCTGCGAATGCTGCAGCCGCGACTAACGAACGCGACCTCGAGCGCTGGCTGGATCGTGACGCGGTGCCGTTCGTAAAGCAACAATTGCTCGAGCATCCGCGCTTCAAGGGCGAGACAATCATGTTTGTGGTACTCGAGGACAATGCGCCGGCTACGTCGACTACCGCACTGGCTTTGTCACTGCGGGACCGCTTGCTGGATGCCGCTGTTGACACGCCGGGTGTGACGATCGGCTGGCGACAAGGACGCTCGAATGCACACCATGGCAACGCAGCGATCGACTGCACACGCGATGACGTTCACTACTACATAGGAATCGAGTTGTCGCGACAACTCGACGACAGCTACAGCGTCAGCCTCCGGGCCCTCGATCTTGAAGACAACAGCTGGGTGACCGGTTTCGGCAAAAGCTGGCGCGGACAGCTGAGCATGACGCAACGGCGTGCGTCGCGGGAGAACAGGGTTGACGCGAGCTTCCGCGGCGCCAGGAACGCCCCGTTCACAGCCGACCAGAATGACCTGCTGGCCAGACACCTCGCGCACGAGCTTTCCTGCGCCCTGCTCCGCCAGACCGGTGGCGACTATGTCGTGCCGGCTAATTCGTCGGCTGAATCGGGGGAAGCATTTGATAATACGATTGAGCTTGTAAGTAATAACATCGCCTCAAATTCCGCAATTGAACTCACCACGAATTCAGACCTTGCCAATGCGGAGCTCGCCGGAAAAGCTCACCAGATCGACGGCCCGTTGTTTCAATACTGGCTTACGGTGACGCCCACCGGTGAAGACAGCGAGCTCGCGTCACTCAGCGTAAGCGCCTACCTCCTGCGTCCCGATGCGGGCTTTGCCGATCCCCAGCCTGAGTATGTGGTCCCGGTGAGAACCACTGTCTCGATGCCGGATGATCAACGTGGCGCGCTCATCGGCCAGAACTCCTATGCAGACGATGCTGTTGTGTTTTTCATAGAACACCAACCGCATTTCGGCCTCGTCAGACTTGATAACGGCGTATGTCGCGACCGCAGCATGGCGAAGCTGGTTCGCGCCGGCGATCCGCTGCACTTCCCGGGTCTCTACGCACACTCTCGCAATGGCGAAGCGATTGAAACCGACAAGTGGTACGTCAGCCCCCTGCGCGACACCTATTACGCAATCGCCATCTCCGACGAAAAGGCCGCGCGGCGCATGGCCAATCATCTTGACCATTTGCCGCTACGCTGCGGCGCGTCGACAAGGCCTGGGCTAACCGGCCCGGCCCTGCAGGACTGGCTGCATGAATTTTCTCTGCTCGCTGCAAGCTATGCACAATTTATTGACTGGCGCGCAATAGAACTAAAAGACGTTCTTTGAGGACAGGCAAATGATCCGACTTCTAGGTGCAATTACCGGTTCTGCGCTGGCGCTAGCGGCGCTGCTCGTGCTGGTTGGTGTGCCGCAATTCAAAGCCGAGCCGAACGACCTTGCACACAGTGTTGTCACGCTGCCGCTGCGGGTGGAACCGGTGGAGGAAATAGTCGAGGCACCGGCCGTCGTGCAGGAACAAGTAGCCGCCGAAACTGAGCCAGAGGCGACAGAAATCGTCAACACTCCGGTGGCGGCTGAGGTGGCGGCCCTCGTACCCAATACCCGGCAGTGGTACGCCTTCTGGAGTCCGTTTCGCAGCGAAATCGCTGCAGCGGGGTTTGTTGCACAGTTGCAACGCGTGACCGGACTCGATTATCGCGTCGTCAAAATCAAGCCGGGCGTCTATGAGGTGGCATTCGCTTACGCGGACGATACGGACATCCCGATCAATCTTTCGCAAATCTCGGCCGCGACCGGCCTCGATATGCCCGGCGGATAATGTGCGCAATGCGATGACAAAGCGCTCGCGAAAACAGCTTATTGCCATGCTCGGCATGGCATTGACCTGTTTGGCGGTAAGCGCAGACGCCAACATCGAGCAGGACCTCGATTCCACCTGGCGTGGCTATATGAACCACCAAACGTCGGTCGAATCCGCCTATCATTTTCCGCACGCCACCTGCTTCAGTGTCGCTGCACTCGAATACGATTTGCCCGAGACATTACTGCTCGCCGTTGCGCGCGGCGAAAGTGATTTCGAAGCGACTGCGCGCTCGCGCGCGAACGCGCACGGTGTCATGCAGATCCTGTGGCCCGGCACGGCGAATCACCTCGGCATCTATCGCCTGAGCGAACTCTACGATCCGTGCACGAACATTGACGCCGGAGCGCGCTACCTGAAGGAACTGCTCGCACGCTACGACGGCAATGTGCATCTCTCGCTGGCTGCATACAACTATGGCCCACAGCGTATCGGTCGGGACGGTCGCGACATCCCATCAGGCGCAAGCTGGTACTCCGGCTACATCTACCGGCACCTGACTTACGTACTGGGCGATGGCGCCGCAACGCCGACGTCAGGCAATTCGCTGTACTCGGATATCGGGCAGTCAACGCTGCTGACGTTCGGTGAGCCCTACCGCGCCGCGGCATTCATCGAGCGACTCGAATCAAGGGCGCCGGACCTTAGTCTCGACTGGTTTCGTCGCGGTACCGGCGAATTCGAAGTCGTGATGACATACGCCGACAAGGAGAGCTTCGAGCACAGCGCGCGCATGCTGGCGCGCGCAGGATTCCGACTGGACCCGTAGGCGCTGTTCAAAAAGGTGCCGGATTTATTTTCCTAAAATAAATCCGGCACCTTTTTAAAATAAATCCGGCACCTTTTTGAGCAGCGCTCCTACAAGCATCCTGGTTTGCCGAATTCCTCGGGCAATACAGCTTCAATTCGCTCCATCACGTCCAGCCGGTGTACGAAATCATGAATGTAGTCGAGCTGGTCGGTTTCGATAACCAGCACCTCGCTCATGTCGTAGCGCTCGATCCAGGCCTCATACAATCGCTCCAGTCGCGTCAGGTAGGCGAGCGGCACATCCTGCTCCATCTTGCGCCCGCGCAGTCGAATACGTTGGCGTAACGGCCGCATCGAACAGCGGAGGTAAATCATCAGGTCCGGTGGCCGGATGGCATCAAGAATCGCGTGATAAAAACCCTGATAGGTTTCCCAGTCGCGCTTGCTGATCTTGCGCATTTGCAGCAGCGCAGTCGCGAATATCTCGGCATCCTCGAAAATCGTACGATCTAGCGCAACCACGCCCTCCTGCCGGTCAAGTTCCTGGTGCAGGCGAAACTTGTTGCTCAGGAAGTACAGTTGCGACTGAAACGCCCAGCGCTTCATGTCCTTGTAAAAATCCGACAAGTAAGGATTTTCGTCGTTGGGTTCATAGAACGGCATCACGCCGTAGGTGCGCGCCAGAAATTCGACGAGTGTCGATTTCCCTGATCCCATATTGCCGGCAATTGCGATAGTTCGTTTCACAACGGGCAAAGATACCGTATCCTCGATACTTGCGCAGCGAAGGAACACTTGTGGACAATCCGCCGGTATTGATTAGCGAAGCAGACATTCAGAAACGTGTTGCTGAACTTGCGGAGCAGGTCTCGTCTGACTACGCAAACAAAGGCGACATAGTACTGATCGGCGTGCTCAAGGGATCATTCATTTTCCTCGCCGATCTGTCGCGGAGACTGACTATTCCACGCACGATCGAGTTCATCGCGGTCTCAAGTTATGGCAATACCAGCACATCCACGGGTGCCGTGCGCCTGGTCATGGACGTTCGCGGCAATATCGAAAACCGCCATGTGTTGATCGTCGAAGACATCGTCGACACCGGCCACACACTCAATTATCTGATCGGCATTCTCGAGTCTCACCGACCCGCATCGATCAGAACCTGTACCTTGCTGCACAAAGCGGATGCCGCCGAAGTCGACGTCGACATCGACTATGTTGGCTTCGACATCGGTGACGAATGGGTCGTGGGCTACGGGCTGGACTTCGCGGAACGTGACCGCACACTGCCTTATATCGGCACGGTTACGCCTGACGATTGACATCAGAGCAGTCGTCGACTTCCAGCTCGATCGTGCAATGGCCGATGCCGTAGTCCCTGCGCAGCAAGTCCTTGATCTTGCGAATAACGGCAGTGGGGTTCGTCGCCTCTGTAGCCAGGCACACATGCATCGTCAGCATCAGGTCCTGTGGCGTCAGTCCCCAGACATGTACGTGATGAATGCTGCCGACACCGGGTACTGCGGCAACAATTTTGCTTTGCATTTCCTCGACATCGAGCCACTCCGGCGCACCTTCCAGCAAAACGTGCGCGCTGCGTTTGACGAGTACCCAGGCGCTTTTGAGGATCAGCATCGCGACAGCAACCGAGAGAATCGGGTCGATCGTCATCCAGCCCGTATAGATGATGACGAGCGCCGCAACAATCGCCGCAACAGAGCCGAGCAAGTCACCTGCGACGTGCATGACCGCGCCGCTGATGTTCAGGTTGTCCCTGTCGCCACCGTGCAGAATCGCGAATGCCGCGATATTCACGAGCAGGCCCGCAGTCGCTACCAGCAGCATTGTCTGGCCCATGACGTCCGCTGGTGACAGAAAGCGCTGCACCGCTTCGAACAAGATCCATCCGACGATCAACAACAGGCTGAGGCCGTTCACGAAGGCAGCAAGAATCTGGAATCGGTGATACCCGAATGTGAGTTTTCGATCGGCAGGTCGTTTGCTGACACGGAACGCCACAGCGGCAAGCGCCAGCGCCATCGTGTCAGTCAACATGTGGCCCGCATCCGCAAGCAGTGCGAGCGATCCGGACAGGATGCCTCCAATGACCTCGACGATCATGAAGGTGCCGGTAAGGATCAGCGCAAATACAACGCGCCGCATATTACCGTCGTTGTGACTGTGCCCGTCTCCCATCTCGGTGAATTAGTCCTGGTGCGACTCCTGGCTGAGCCGGTAGATGAATATCGCGGCACGCTTTATTGCAAGCGCCATCGTATCCAGCTCGAGGCTCTCGTTCGGCGTGTGCCCACCCTCGCCAAGAGCTCCCATACCGGCGAGCGCATCGGTGTACGGCGCAACGAAAGAGATGTCCGCTGCACCGCGTTTTGACGGGTCCAGCGACGGCATTTCACCACGGCCGAGATCCTTGTTTACATCAGACAATAACAATTGCAGCCGCTGGTTGCCCTCGGTCGGCGACATCGACGGATAGCCTTCCTTGAATTCAATGCTCGCTTCAGTCACGGGTAAATTGCGCGCAACCACCGCACGCATGGCTTCCCGCGCGCGCTCCAGTTGCTCATCCGATATCGTTCGAATGCCGCCATGTACGACCAGTTTGCGTGGGATAATGTTGGTCTTGCCGAAGCTGGTGCCACGATTCTGGCTCGGGTCATAATCGACATCGGTGCCGCCCTGAATGTTGCCGGCATTAAATGTCAAATGCTCCTCGCCCCGGACTTCTTCGTAGAAACCATTGAGAATCCGCGCCGCTTCAAAAATCGCGCCCGCGCCGGCCTCTTCACTAAAGATGCCCGATGAATGCGCTTGTCTGCCGGTGACTGTCAGCACCCAGCTCGACGAGCTGCGGCGTGCAATCGTTGCCCAGTCGACTCCTTCATCTGTTATGGCGGACTCGAAGCCCAACGCAACGTCGGCCCACTTCCCGGCTTCGATCAGATCCTTGCGAGAAACCGACAGCGGCGAGCCTGATTTCTCTTCATCGCCTGTGTAGGCCACAACGACCGAGAAGTCGTCAAGAGCGCCAACTTCCTTCAACGCCTTCAGCGCATACACAATAACGACGTTGCCGGACTTCATGTCCTCGATGCCCGGACCGGTCGCGCTATTGCCGTCGCGCACGAACGCCTGAAACGCGTCATCGGCTTCGAACACGGTGTCGAGGTGGCCGATCAGCAATAACTTCGGTCCAGCACCAGTATCGAGGCGACCGAAGAGGTGACCAGCCCGATTGACCTCCTCGGGCAATTCGATCCACTCCGTATCCAGACCGACCGCATCAAGCTCCCGACGCATTACGCTGCCCACCTTGCGAACGCCAGCGTGATTCATCGTTCCGCTGCTGATGTTGACGGTTTCTTCGAGCAAGCCGATCGCGCCTTCGAGATTGGCGTCGATCCAGTCGGCCATGCGTTGCTCTGTGCTGTCCAGCTCTGCCGCAAATGCATGCGTCGAAACGAGTAGCGCGGTGACCAATAAAAATGGCCGCAATAGATTTCCTGCTTTCATACGTGGTCCTCATCAAAATGGCGCGGCACGCGAATGTGCTCGACCATGCGTTGAATTCTTTCAGGCGGCGGTGCGCTAAGATAACTCACGCTAATCGCAATAATGAAGTTCAAGATCATTCCTATTACACCGATACCCTCCGGCGAAATACCAAATAGCCAGTTCCCGGCGACGTTCTCGCCCCACGGTGCGCCGGCCCATTTCAAGAACAGTCCCTTGAAGAACTCGATGTAGCCGTAGGTAAACAGCAAGCCTGTCAGCATGCCGGCGATCGCACCCTGCTTGTTTATCCGCTTGAAGAATATGCCCAGCAAAATTACGGGGAATAAGGATGCCGCCGCGAGGCCGAACGCAAACGCCACAACCTGTGCAACCCAGCCCGGCGGATCGAATCCCAGGTAACCCGCTATGAGAATCGCAAATGCCGCCGCGATTCGGCCGGCAAGCAGCTCGCTTTTCTCGGATATATGCGGCACGAAAATACCCTTAATGAGATCGTGCGAGATAGCCGCAGAAATCACCAGCAGCAGACCTGCTGCGGTCGATAACGCCGCAGCGATCCCACCCGCCGCAACCAGCGCGATCACCCAGTTCGGCAAGCCCGCGATCTCGGGATTCGCGAGCACCATGATGTCACGATCAACGCTGAGTTCATTGCCTTCCCAACCGTAGGCTGCCGCCTGCGCAGCGAACGCCGGGTTGCTGTCGTCGTAATATTGGATGCGGCCGTCACCGTTATGATCCTCAAAGGACAGCAGGCCCGTTTGCTGCCAGGTCTCAACCCATTCCGGCCGATCTGCGTACGCAAGGTTGCCGTCGACCGCACCAATTTCGCCCGGCTGCATGGTGTTGATCAGGTTGTACCGTGCCATCGAGCCAACCGCGGGTGCGGTTGTGTACAGGACCGCGATAAACAGCAACGCATACCCGGCCGAGACGCGCGCGTCCCGGACTTTCGGCACCGTGAAGAAGCGCACGATGACATGCGGCAGGCCGGCGGTACCCACCATGAGTGCCATCGTGATACAGAAAACGTCAATTCGGCTCTTGGTCCCGGACGTGTACTGGTTGAACCCCAGTGAGGTCACGATGTCGTCCAGTTTATCGAGCAGCGCCGTGCCGCTGCCAACCACTTCACTACCGAACGCGAACTGCGGAATCGGGTTACCGGTAAGCTGGATTGCAATAAAAATCGCGGGCACGGTGTAGGCGAAAATAAGGACGCAATACTGCGCGACTTGCGTATACGTGATGCCCTTCATGCCGCCGAGTACGGCGTAGATAAATACGACGCCCATGCCGACACCGAGGCCGACCGTAACATCCACCTCCAGAAAACGTGAGAACACAATACCGACGCCGCGCATCTGGCCGGCAACGTAGGTAAATGAAATGAAGATCAGGCAAATGACCGCTACGACGCGCGCGGTTCGCGAGTAGTAACGCTCCCCTATGAATTCGGGCACCGTGAATTTGCCAAATTTGCGCAGGTATGGAGCGAGCAATAACGCCAGCAATACGTAGCCGCCTGTCCAGCCCATCAGGTAAACAGAGCCGTCATACCCCAGAAACGCGATCAACCCGGCCATAGAGATAAATGACGCCGCGCTCATCCAGTCGGCTGCCGTCGCCATGCCATTGGCGAGTGGTGACACACCTCTTCCGGCTATGTAAAAGTCGCCCGTATTGTGCGCGCGCGACCAGATCGCGATGCCGATGTAGAGTGCAAAGCTCAGACCCACGACGATATACGTGAGCGCTTGCAGGCTCATGAACGGCTCAGCATGAATCAGTCTTCATGAACGTCGAACTGCCGGTCGATGCGATTCATGCGCCAGGCGTAGAAAAAGATCAGCGCGACGAAGATATAGATCGACCCTTGTTGTGCAAACCAAAAACCAAGTTGGAAGCCGCCGATCCGAATCCTGTTTAGCTGCTCAACGAACAGGATGCCGAAACCGTAGGAACACAGGAACCAGACTGTGAGACAGCCTGCGACGAGGCGAAGATTGGCTCGCCAGTAAGCCATGCGATTGCTGCGATGCATTGTTCCCCCGACGTAGTTCTTGTTGTAGGGCACCAATGTAGCAAAGCATAATCCAAGATTCAGCCGTGTGGAGACATCCAGTGATAGATAGTGATGAACACCCCAGGAAATTCATCGATGTAAATGGCCGCCGGATGGCTTATGTGGAAATGGGTTCCGGCGACCCGATCGTCTTTCAGCATGGCAACCCAACCTCCTCTTTCCTGTGGCGAAATATCATGCCAGCGCTTGCCGACGTCGGGCGATGTGTTGCCGTGGACCTGATCGGCATGGGCGATTCCGACAAGCTCGACAACACGGGACCAGGCAGTTACCGCTATGTGGAACATCGCGACTACCTGTTCGCCGCCTGGGAACAATTGGGTATCAGTGACAATGTCACATTCGTCATCCATGACTGGGGCTCGGCGCTGGGCTTCGACTGGGCGCGCCAGAACGAGGACAGGGTCCGCGGTATCGCCTACATGGAGGGCATCGTCCGGCCCGTGACGTGGGATGAATGGCCGAATTCGGCCCGGGATATTTTCCAGGCCTTACGCTCGGATGCAGGCGAAACCATGGTACTCGACAAAAATGTGTTCGTGGAACGCGTGCTCCCAGGCTCGATCCTCCGAAAAATGAGCGAAGAAGAATTTGCCGTTTACCGGCGCCCGTTTGAGAGTCCGGGCGAGGATCGCCGACCGACCCTGACATGGCCGCGGCAGATTCCGCTTGCGGGCGAACCCGAGGATGTTGTTACCATCGTTGCTGACTATGCCGAGTGGCTGCAGCAATCCGACATTCCGAAGTTGTTCATCAATGCTGAGCCAGGTGCAATCCTGACGGGCCCGCAGCGGGAGTTTTGTCGCACATTTCCGAATCAGACCGAGGTGACGGTGCCGGGTATTCATTTCATCCAGGAGGATTCGCCGGGCGAGATCGCAGCAGCGCTGCGCGGTTGGCTCGGCAAGCTGAACGCGGTCTAACGACCGCCGCCATCGCTTGCCGGCACGGCCGGTTCCAACAAAGAAAGGCGGCTCCTTACGGAGCCGCCTTTGCTATCACCATTTCGTACGTGGTGCCTGGCCCCCTGAGTCCCCCGCCAAGTCGTACCTGAAGGTGTCTTGCTTGTCGGCATCAGCGCTGGTACGCATTTTGTTGCGCAAAGGCGACGTCTCGACGAATCAGAAAGTCTCAAAAATACGGCTTGATGTCAATCCTTTAGACCGTTTCTACGCGCTTTGGACCACCGTGAGCATAATAAGTTGTGAAAAAGATACAATTGACATGGAGCGGCTTTTGTCTCAGTAGAAATCGGTCCTGATGACCGGCTGGAACATCTCCTTGCGGTGTGCGCAGACCGGGTCGGCGTTGCAGCTGCCACATTCCGGCGGCGTCATTTCCGGGCAGCGCTCGCGGGAAAAGAAGAAATACCTGTCGACCGTCGCCATCGAACGCCCTGAAAGCCGGGCCAATTGATCGACTGCGCTGTAGGCGGCTGCACGTACACACCGTTCGTCACTTGCAGTAAGCACGGATCGCCGCACGAGCCTGAATCGCAGGACATCGTCCGCGACATCAATCAAGCCCATGCGCAGGCAGGACCGCATACAATGATAATCGATGATGGGCGGTAGCGATTCACTGTCACCGAAGACAAAATATTCTTCAGGGCGATTGTTTAGAATCATTGCCAGTAACGCACTTTTTTTGCGCAAGGGATCTTCACGATACCCACCAACGTGATCCAGCATCGCCAGAAATGATTTCAAGGGCTGTGCAGACCGGGATGCCCGTTCCAGCATATCCTGCGGGCGCCAGCCGAGTTCCAGCATGGTTCGGCCGTAGCGACGCGCAGCGTCCAGATGCAGGCTCATGGCTGGCATGACATCTTCTCCGGCATCGGATCGAAACAATTCTTTCATTTCAGCAAGCGATTGGGTGGCTTGCCTTTCCAGCGAGAAAAAATCGGGGTCGGCGCCCAGTATTCTTCGATAGGCCATGAAGAGATAGAAGGAGCCCTTGAGTTTTTCTTCCGCGATCGTATCGATCAGCGGCAGGTGGTAACGATCATCCCTGCTTGACCAGAAACTGAATTGTTGCAAGGTGGTTACGAAAAAATAGTCCACGGCCAGCGGATGATCGATTCGAGGCAGAGATGAGGCGATGAAATCGAAGGGTTTTTCAGACTCGAGTCCCGATATCAGTTCTGCCGTTTTCTCGACTTGCTCCTGGTTGACCACGACGCGCTCGTCGCTCCTGATTCGTGGACCTTCGGCTCCCGATTGCAGTTTTTCCGGGCCAATTCCAGTGATCATGTCAGCTGCCAGAACACAGGCTTGTGCGCTCGCCCCGACCGGGTGAAAGCCGTGGCCAATTCCCGCAATTGTGGACCCGCAAAATGTATCCCCGGCACCGGTTGGATCCAGCACATCGGCTGCAACAGCTTCGATCGCGACCTCATGATCACCAAGGTAGACAGAGGCACCACGGGCTCCTCGGGTGACAAACAGTTGTTTTCCGCTGCTCGTCGCGATTTGCTCATGACCCGAAAAAAGAACACTTGCCTCCTCGTCGTTTAGAAAAAACAGGTCGGATTCACGAATGACGCCACGAATTAGTTCGGGCTTTTCGCTTAGCAAAGGTATCCCGGTGCTGGCTGAAATTATGCTCGCCCCCCGCTCACGACAGGCATGGATAAACGCCAGTTGCCTGGCGGTGTTTCCCAGCGGCACCAGGTGGACCACGTCGTACATCGACAGATCCGCCGGTAAATCGGCGGGGACAAGCGATGCCTCAGCGCCGAACGACGCTTGTTCGTAGCTTGTCGCAGCAGATTCGTGTTTGATATGAAATGCGGGCAACTCGGCGGGTGAAACGGTCGGCCCAATCCAGTCGACCAGGGACGCTACCTGTGCCAGGTTGCCCGGCATCGGCTCCGGATACGGGGCGAATAGCGTGACGCTTGCGCCGCATCGTGCAGCAGCGAGGGCGGTATACAGGCCCGCGCCACCGGGGGAGCGATGCTCGATGTTGTTGATAACGAGGATGTCCTGGGACGCGCCGCCAATCACCAAAACCTTCGGAGCGTAATTTTTCATATCTGCAAACGTTGCCTGACCTGTGCAAACCTTAGCAAATAACGCCGTATGTGATTGATCTAAATCGTGTTATTCTTGCATGCTCACGATTTCATACGAGTTTCGGATAATTGTGACTACTAAAACCAGAATTTCCGCTTACCTGTTATTCGCCCTGTTCCTCGCGAGGCCAGCCGCTGCCGACACAATTATCCACAATGTGCAGGGCTACACTTCGACCGACGACGGAATGCACAATTTCACCGCACTCGTGTTCGACGACGACGGGAGAATTGTGTCCACAGGTGGAGACGAATTGCTCGGCGAGCATGCCGACGCCAGGCGCATCGATGCGGGCGGCAAATTCATGCTTCCCGGACTAACGGATGCGCACGCGCATTTGTACAGCCAGGGTTTCCTCACGATCAGCCTTGATCTTGCAGGTACGCCGAGCCTTGAAGACGCCGTCGCTCAAATCAGGGATTATGCGAACAGTAATCCGCGCTCATCCTGGTTACTCGGGCGTGGCTGGAACCAGGTCTTGTGGGACATCAAGGAGTTTCCCAAAGCGTCGGACATCGACCCGATCGTAAACGACCGGCCTGTTTGGTTGAGACGTATCGATGGACACGCGGGCTGGGCCAATTCGAAGGCGCTCGGGATCGCAGGCATCGACAACGATACGGCTGACCCGATAGGCGGCAAAATCGTTCGTGACGAAAGCGGCACGGCGACAGGTGTCCTGGTCGACATGGCTATGGGCTTGATGGACAAGCACATCCCGGCGCCGGGCAAAGACGACACTCGCATCGCATATCTCAAGGCCGTGGAATTGCTGCTTGCACTCGGTATGACCGGAATGCACGACGCGGGCATCAACATTAGCGAGGCCGAAGTTCTGATGTCGATGGCAGACAACGACGAACTCGACATGCGTGTTTATGCAATGTTGAGTGACTCGGGCGAGAACCTCGATGCCATGGGCAAGCCACTCAAGGCCTACGGCAATGACCGATTGGATATCCAGACCGTCAAGCTGTATTCAGACGGTGCACTTGGCAGCCGTGGCGCAGCAATGATCGAGCCCTACTCCGACGACGCGGAAAACCGGGGCCTGTCGTTCCATACACAGGCTGAACTCGACGGCTTCGTGCAAAAGGCGAATGACATGGGCTTTCAGGTGGGCATCCATGCCATTGGCGATCTAGGTAATCGCATGGCACTCGATGCCTTCGAAAAGGCGCAGGGCGGCAAACCTTCGCCACTGCGCAATCGCATCGAACATTCTCAGATCATCGCTCTGGAAGACATCCCGCGCTTCGCCGAACTCGGCGTCATCGCTGCCATGCAACCGATTCACGCGACAAGCGATATGAACATGGCCGAGGATCGAATAGGGCCCGAGCGCATTTTGGGCGGCTACGCCTGGCGGCGCCTCCTCGACAGCGGCGCAATCATTGCGAGTGGCTCTGACTTTCCGGTCGAGAAGCCGAACCCGTTTCTTGGACTCTATGCGGCCGTAACGCGCCAGGACAGCGGCGGGATGCCGGAGGGCGGCTGGTACATGGATCAGGCGTTGACTCGTGCCGAGGCCCTGCATTCCTTTACGCTTGCTGCTGCCTTCGCCGCGCACCAGGAAGACCGACTCGGTAGTCTTGAGACAGGCAAGTGGGCCGACTTTATTATCGTGGATCGGGACTACTTCGAAATTCCGGCTGCAGAGATCGATGACATCCGGGTGTTGCAGACGTGGGTCGGCGGTCAGCTGGTCTTTGACGCTACGGAGTAAACCATGATTGTCGAGCAGGTCTGGACCGGTAACTCCTACCGCAACTTCAACTACCTGATCGCCTGCCCCGAGACCGGCGACGCCCTTGCGATCGACCCGCTCGACTACGACAAGTGCCTGGCTGTCGCGAAGGACAAGGGCTGGATGATCACGCAGGTCCTGAATACGCACGAGCATCCCGATCATACGGGAGGTAACAAGGGCATCGTCGCAGCGACTGGCGCGAAAATCATTGCTCACAAGAATGCAAAGGCCCGGATCCCGAACATGGATCGCGGTGTCGGTGCAGGCGATGTAATCCGTGTGGGCGAAACCGTCGATCTCGAGTGCCTGGATACACCGGGACACACGATGAGCCATATCTGCTTGCTGTCAAAAACCGATCAACCCGGCTTGTTCAGTGGCGATACCTTGTTCAATGCGGGCGCGGGCAATTGCCACAATGGCGGTCACCCGGACGAACTGTACGAAACCTTCGAGCGGCAATTGTATTCACTCGCCGA
>Ga0255058_10000651_pt1 | contig 19985 bp, 17 predicted proteins | sample Cases_109_9_MG_FD_188637 | JGI IMG/M metagenome (GOLD analysis project Ga0255058, IMG submission 188637) | Seawater microbial communities from Amundsen Gulf, Northwest Territories, Canada - Cases_109_9 | ecosystem: Environmental > Aquatic > Marine > Gulf | place: Canada: Northwest Territories... | reverse complement strand
CCCTCGATGTCGGCGAAGTTCTGTCGGTCCACGTCACGAAGTATTGGAACCATCAAGCCGCGTTCGGACGAAACGGCAATGCCGATGTCGTAATAGTCGTGATAAACAATGTCGTTGCCCTCAACTGAAGCGTTCACGACCGGATACTTCTTCAGCGCCTCGACCGAGGCTTTGGCGAAAAATGACATGAAGCCGAGTCGCACCTCATGTTCCTTTTCGAAGGAATCCTTGTGCCGCTTGCGCAGAGAAATAATCTTGGTCATGTCGACTTCATTGAACGTCGTCAGCATCGCGGCATTGTGTTGGGCTTCCACCATGCGATCGGCGATTCGTGAACGTAGTCGTGTCATTGGCACGCGTTGTTCGTTTCTCGTCGAAACCAGAGTGCCTACTGCGACGGGAGGCGCCGGATCGCCAGGCGTCACGTTTTCATCTGCGTGACTCTTCAGATACGACATGACATCGGCTTTGGTAATTCGACCGTCTTTTCCGGTGCCGATAACAATAGTCGCGTCAAGATCGTGTTCGTCGAGCAACCGTCTTACCGAAGGACTCAATTTGTGTGCACTTTCGGCGCTCTTCGTCTCCGCTGTCCCGTCGGCCTGTACTTCAACCACCGGTTCAGGCTCCGCATTCGCCGCCGGTCGCGCCGCCGCACCCTCGCCTTCCAGAAGTATCGCCAGAACCTGGCCACTCGTTACCGTCGTTCCGTCGCTGATCCTGATTTCCTGCAACGTGCCCGATGACGGCGCCGGCACTTCCAACACGACCTTGTCCGTCTCAAGGTCGACGAGATTCTCGTCTCTGGATACCGCTTCGCCCTCTTTCTTATGCCACGCCACCAGGGTCGCGTCGCTGACCGACTCAGGCAATGCTGGAACTCTGATTTCGATACTCATGCAATTCTTCTTATTCGTCTGTGCAGCCTGAACCCGCTAGTCGCGCGGTTTTTGAGACTTACTCGCTTTGACCTCAATATCAAGAGCGGCTTCGACAAGGGCCTGTTGTTGTTGGAGATGTAACTTGAAAATACCTGATGCCGGCGCTGCCGATTCCGTTCGGCCCGCATAAAAAAGTTGCTGATTGTCACTGAGCGGCTTCTGCAGACGATGCCGTATCTGGTACCAGGCGCCTTGATTCTGCGGTTCTTCCTGACACCAGACGATGTCTCTGGCGCCTGGATAGCTGGCGATTATCTTGTCGTAGTCGACGACTGGATACGGGTAGATCTGCTCTATACGTACGATGGCGATGTCGGACAACATGTGTATTTGTCGAGCCTCGACGAGATCGTAATAAACTTTGCCGCTACAAAATACGACACGGCGCGTTTTCTTCGTATCGATGCCACTTCGATCGGGAATGACCGGTTGAAATGAGCCGCCCGACAGTGTGCCGAGTTCCGATACCGACATTTTGTGGCGCAACAGGCTCTTTGGCGTCATGACAATGAGTGGCTTGCGGTAGGAACGCAGCATCTGTCTTCGCAGCATATGAAACATCTGCGCCGGGGTGGACGGTACGCAAACCTGAATATTGTGTTCCGCACATAATTGCAGGAATCGTTCGAGCCTGGCCGACGAATGCTCCGGTCCCTGCCCTTCGTAACCGTGCGGCAAGAACAAGGTCAGGCCGCACAACCTGCCCCACTTCGCCTCACCGGAGCTAATGAACTGATCGATAACCACCTGGGCGCCATTCGCAAAGTCGCCGAACTGGCCTTCCCAGATCACCAGGGTGTTCGGTTCTGTCGTGGCATAGCCGTACTCGAATCCCATCACGGCTTCTTCGGACAACAGCGAATCGATCACCCGGAATGATGCGGGCCGCTCCGAGATATGCTCGAGCGGGATGTATTCCTGCCGGTTCGCCTGGTTGTGAAAGACCGCGTGACGGTGAAAGAAGGTGCCACGGCCGCTATCCTGTCCGACGACGCGGCAATCGATGCCTTCTTTGATGAGGCTGGCGTAAGCCATGGTCTCGGCAAAGCCCCAGTCCATGTCCACTTCACCCGCCACCATTTTGATTCTCTCGGCGATGATCCGTTGCACCCTGCCGTGCGGAATAAACCCGGCCGGTAAGGTGGTAATCGCATTACCCAGTTCTGCCACCAGTGCTGCGCTAATAGATGTATCGACCGGGTCATCCCAGTCGCCGCCAAGGTATGGGCGCCAGTCGACCGTGTATTGATCACCGATCATGCCGAGCGACGACTTTGGAACGGGTTCTCCCCGATCGAGGCGCTCGCGATAGTCTTCCTGCAACCGCAGCACGCCAGTGGCGTCTGTCAGACCGGCAGCGGCCAGGCGTTCGGCATACAGTTCCCGCGTCGTTTTGTGATTGCGGATTTGTGCATACATGACCGGCTGCGTTGCGGCAGGTTCATCGGCTTCGTTGTGTCCGTGACGTCGATAGCATACGAGATCGATGACAACGTCCTTTTTGAACTTTTGCCTGTATTCCAAGGCAAGTCGTGTGACAAAAATCGCAGCTTCAGGATCGTCGCCGTTTACATGAAAGACCGGTGCTTCGATCATTTTTGCGACGTCGCTGCAATACGGCGTCGAACGCGCGTCCGACGGTCGGCTGGTTGTGAAACCGATCTGATTGTTGATGACAATATGAATCGTACCGCCTGTCCGGAAGCCATTGGTCTGAGACATCTGAAATGTCTCGGTAACCACACCCTGACCGGAAAACGCGGCATCGCCATGCACGAGAACCGGTATGACCTCCTGACGCTCCAGATCGCCCCGGCGCTGCTGACGAGCCCGAACCGACCCTTCGACGACCGGGTTGACAATTTCCAGGTGAGACGGGTTGAACGCGAGCACGATGTGCACGTTGCCACCCGGCGTCTTCATGTCCGCCGAATATCCTTTGTGATATTTGACGTCGCCCGAGCCTTTAATCTCGTCCAGATCGATGTTGCCCTCGAACTCTTCGAACAGCTCCTCTGGAGATTTGCCCAGTACATTCACCAAAACGTTTACGCGGCCGCGATGCGCCATGCCGATGACCAGTTCACGCACACCAGCTTTACCACCTTGCTGAATGAGATCATCCACCATCGGAATAAAACTCTCGCCGCCTTCCAGGGAAAATCGCTTCTGCCCGACAAACCGCGTGTGCAGATAACGCTCCATTCCTTCGGCCGAAGTTAGCTGGCCCAGCAGCCAGTGGCGTTCGGAATCGTCGAGACCACTGGAAACCGAGCCCTGCTCAAAGTGCTTCCTGAGCCAGAGTCGCTCCCTTGCACGTGATACGTGGGCGAACTCCGCACCGATCTTGCCGCAGTAGATTTTCCGCAGGAGTGCATAAATGTCGCGGAGTTTCATGCGGCGGTTGCCGGTGCCTGCAAGGCCACCCGTGAAATATTCCTCGTCCATGTCCGCTTCTGTCAGGCCAAGATAATCCAGCTTGAGAACGCCTGGCACCGGTCGGTCCTGCAGTTTCAGGGGATCCAGGTCGGCTATTTGATGTCCCCGCAGGCTGTACACCTGAATAAGGCGGGACACCGCGGATTGTTTTTCCTCGGCTGCTGTGATGCTGGTCGGCGAAACGGCAGCAGCCTGGCCGTTTCCCTTGCCAGTTCGTGCCCTTTCGAGGAGTCGCTTGCGGATTGGCGAATGAGCAACCTCCGTCTGCCCGTCGCCAAGTGTCCTGAAATAGCGCCGCCAGCTCTCGGACACGGCATCCGGATTCGCCATGAACTGCTCATAAAGGGCCTCGACAGCGGCAGCATTGCCGCCAAACAATGGCGACGATGCATATTGGTCTCTCAGGGAACTGCTCATGGCGCAAGACACACTCGGACGGTCGATAGCCTGAGTATAAAGGGATTTTGCTGGTCGCTAGAAGACGTTTAGAAGGTAAATGAACTCGTAGCACACGAGGCAGGCGTAGCCACTGAAGAACATAGTCAGGACCAGCCCGGTTCGCATTAGATTGAACATCCGCGTTTGCGAAAGAAATACCAGCACGAGGATTCCGAGGCCGGTCAGCAGCATTTTGGTTGCCGCAAAGGCCAGAGTCCCCTTACCGATCATAGTCGCCATTACTGGATTTATCTCGATGGCGCCCCGGTCGAGCAACTGCAGCGTGAAAAACGCGTCCATGCAACTCAGTATCATCGTCCCGGTTGCAAGGAAAAATAACCACGGGTGATGCCAGTCGGTGTACACGGAAGCTTCTTCGTTGTCGCGGCGTGTATCTCGCCGGCGCGAACGAATAAAACCGAAGAATACGGTTCGCCACGAGAACTCTCGCCGGTCATCACTGTCACGATTCTCGTTCAATGTTCCTATTCGCTCGAGATTACTCACAATTTCTCCGTTTCTTATACATTATTCCAGGAATCCACCAATATTCGTGACGATATACAGGTCACGTTATGGTCCCGCATTATCTGACGCTTCGGTCTGCTGCAACAAATAGGCAATCACTGCGTTTCTGTCATTGCCGTCCGGCAATCCCGGATAACTCATGCGATTATCGGGCAGGAAAGGATAAGGCTGTGCCAACCAGGCATCTAGCGCACGCGGGGTCCAGACAAAACCACTGCTTGCCAACGCCTCCGAATACGAATATTCCGTAGCACTGCCAGCGGTTCTTCCAAACAGACCAAACAGATTCGGGCCCAATACATCTGCACCGCCCTGATTGAGGGTGTGACACGCCCGGCACTGCATCGCGAGTGTTTCGCCGCGATCGATATCGGCTGCAGCGTATATGTCCTGTGCGAGATAGTCTTTCGGTGAAAGTATGATTTGTTCGCCGAGTGTCGCTGCGGTCAATCGCGTCGCTTCACCCGTCGAAGCAGCATCTCTATCACTCTGTCCGCAAGCGGAAAGCGAGAATGTCGATGTTATTATTAATATGATCAGGACTGCCCGACTCATTTTTTCGATCCGCAATTCCTTCGCTTCATGAATCCTATCGCAACCGTGCGTTTCAGGCTTGCCTGACTTACAAGAAGGCCCGCTTAGCGGGCCTTAATAGGTTGGTCGATCACTGTGGGCTTTATTCTTCTTATTAGTGTTATTAAGGAGCAAGTACCATGCCAGCTTTATAAGCTCCTGTTAATTATGAAGATATTAGATGGCGCGAATTCGCTGCTAGCTCAAATGTATAAATAATCGACGGCGATCAAGGTTTTGGGGCCGTTTGCTGATAAGGGGAATCGCAGATTGGATGGCAAGGTCAAAAGCGACATAATCCACAACTATGAAAGGCTATACCGCGACGCTGGAAAATGGCGAGGCGATTTTTTACCAGGATCGCAAACGCTGGTTCTGGTTGCTATCTGTTTTATATCCCATACAGGCGTTTCTCGGTATCTGGTTGCATGCCAAAACCGGCAACGAAGCATGGCTGCTGCTTCCCCTGGCGTTGACTTACATTGGTGCGCCGTCGCTTGACTGGATACTCGGCGAGGATCAGAACAATCCACCCGAGGCTGTTGTTTTACAGCTGGACCGGGACCCTTATTATCGCTGGCTGACATACATCGTCGTCCCACTTCACTTCCTGGCCCTCATCGGCGCTGCCTGGTGGGTCGGCACGCAGGATCTCGCCTGGTGGTCCTTCATCGGCCTGTCAGTCATTGCCGGTATCGCAAGCGGACTTGGCATCAACACCGGTCACGAACTCGGACACAAAAAGTCAAAGCTTGAACGCAACCTGGCCAAAATTGTGCTGGCCGTGCCGGCGTATGGTCATTTCTGGATCGAGCATAGTCGCGGCCATCATCGCGATGTCGCGACGCCGGACGATCCGGCGAGCGCGCGAATGGGAGAAAGTATTTACAAGTTCGCCTTGCGAGAAATTCCGGGGGCATTTCGGCGTGCCTGGAATATCGAGCAAGAGCGTCTGACTCGGCGCGAAAAATCGGTGTGGAGCAGCGACAACCAGATTCTTCAGTCGCTGGCGATCACCGTTGCATTGCAGCTCGGGCTAATCATCGCTTTCGGCTGGAAATTAATTCCGTTTTTGATTATTCACAATGTCTTTGCGTGGTGGCAGCTGACCAGCGCCAACTACATCGAGCATTATGGTTTGCTGCGCCAACAGGATGACAACGGCAAGTATGAGCGTTGCCTTCCCCGCCATTCCTGGAACAGCAATCATATTTACAGCAACCTTGTGCTGTTTCATCTGGAAAGACATTCGGATCATCACGCACATCCGCTGCGCCGTTATCAATCCCTGAGACACTTTCCGGACCTGCCCACGTTGCCGAACGGTTATTTCGGCATGTACGTGATCGCTTATGTGCCGTTCCTCTGGTATCTGGTTATGGACAAGCGTTTGCTCGCCCTGCCTCACGTCGCTGGCGACTTGAGCAAGGTCAATGTGGACCCATCGAAACGACAGGCGCTGATGCAGAAATACGGCCAAGCGCAATGAGTACCTTCAAGTGTCCCGAGTGTGGTTACGCCTTCAGTGAAGAAGATGGGGACCAGCATGAAGGCTATCCGCCGGGCACCGAATTCGCCTCCCTTCCCGATGACTTCGCCTGTCCGGACTGTTCTGTCCGCTTCAAGGACGACTTCGAAGAAATCTAAATCCAGGCAAATCGGCCCGATTCTCTAACACCGAGCTTCTATCCTCGCGGATAGACTGGATGTTTTGACCTGAAGAAAAATGAAGCAGGACCGCGTCTTACGCGCGCCGATCGTCGCAATACTGATCATTGAGGTTGCCGCGCTGTTCGTCCGCGCATTTTTCGAGACCCGCCTGATCGATCTCGGCGAAGCCAAACCATTCGCCCATAACCTCAGCTATCTCGTCGTACCACCGATGTTGATCGTTTTGATGTATCCGATCCTGCGACAACACGGGCAATTCCTGCTTTCGTTGCTGCGGCGCCAGGACCTGACCCTTCGGCTTTTTGTGCTTTCCTTCTTGCTCGGAATTACGCTCAGGATGACCTACTGGGGTGGCCTCATTTCCCTCATATCATTCGGGGTGCTTCGCAATAGTGATCCCGACGCGGTTGTTGGTCCGACATTCTCATTCGGCTGCCCGGATCCGAATGTGCTCGCTTTGAGTTTCCTCGTTGTATCTTTTCTCATTCCGGTCATCGAGGAGGTGGTCAATCGCGGTCTGATCCTGCAATCCCTGTTACACAGGAGAAAGGTCCTGGCGGTTGTGCTTTCTTCTGTTCTGTTCGCGATCATGCACGCGCCGCAGGCGATGATTCTCGCGTTCTTTGCCGGCTTGTTCCTCGCCGTACAAATGATCAAATGCAAGACGCTTTGGGCGCCGCTGATCACGCATGCGACCTACAATGCAGTTGCTCTTCTGGATTGGGAATGCGTTGGCATGCACTGGAATCCGGCTGGAGCGACACACTCGATGATTCCTGCAGGATTAGTTGCGTCGGCACTGGTGGCAGTCGGACTAATATTCAGCATGTATTTAGTGGTGACAAATGAACGTCGGGACGCATGAGCGCCCCGATGTCCGATTCCTCTAGCCCTTAAATGCGTCTGCCACTCGCTCGATCACATGAGAGACAGCTTGCACGACACCTTCGTAAATATTCACTAGATCGTCGCCGATGCTGCTGGAGTCTGTTATGCCGCCGAGATCATTCCCTGATCCACCGCTGGAGCACTCGTCGCCCGCACCTGATACAAAGCTCAATTCTGTTTCCCTTAGTTCTCGCATAGCATCAACCTCCTTGTTTCTGCTGAATTGCCCAAAATACGCTGATTGCGTCATTCGACCATAGCCGATTTGACTGCATATCGAAGTGTGAATTATTCGGCGAAATCGCAAGAAACAAGGGTCTTCAGGCCGTGCCCTGTGATCCACCGCACAGTTCCCGGCATGGAGCGCGATTAGTCTTTCAATACTGGCGATCTCATCATTTGTGGCTGATGAGCTGGAGTATTGATATGAAAATCATGCGAGCAAAATTTGCTGTTCTTTTACTGGGTCTGATGACTGCCGGCAGTGCGACTGCGGGCGACAGTTTGTCGATGGGACTCAAGGCCGGCACGCTCGGTCTCGGTCTCGAAGCGACCTGGCGGCCGATTCCCTGGCTGGATCTTCGTGCAGGCGGCAATATGTACGATTACGACGACAGCGGTTCGCAGGCAGGCATTAACTACGATGCGACGCTACAACTGGAAACCTACTACTTGACCGGCAACTTTCTTTTCCCGGTCAGCCCGTTTCGCGTGACCGTAGGAGGCTTCTCAAATGGCAACGAATTGCAGATGACCAGCTTGCCGCAGGGTTCGTACGACATCGGCAACGGCAATTACTCGCCAGCTGAGGTCGGAACATTGGTAAGCACGACATCCTTCGAAGAAGTGGCGCCATATCTCGGTGTAGGCTTCGATTTCAGCATTGCCGGCAAAGTGGGACTAAGTCTCGATTTCGGTGTGCTCTGGCAGGGCGAGCCCATCGTCGCGCTCGATTCGGCCGGCGGCACTGCCGCGACTGACCCTATACTTGGGCCGATCTTCCTGGCGGAACTCGAGGCCGAGCGTCTGGAATTGGAAACCGAGTTCGAAGACTTCAAAGCCTGGCCAGTTATTTCGATGGGGTTTAACTTCAACTTCTTCTGATCCCGGCTAGTCAAGCCAGTCAGAAAATCTAAATAGGGCGATACGCGCCTGCAGGTAATGGCGCCTGAGTGCCGGGAACGGTACGCGCGGCGATAGCCCGTGCACCATCGCCGGCAATGTCTTCGGAATCGACGCATCTTCCAGCGAGCTGCTAGCCAGCCAGTCGGCAATCTGCTTGCCGGTCCAGGTCGAGGTGTTCACGCCATTGCCATGGTAGCCAAAGCCGTAAAATACACTCGGATCATCCGGCAACCTGCCAATGCAGGGTGTTTGCCTGAAAGTCATGCAGATCAGTCCATGCCAGCGGTAGTCGATTTGAACATTCTTCCAGGCAGGCCATAGCTGCCGTAGTCGATTAACTAGTTGATTGTAAGTTTTTGCGGCTGCGTCGTCCTGGCCCGTCGAACTACCGCGACCACCAAACATGAAACGATTATCCGGTAACAGGCGAAAATAATTCATGAGATTGCGGGACGTAATTGCCGGCGTCATCGCGCTGTAATGATGCACCGCAAGCTCGTCATTAGTCAGCGGCCGGGTCACGACGATGGCACTAATTAATGGCAATGATCGGGCGTGAAAATCCGAGTGGATGTGCTCCGGCATGAATCCATTTGTTGCCATAACGACATACTTCGCTTTTAACGTCGCGTTACGGGTTCTTAGAAGGTGTTCATTTCCCGTCTTTTCCCAGGACACGACTTCGCTGTCCCGATGGAGCTTCACGCCGAGGCGCTCAGCCGCCGAAGCGAGGCCGAGAATGTAGCGCATCGGGTGTAGCCCGAACGTCGGCCTCACTCTTGCTGCGCCAAACTGCTCCGTCGAGTCGAAGTACTCGTGCTTGTGTTGCTCGGCGCTAACAATGTCGGCATCGAGCCCGACCGCGCGAAATTGCATCTCGGCATGTTTCTTCAGTTCGCTGAACGCTTTTTCCGAATGCGCGACCTCGAGCTCGGCATCGCCGACCATTTGCGCCTCGATGCCCTCGTCCTGAATGATCCCGCGCACGAGTTCGACGGCGTCGATCTGCCCCTGATAGTAATGACGTACATTCTCCTGTCCGTACTTCCTGATTTGTCGATTCAGGTCGAGTGAGGTGCCTCCGATACTGCAGAAGCCGCCGTTGCGGCCAGACGCACCCCAGCCGATATGTCCCGCCTCCAGCACGCGCGCTTCGATGTTGTAAAATTTGGCGAGGTGGTACGCTGCCGATAAGCCCGTGTAGCCCCCGCCGACGATTGCGACCTCGCAGCTGTCGTCTGCTCCAAGCGGTTCCGCCTGAAAGTCGCTTCGCCCCGCGGTCGCTTCCCAGTACGATGGCTGCGGCTCATCGAAGCGATACATGTCATCGTTATAAAGGCGTCTTGCAGTCATGAACTGTTACCGTCCGACAATGTCGACTTCCTGTGTTCGTGCTCAATTCTATCCGAGGTAGAAAAAATGACATCATTTACCGACCAGGTACGACGCAACTCCGTAGCGCTCATTAGTCTTGCCGTTGCCCTTTCGAGTCTTGCGTACAATACCTGGCGCAACGAGCAAACCGAATACAATCGTAATATTCGCGTAGCGGGCGTGGAACTGCTGCTGAAACTGGGTGAGCTCGAGAAAGTCGTGTTCTTTGCGCACTATGACAGAGACATCGAGGCAGGAAATCCCCGCGCGGGCTGGGCTCATGCCCTGACCGTGAGAGACCTTGGCTCGCTCACGCCGGAGCCGGCTAGGGGCACAACCGTAAGACTTGTCGAAACCTGGCAGCAAAACTGGTCGGGACTCGGATCGTCTGATGATGCAGCAGAGGAGATTTCCAAAAGTATCGACAAGACGCGAAGCGAGGTTTTGTCTGTACTTGCGGAACTGGATTGAGACAGCTTCTATAGTCGGACCAGCGGGTCGCGCCGTACCAGATACAGGCCCACTACCATCGAAACCAACAGTGGTAGTGGAATCAGAACCAGCGTGTACCAACCGTAAACATAAATAACAGTGCCGGCAAGCAGCGATGCGGTTGCGGAGGTGCCGAAAACGCAAAATTCGTTTACGGCCTGGGCCTTGAATCGCTCGGCCATCGAATAGGTCAGCGTAAGCATCGTGGTGCCGCCAACGTATAGAAAATTCCAGCCAACGCCGAGCAGCACCAGTGCGAACCAGTAATGCGAGATAGTCTGCCCCTGCAAACCGATCACAGCCGATGCCAGCAGCGCAAATGCACCGACAGTCATCATCTTTATGGTGCCAAGCCGTTCGATCAGGATTCCGGACACCAGGGACGGCACATACATACCAAGCACATGTCCTCGAATGACATTGGCCGTTGCTTCCAGCGTATAACCGTCGTGGATGTGCATACTTAAGGGTGTTGCCGTCATGATCAGTGTCATCACACCATAGGCAACGGTGCCGCCTAGCACCGCGACGATATATACGGGTTGTGTGACAATCTGGCCCAATGTCCTGTGAGTCAGTGTCGTCGTCCCGTGTTCGTCACCGCGTAGAGGGCCGAGCGTCTGAAACAACAAAGCCTGAATAACGTAAAGGATCGAGACGCCAGTCAGTGTTCCCCCGTACGGCACGTCACTGATCCACGAGTGGCCGTGTTTAACGAGCTCTGAGCCGACAAAAGCCCCACCGATTGCCCCGATCAAAACGATCGAGATCGCACGACTGGCGTATTTCTGATCGACGCTCTCCACGGCTGCATAGCGGTACTGTTGCGTAAACGCCATATTGATGCCAAATACCGCAGCCGCGAAGATAAAAAATGGAAAGCTGCTTATTGAAACGGCGTAAGCCGCGAGCAGTGCCGCCACGGCCGCCGACAATGAAGCAAGAGTGCTGCCGTGCTTGCGACCGATACTGCGCATGAGAAGTGTTGCCGGGACTGTCGTTGCCGCAATACTGATTACCATGATCGAGACCGGTAACGTAGCCAACGCCTGATTTTGTGTCAGACTTGAACCGATAATGCCGCCGAGCGTAACCAACACAATTGCACCTGTTGCCGAGATCAGCTGGCAAATCAGAAGAATTGAAAGATTCCGTAGCGGCATTAGTGGCGCATTTTCACACAATTCGAGCCGTATAATTGCCGCATGCTGACGATCAACCAAAACGTCTCCATTCCCTTGCAGGAAATATCTATCTCGGCGATACGGGCCCAAGGCGCGGGGGGTCAGAACGTCAACAAAGTATCGTCCGCCATACACATTCGATTCGATGTACGGGCATCGGCGGCCCTTTCGGAGGAAAACAAGGAGCGTTTGCTGAAGATCAATGATCAACGCCTGTCGAATGAAGGCGTTATCGTGATCAAGTCGCAGCGATACCGGAGTCAGGACAAGAATCGATCGGATGCCCTCGAGAAACTGGCGGACATGATCCGAATTGCCCTCGTCGAGCCAAAACCACGTAAAGCAACCAAGCCAACCAAGAAGTCCCGGCAGAAAAGACTCGATGAGAAAACCAAACGCGGTCGTCTCAAGGAATCGCGAGGCAAAGTCAACGACTAGTTAGCTGGCATCGCATTGAACTTTATCTTTATCTTTGCTCCATTGGCATCCGATACTGGCCCAGTAGTCGGTGAGTCCCAGTTTTTGCAGCAGCATTGGGAACTGCTCGTGGTCGCGCAGTAATTTCAACTCATCAAGGTAAATAATCTCGACTTGCGCAGATTCGTTCTCGTACATCCTGCCCGACTCCGCAAGTTGCACGGCAATGTCCATTACGCGGTCCGCTTGCCCGAACAAGGCCCATGCAATCATCGTGACATAGGGCGGAAAGCCCTCAGCAACCATATGCTCGGCGGTCGCAAATGCGATACCTCGCAATTCCTGATTATCAGGATTTGCCAGACTATTAAATATGGGGTCCACCCACGAATCGTCTGCCTGCAACAATTCTGCTGCGACCTTGACACTTGCTCTTGCTTCCTCGATCCGGTCATCGCGGATCAGAAACATTGTGTATCCGAAATGGTGAATCGGCGCCCCAATGCCCATGTTGTTCGCTTCCTCAAAGTACCGGCGCGCGTTGGGTATATCATTGATCCACAGATACGCATTGGCGACCCTGCTGGTCAGGACCTGGGAAGCAGGTTCCATCGCTCTGGCTCTTATCGCTTGTTGTAGAGATCTGTCGAGCAGTCCGAGAGCACTGAGAAGGCGAGAATGCCATTGATAGGTTGTCGGATAGACAGTCTTGCCGCGAAGTGCGGCGTCGAAGGCGTTGGCAGCATCGCTCCAGTTGCCATACTGGTGATGAACAAATCCGTGGATCATTTGCGCGGGCTCACGGATGCTTGGGTCTGCCTCAACTCCCTGGGTTGCCACGTCGATTGCCTGCTCAAATATTTCAGGCCTCCGACCCGCCGAGTAATCCGACAGCAGCAAATGTGTCATCGCCAATCGCAGGTATGCCGGACCGAACTTCGGATCGTTCTCGACAGTTTCCTGAAACAATATTTCGGCACGCCTGAGAGACTCCGCGTCACGTTTGTTGAGGAAAAACCGGCCACGCATGTATTTATCGAAAGCCTCGCTACTAGCTGGACGGCTCGCTGCTCTGATCTGCTCTCCAGTTTCCCCGAGAATCGCGTTGCGAACCTCGGTAGCTACATTTTCCTGCAGGCGGAATACGTCTCCGGCCGCGCCGTCGGACCTTCCCGTCCAAATCTGGAATCCGTTGGCCGATATGAGCACAGCAGTAATTCGAATCTCGTCACCGTCGGCGCGCAAGCTGCCGGATATGACTGCATCAACGCCGAGCTCTTTCGCAATCGTCGCGGCTGTTCTGTCGTCCGATAGCTGAGGTCCTCTTGTGATATCCAGATTCGGCACCTGGTCCAGGCTGATGACAAGCTCCTCCCTGAATCCATCGACTATGTATTGAAATATTTCCTGGTCGTCGCTCAGGTTTCTGAATTGCAGGACTGCGACGGAGCCGATCGGCCCGTCATCTGGTTGAGGGCCGGGTGGGTCGTCTGGTCCCCATATGGCCCAGGCAGTAATGATTGCAATGACAGCTACCATCGGGAACAGATAGATCGGCAGGCGACTCTTGCCGGCGACCTCCGGCTCCGCCACTTCAGGCAAAGTTATGGGCATCATGAGGCGGTAGCCCCGGCGCGGAATGGTTTCTACATAAACCGGATGTCTTGCGTCGTCACCCAGTTTATGACGCAGCGTTGCGATCTTCGCAACGATTGCCTCATCGGCGACGAATCGGCCATCCCACACAGCATCGACGAGCTGGTCTCTGGTGACGACGCTTCCCTGGTGGCCGGCAAGAACCATCAGGACGTCCATTACCATCGGTTCGAGATGCTCCTTGACGTCACCCTGGCGCAGCAGGCCGCGCTCGGGAACGACAGTCCACGGCCCTAGCTCGAATCCGCCTTGCAAGTCAGTAAAGGTTGGTGGCATTCAGGACACTCCGGCCCGTGCTTCCGTCAGCTGCTGTTTTCCCCATCACAATTGACCCTGCTGCCGTCCCAATGGCAGCCGATGCTGTCCCAGTACGCTGTTAGGCCCAGTGATTCGAGAAGTTTCGGAAAATCCTCGTGTTCGCGAAGTACCCGAAATTCATCGAGGAAGATGATTTCGACCTCGAAGTAATCGCCCGATCGCTTCAGTATCCAGGCAGCTTGCATCGCTTTGTCGCCCTGTCCCAGCAAAGCCCACAGCGCAAGTTCTATGTTGGGCGGTAACGCACCACTTGCGGCGGCTGCCGATATGGAAGCAAAAGTATCTGACAGATTCTCCTGATTTGACGGATTCGTGAGTCCGTCGAACACAGCGTCGACCCAATCGGTCGGCTGGCTGAACGACTCCAATGCCTCCTTGGCTTTTTGTCTGGCCTCGTCCAGCCTTTGTTCACGAATCAGGAAAAGTGTGTAGGAGAGATTATGAATCCACGAGCCAACTGCCTGGTCAGCCGCACGCGAATAATATTTGTCAGCATTTTCCGAGTCGTTCAGCCAGTGGTACGCAACACCGAGTCGCGCATTCAGTATCGGCGAAGCCGTATCCATTTCCTGAGCGATCTTCGCCTGCTCCAGCGACTTGTTCAGCAGTCCCACGTTTGCAAGGAACCTCGAATAATAGTGATGAGACGTCGGATAGACAGTTGCGCTGTTTATTGCAGTTTCGAATGCCGCTGCCGCAGCAGCCCAGTTAAATCTCTTGGTATTGACAAATCCATCGACGGTCGCGGCTGCGTCTCGTATTCCCGGGTCCTTTGAAGCGCCTTCGTTAGCGGTCTCGATGGCCATTTCATACATCGTTTGCACGTCCGTCGAAGGATAATCAGCCAATAGCACGTATGAATTTGCCAATCCGAGATACGCAGGACCGTACTTTGGCTCCAGTTCGATCGCACGCTTGAAAAAACTCACGGCGCGATTCAGTTCGGACTCCGAGCGCTTGTTAATTGCGAAGTCGCCGAGCAAGTACAGGTCATACGCTTCAATGTTGACCGGCCGGCTTGACGCTGTGATTTCGTTTTCCGATTCTCCCAATATCGCGATTCTGACGCGGTTGGCTACACGTTCATGCAAGCCGAAAACCTCTTCGACTTCCACGGACGCGCCATCGATACTTTCGGACCAAAGTATTTCGCCGTCGCTCGCCTCCAGAATTGCCGTGATTCGAACTCGTCCACCAGCGCGCTGCACGCTGCCGGTCACAATTGAATCGAAAATCTCATCACCGGGGACCTCGGCGTCCCCGCATGAAGCCTTGATGACGCCAAGGTCCGGTTCGCGCGATAAGGTACTGATCAGTTGTTGCCGGAATCCGAATACAAACGCTTCGTCGGATTCCGTGCTCATATTCGTGAACGGGCAAACTGCAACGGTGTTCACGGAGCCCAGTCGTTGCAACTTCCCACTGCGATTGCCGAGGACAACGAGTGTAATCACTGCGATCGCAAGGAAGCCGCCGACGATCGGCCAAAGATACGCCGGAAAAAACGCCCGCGCTGGCTCCGCTTCCGCTGCTTCGGGCACAGCAATTTGACAAACCAGCCGGTAGCCGATTTTTGGAATTGTCTGTATGAATTTCGGATCTTTCGGATCATCGCCCAGCTTTTCCCGAAGCACCTTTATTTTCTGCACGATGGCCTCAGGAGACGTCGGGCGACCGCCCCAAACCGCCTCGACAATCTCATCCAAAGTCACGACATCTCCGTCGCCGCTGGCCAGCAGGACGAGCACATTCATGACCATCGGTTCGATGCGCTGCTCGGTTTCGCCCTGTCGAAGCAGGCCCAGATCGGGCAAAATCTGCCACGGACCGAGTTCGAATCCCTTCCGAAGATCTGTAAACGTCGCCAACGCTCTCCCCTGATTTTTGAGCTTTTTTTGTTCTATCAGCAGCTCGTGGCTGCCAATAGTACGCCAAGTATGGTCGCGAATAACGCGGACTTGACTTATGGTGTTATGTTGTTACCATGGTAACATTGTAGAGCAACACAGGAACCGACATGAGCAAACGGATCATTCAGCGGGCACAAACCGGCGTCCGCATCGAGAAATCGCTTCTGAAGGTCCTCAAGGGCCTGGCGGAATACTGCGAATTGTCCTTGGGAGATCTCCTGGAGGGCATCGTCCTGCATAGTTTCGAGGGTAAAGCACCTTTTTCCGAGGACACGATCAAGGTCGTGAACGGACTCAAAGGCGTTTACGGATGCGACCTGACAGCGGATGACAGCCACAAATTACACGAGGACAATCGATGAGCGCCCTGCCCTGCATGACCCCAACTGCACAAGGTTCGATAAGCATCGAAGACTTCGAACGCGGCGACGTCGATGCCGAACAGTTTGATCACGAAGCACATGTCTTCGTGGCATGGTCCTATCTGCAGAAGTACGAACTCAAAGAGTCAATCGCACGCTTTTGTGCGGCGCTTCGCAGCCTGACCATAAAACTCGGCGTCGAAGGGAAGTACCACGAAACGATAACCTGGTTCTTCATGATATTAATCGCAGAAAGGAAGGCCGGAACGAAAGACTGGCATACATTCAAGCGTCGCAACGCGGACCTGTTCACGAATCCCTCGATATTGCGTGCCTATTACTCCAAGGAACGATTGAGTTCGTCGATCGCGCGAACGCAATTCGTGATGCCGGACCTGCTGCCTTTGCCGTAGCAGATCAGAAGAGACCCTCGATACGCCCGTCTGCGTTGACATAGATATTGTTCGCCGCCGGTTGCCGCGGAAGACCAGGCATGGTCATGATAGTGCCGCAGACGACAACAACGAATTCCGCACCGGCGGCCAGGCGAACCTCACGAATGGGAACGACGTGCCCCTTCGGTGCGCCCAATAAACTCGGATCCGTAGAGAAACTGTATTGGGTCTTCGCCATACACACCGGATATTGTCCGTAGCCGCCATCTTCGAACTGCTGAAACTGATCGCGTACTTTTTTGTCGGCAATGATGTCATCGGCGCCGTAGATGGTTCTCGCAATATGGCGCGCTTTCTCCCACAACCCCAGGTCGTCGTCATACAGTGGTCTGAACTGGGCATGATCTGAATCAGCCAGCTGCACGATGTGTTCTGCCATTTCGATCGTGCCCTTGCCGCCCTCTGCCCAGTGGCGGCATTCGATTGCCTCAACGCCGAATCCCCGGCAGTAATCCTTGACGACCTGAACCTCGGCATCCGTGTCAGCACTGAACTTGTTGATGGCGACCGCGGCAGGCACGCCAAACTGTCCAAGATTGCGGATGTGTTGGCCAAGATTGATGCATCCTTCCAGCAGTGCGGCCGTGTTCTCCCTGGACAATTCATCCTTGGCAACGCCGCCCTGCATTTTTAGCGCTTTCATTGTTGCGACCAGTACCACCGCATCGGGATGCAGGTCGGCCTTTCGACATTTGATGTTGAAAAATTTCTCGGCGCCCAGGTCTGCACCAAATCCAGCCTCCGTTACCACGTAGTCCGCGAATTTCAGGGCGGTCTTTGTCGCGACAACCGAGTTGCAGCCGTGGGCGATGTTCGCAAACGGGCCGCCATGCACAAGTGCGGGATTATTTTCCATCGTTTGTACGAGATTCGGCATAAACGCGTCTCTGAGCAGAGCCGTCATTGCACCCTGAGCATTGAGTTCCTTCACTGTGACAGGGGTAAGGGCGCGCGTGTATCCAATGACGATATTGCTCAGGCGCCGCTCGAGATCTTTAAGGTCAGTCGCAAGGCAAAAAATCGCCATGATCTCTGATGCGACCGTAATGTCGTATCCCGTTTCCCTCGGCACGCCATGAATCGTGCCGCCGAGGCCAATCGTAATATTGCGCAGCGCACGATCGTTCATGTCGACCACCCTGCGCCAGGTGACTCGCCTCGGATCGAGATCGAGTTTGTTTTCCCAGTGCATGTGATTGTCGATCAACGCAGCCAGCAGATTGTGAGCTGCGCCAATCGCATGAAAGTCGCCAGTGAAGTGAAGGTTGATGTCGGTCATCGGCACGACTTGTGCGTAACCGCCGCCCGCCGCGCCACCTTTCATTCCGAAGCAGGGACCAAGACTCGGCTCGCGCAGACAGATGACCGTGTTCTTGCCGATTTGATTCATCGCATCGCCAAGCCCCACTGTTGTGGTGGTCTTGCCCTCGCCTGCCGGTGTCGGCGAAACCGCTGTTACCAGTATCAGCTTGCCGTCCTCGTTCGAGGCCGAGGCATTGATCGATTCGTAGTCGATCTTGGCTTTGTCATGCCCCCAGGGAATCAGGGACTTCCCGGTAACGCCGAGTTTCGCGCCGATGTCCTGTATCGGCAGCATATTCGCCATGCGGGCAATTTCGATGTCAGATTTCTGGCTCACTGTAACCGCTCCATTCGTTCAGCCAGCGCATTCTATAGAAAAAAAGGTGTCAGGTTTGTCCTCCCGTGACATCTTCATGGGAAAACAAGCCTGACACCACTACTGGCGCAACTAATTAAGTCGGCTGACTTAAGGAGCATCAACGATCTGGTATATCCCGCCTCCTCCGTGATCCACGGCATACAGTTCGCCGTCGACGCCCTCTGCGAACGAGGAGATGTTTAGCGTCGTATCATCGATCTCGGTAGGCGAAGTACCTTGCGGACTGGTCGCATCAACTGCCCAGATACGGCCAGTGCCGAAATCACCGAAAATGTAATAACCCTGCAGGTTCGGGTTGACAGTGCCGCGATAGACGAATCCTCCTGTTACGGAGCTTCCGACGTTGTGGCCATACTCCGTTATAGGATCGACGTTATTAGTCAAACATGTCGGCGCAAAACAATGAGCGCCCTCGCGTTCGTTCCAGCCGAAGTTCATACCTAGTTCGACCCTGTCGATCTCTTCCCAAGTATTCTGCCCGACATCGCCAACCCAGAGTTCACCGGTCTGGGCATCGAAGCTGAATCGCCAAGGGTTCCTCAACCCCCACGCATAAATTTCAGGGCAATCGGTACCACCAAAACCTTGTACACAAAGCGGATTCATCGGGAATGGATTATCTGGCGGAATATCATATAGACCCACAGAATCAACATCGATCCGTACGATTGTCCCCAACAAATTCGTTGTATTCTGCGCTCGCCCTTGAGTATCACCGCTCCCACCGCCGTCGCCGAAACCGATGTAGAGAAGATCATCGGGACCAAACGCGATATTGCCGCCATTATGATTTGTGCGGTCCTGCAGGACCGTAAGGACAATACTTTCGGAATTCTGGTCCAGGTTGCCGGTAAGCGGATCGACCGTGAATCGAGAAATGAACGAAGTCAGGGAGGCTCCTCCCGTATAGGATAGGAAAACCTCGTCGTTGGCCGCGAAGTTGGGATGGAACGCCATGCCGAGAAGCCCTAGTTCGCCTCCTGAGGTTACTCGCCCACGAATATCGACGAAGACATCCACGTCGCCCTGCACGACATTCTGATCGTTGTCGAAAACACGAATGATTCCCGATTGCTCGACAGCAAACCAGCGCGAGTTGTCCCCCGGCGCCTGCATTAACGCAACAGGCGACGCAAAGGAAATCTGGTTGAACACGCGCTGCACGTCCGTATCCAGGCCACCTGGTGGTGGCGCCGACGCCGGTGGCGGGCCGGCGACCGGCGCAGAATTACTACCGCCTCCACACGAACCCAGGAGAAGCAGACATATAAGAGTAATCAGAGAACGTACAGCGCCAAAATGCTGCATGGCGGATCTCCTGTGAAATGCCCAATCCGACGAATCATATGCGTAGCAATATGTACTGTCACGATGTCGCCAGTCGCCGACGTGCTGCGGCCTGTAAGCATTGACCCTGCAATGTTCTGAAAGTGCTATGTAAAATCACAATTTGCCGTTGTATGCAGGTACTATCGCTCAGGTTCTCGGCTCGACAACAAGGATAAGAAACGTGTCGACCATTCGCCGCTGGTT
>Ga0255058_10000649_pt1 | contig 20021 bp, 20 predicted proteins | sample Cases_109_9_MG_FD_188637 | JGI IMG/M metagenome (GOLD analysis project Ga0255058, IMG submission 188637) | Seawater microbial communities from Amundsen Gulf, Northwest Territories, Canada - Cases_109_9 | ecosystem: Environmental > Aquatic > Marine > Gulf | place: Canada: Northwest Territories... | reverse complement strand
TTGGCGATGCTGGTCATGCTTCCCTGCCTCGTCATCTGGGCGGATCTGTTCTCGCTCTGGGCGGCGGGCCTGTACATCAGCGCGGATCTCGGCATGACCATGGCCGCCTACATCGACCAGACCATCGCGCTGCTCTCGGTGGCAGACATCCTCCACGGCCTCGAGAAGAGCATGATCTTCGCGGTGCTCATCACCGTGGTGGGCATCGTCGACGGTGCCTCCGTGGAAGGCGGCGCCGAGGGGGTGGGCCGGGTGACCACGAACGCGGTGGTTCACGGCATCACCGCCATCGTGCTGACGGACATGCTCTTCGCCCTCGCGACGACCCGGGGCTGAGCGGTGGCCGAGGCGAGCACTCGAGGACCCGAGGCCACAGCCAGGCGAGGCGTCGGGGCGGGGGAAGGCCCCGTCATCGCCGTGAAGGATCTCGTAACACACTACGGTGACCGTGAAATCCTCCACGGCGTGAGCGTCGACATCCACCACGGCGAGATCATGGTGATCATGGGCGGCAGCGGCTCGGGGAAGACGACCTTGCTGCGGCACCTGCTCGGGCTGGAACGGGCGACCTCCGGGTCCATCGAGCTGCTGGGGCACGAGCTCACGACCATGAGCGAGGTCGAGCTGTACGAGCTCAGCAAGAAGATCGGCGTGGCCTTCCAGGGCGGAGCCCTCTTCAGCTCCATGACCGTGGCGGACAACGTGATGTTGCCGCTGGTCGAGCACACGAAGCTCGATCCCGAAACCATGGAGATCATGATGCGCCTCAAGCTCGAGGTCGTGAGGCTCGGCGGATTCGAGCACCTGATGCCCTCGGAGCTCTCGGGCGGCATGATCAAGCGCACCGCCTTCGCCCGCGCAGTGATCATGGACCCGGCGGTGCTCTTTGCCGATGAGCCGTCGGCGGGCCTCGACCCGGTGGTGTCTAGCTCCCTCGACGAACTGATCCTCGAGCTGCGCGACGCCCTGGGCATGACGATCGTGGTGGTCACACACGAGCTCGACAGCGCCTTCCGGATCGCGGATCGCATCACGATCCTCGACAAGGGTGACGTGCTGATCACCGGCAGCGTCGACGAGATCCGGGCGAGCGACAACGAGCGTATCCAGAATCTGCTCAACCGCCGCTTCGAAGAGGAGGAACTCGACCCCGACGAGTACCTGGCGCGGCTCACGGGCGAGGATTCCAGGGACTAGTCATGCGAGACGACAAGTCGAGCTACGTGATCGTCGGCCTGTTCGTGGTCGCCATGGTCGCCGCCCTGATCGTGTGGATCGGACTGGTGTCCGGCCGCAGCGGTGCCACCGATCCCTACTACATCGAGTTCTCCAACGTCACCGGTCTCAACACGGGAGTGGAGATCCTCTTCGAGGGCTACCCGGTGGGACTCATCGACGAGATCCGGCGCGCAGACACAACACCGATACGTTTCCGCGTGGACGTGAGCCTCAAGCGGGGCTGGCCGATCCCGGAGGACAGCGAGGCGGTCGTCAGCTCGGGGCTCTTCTCGGCTTCGATGATCGACATCCGCTCCGGCAAGTCCAGCGGCTTGCTGGCGCCCGGCTCGCAGATTCCAAGTTCGGATGCCGGCGACGCCCTGGCCGCCATGGGAACGGCGGCGAGCAGCGCCGCGGAGATGATGCAGGATCTCGGACCCGCCGTGGAATCCCTGAGCGATCGGCTCCCCGAGATCATGAGCAACGCGACATCCATCAGCGAGAAGCTCGACATCACGATGAATCAGCTGAACCAGGTGCTGGGCAGCGAGAACGTCGAACGGATCGGGAGCATCCTCGAGAACCTGGACGGCGCCCTCCAGGAGGCCGACCGTGCGGTGAGCGATCTCGGCAAGACGCGAGCCGCCCTGGACGGCGTGATCAACAAGGTCGACCAGATGCTGGAGGAGGACGAGGGGGACCTGGCGCTGGCCGTCGCGGACCTGCGCTATTCCCTGGCCACCCTGGCGCGGCACATGGATGGCATCAGCGCCAATCTGGAGGCCACGATGCGCAACATGAACGAGTTCAGCCGCCAGGTGCGCGACAACCCGGGAGTGCTGCTGCGCGGACGGGAGGGCGGAGATGGGCAGTAGCGGGCTGCTCCTGGCGGCCCGACTGGCGGGCGCCAGCCTGGCCCTCTCGGCACTCGTCACCGCGGCAGGTTGCTTCGGAGGGCCCGCTCCCCGCGACCACTTCTACCGCATCGACCAGAGCCAGCCCCAGGCCTCCCTCAGCCAGCCCGTGCTGAAGGGGACGCTCGAGATAGATCGCTTCCGGACCGACGCGCTCACCCGCGAGCGCTCGATCCTGCGCGTCGAATCGTCCGGCTCGGTGCGAGTCACCCCCTACGCCTACCAGCTGTGGGTGGACACGCCGACGGTGATCCTGCAACGCGACCTGGCCGAGTTCATGCGGCTCGCCGGCGTGGCCGAGCGCGTGGTGCTCCCGGAGATGAACGTCGAGGAGGAGTACGAGGTCGCCGGCTGGATCGAGCGCCTGGTTCACGTCACGGGCAACGACAGTGTCGTCGTCGAGATGGAGTTCTCGCTGAGCCGCTCGCGCGGCGGCGGGCAGCTGCTGCGCCGCCGCTACCACGCCGAGCAGGCGACCGGCGGCAACGACATGGACTCCGTCGTGAAGGCCTTCGGCAGCGCGGTGCGCGAGATCTTCGAGCACCTGCTGGCAGACATCGCGGCCCTCCGCGTCTAAGTCCTCCGCCGTGTCCATCTACATTCTTCGCCACGGTCAGACGCCGGGGAACGCGGCCCGTGTGCTGCAGACCCCCGACGTGCCGCTCTCCCTGCAGGGCCGCGAGCAAGCGCGCCGCGCGGCTGGGCGTATCGCGGCGGCGGGTGTGGCGCGCATCCTGTCCAGCGACTTCACGCGCGCGGCCGAAACGGCTCTGCTGCTGCGCGAGGCGACGGGGGCACCGCTCGAGTTCGAGCCGCTGCTCCAGGAGCGCAACCTCGGCGAGCTGCGCGGGAGGGCCTATGCGGAGCTCGACTTCGATGTCTTCGCGCCGGACTACCAACCGCCCGGCGGCGAGAGCTGGGAGGTCTTCCATCAGCGGGTAGAGCGCGCCTGGGAGCGCGTGCTGGCCTGCGCCGCCACAACCGAGGGCGACCTCGCCGTCGTCACGCACGGCCTGGTGTGCCGATCGCTGGCGACGCACCAGCTGGAGCTGCCCGAGGACGCCCCCTTGGAACACGGGTTCGCCAACACCTCACTCACCCTGGTCGAGGCGCAACCGCCCTACCCCGTGCGCATCTTCAACTGCACCGCCCACCTCGACGACGAGGTGGGGGGAGGGGTTGCCTAGCTCCGGACCGCTTCCTCCGGGGGCGGCGGCGAGGGGTGGCTGCGGCGAATGGCTCGCACCCCGGATTCGGGGCCGGGTGGGTACGCTCGCTGGGTTGGGGCTTCGGTAAGGGGAAACCGTGCGGGCGTGCTGCGCTTTACTTCGCCGCCGCCACCCCTCGCCGCCGCCGCGCGCAGGGCAGTGGCGTCGTAGGCCGTACTCGCCGAGGCCTTGACTCCAAAAATTATTGTACGCATAATAAATACCGTGTCTCGCCCCAACCGAGCAGCGAACCGCCGCCGACCGGGCCGCCCTTCGGGCGCGCAGTCCGGTGAAGGCCAGGAGGCCCTGCTCGACGCGGCCCGGGAGCTGATGGCCGAAAAGGGCTTGCCGCGGGTCACGGTGCGCGAGGTGGCGGAGCGGGCCGGCGTGCAGCCGGCGCTGGTGAACTACTACTTCGGCGGCAAGGAGGGGCTCCTGGCCGCTGTCGTGGGCGAGGTCGCCAGCCGCATGCTGGAGCTGCTGCGCGATGCGGTCGCGGTTGAGGGGACCTTGGAGCAGCGACTCCGCGCGTTGGTGCACGCCTGTGTGAAGCACTGTGCCGAGGAGCCCTACGCCCCGCGCCTGATCATGGAGCAGGTGATGTTCGGCGAGCCGGAGGCGATCGACGCCTTCGTGGCCGACTACGCCAGACCCAATCTCGAGACGATCCGCGGGATGCTCGACGCGGGCAGCGCAGCCGGCGAGATCCGCGACGTCGACCCGATGTTCCTGGTGCCGACGCTCATGGGCGGCTGCCTCTTCTTCTTTCTGGCGCAACCGGTGATCACGCGGCTCTTCGAGCTGGACCGGATCACGCCCGAGCTGGCCGAGCGGCTCGCCGACAGCACCGTCGACACCTTCCTTCACGGAATCGCAGCGCGCCCCGAGGTTCAGCCGTGAGAGAGAGCGTCGAGCGCGGCTTCGCCCGCTGGGGCCACTTCGCCTACCGCCACGCCTGGGTCGTGATCGCACTGATGCTCGCCTGCACTGCCGCGCTCGCCACCAATCTGCCCAAGATCTATTTCGACACCTCCACCGAGGGCTTCTTCAACGAGGAAGACCCGGTGCGGGTCACCTACGACGCGTTTCGCACACAGTTCGGCCAGGACACGATGATCCTGCTCGCCATTCGCACGGACGACATCTTCACGGCGGAGAACCTGGAGCGGCTGCGGGCCCTGCACGAAGACATCGAGAACCAGGTACCGCTGCTCGTCGAGGTCACCAGCCTCGTGAACGCGCGCGAGACGCGGAGCCTCGACGACGAGCTCCGGGTGGACGACTTCCTCGCGGACTGGCCCGAGACGCCGGCCGAGATCGAGGAGGTTCGGCGGCGCGCTCTCGCAAACCCGCTCTACGTGAACAACTTCATCTCCCCGGACGCGCAGATCACCACCATCGTCATCGAGATCGAAGCCTACTCGCGCATCGGCATCGAGGCGGACGATCTCGGGGGCTTCGACGCGGCGCCAGCGGGCGAAGCCCAGCAGCCCGTCTGGCTCACGGGCGACGAGATCGGAACCATCGTGACCGCGCTCCTCGAGCGCACCGAACAGCACTCGACCGAGAACTTCGAGATCGCCGTATCCGGGACCCCGGTCTTCCTGGACCAGTTCCAGCGGGCCATGCAGCGCGACATGGCGCGCTTCGCTTCGCTGGCCCTGCTGACCATCGCCATCCTGCTGGCGTCGCTCTTCCGGCGGGTGGCTGGCGTGGTGCTGCCGCTGGTGATCGTGGTGATCTCTCTCGTCACCACGATCTCCATCATGGCTGCGAGCGGCACGCCGCTGACGCTCCCGACGCAGATCCTGCCCTCCTTCCTGCTGGCGGTGGGCGTGAGTGGCTCGGTACACATCCTGGCGATCTTCTACCAGGCCCGGCGCCGCGGGGAGAGCCGGGAGGACGCCATCGCCTACGCCCTCGGCCACTCCGGACTGGCGGTGCTGATGACGAGCCTCACCACGGCGGGGGGCCTGCTCTCCTTCGTCGCCGCGGCGATGCGGCCGATCGCCCACTTCGGGGTCTTCGGACCAGTAGGTGTGATGGTGGCACTGGTCTTCACGGTCGTGTTGCTGCCGGCGCTGATCGCCGTCTTCCCGATGCGCGAGGAGAGCTTGCGGACGCTGCGCCGGCCGGCCCTCTCCCAGCGCCTGCTGCTGCGGGCCGGCGGATTCGCCACGCGTCGCGCGAGCTGGGTGGCCGCTGTGTGGGGAATTCTCTTGGTGGCAGGGTTGTTCGGCGCCGTCCGGGTCCACCTGTCCCACGATCCGACCGGCTGGTGGCCCGAGGGCCACCCCATGCGCGCCGCAACCGAGCTGATGAACGAGAAGACCGGCGGCGCGATGTTCTTCGAGATGCTGGTCGAGACCGGCGTCGAGAACGGGATGCACGATCCGGTGCTGCTCGCGAAGCTCGACACCCTGGCCGAGCAAGCTGCCAGCATAGATTTGGGCCCGATCTACGTGGGGAAGACCGTGTCGCTCAGCGACGTCGTGCAGGAGATCCACCAGGCCCTGAACGAGAACCGACCCGAGTACCGCACGGTTCCCGCCGATCGTGAGCTGGTGGCCCAGGAGCTGCTGCTCTTCGAGAACAGTGGCACCGACGACCTGGAGAACTTCGTCGACCCGCGCTTCCAGACCGGGCGCGTGACCTTCAAGGTGCCCTTCGTGGATGCCGTGGCCTATCCGGCCCTGATGGAGAAGCTCGAAGAGCAGGCCACGAGCCTGCTCGGCGACGTTCCCGTCACCATCACCGGCATGGGAGCCGTGATGACGAACATGATGAACGCCGTGATGGTCACACTCGTTCGCAGCTACCTCCTGGCGATGCTGCTGGTGCTGCCCCTGCTGGTGATCCTGATCGGGAACCTGCGCATGGGCCTCACCGCCATCATCCCCAACCTCGCGCCCATCGTCATGACTCTCGGCCTGATGGGCTGGCTCGGGATCGGGATCGATACCTTCACCCTGCTGATCGGCTGCATCGCGATCGGCCTGGCCGTGGACGACACCATCCATTTCATGCACAACTTCCGGCGCTACTACGAGGCCAGCAAAGACGTCCCGCTGGCGGTCCGGCAGACCCTGGAGACCACGGGGCAGGCGCTTCTCTTCACGTCCGTGGTGCTGGCCAGCGGCTTCCTGCTCTACACGCTGGCGGAGATGAGCATGCTGGTCACCTTCGGCTTCCTCACCGCGTTCACTATCATGATGGCCTTCCTGGCCGACCTGCTCCTCGCGCCGGCGCTGCTGGTCCTGGTCACCGGCTCCCGGGAGGCAGAGCCGAACCAGGCACTCGAGATGGAGGCATCGCGATGAGCTGGAGAACCACGGTTGCCGCCGCCAGCGGCATCCTCCTGGCCCTGCCGGGCACGCAGCCTGCTGCGGCCGACGAGACGAATCCGAGCGGGCGCGAGATCATGGAATGGGTGGATACTCGCGATGACGGCGACCAGGCCGTGCAGGACCTGAAGATGGTCCTGATCGACAAGAATGGCAGCAAGCGAAACCGCACCATCCGCTCCTACCGCATGGACGTGGGCGAGGACACCCGCTCGATCATGTTCTTCCTGGACCCGCCAGACGTGAAGGACACGGGCTTCCTCACCTACGACTACGACGAGTACGAGAAGGACGACGAGCAATGGCTCTACCTGCCCGCGCTCAAGAAGACCAAGCGCATCGCCTCGGGTGACAAGAGCGGCAGCTTCATGGGCTCAGACTTCAGCTACTCGGACATGACCGAGCGCAAGCTCGACGCCTACGACTACCAGCTGCTCCAGGCCGACGAGGTGGGTGGCCACGCGGTCTGGGTGGTCGAGGCGATTCCGAACAACGAGAAAGAGATCGACGAGACCGGCTACACCAAGCAGGTGGTCTTCGTGCGCCAGGACAACCACGTGGTGGTGCGAGCCAAGACCTGGCTCAAGAAGGGCGGGCGCAACAAGTACCTGGACGTCAAGAAGCTGGAAGAGATCGACGGCATCTGGACCCCGACCGAGACGCACATGACCACGAAAAAGGGCAACGCCACCCTCCACAAGACGATCCTGCTGACGGACAACGTGCGCTACAACCAGGATATGGGCGACGACCAGTTCTCGGTGCGGCAGCTCGAGAAGGGGCTCTAGGACCCACTCGACGTGAAGTGCGCGGGGGCGAGCCTGCGACTCGCGACGCTGGGACTGGGCGCGCTACTCCTGCTCGCAGCGCTGCCTGCCACCGGCGACGACGAGGGCGATCTCGGCGGCTTCGAGGACGATGAGGGATCCAGCTCCCTCGGGGGCTTCGACGACTTCGACGAGCCCGCCACCGATGACAACGACGATCCGCTGGTGCAGGACCGCTGGTGGGACCTCGACGGCAGCATCTCCATCAGCAACGACTGGAACTTCCGGCCCCACAACTCGGCCGCACCCTTCCCAGAGGGAACCAGCTACCTGGGGCTCTCGCGCCTGCGCACCCGCCTCAACGTGCAGCTGGATCTCGAGCTGCCCTGGGACTTCGAGCTCCGCGTCTCTCCCTACATCTGGTACGACTTCACCTACCTGATCCGGGGCATCTCGAACTTCACGCAGCAGGTGATCGACAAGTACGAGTGGGAGGGTGACTTCCAGGACTCCTACATCCAGGGTCCCCTGCTCGACAACCTCGACATCAAGATCGGACGCCAGGTGGTGAACTGGGGCCGTTCCGACAGCCTGCGCGTTCTCGACATCCTGAACCCCCTCGACAACCGGACGCCTGGGCGCGCCGACATCGAAGACCTGCGCTGGGCTGTGGGCATGCTGAAGCTCGACTACTACGTGGGCCCCTGGACCGTCACCGCCGTGGCGATTCCCGAGATGCGCTTCGACGACCTCCCCGCCGTGGGCAACGACTTCAACCCTTCCCCCATCCCGTTGCCGCCGAAGAACAAGCCCAACAACTTCCGAGACTGGGAGTTCGCCGGCCGCATCAGGGGCATCTTCGAGGGCTGGGACCTCTCGGTGCAGGCGGCCTGGTACTTCGAGGACATCCCCCGGCTGGCCTGCGACCCGGTGCCTTCGCCCTGCAATGTCGTCAACGAGGCCCGCTTCAACTACGACCGCCTCACCCAGGTTGGCGCCGGCGCCAACTACATCTGGGGCTCCTGGCTCTTCAAGGGGGAGGCCGCCTGGCTGGACGGCTTCCAGTTCTCCGAGGTAGACCTGGTCGTCCCCGGCTTCGGACCGGTCCTGATCAAAACGGACCGGGACAAGACCTCGCGCTTCGACGGGATGCTGGGGGTCGAGTACTACGGCTTCAGCGAGAACACGATCTCCATCGAGGCCGTCAATCGCTACATCTTCGACCACGCGGACGTCGTGTTCGGCTTCCCCGTGTTCCAGCGCGAGAACCAGACCTCCTACGCGATCCGCTGGACCGCCGACTGGCGCAACGCGCGGCTGCAGACCACCGTCCTGGCCATCCTGTTCGGCTGGAAGGTCCAGGACGGTGCGGTGATCCGCCTGCAGGCCAACTACACCATCCGCGACGGGTTGGTGGCGACGGTAGGGGTGCTGCTCTTCGATGAGGGCGAGCTGCCCCCGCTCGACACCTACGGCAAGAACGACCGCGTCTTCCTCGATCTCAAGTGGTCGTTCTAACCGCTCGGGAGCGGCGGATCAGGTAGAGCAGCGGCCCGGCGGCGCCGAAGAAGAGCGTCACCAGGGCATAGGGCACGAAGGGCTCGCCGCGCTCCCGGGCGTCCAGGTACATCCACACGCAGACCAGGGAGAGCGTGATCACCAGATCGGTGAAGAGCAGTCGGCCCACCCAGCTCGACGTTGCCACCTCGAAGAAGCCCAGGTAGCCAACCTCCGCCACCACGAAGGTCGTGAGACCCAGGAACCCGAATAGAACGCTCCAGAGAAGAACCTGCTTGCCGGTCATGACATCACCTCCTTGTGATGCCCTGACAGAGCAAGTGCCGTGCCAGGCCGTTGGAGCGCCTGGACGTCTCCAGGCCATCTGGGCGTTGCAGCTTCGCAACACGCGTTGCGCACGCGGAACGGCCGAGGGCTGAGCCCTAGTACTTGCCTTCGAGCTTGCGGTGATTCCAGGTGACGATCTCGGCGGGGCGGGTACGCAGCAGTACGCGCTTGGCCGCCGTGCCCTCGATGACCTTGTACATGCCCTTGCGGGCGTCGGGGTCTTCGGCCGCCTCGCCGCCGGCGATGTCCACCAGGGTGTCCTGCACCGGCCGCAGCTCATCGACCACCTCACAGGTGCCATACAGCACGGCCCCGCGCAGCTCGGAGTACTCGGTACCGTCCTCTACGAGCAGCGTCACCCGCGCGTCGCGCTCGAGATTCTTGACCTTCTGGCTCTTGCGGAAGGTGGTCATGCGCACGCAGAGGTCATCGTCCACCGCGAACCACATGGGCATGGGATGTGGGTGGCCGTTGTGGCCGTTGCTCACGATGGTCATGGTCTTGTGGCTGCGCAGGAACTCGAGCAGCTCGGAATCCGTCATGCGGATCAGTTCGCGTCGGCCGGCCATGCTTCCTCCCTAGTCGGGGTACTCCACCTTGACGCGCCGGCTGGTACAAACCGCCTGGCAGGTGAGCACCCAGCCCTCCTCCAGCAGATCCGGCGTCAGGCAGTCATTCGTCACCATACGCACATGACCCTCCGCCAGCTTTGCCATGCAGCAGGAGCAATAGCCCTCCTCGCACGAAAACGGGGGATCCAGGCCCGCGCGGCGCGCCGCGGCCAGCACCCGCTCGTCGGCGTCATAGGGCACTTCGTGGGTCTTGCCGTCGAGCACCACGGTGATCCTCTCCGGCACGGCGTCCGCCACCTCCCCCGAGTCCGCGATCGCGTCGGCTGCGGCCTGCTTCGGGTCCGGAGGCGAGATGAAGCGCTCGATGTGGATCTGCTCGCCCGGCACATGCAGGGCCGCCAGGGCGCGCTCGACCAGGTCCATGAAGACCGAAGGCCCACACAGGTAGAAGTCGCCCTCGAGGGAATCCACGGCATGATGCTCGACCCGCTTCACGTCGAGGAAGCCGTCGCGATCGTCGAGGGAATGGATCACCTCGAGGCGGTCAGGGTGCTTCGCGTGGAGCTCGACCAGCTCTTCTGCAAAGATGATCGATGCCTGGTCGCGGTTGGCGTAGATCAAGCGCAGCTTGCGGCCGGTATTCGCGAGAGCGGTCTTGATCAACGAGATGCAGGGCGTGATCCCCGATCCGCCGGCGAAGAAGCTGATCGGGCGTGTCTTCTCGTTCAACACGAAGAGGCCCGCCGGCGGCACCACGGGCAGCAGGTCCCCCTGCTTCACATTGTCGTTGATCCAGTTGGAGACGCGCCCCTCGTCGATGCGCTTCACCGTGACCTTGTGCTCCGAGTCCGCTTCGGGGGAGCTGGCCAGCGAGTAGCTGCGCGTCAGCACCTGGCCCTCGTGCGGGACCTTGAAGCTCAGGAACTGCCCCGCCCGGTAGCGGAAGCGCTCGCCGAGCTCGGGCGGCACCTCGAAGACAACGGAGCAGGCATCGTGGGTCTCACGCAGGATGCGGGCCACGCGGAGGTTGACGCAGGAAGTCGTCGCCTCCGCCCATTCCTCGTCGGAAACACCGGCAGCCTTGGGATCGAGCATCGGGTTCGCGCGCCTTCTCTTCGAGGGTCCCGGGGGCTGGGGAGGGCCGAGATTAGCGCATCGCCCGGGGCCCGGCGGCGCGTGGCAACGAACGGCGACGCGCGCCGGAAGGCGCGATCACTCGTCGGGGAGCAACACGCCCGGGTTGAGCAGGTCGCCGGGGTCGAGGGAGCGCTTGAGCGCGCGCAGCATGCCCACGCCTGCCGGGCCCAGCTCGTGCGCCAGCCAGTCGCGGCGCACGCGCCCGATCCCGTGGTGGTGGGCGATGCCCGCGCCCAGCTCGGCAGCCGCTTCGATCACGCGCCGCCAGCACTCGCGGTAGGTCTGCGCCATCTGCTCGCGCCGCTGCGGTCGCGCCACGAAGGTGATGTAGAGGTTCGTGCCCGAGCGGTAGCTGTGGCTCGAGTGCGCCGTGGCCAGGAGCATGCCCGGCACCTCGAGCAGCGATGCCGTCGCGCGTTCGTAGAGCGGCAGCGCCAGGTCCCAGGTACAGGCCACCTCGATGGTGTCGAGGATCACCCCCTGCTCGAGGAAGCCGCGGAAGGCCGGTACGTGGTTGCGCTTCTCGAGCCACGAGTCGACGGCAGCTGCCTCTGCCTCGGAGCCGCCCGCCCCGACGCAGATCCGCTGCACCCCGGCCAGCTGGGCGTCGACGAGCGCGGCCGGCCCCTCGTGGAGCAGAATCAGCATGGCGCGTCCCGGCGGGCAGTGCTCCATGAAGTGGCGCTCCGACTCGCGCGCGTCGTAGAGCCGCGTTACCGGGGGCCTCCAACCCTCGCGCACCAGCAGCCGGATGGCCTGGATGCCGGCTTCGAAGCGCTCGAAGTGGAAGGCCTGGCCGCGACTCTTCTCGGGAAGCGGCCAGAGCGAGAAGCCCACCTCGGTGACGACGCCCAGCGTGCCCTCGCTCCCGAGGAAGAGCTGGCGCAGATCTGGCCCGGCCGAGGCTCGGGGCGTGCGGCGCGTGCTCACCACGCTGCCGTTGGGGAGCACCACCTCGAGATCGAGCACCAGGTCCTCGATGCTCCCGTAGAGTGTCGAGTACTGGCCCGAAGCGCGGGTAGCAACCCAGCCCCCTACGGTCGACAGCTCGATCGACTGCGGCCAGTGGCCGATGCTGAGGCCCGCCTCCTGTACGCGCTGCTCGGCCCGCATGCCCAGTGTGCCGGCGCCGAAGCGCGCGTAGAGGTTCGCGTCGTCGAGCTCGCGCAGGCCCGTGAGGGCCTCGGTGGATAGCACCACGCAGCCGGCGCAGGTGCGCACCGCACCGCAGACCCCGGAGCCCGCGCCATAGGGGATGACAGGCACACCGGCGTCCCGCGTAACACGCAGGGCCGCCGAAACTTCGGCGCTCGACTCGGGCCGCAGCACCGCCAGCGGCGGCGGCGGCGGCCGACCCTCGAGGTCGTCGAGCTCCGAGAGCATCCAGCTGTCGCGGCGATGGGCGGCCAGGATCTGCGCGTCGGTGCAGACGCGATCACCCAGGGCCTGCTCGAGAGCGGTGACGACATCGGCCATGGCAGCTCCCGGCGCCAGCCTAGGCGGCGGATCTTGCCAGGAAGCTCAACTCGTAGGCGAGCCGTGCCTTGCACTCGCTCACCTCTTTTCGGGTGCGCACGGCGTCCCAGCCCAACAGCGCAGCCATCCTCTCCGCCACGGGCTCGACCGTGTCTTCCCGGGCACCCGGGACGTACCAGACGCTACACATGCGGCGGTAGAGGACATCCTCCACGCTGCAGGCCGCTTCGTGCTCAACGGCCCAATCTACCTCGGAGGCGAGGATGGGAGCCCCGGGCAGCAGGGGTTCGGTGCCGATGCGGGCCACCTGGCGCGCCTCGGAGCCGTGCAGCCGCGCCAGTCGCGCCGCGCAGTCGCGGGCAATGCCGAACTCCGTCACCAGCTCGCCGGCCAGGCGCTCGAGGTCACCGTGGAAGTCGCCGCCGGGCAGCAGCGGCTCTTCCCCGGGATCCGGCGCCAGACGCAGGCCGCATACCTCGGCCGCCTTCTCCACTGTCTCCTCGGCCATCAGCCGGTAGCCGGTGAGCTTGCCCCCGGCCACGGTGATCACGCGAGCAGGCCCGACCAACACCTCGTCGCGGCGCGAGATCTCGCCGGGCGGCTTGCCCGGCTCGGCGACCAGCGGCCGGAGCCCTGCCCAGGCCGCAGTCACCTCCTCGGGGCGCACCGGCTCGGTGCGAAAGTGGTCGTTCACGGCCTCTAGCAGGTACTCGACGTCTTCGCGCGTGATCTCGGGCCAGATCTGTGGCCCGCCCGGATACGAGGTGTCCGTGGTGCCTATGTAGACGCACTGGTCGCGCCGGATCACGAAGATCAGGCGCCCGTCGTCCTTGAAGCAGATGACCATGTTCTTCACCGGAAGGCGCTCGGCCGGAATCACGATGTGCACGCCCTTCGACAGGTGCAGAAGAGACGGCGCCGACGGGTCCTCGAGCCGGCGGATCGGCTCCACCCAGGGACCGGCGGCGTTGATGACGCAGCGGGCACGCACGCGAACCCGCCGGCCCGTGAAACGACACACGGCCTCCACGCCGACCGCGATGTCGCCCTCGCGCAGGATAGCGTCGACGGGGGCGTGGTTGAGAGACACCGTGCCCAGGGCCCCGGCCGAGCGCAGGTTCGCAAGCACCAGGTGCGCGTCGTCGGTCAGGTACTCGCGGTACACCGTCGCGTACTTCAGCGCTTCGAGATCCAGGCCGGGCTCCTGCAACGCGAGCTCCTCGCGGCTCCAGCCGGGGTGGAGGTCCTCGCCCTCCACGGCGCCGAGCTTCTCGTAGGCCGCGATACCCGTGCGCACCTTCAAATGCGTGGTCCAGGAGCGCGACGGCACGATCATCCAGCGCGGCTGGGCCAGGTGAGGTGCCACCTGGTGGATGACCTTGCGCTCCAGGGCCGCTTTGCGCACCAGGCGGAACTCGGCCTGGGCCAGGTAGCGCAGGCCGCCGTGCACGAGCTTCGAGGAGCGGCTCGAGGTGCCGGAGGCGAAGTCTTCGGCCTCGAGCAGGGCCACCGCGAGTCCGCGCTGGGCGGCCTCGCGCGCGATTCCCGCACCGGAAATGCCGCCCCCGATCACGACGCAGTCGAAGGATTCGCGCTCCAGACGATCGAGCGCCGCCTCGCGGGCGGGGGTGGAAAGGGCGACTCCCAGCATGCTCCCCGGTGCTTTCTCGCAGGGACCTTTCGGTCGAACCGAAAGTCCACGGTAGCCCGAGCCCCGTGCTTCCGGGTGACTGGAAGTCAGGCGTCGCGCAGGTCGAGGACGCTTCCATTCTCGAGTTGCCGGTCGAGGAGCGCCCACAGGTCGGCGGCGACAACCTTGGGATCACGCAGCTCGCCTTGTTCGTGCAGCTCGACGAAACGCGCCAGATCAGGGAAGTCGCGCTCCGGTGTCGCGCGGATCTTCTCCTGCATGGCTGTCGCGACCACCCCGGGCGCAATCGACAACACCTGCAGGCTGTCGCCGCGGCGACGCTGTTCCGCGCCGACGGTGCGAACCCAGTGATCGACGGCCGCCTTGCCGGCGCAGTAGGCGGACCAGCCTTCGTAGACGCTGCTTGAAGCTCCGGAGCCGATCATCACCAGCTGGCAGCGAGCCCGCGTCTTCGCGGCAGCGCGCAGAAAGGCGTTGCCCAACACCTGGGGAGCGGCGCTGTTGAGGAGCACCTGGCGGGTATAGGCCTCCGTGTCTACGTCGCCCGCAAAGCCGATGGGCAACAGGGTTCCGGCGCTGTGGAAGAGCACGACCCGCTCGCCCTCGAAACCCGCCACCTCGCGCTCGAAGAGCTCCGCCACGGGCGGCCAGTGGGCCAGGTTCGCGAGGTCGGCGGCCACGTGCTCGACGGCTGGAGCACCGCGACGGCTCACGTCGATCACCCGTGGGTCGGGCCACGGCACGGTCTCGGCCAGGGCCAGCCCGATTCCGCTGGAGCCGCCGGTGATGATCACGAGGCTTCGGGTCATGGCTCCACTGTACCGCGACAAGGCGCCGGGAGTCAGCGCAGGTGGCGTGGTAAGGTCCCGGCTCCGGGGAGACCGACATGCGGCACCGCTTCCTCACCGCCGATGTCTTCAGCAACCGTGTCTTCGGCGGCAATCCCGTCGCGGTCTTCCCGCAGTCTTCGGGCGTCGATCCCGCCCAGATGCAGCGCGTTGCCCGCGAGTTGAACCTTTCGGAGACCGTCTTCGTGCTGCCAGCGGAAACGGCTGCGGGCACGCGGCGGGTGCGCATCTTCACACCCCAGCAGGAGGTGCCCTTCGCCGGGCACCCCACCCTTGGTACTGCCTTCCTGCTGGTAGCCAGCGGCGAGGTCGCGCTCGAGACCGACAGCACCCGCATCGTGCTGGAAGAAGGCGTAGGCCCGGTCCCCGTGCGCATCGAGTCCCGTGGCGGCGAGGTCACGCGCCTCGAGCTGGAGCCAGCCCAGCTGCCCGAGGCCGGCCCCCCCGCGCCCTCGCGCGAGGAGCTGGCGACGGCTCTATCCCTGGAACCGGGCGACGTGCTGGAGGGTCCCGAGGCACCCCGTGCCTTTTCCTGCGGGCTTCCCTTCCTCTTCGTGGCGCTCGCGAGCCTGGCCGCGCTGGGCCGGGCAAAGCTCGTGCACGCTGCGTGGCGCAGGAGCATCGCCACACACTGGGCGCCCAACGTCTTCCTCTACACCCGCAACCTCGACGCTCCCGGCAGCGACCTGCGCGCACGCATGTTCGCACCTGCCCACGGTGTCGAGGAGGATCCCGCCACCGGGAGCGCCGTGGCGGCACTGGCCGGCATGCTGGCGCCGCTGGACCCGCGGCCCGACGCCGAGCTCGTCTTCCAGATCGACCAGGGCGTGGAGATGGGTCGGCCCAGTCGTCTCCAGCTCGCGTTCGAAAAACGGGGCGGTGAGCTCGCCGCGGTGCGCGTCTCGGGCGCGGCGGTGCTGGTAGCCGAGGGCGAGATGGAGATTCCCGCTGCCGCGCACTAGCACCCGCGGTGTCGGCGCCATGCTGACGCTGGTGCTGTGCACCAGCGCATGCAGCGTAGTGCGCGCGGACGACCTCGCCGCGGAGCGCAGCCTGGTAGTCGTGGCCACCGCCTACAACTCCGTGCCGGGACAGACCCACGGCGAGCCGACCCTCACTGCCTGGGGGGATCGCCTCGAGCCCGGCATGAAGGCAATCGCCGTCTCGCGCGATCTGATCGCGCTCGGCCTCGGCCACGGTGTCGAGGTGGAGATCGAGGGCCTGCCCGGGCGCTATACCGTGCTCGACAAGATGAACCGTCGCTGGCGCCGCAAGATCGACGTCTACATGGGCGAGGACATCGAGGCGGCACTGCGCTGGGGACGCCGCTCGGTCACGCTCCGCTGGGAGACTCCCTAGCGGACTTCTACCAGGCGCAGCTGCCGCACGCCCGGCTGGGCTTCGGCCACCCTGAGGGTGACTACGATCTGCTTTCGGGGCGGCGCCGGGCATGCTGCCCCCCCGCCCCAGGCGAGGCCGACCAGGCCCAGCCCCATCAGCAGCCCCGGGTAGTAGCGCCGGCGTGCCCCTCGCAGCCCCAGCGGCCACGGAATGGCGTTTTCACTGCGCAGCGTGCTGCAGCGGCCCGCAAGTTGGCGCCGCTCGGTGACGCTATGCGGCACTCGGCTGCCGGAGCGCGTCCACGCCAGGCCGGGGGCGTGGTCGCCCGGGGAGTCGCAGGTGCTAGCGCGGCTGGGTCTGCGGCCACTTACGCGGTGCCCAAGCCACCGCGTCCGAATCCATTGCAACGTCCGATCAGCACGACTCTCCCGGGCCCTGGCTGCATCGGATGCACGCCGCGCGCAGTTGAGCGGGCAGGCCCCCGGACCCGTGCGGCTTCCAGCTCCGACGCCGGCTTCCGCTGGGGACGCAACAGCGCAACAGCCCGTTTCCGCAGCCGGGGCATCAAGATCGCCACGCGTCGGCCGTTACGGAGTACCGAGCGTCACGGGAGGAGAGCATGCGCGACGGATATACCCGCCAGGTCGAGACGCCTGAAGGGGATCAGAAGTTCGAGGAGTTCCAGGCAAAGTGGAAGGCCTCGGTCGTCGTGCTCTCCGGTGTCGCGGCGGGAACCGAATGGGAAGTGCAGGCGGCGCAGACCACGATCGGGCGCGGCGACACCTGCGACTGTCGGGTCGACGACGACACGATGTCGAAGGAGCACGCGGTCATCGAGTTCAGCAACGGCTGCCTGCGGCTGCGCGATCTCGGCAGCATGAACGGACTGCGCCTCAACGGCGCCGATGTGAAGGCTGGCGAGCTGGAGGCGGGCGATCGCTTCCAACTGGGCGACCACGAGTTCCAGTTCGTGCTCCAGCAGCGCGAGAAGACGCCCAAGACCTGGGTTCTCCCCGACGCCTAGAGCGCCGGGGCCGCGCGTCATGAGCCCCCCGCCCCGGAAATCCGTCGGCGCCTACGAGATCGAGCGCGAACTCGGCCAGGGCGGTATGGGTGTCGTGTACGTGGCGCGACATCCGGACCTGGAGCGCCGGGTGGTGATCAAGTCGCTGCGGCGCGAGCTCTCCGGCGACGAGGACGCCGACGAGCGCTTCCGCCGCGAGGCGCGATCCGCAGCCGCGGTGCACCACCAGAACGTGGTAGCGCTCTACGACTGCTTCAGCTGGCGCGGTGAACGCTTCATCGCCCAGGAGTACGTCGAGGGCGGGGACCTGGCCTCGACACTCACGGCGGCGAGGCGACTCGATCCCCGCGTGGCCGCCCTGGCGGCCCTCGAGCTCGCGCGCGGGCTGGAGGAGATCCACGCCCAGGGCATCGTGCACCGCGACCTCAAACCTTCGAACCTGCTCTTGGGTCGCGGCGGCGAGGTCAAGATCGCCGACTTCGGCATCGCCCTCGAGGGCCACGCCAAGGGCCTCACCCAGACCGGTCATGCGGTGGGAACACCCACCTACATGTCGCCCGAGCAGCTGATGGGTGAACGCGTCGATCCGCGCAGCGATCTCTTCAGCTTCGGCATCCTGCTCTACGAGATGCTCACCGGAGAGGTCCCCTTCCGCGCACCCGAAGCAGAGGAAGAAGGCGGCAGCCTGCTGCGCCGCATGGAGTCGGGGCGTTACACAGGAGTGAGGCGGCTCGCGCCGCGCACGCCGCGGGCTCTGGCCCGCCTGGTGCACCGCTGCCTGCGACCCAAGCCGCGCAAGCGCCCGGCGTCCGCAGCGGAGCTGCGCCGCAGCCTCGAGCACCTGCTCGGGAGCCCGGCGCCGGCCGAGTGCCGCAGCGAGCTGGCGGCCTGGCTGTGGGAGCGGGGAGTCTTCGACGACTCCGAGGACGACGGCACGCGCGCCAGCCCGGTGAGCCCCGCACCCCAGGGCGTGCGGCCTGCCGCGCGCTGGGCCATCGCGGCCACGCTGGCCGCCCTGCTGGCCCTGGCGGCCGTGAGCAGCCAGGTCGAGATCTCGGAGCTGCCCCTGCTGAGCCAGCTGGCCAAGGTGGAACGACGGCTCCTGGGAAGCGGCCCGCCCATCGACAGCGAGCCTCCGCTCGTGGAGGTCGACCGCCACCGCTAACATGCTCGCCCGACGGGAGCACGTCAGGTGGCAGACGCGGAAGATCTCACGACACAGCTCAAAAGGTTCGAGGGCCGCGCCGTGGACGTGCCCGTGCTCGCCCCGGATTCCGTCAACGCGTCCATGATCCTCCACTGGTGCGAAGCCGTGGAGGACCGCAACCCCGTCTACACCGACCCCGACTTCGCGCAGGCCTCGGTGCACGGGGGAATCGTGGCGCCCCCGACCATGCTCCAGGCCTGGACGATGCGCGGCCTGCGTCCGCCGGCAAAGCCGGCCGGCGGCCGACCCGGGCCCCAGGCGCAGCTCTTCGAGCTGCTCGACGCCGCCGGCTTCAGCTCGGTCGTCGCCACGAACTGCACACAGGAGTACAAGCGCTACCTGCGGCCTGGGGACCGGATCACGGTGTCGACTGCGATCGAGTCGGTCTCCTGCGAGAAGCAGACGGCACTGGGCGCCGGACATTTCATCACGCAGCGCATGACCTACTGCGACCAGGCAGGGGAAGAGGTCGCGACGATGCGCTTCCGGCTGCTGAAGTTCCGACCGTTGCCGGCGGCGCAGCAGCCCCCGGCAGCCGCCGTGTCCGGGAAGGCGCGGCGCCGCCCGCGACCCGGGATCACGCACGACAATCGCTTCTTCTGGGAGGGCCTTGGCGAGGGCAAGCTGCTGGTGCAGCGCTGCGCGTCCTGCGGGACGCTCCGACACCCGCCCGGGCCCATGTGTCCGCGCTGCCAGTCCCTCGACTGGAAGGCGCAGCAGGCGAGCGGGCGGGGTGTGCTCTACAGCTGGGTGGTGATGCACCACCCGCCGGTGCCGCCCTTCGAGTACCCGAACCCCATCGCCCTGGTCGAGCTGGAGGAAGGCGTGCGCGTCGTCGCGCAGCTGGTTGGCGTGGAGCGCAGCGCGGTGGAGATCGGCATGCCGCTGGTGTGCGAGGTCGTCGAGGTGGAAGAGGACTTCCCGCTGCCCCAGTTCCGGGCGGCAGGGGAGCAGGAGACGCCCGGTGCGCGCTGAGACCCTGCGCTACGACCATGTCGAGATCGGCGACGAGCTGCCGACGCTGGAGGTCCCCATCACGGCCACCGCCATCGTGGCCGGCGCCATCGCCTCGCGCGACTTCCAGGACGTGCATCACGACCGCGAGCTGGCGGTCCAGCGCGGGTCGAAGGACATCTTCATGAACATCCTCACCACGAACGGCTACGTGGGCCGCTTCGTGACGGACTGGGCGGGCCCGGAGGCGCTGCTCCGCTCGGTCGACATCCGCCTGGGCGTGCCGAACTACCCGAATGACGTGATGCAGATGACGGGTCGGGTCAGCGGCAAGCAGGGGAGCGCCGTCACCGTCGAGGTGGCGGGCCGGAACGAGCTGGGCGACCACGTAACGGGCAGCGTCACCCTCGAGTTGCCGAAGCCGTGAAGCTAGCCAACGAGCTGGCCCGCCGGACCGCCATCGCGGGAATCGGAGCCACGGAATTCTCGAAGGACTCGGGTCGCAGCGAGCTGCG